>VYMF01000276.1_pt1 | contig 11925 bp, 11 predicted proteins | sample 5115271 | NCBI WGS metagenome assembly VYMF01 (sample SAMN12291778, study PRJNA351875) | freshwater metagenome | isolation source: freshwater lake | place: USA: Michigan, Wintergreen Lake | collected 2013-08-08
GGTCATCGGAGCCTGAACTGCGCCGATGGATCCGCGACAGTCGCCTCGACGGCTTCGGCAAGGTCGCCCGGGCTGTGACGCCGGACCAGACCGACAGGATGGCGGTCCTCACGGCCCTGCGCGACCGGGCCTGGCCGGCAGCCGCCAATCTGCAGCGGCTCGCCGGGCTGACGCCGGACGTGGCCTCCACCTAGAGCGCGCCCTGCCTAGAGGGCGGCCTCGATCTCGCCCTGATAGCCGAACAGCCCCTGGGCCCCGCCGGTATGCAGGAAGACCAGGGTCTCGTTCTCGAACCGGCCCGCCTTCGCCAGGGCGATCAGCCCCTTCATCGCCTTGCCCGTATAGACCGGGTCCAGCACGATCGCGTCGGTGCGCGCCGCCAGCACGAGGGCATCGATCACCGCCTGGTCGACCAGGCCATAGCCCTCGCCGACATAGTCGCAGTCGGCCACCACCATCTCCGGCGTCACAGCGCCCGGCCGCCCCAGCAGGGTCGCGGTCTCGCGCGCCAGCTTCAGGACATTCTCTTCCTGCTTCGCCTTCGGGGCCCGGACGCCGATGCCCAGAACCGGAATGTCCGCCCCCATCACAGCCAGCCCGGCGACAAGCCCGGCATGGGTCCCGGCGCTGCCGGTCGCGGTGATGATCCGGTCGATCTGCATGTCCAGTTCATCGGCCTGAACCACGATCTCGCGGGCGCAGTCGGCATAGCCGAGCGCCCCGACCGGGTTCAAACCGCCGCCGGGGATGATATAGGGCTTTCCGCCGCGCGCCCTGACTTCGGCCTCCGTCTTCTCCAGCTCGGCCGGCATGTCCGAACCGCCCGGCACGGTGCGGATCCCCGCGCCGAACAGCCGGTCCATCAGGACGTTGCCGTTGCGGGTGTAGTCGATCGCCTTCGACCCCGTCCGCTCTTCCAGAATCACCTCGCACGCCAGGCCGTGGGCCGCCGCCGCCGCCGCCGTCTGGCGCACATGGTTCGACTGCACCGCCCCTTGCGTCACCAGCGTATCGGCCCCGCATTCGAAGGCGTCGCCCAGCAGGAACTCCAGCTTGCGGGTCTTGTTGCCGCCGCCGGCCAGGCCCGTGCAGTCGTCGCGCTTGATCCAGATCTCCACGCCCAGCGCCTCGCTCAGCCGCGGCAGGGGCTCCAGCGGGGTCGGCAGGTGGGCGAGGCGGATGCGGGGAAAGCGGGCGAGATGCATGGTGTCGGGGCTCCGTACGGGGTCCGTTCCGTTACCACCCCCGGGCCGATCCGGCGAACCGGGAAAAAGCCCGGGAACCGATCCCGCCAAACGCGGTTTACCAGACGGACCCCCACCCGAGGCGCGCTCGGCGGGGTCCCTGCGGCCCGGACCCTGCGGACGCCCCCCGAAGCAGGCCGGGCCGCGCCTTTCTCTCCCGCCGTTTTGTCGCGCTTGCCGACTCAGGTCGTGCGGCCCGATGCTGCGCCCATGGCCGAATCGCCCATCCGCATGCGCAGCCGCCCCGCCACCGAGGCCCTCATCATCGAGGCCGGTGAGCGTATCCTGCTGCGGGACGGCTTTCCGGGCCTCAATGTCCAGACCCTGGCGGCCGAGGCCGGCTGCGACCGGAAACTGGTCTATCGCTATTTCGACGGTGCCGACGGCGTGGTCACCCGTATCGCCGCCCGCGCCCGCACCGAGCTGGTCCGCACCCTCGACGCCACGCCCCCGGCCGGTTCCGAGACCCTGCGCGCCTTCGCCCGCGAGAGCCTGTCGGCCTGGCTCGGCGCCCTGCGCGCCAGTCCCCTGACCCTGCGGCTGATGGCCTGGGCCCTCGTTGAGGCCTCGCCCCTGCTCAACCGCATCGAGGACGAACGGTCCGCCGTGCTCCAGGCCTGGATGCGCGAGCGCCGCCCCCGCCTGCGCCTGCCGCCCTCCGGCGACGCCGTGGCCATCAATGCTGTCCTGCTGGCAGCGGTCCAGCATCTGGCCCTGACCGGCGAGGCCCGCCCGGGCACCGGTGGCGTGGCCCTGGACACGGCCGGCTGGGCCCGGATCGAGGGCGCGCTCGACGCCCTGCTCGCCGCCTTCCCGGATTGAAGCCCGCGCCGGGCAGGCGTAAGGCTGGTTCGTTCTCCGGGGGGTGCCGCTCAAGGCGCTGAGATTGGCGTGATCGCCTGACCCGTCGAACCTGATCCGGGTCATGCCGGCGAAGGGATGGGAAACGCTTCGGTCCACGCGACAGGACCCCCACGCCCGACGTCGGCGGACCTCCAACGAGAGGCCGCCATGAACATCTCCGTCACGCCCCCCGCCCTTCCTGAAGAGCCCAATGTCGATCTGGCTCTGAAAGACGCCCGCGAGCAGGTGATGAAGGAGACCGGCACCATCCCGACCGGCGAACGCGCCGGGTCGCGCAAGGTCTATGTCGCCGGCGAGCTCTACCCCGACATCCGCGTCCCCTTCCGCGAAGTGGCGGTGCACCCCAGCGCCAATGAGCCGCCGGTGACCATCTATGACTCCTCGGGCCCCTATACCGACCCGACCGTCACCATCGACATCAAGAAGGGCCTGCCCCTGGTCAAATCCAGCTGGCAGCTGGACCGCGGCGACATCGCCCCCGTCCTGAACCCGCGCGAGGTCAAGCCCGAGGACAACGGCCACGCCAGCGGCAAGAACCTGGCCCCCCGTTTCGACGTCTCCAACCACAGGGTCTTCAAGGGCGTCGAGGGCCGCCCGGTCACCCAGTACGAATATGCCAAGGCGGGCATCATCACCCCCGAGATGGAATACGTCGCCATCCGCGAGAACCTGCGCAGGGAAGTGGCGAGTGGCGAGTGGCGAGTGGCGAGTGAGATCGCCCCCACCATCACCCTGGCCGACGGATCGACCGTCGCAATACCCGCCTCATCTTCCTCGCCACTCGCCACTCGCCACTCGCCACTCCCCCGCGACGGCGAATCCTTCGGCGCCTCCATCCCCGACTTCGTCACGCCCGAGTTCGTGCGTCAGGAAATCGCCCGCGGCCGGGCCATCATCCCGCACAACATCAACCACCCCGAAGTCGAGCCGATGATCATCGGCCGCAACTTCCTGGTGAAGATCAACGCCAACATCGGCAACTCGGCCGTCCTGTCCTCGGTGGACGACGAGGTCGACAAACTGGTCTGGGCCACCCGCTGGGGCGCCGACAACGTCATGGACCTGTCGACGGGCCGCAACATCCACAACATCCGCGACTGGATCATCCGCAACTCCAGCGTCCCCATCGGCACCGTGCCGATCTATCAGGCGCTGGAGAAGGTCAACGGCGTGGCCGAGGACCTGACCTGGGAGGTGTTCCGCGACACCCTGATCGAACAGGCCGAACAGGGCGTCGACTATTTCACCATCCACGCCGGCGTCCGCCTGCCCTTCGTGCCCATGACCGCCAAACGCGTCACCGGCATCGTCTCACGCGGCGGCTCCATCATGGCGAAATGGTGCCTGTCGCATCACCGCGAGAGCTTCCTCTATGAGCATTTCGAGGACATCTGCGACATCATGCGGGCCTATGACGTGTCGTTCAGCCTCGGCGACGGCCTGCGCCCCGGCTCCATCGCCGACGCCAATGATGAGGCCCAGTTCGCCGAACTGCGCACCCTCGGCGAGCTGACCAAGATCGCCTGGGCCAAGGGCTGCCAGGTCATGATCGAGGGCCCCGGCCATGTGCCGATGCACAAGATCAAGGCCAATATGGATGAGCAGCTGAAACACTGCCACGAGGCGCCCTTCTATACGCTCGGGCCCCTGACCACCGACATCGCCCCCGGCTACGACCACATCACCAGCGCCATCGGCGCCGCCATGATCGGCTGGTTCGGCACAGCCATGCTCTGCTACGTCACGCCCAAGGAGCACCTCGGCCTGCCCGACCGTCAGGACGTCAAGGACGGCGTCATCACCTACAAGATCGCCGCCCACGCCGCCGACCTGGCCAAGGGCCACCCGGCCGCGCGTATGCACGACGACGCCCTGAGCCGCGCCCGGTTCGAGTTCCGCTGGGAAGACCAGTTCAACCTCGGCCTCGACCCCGAAACCGCCCGCAAATACCACGACGCCACCCTGCCGAAAGAGGCCCACAAGACCGCCCATTTCTGCAGCATGTGCGGCCCGAAATTCTGCTCGATGAAGATCAGCCAGGACATCCGCCGGGATGCGGCGGCGCAGAATGATGCGGGCGGTTCGCTGGCCGAGGCGGAGGCCGGGATGGCGGAGATGAGCGCGAAGTTCCGCGCCGGGGGCGGGGTGGTGGAGGTGAAGTTGTGAGGGGCTAGGGCATGGGGTGGCACACATGGAGCCCATAGTTCGATCAAAGGGAGGAACCCCCTCAGAGCAATACTTGGCAAAACTGGCCGACCGATCGTTTCTCGATCTCTGGTGCTACCCCAACGCTTTCATCGACAAGGGCGTTAAGAATGGGGGGGACGGGAAAGAACTCTGCGACCTCTTAGTCGTCTGCGGTGACGACGTCGTAATCTTCAGCGACAAGTCGATCGGTTGGCCGAACGGCGATGACGTCGAACTGGCTTGGTCCAGATGGTATCGCCGCGCCGTTGAAAAATCCGTCGCTCAGATTCGAGGCGCAGAGCGCTGGATTCGCGATTTCCCTGACAGGGTGTTTCTTGATCGCAAGTGCAAGGAACGGCTTCCCATAGAGTTTCCGCTGCTACCCCGCAGGCGCGTACACGGCGTGGCGATTGCACTTGGCGCACAGGAGGCGTGCAGCAGGTATTTTGGCGGCGGCTCGGACGGGTCGCTGATGATCATGCCGGAAATTATCGGGGCAGGGCACACAGACAAAGGCTTGGCTGGGCGAGTGCCTTTTGCGTTTGGCGACGTCGATCCCGGCGGCCCATTCGTCCACGTATTCGACGAAACCGCGCTGAACATCGTTTTGCGCGAAATGGATACGATTTCCGATTTCGTCGGCTACCTGAACGCGCGGTCAGAAACTATCCGTTCAAAGTATCTATTCGCTGCTCCGAGTGAAGCAGATTTGCTGGCCACCTATCTTCTGACAGAGGACGAGCAAGGCAATCACCACTTTCCACGGCCTGAACTGGCATTGGAAACGGGCCTTTTCAAATATGTTGTAGAAGAAGGTACTTATGAAAGCTTCTCGAAGAGCGAACAATTCAATCTTCGTCGTACCGCTAACAAAACCTCGTATGTTTGGGATAAGTTGATCACCACCTTTACCGAGCACATCATCGCCGGGACTAGTGTGGAGATTGCTGGAGAAGTACCGACCGCAGCGAGAGCCGAACCAGCGTTGCGGCTCATGGCGCAGGAGAATCGGACGGTTCGGCGCGCTCTAGGTAGCGCCATCATTGGCGCGCTTGAGCAGTCATCCAAGATCCAACAGGACAGGTTCACACGGGTTATCGTGCCGAATGAGGGATTTGCTGACCCCGAATGTGGCTACGTGTTTATGACACTTGCCTATCCAGCTTACCTCGACGGGAAGGGCGGCTACGATCAGTACCGGAAGGTTCGCGTAGCGATGCTACAGAGCTATTGCCTCACCTTTCTGAGCGAAAACAGGCACTTCAAGAAAATGGTCGGCATCGCGATGGATGCATCAAGGCCGGGTCGCAAGGGCGGCTCAGAAGACATGGTAGCGGTTCAGGTTGACGAGTGGACCGCCGAGCTTGAGTCCGATGTGGCGAAGGCGCGCGCCCAATACGAAATCTTGCAGCCGGATCGCCTCGTGAAATCAGGCCTGTCCGTTCAAGAATTTCCTGAAGTGCGGGAGTCTCGTCAGCAACGTCGCGCCGCCGAGCGGGCCGCTCGGAAGCGCGAACGGAGCTAGGGGTACACTCCTTGCAAAGGGACCGCCTCACCCCTCCCCCGCCATCCCCCGCAACGCCTCCTCGAACACCCCCGCCGGCTGCCCGCCCGAGATCAGCCATTTCCCCTCGACCACCACGGCGGGCACGCTGTTGATACCGCGCGAGACCCACAGGGCCTCCTCCGCCCGCACCTCGGCGGCATGGAGGCCATCGGCCAGCACCTCGACCGCCTTGTCCCGGTCCAGGCCCGCCGCCGCCGCCGCGTCGGCCAGCACATCGGCGTCCGTCATCGTCCGGCCGTCGGTGAAATGGGCCGTGAACAGGGCCGCCTTCAGGGCCCTCTGTTCCGCCGGCCCCACCGTCCCGGCCCAGTGCAGCAGCCGGTGGGCGTCGAAGGTGTTCCAGATGCGGCTGTCGGGGCCCATCTGCATCCGGAACCCCGGCCAGGCGTCCTCGGCCCGTTCGGTGATCATGGCCCGGTTGGCCGCCGACTGTTCGGGGGTCGAGCCGTATTTGCGGGCGATATGCTCGCCGACATTCTCGCCCTCGGGCGGCATCTGCGGGTTCAGCTCGAACGGCTGGAAATGCACCTCGGCCGTGATCCCCTCGGCCTTCAGCGTCTCCAGCGCCGCCTCCAGCCCGCCCAGCCCCACCACGCACCAGGGGCAGACGATGTCGGAGACGAAGTCGATGTGCAGGGTGCGGGTCATGGGGGGGTCTCCGAGGGGTTCGTCATATGGGGCCGGCGACGGTCGGTTCATCACAACGGGCACAGCGAGGGCACAACGAACACGACGGAGCCGGCGGGCCCGCGGCTCCCGTCAGGGAGACGCAAAAGATTGATGGCGGGCAAGGGCCCGCGAAGCTGACGTCAGCTCCGCTCCCGTTGTGTTCGCTGTGAATCCGTTGTGATCGTTGTGATGAACCCGCAGGCCTCAGTCCCGCTCGACGCAGAGGGCCACGCCCATGCCGCCGCCGATGCACAGGGTGGCCAGGCCCTTCTTGGCCCCGCGCCGCTTCATCTCATGCAGCAGCGTCGTCAGGATACGGGCGCCCGAGGCGCCGATGGGGTGGCCGATGGCGATGGCGCCGCCGTTGACGTTGACCTTGTCCGGGTCCAGCCCCAGCTCGCGCAGGACGCACAGGCTCTGGGCCGCAAAGGCCTCGTTGGACTCGACCAGATCGAGGTCGGCCACGGTCCAGCCGGCCTTTTCCAGCGCCTTTTTCGACGCCGGGATCGGGCCGGTGCCCATGACCGCCGGATCGACGCCCGCCGTGGCCGAGGAGACGATCCGCGCCAGCGGCTCCAGCCCCCGGGCCTTGGCATCGGCCGCGCTCATCAGCACCAGGGCCGCGGCGCCGTCATTGAGACCCGAGGCATTGGCGGCGGTGACGCTGCCTTCCTTGGTGAAGGCGGGCTTGAGGCCCTGCATGGCCTCCAGCGTGGCCCCGTGGCGGATGAACTCGTCCTTGTCGACGACGGTGTCGCCCTTGCGGCCCTTGATGGTCACCGGCGCGATCTCGTCGTCGAACCGGCCCGCCTTCTGCGCCGCCTCGGCCTTGTTCTGGCTGGCCACGGCGAAGGCGTCCTGGTCGGCGCGGCTGATGTGGAAGGTGTCGGCGATGTTCTCGGCCGTCTGGCCCATGTGGTAGCCGTTGAAGGCGTCCCACAGGCCGTCGCTGATCATGGTGTCGATCAGTTTGATGTCGCCCATCTTCTGGCCGGTGCGCAGGGCCTGGGCGTGCGGGGCCTGGCTCATGCTCTCCTGGCCGCCGGCGACGACGATGCGGGCGTCGCCCAGGGCGATCTGCTGGGCCCCGATGGCCACGGCGCGCAGGCCCGAGCCGCAGATCTGGTTCAGGCTCCAGGCCGGGGCCTCCTTGCGAATGCCGGCCCCCATGGCCGCCTGCCGGGCCGGGCCCTGCCCTGCCGCCGCCTGCAGCACATGGCCGAGGATGACCTCGTCCACCTCTTCGGGCGAGACCCCGGCCCGTTCCAGCGCCGCACGGATGGCGACCTCGCCGAGTTTCGACGCCGGCAGGCTGGACAGGGCGCCGAGGAAGGAACCGACCGGCGTGCGCGCGGCGGAGACGATGACGACGTCGATGGACATGCGGGACTCCTGAAACCGGCAGCAGGCGAGGGAGCGCCCGGGCCGAGGAAAACAAAACCTCTACGCCCATCCCCGGCGTTGGGTTGCCAGAAACGAGTCGTGCCGTTTTTGCCGCATCCCGCCGCCTTCGTCACCCATGAGGACGTCGTTCAGCGAATGGTCACTCACCCGGGCGCAGGGTGGATGCAACGAAAAGAGCGAGAAAGGCTTGATGGGGCCATGCTCAAGAGATTGAAGACGGTGCTGGCGCAGGTCTCCGTTCCTGACGCACAGGACATGGAAGAGCACTACCGAACCCCGGCGGAAAAGACCGCCGACCTGATCGTCCATGTGGTCGGCCTGACGCTCGCCGCCGTGGGCGGGATCGTCCTGGCCGTGCTGGCCGCCCTCTATGCCGGGATCGGCGCGGTGCTCGCCACCGCCGCCTATGCCCTGTGCCTGGTCATCATGCTGACGGTCTCGGCCATCTATAATCAGGCCCATCCGGGCGCGGCGCGGCCGCTGCTCCGGCGGATGGACGAGGCGGCCATCTTCCTGATGATCGCCGGCAGCTATACCCCCTTCACCACCCAGAGGTTCGAGGGGGCCTGGTCAATCGGCTTCACCGTCCTGGTCTGGGCGGTGGCGCTGGGGGGCGTGGCGGTCAAGCTGGTGGCACCGCGCATCTCGGACACCTTCTGGAGCCTGGTCTATCTCGGCTTCAGCTGGCTGGCCCTCGTCGCCGCCAAGCCCCTGATCGACACCGTCCACCCGATCGCGCTCGGCCTGCTGGTGCTGGGCGGGCTGATCTATACCGCCGGCGTCTTCGTCTTCATCAGCCCGACCGTGAAATTCCGCCGCGCCATCTGGCATGGCTTCGTGGTCACGGGGGCCACGGTCCACTGGGCCGCGGTGCTGTTGGGCGTTGTTCTGGCCCCTGCGGCCATGGGCTGATTTGCATGCGGCTTCGCACTGCGGGATAGTGCGGCGTTGCAACAGTTCAGGGGTCGGGCGTGGCGGACAAGAAGGCCGGAGCAGGCGAGACCGTCGTCATCAAGAAATACGCCAACCGGCGGCTCTATAACACCGCCACCAGCGCCTATGTGACGCTGGAGGACCTGGCGAAAATGGTCCGCGACGGCACCGAATTCGTGGTCTTCGATGCCAAGACCAATGACGACCTGACCCGCCAGATCCTGACCCAGATCATCTTCGAGGAAGAGAGCCGCGGCGAGGCCCTGCTGCCGGTCCAGTTCCTGCGCCAGCTGATCGGCTTCTACGGCGGCCAGATGCAGGGCGTCCTGCCCTCCTATCTGGAGATGTCGCTGGACAGCTTCAGCCGCCAGCAGGAGCAGATGCGCGGCCAGTTCTCCAAGGCCTTCGGGGCGGCCCCCGGTGCCGCCATTCTCGATGAAGCCGTCAAGCGCAACATGAGCCTGTTCACCGACGCCATGAAGATGTGGCCGGGCTTCAACGCCCTGACCCCCGGTGCCGCGGCATCCGAGGCAGCGCCCGAGCCCCGCGCCGCGCCGGCCGCCGACCCCCTGGCCGAGATGCGCCGCCAGATGGACGAGATGCGCAGCCAGCTCGACAAGCTGTCGAAGGGCGGCTGACATGGCTGACGAGGTTCGCCCCGTCGGTCCCGTCCAACGTCGCGCGGATCGCCGCGCCGATGACCGGCGCGCCACCGAACGGCGGGCCGGCTCCGCCTCACGGGCCCTGGTGCCGGTCGGCTTCCCGGTCGACGCTGCCGAGCCCCCGGCAAGACCTGCCCCCACACCACCGGCCGATCCGGGTGCCGCCGTCTTCGCCGCACAGATGATGGGACAGACCGGCCAGCGCCGCGGCCTCAAGGGCGGCCCGCCGGTACTGGATGCGGCCCGCTCGGCCTATCTCGGAACCGAGCATTCCGGGGCCGCCGAACGCCGCCCGCAGCCAGGCAAGGCCAAGGACACCGACGTCTGAAGCTGCGGCACGGTCCTTGCTGAACGAGCGGTTACCAAGCCTCGTTCGGGACCGCCGCCATGCTCTCCATCCTCGCTCGCACCATCGACATCACGGTCGTGGCCCTTATCTTCGTGGGCTTTTCCTGAGCCCGGTCAGTTGGGGCTGGCGAAATCCAGGTCCTTGCGGGCCGAGATGATCGTCACGATGAAGCCGGCCAGAACGTCCAGCATGACCATGGTCAGAATCAGGAAGAAGGTCGAGGTCGCGAACCCCTTGAAGAGAAGGAAGGCGACCAGGCAGAAGATGAAGAGAATCATCGACAGGGCGTGATTGACGATCGCGACCTTCTGGCTCGACGTCGATTTCAGCAGTTCGAAGAACAGCAGGATCAGCGACAGGAACAGGATCAGGTCACCGGTCCCGACGTTCCAGGCCGTGCCCGACACCATGGGAATCGCGAACAGCGGATCGCCCAGCGCCTGCTCGGCTGCGGCGATGCCGCCGGAGCCCAGGACCCCGAATCCGATGAAGATGGCGTAGATCACCACCGGGATGAAAAGCAGCGGGATGGCGATCAGCATGGCGGGCTCCATCGACGGGCGGCACGTCTGACGGCCGCGTTGTTAACGATGCTTACCCCGGATCGCGTCTTCCCGCTACGCCCGCTCGCGCGTCAGGGGAAAGTCAGAATTCGCTGATCGCGCCGGGCCGGCGGGAACGCGATTTCAGCCACATGACACCAAGCAGATCAGACAGCGACGCCATCAGCCGTCCCCAGTTGGTATATTTCGACTGGCCGGTCTCACGGTGGCGGTGGTCCACGTCGAGATAGAGGTTCTGATAGCCCTCGCGGATCATCAGGGCCGGCAGATAGCGGTGGATGTGATCGAAATAGGGCAGGCGCAGGAAGATGTCCCGCCGGAACGCCTTCAGGCCGCAGCCCGTATCGTCGGCATCATCGCCCAGCAGTTTGCGGCGGATGCGGTTGGCCCAGAGCGAAGCCTGCCGCTTGGCCCCGGAATCCTGACGTTTGGCCCGCACGCCGCCGACCAGGGCCACCGAGGACGGCGAAGACGCCAGAAGGTCGGCCAGTTTCGGCGCGTCGGCCGGCGGATTCTGGCCATGCGCAAGGCCGGCAGGTCGGACATCAGGCCACGCAACTCGTTGAGCGTGCCGTCGCGTGAGGCGTCGTCGACGAACACCATCTCATAGGACCGGCCGGCGAACGCCGCAGCGATCTCGCGCGCCAGCGGGCCGGCTGCGCCCTCTTCGTTGTGCACAGGGACGACGACGGAGATATCGGGGATCGCTTCATTCATCTCCGCTCTCTAGCGGGTTTCCGGTGCGGACGGGAGATGGCGTCGCATGCAAACAATGTCGTCGCCGCAAAGCCCGTGTTAGGTAGATGAACATGATGCGCCCCGACCTAGACCGATACATCGCCGGCTGGCGCGGACCCCTGCTCGCGGCACTGGTCGCCCTGCTGGCCGGTCTGCCTGCCCTGCTGCTGCTGCCGCCGCTGGACCGGGACGAGAGCCGCTATGCCCAGGCGACCTCCCAGATGCTGGAGACGGGCGACTATGTCGACATCCGCTTCCAGGACGACCCGCGCTGGAAGAAGCCGGTCGGCATCTACTGGATGCAGGCTGCCGCAGTCGCCGTGACGTCGAGCGTCGAGAACCGCGACATCGCCCACTATCGCATCCCGTCCATCCTCGGGGCCATGCTGGCCGCCGCGGCCTGCGCCTGGGCCGGGGCGGCCATGTTCGGCCAGAGGGCGGGTTTCCTGGCGGGAGCCATCCTGGGGGCCAGCTTCCTGCTGTCGACCGAGGCGGGGATCGCCAAGACCGACGCCATGCTGTGCGGTGCGGTCACGCTCGCCATGGCGGGACTGGCTCGAATCTATTTGGCCAACCGGGCGGGCGAGGTCCCGATCCGGCCGCACAAGCTGATGTTCTGGCTGGGACTGGGGCTTTCCATCCTGATCAAGGGACCGATCGGCCTGATCGTCGTGGTGCCCGCCATGATCGCCCTTTCTGTCTGGGACCGGGACGCCGGCTGGCTCAAACGGCTGGGCTGGGGCTG
>VYMF01000279.1_pt1 | contig 11855 bp, 11 predicted proteins | sample 5115271 | NCBI WGS metagenome assembly VYMF01 (sample SAMN12291778, study PRJNA351875) | freshwater metagenome | isolation source: freshwater lake | place: USA: Michigan, Wintergreen Lake | collected 2013-08-08
TTCTGGATGACGACGATGCCCTCGTAGGCCGCGTCGGCCAGGGTGCGGATGCGTTCGAGGGCCGAACGGTTCGCGCCGCTCTCGATCAGCAGGGCGCCGAGGCCGCCCAGGACGATCAGGCCGGTGATCGAGGCCACCGCGAAGGTCATCACGCCGACGCCCATCAGCGAGGCCGGCACCACGACGCTGCTGTCGGGGGTGATGGTGATGGCGGCCATGCCGGTGAAGTGCAGACAGCAGACGCCAAGAGCCAGCACGCCGCCCGCCGCCATCTGGCGCCAGACGCTGCGTGAGCGGCCGATGATCATCAGGGCCACCGAGGACCCCGCCACGCCCAGAGCCACAGAGGCCGCGATGTAGGCCGGTTCCCAGGACAGGTGGCCCTGGGTCATGAAGGCGCTCATTCCCGTGTAGTGCATGGCCGCGACGCCAAGACCGACCAGGATGCCGCCGGCGATCTTGCCCGACCGCTCCTCGTCAACCAGCAGGGAGGCGTAGAAACCGGCCGCCATGAAGGCGACGGCGATCATCAATGAGCCGATGGTCCAGGTGGAGGAGAAGCCGGTCTCCAGGCCGGGCTTGTAGGCCAGCATGCCCAGGAAGTGGGTCGCCCAGACGCCCGAGCCGGCGACCAGGGCGGTCAGCAACAGCCAGGCGCCCCGCACCAGACCCCGCGCCCCGCTCATCCGGGAATACAGCTTCATGGCCGTCAGGCAGGCTGACAAACAGACCAGCGCTGCCAGCAACACAAGCCGCAGGTCGTGCTCGGTGACGAGACACGTAAGAACCTTGAACAACGCCCCACCCCTTCAAACGAGGATTATGGGAGCAGTATCCGCAGTAGTTGCAAAAAAAGCGTTTCAGTCTGGCACGCTCGGTGGCCGCACCCCACAGACTGGGCAGCCCCCTTTGGGTAACCCTTTTTGAGTAACCCTCTTTGGGTAATCTTGGGCGCGCAACGTCAAACGCCCCCGGCAGGGCCAGGGGCGCTTGAAACGTCAGACGAGATGACGCGTCAGGCCGCTTCGGCGGACCGGCGGGCTTCCTGGCTAGACAGGGCGCGGGCGACGGTGACCACCGCGTTGCGCGAGCTGGCGTCCTCAATGGCCGTGTAGGCGTGCAGAAGGTCGATGGCGCCCGGATAGGCCAGCATCGTCAGCAACGTCTCGTCGGTGGGGAAGCCGCCCGGCTCCTCGCCGACCAGGAAGGCGACGGGGCAATCAAGGCGCTTGGCGGCCCGCACAAGCATGGAGGCCGAAACGCGGTTGGCGCCCCGCTCATACTTCTGGACCTGTTGGAAGGTGATGCCCAGGGCTTCGGCCAGGGCGGTCTGGGTCAGACCCAGGGTCTTACGACGCATACGCATGCGGGCGCCGACGGCGACGTCGATGGGGTCGGGCGCGGCGTGCTGAGGACGGGGCAAATTCTTCATCTCCGGTCGGTGATCTCGTCCCTCTGAACTGACGAGGCAATATCGAACGCGCCAAGGTCAAGTACACAACCCTGCAAGCCGGTTCTCCACCTATGCGGCAGTTTGTGCAAGCGCGGGCGGCTAATGGCCGCAGATTTTAGCCTCGATTTGTGCAGAAATTCAAAGCTCTGGGGAGTCCACTCTCGCATAAGGCGAAGTTAACTCTGAATGCGTCCGATCTTGCGCCGATCTGTATCTGGCGACCAATTTTCGATCCGCCGTCGAGTCGCCCCGAGGGGCGCCTGGCCGGCCGGTTCTGGCCGGTCTGTTATGGAGGGAATGGTGGACGCGACAGGGATTGAACCTGTGACCCCTACGATGTCAACGTAGTGCTCTCCCGCTGAGCTACGCGTCCGAACCGGCAGGAAGGCGGGGTCTATAGCGAGGCTTATCCGGCCGCGCAACAGGCCAGAAGAGAGAATCTTTCCTCAGGCCGCCGCCATCATCCGATCAACCTCGGTGACGATCTCACGCAGGTGGATCGGCTTGGACAGCACCTTGGCCCCGGCAGGGGCGCGTTCGCCGGCCGACAGGGCGACGGCGGCGAAGCCGGTGATGAACATGATGCGCAGGCCCGGATGGCGGGCGGCGGCGTGGCGGGCCACCTCGATGCCGTCCATCCCGGGCATGACGATGTCGGTCAGCAGAAGATCCCAGTCCTCGTCGAGGCAGGCGGCGGCCTCTTCGCCGTCGGCGCAGGCGCGAACGTCATAGCCGGCGCGCTCCAGCGCGCGGGACAGGAAGTTGCGCAGGGAGTCGTCGTCTTCGGCCAGCAGGATGCGGGGCATGTGGTGTTCTCGAAACCCTTGGCGATGATTTTGGTCACCTAGGCCTAGACCCAAACCCGTAAAGGGCGCGTGAACCTCACCCTTCGACAGAGCGGCAAAAGCCTTTGACCCGCCGCCGGGGGCGGACGAAATAGAGGCATGACGCTGACCGATCCGCACCGGGCGACAGACGCGCCCGTGGCGGCGTTCCGCATCGCGCAGCCGCCATCAGGCGCGCCGGCGACGCCGCTGATCTTCGCCTCGCCCCACTCGGGCCGGGTCTATCCGCCGGAAATGCTGGAGGCCGTGGCGGTGGGCGAGGCGCTGATCCGCCGCTCCGAGGACGCCTTTGTCGACGAGCTGATCGCCGCCGCGCCCCAGGCCGGGGTCACGGCGCTGACGGCCGGCTACGCGCGGGCCTACATCGACCTGAACCGCGACCCCTGGGAGCTGGACCCGGCGATGTTCGAGGACGAGCTGCCGCCGCACGTCCAGGGGCGCACGGCGCGGGTGGCGGCGGGCCTGGGGGCGATCGCCAAGCTGGCCGGCGAGGGCCAGAAGATCTATGGCCGCAAGCTGCGCTTCGCCGAGGCCGAAGCGCGGATCCGCACCGCCCACCGGCCCTATCACGACGCCCTCAGCCGGCTGATCGGCGAGGCCCATGCCGCCCACGGCCTGGCCATCCTGATCGACTGGCACTCCATGCCCTCGGCGGCCGCCAGGACGGTGGTCACCCCGCGCCACGGCAAGGGCTGCGACATGGTTCTGGGCGACCGCTTCGGCGCGGCCTGCGCCCCGGCCCTGACGCGCCTGGTCGAGAAGAGCCTGGAGGGGATGGGCCACCGGGTGGTGCGCAACGCGCCCTACGCCGGGGGGTACACCACTGAATTCTACGGCCGCCCGGCCCGGCGGGTTCATGCGCTGCAGATCGAGATCGACCGGGCGCTTTACCTGGATGAAAAGACCCTGGCGCCGACCGAGGGGCTGGAGCGGCTGAAGGCGGACGTGGCACGGCTGACACAGGCCTTGGTCGAAGGGTGGCGGGAAATCTAGAGGCGTTCCTCGCCCATCGGGCGGCTTCGCCGCCGCCCCTCAGGGGGGAAGGCGATAAAAAAACGGCCGGACCATAAGGCCCGGCCAGTTCATTAGGGAGGAAACGCCCAGGAAGGGCAGAGGCGGCGCGGCCGCCTCACAAGAGGGAAAGTAGGGTGCGGCGCACAAAACCTCAAGGGCAAAATGTGCGGCGCCGCGAAGATTTTCTGCATCACGGTCCAGAAAACACCGGTAACGCAAGGTTATATCGTGCGCCAACGCCCATATTGCGGCGCACAATAATCGGGCGGCCGCTGCCCCAATTCACCGATCCGTGAATAAAAACAAGCGTTTGATCTCGCCTCGGACTGGGCATACGCCGCTCCGCCAAGGCAGTTTCACACTGTCACGCGCACGGGGTGGCTTTGTGCGCCGCACTCGCGTACAAGCGCGCGCCTTCGCGGCCCAACGCCCCTCCCCCGATAAAGTTGACCTATGTCCCTGCGCAACATCGCCATTATCGCCCACGTCGACCATGGCAAGACCACCCTCGTCGATCAGCTGCTGGCCCAGTCGGGCGTCTTCCGAGCCAATGAGGCGACGACCGAGCGCGCCATGGACTCCAATGACCAGGAGCGTGAGCGCGGCATCACCATCCTGGCCAAATGCACCTCGGTGCTTTGGAACGGCGAGCAGGGCGAGACCCGCATCAACATCATCGACACCCCCGGACACGCCGACTTCGGCGGCGAGGTGGAGCGGATCCTCGGCATGGTGGACGGCTGCGTCCTGCTGGTCGACGCAGAGGAAGGCGTCATGCCGCAGACCAAGTTCGTGCTCGGCAAGGCCCTGAAGATGGGCCTGCGCCCGATCCTCTGCCTCAACAAGGTCGACCGGCCGCACGCCGATCCCGACCGCGTGCTGAATGACGCCTTCGACCTGTTCGCCGCCATCGGCGCCACCGATGAGCAACTCGACTTCCCGCACATCTACGCCTCGGGCAAGGCCGGCTGGGCCACCCTGGACCTGAGCCAGCCGAGCGAAACCCTGGCCCCGCTGTTCGATCTGATCGTGCGCCATGTGCCCGAGCCCAAGGCCGTCGCCCGGACCGAAGAGCCCTTCCAGATGCTCTCGGTGCTGATCGAAAGCGACCCGTTCCTCGGCCGCCTGCTGACCGGTCGCATTGAATCGGGCAAGGCCGTCCCCGGCATGGCCATCCACGCCCTGTCGCGCGACGGCAAGGAAATCGAGCGCGGCCGTATCACCAAGGTGTTGGCCTTCCGCGGCCTGAAGCGCCAGCCGGTCGATGACGCCGAAGCCGGCGACATCGTCGCCATCGCGGGCCTCAGCAAGGCCACCGTCGCCGACACCCTGTGCGCCATCGAGGTCACCGACGCCCTGCCCGCGCAACCGATCGATCCGCCGACCATCTCCATGACCGTCTCGGTCAACGACAGCCCGCTGGCCGGCCGCGAAGGCGACAAGGTGCAGAGCCGGGTCATCCGCGACCGCCTGATGAAGGAGCTGGAGCAGAACGTCGCCATCCGCGTCACCGAAACCTCCGAGAAGGACGCCTTCGAAGTGGCCGGCCGCGGCGAACTGCAGCTGGGCGTGCTGATCGAGAGCATGCGCCGCGAAGGCTTCGAACTGTCGATCAGCCGCCCGCGCGTCGTCTTCCAGACCGACCCGGAAACCGGCGAGCGCCTGGAACCCATCGAGGACGTCATGATCGACGTCGATGACGAGTTCAGCGGCATCGTCATCGAAAAGCTGTCGGCGCGCAAAGCCGAGCTGAAGGACATGGGACCGTCCGGCGCCGGCAAGACCCGCCTGACCCTGAAGAGCCCGTCGCGCTCGCTGATCGGCTACCAGGGCGAGTTCCTGACCGACACCCGCGGCACCGGCGTGCTGAACCGCGTGTTCAGCCACTACGAGACCTACAAGGGCGCCATCGAGGGCGGCCGCAAGGGCGTGCTGGTGTCCAACTCGGACGGGGAGACCCAGGCCTACGCCCTGTGGAACCTGGAAGAGCGCGGCGTGATGTTCGTCGGCGGCAACGAAAAGACCTACCAGGGCATGATCATCGGCGAGAACAGCCGCCAGGACGACCTGGACGTCAACCCGATGAAGGCCAAGCAGCTGACCAACGTGCGGGCCAGCGGCAAGGACGAGTCGATCCGCCTGACCCCGCCGCGCCGCATGACCCTCGAACAGGCCATCGCCTACATCGAGGAAGACGAGCTGGTCGAAGTGACCCCGAAGAACATCCGCCTGCGCAAGAAGGTGCTGAACCCCAGCTTCCGCAAGCGTCGCGTCAAGGACGAGTAGTCCACGAGAAATCCCTTCTCCCGCTTGTCGGGAGAAGGTGGCCGCGAAGCGGTCGGATGAGGGTAGCACCGGCTTCGGCCGGGCTGCCCTTTTTCATTTCAGCCCTGCCGCCGCCGCCAGTTCGGCCGCCGCCTGGGCGGGTGATTGCTTGGCCTTGTCGCGGTCCACCGCATAGTTGGCCTTGCGCATGGCCTCGACGGGAATCGCGCCGATCATGGGCTGCAGGGCGTTGATCAGGCGCTTGTCCTTGGCCCGCTTCGGCGAGATCAGAACCACAGCGTCATAGCTCGGCACGGCGCCCTTGGGATCGGACAGCACCACCAGGTCCTGGGCGGCGATGCGGCCGTCGCTGCTGAAGGCCGAGATGACATCGGCGTCGCCGCTCGACAGCGCCCGGTACATGAAGGTCGGGTTGAACGACTTCTCCTTGCCGAAGTTCAGCCGGTAGGCCTTTTCGATCGAGGTCCACTCGGGCCGCGACAGGAACTCCAGGTCGGCGCCGAGGGTCAGGGCCGGGGCCTGGGCGGTGAGGTCGGCGATGGTCTCGATGCCGAGGGACGCCGCCAGCTTGCGGTCCATGGCCAGGGCATAGGCGTTCTCGAAGCCGAGGGAGCCGAGGACGGTGACGCCCTTTTCCTTCGCCATCCAGGCCGTGAGCTGGGCCATCAGCTCGGCGCGGGGCGGGGTGTCCTTGCGCTTCATCACGTTGGTCCACAGGGTGCCGCTGTAGTCGACGTAGACATCGATCTCGCCCGCCTCCAGCGCCCGGAAGGCGACGGCGGATCCCAGGCCATCGCGGCGGGCCACCTCGGCCCCGGCGGCGGTGAGACGTGAGCCGATCAGGTCGGCCAGGATGTACTGTTCGGAGAAGTTCTTGGCCCCGACGACATAGGTCGGGTTGGCCGACTGCAGCAGGGCGGGCGCGGCTGCCGCTCCGACGCCGGCCAGCAAAAGGACCGCGCCGGCGATGACGGGGATCGTCCGGCGACGGGCCACGCCGCGCTCGACCAGGCCCAGCAGCCCGTCGACGATCAGCGCAAGGCCGGCGCTGGCGGCGCAGCCGAACAGGACGAAGACCCAGTTCTCGGTCTGCAGGCCCGAGAAGATGTAGTTGCCGAGGCTGGTCTGGCCGACCGGCGTCGACAGGGTGGCGGCCCCGATGGTCCAGACGGCGGCGGTGCGCACCCCGGCCATGATCACCGGCGCGGCCAGGGGGGCCTCGACGCGGAAGAGCTTCTGCGCGGGCGTCATGCCGACCCCGTCGGCGGCCTCGCGCACGGCCGGATCGACGCCGGTCAGGCCGGCGACGGCGTTCCGCAGGATGGGCAGCATCGAATAGAGGGTCAGAGCCAGGAGGGCCGGCAGGAAGCCGAGGGCCTGGAGCCGAAAGCCGAAGGCCTGCTCCGTCAGGGTCGAGAGCGCCAGCAGCAGGGGGTAGAACAGGGCCAGCAGGGCCAGGCCCGGAATGGTCTGGACCATGCCCGCGAAGGTCAGCGCCGGCCAACGGACCAAGGCGCTGCGGGCGGCCAGCACGGCCAGCGGCAGGCTTATCACCAGACCGAGGCCAAGCGCGGCGGCGCTGAGCAGCACATGCTGAGACAGGTAGTCGGGCAGCAGAGCCCAGGCGGCATCGACCTGCGCGCTCATGCGCCGGCCCCCATCAGCGCCGAGAGCGCCCGGGCCTGACGGGCCGGGGTGTCGATGAGGGCGGCGACGGCCGGGTCGGCGTGGCCCTGCAGGAGATCGCGCGGGGTCGCGTCGGCGAGGACCTTGCCGCCCGCCATGACCAGGATGCGGTCGGCCAGCAGCAGGGCCTCCTGCACATCATGGGTGACCATCAGGGTGGTCAGGCCGAGCTGGTCATGCAGATCGCGGGTGGCGCGCCCGAGGGCCTCGCGGGTGATCGGGTCGAGGGCGCCGAAGGGTTCGTCCATCAGCAGGATGGCGGGCCGAGCGGCCAGGGCGCGGGCAACGCCGACCCGCTGGCGCTCCCCGCCGGACAATTGGTCGGGCGATCGGCCGGCATAGGTCCGGGGCAGGTCCACAAGATCAAGCAGCTCGGTGACGCGGGCGGCAATGTCGGCGTCCGGCCATTTCAGCAGGCGCGGGGTGATGGCGACGTTTTCGCCCACCGTCATGTGGGGGAACAGGCCGACGCCCTGGAAGACATAGCCGATCCGGCGGCGCAGCTGGACCGGGTCCTGGGCGGCGACATCGGCGCCTTCGACGAGGATCTGGCCCCGGGTGGGATCGGCCAGGCGGTTGACCATCTTGGTCAGGGTCGTCTTGCCCGACCCCGAGGCGCCGACAATGGCGACAAACTGGCCGGCGGGAACATCGAGGCTTACGCCATCAACGGCGGACTGGCCGCCATAGGTCTTTGAAACCTCACGGAACTGGATCAGCGGCTCGGCCATGGGGGCAAGGTATAGCGGCTACCCGTTTTGCATAGGGGCGGCGCGAGAGGTTGCGGCCCCCGGCCAGATGAACGGGAGATGACCAGAGCCGTTCAGGTTCGGCTCAAGTCGCCGCTGTCATAACCCCTGCAACGTCGGGGGCCACGGATGGTCCGAAACACCCGCCGGGGAGATTTGAGACCATGAAGAAGTTCCTGATCGCCGCCGTCGCGCTGTCGGTTCTGGGTACGGCCGGCGCCGCCGCCGCCCAACCCTACGGCGGGGCCGGTGGCTATGAGCGCCGCGACGAACGTCGTGACGACCGCTACGACCGCCGGGATGATCGCGCCGAACGCCGCGACGACCGCTCCGACCGGCGGGACGACCGCCGCGATGACCGGTACGAGCGCCGCGATGATCGTCGCGATGATCGCTACGAACGCTGGGACGACCGTCGCGAAAGCCGCTATGAGCGGCGCGCCGAGCGCCGCTACCACGCCGGCCGCTACTATGCCCCGCGCGGCTATCAGGCCCATCGCCGGTGGCAGCGCGGCCAGTACCTGCCCCCGGCCTACCGGGATCGCGGCTACTACGTCGATTACCGCGCCTACCGCCTGCCCCCGCCCCCGCGCGGCTACGGCTACTACCGCCACGGCGACGACGTCATCCTGACGGCCATCGCCACGGGCCTGATCGCCTCGGTGGTCTTCAACCTGTTCGAATAGGGAAAGTTCTCTAGCGATGCGTACGTCGCCCCCGGAGCCCCACGCTCCGGGGGCGTTTCGCATTCATGGGATGGCGCGCGCCATCCAGACGTCGCATCGCTGATAGGGCGTCTCCTGCCGCGGCAGGTCGGTGAAGCCCATGGCTCGGTAGAGGCCGAGCGCAGGGCCCAGCGCCGAGTTGGTCTCCAGGTACAGCCTGCCGGCGCCCATGGCTCCCGCCCCGTCGATACAGGCCTGCATCAGGGCGCGGCCGAGGCCCGTGCCGCGCGCCGCTTCATCGACGGTCATCTTGATGACTTCCAGTCCGCCGCCGTTGTCGGCCGGCACGACCTTGAGGCCGACACAGCCGATGGCCTGGCCGGTCTCGTCCTCGGCAATGAAGATACGGCCGCCGGGAGCGATGACCTTGCCGACCGGATCGTCCAGCACCTCCAGGTCGCTGGGCTCCAGCGCGAAGTGGCGGGTGATCCAGGCTTCGTTGAGGCGTTTCCAGGCTTCGGCGTGGCGGGGTTCGAAATCGACGATGCGCATGGCATGAAGCATGGGGCGCCGCATCGGCCGCCTGCAAGTTTGGAGTCGCCTCGTGGTCCATCCCGTCTACGCCGATCTGCCGACCACCGTTTTCGAGGTGATGAGCGGTCTGGCGCGCGAGACCGGGGCGATCAACCTGGGCCAGGGGTTTCCCGATGAGCCCGGCCCGCTAGCCGTGCGGGAGAAGGCGGCGTGGGAGGCGGTGAACGGCTACAACCAGTATCCGCCGATGCGGGGACTGCCGGAGCTGCGCGAGGCGGCGGCGCGGCACTATGCGAAATTCCAGGGGCTGGACCTGGACGGGCTGAGCGAGGTGACGGTGACCTCCGGCGCAACCGAGGCGCTGGCGGCGGCCTTCCTGTCGCTGATCTCGCCGGGTGACGAGGTGGTGCTGTTCCAGCCGCTCTATGACGCCTACCTGCCGATGGTTCGGCGCTGTGGCGGGATACCGAAGCTGGCGACGTTGAAACCGCCGCATTTCCGCATCGACCGGGCCATGCTGGAGGCGGTGTTCAGCCCGCGCACCCGGCTGGTGGTGCTGAACAATCCGGTCAACCCGGCCGCTACCCTGTGGGCCGACGAGGACCTGGCGCTGCTGGCCGAGTTCTGCGTGGCGCATGACGCCATCGCCGTCTGCGACGAGGTCTGGGAGCAGATCGCCTTTGACGGGCGGGTATTCAAACCGCTGATGGGCTTTCCGGGCATGCGCCAGCGGACGGTGAAGATCGGCTCGGCGGGCAAGATGTTCGCGATGACCGGCTGGAAGGTGGGGTTTCTGTGCGCCGCGCCGCCGCTGATGAAGGCGTTGGCCGGGGCGCACCAGTTCCTGACCTTCACGACGCCGCCGAACCTGCAGGCGGCGGTGGCCTGGGGGCTGGACAACTGTCCTGACTGGTTCGAGCGGATGCCGCTGGACCTGCAGCGGTCGCGGGACCGGCTGGCGAGCGGGCTGGAGGCGTCAGGCTTCAAGGTGCTGCCGGCGGCGGGGACCTATTTCCTCAACGTCGATCTGGCGGCCTCGGGGATCGAGGAGCCGGACGCGGAGTTTTGCCTGCGGGCCGTGAAGGAGCAGGGCATCGCAGCGATCCCGATCTCGGCGTTTTATGAGACGGACGCGCCGAGGAACCTCATCCGCCTGTGCTTCGCGAAGCGGGATGAGACGATTGATGCGGGGGTGGAGCGGCTGGCGCGGGCGCGGGGATAGTGCGTCCTTCGACACGCCCGCTCCGCAGGCTGCTCAGGATGACTGACTTGGGTGCAAACCCATAAAGCTAGTCATGCTGAGCAGCGCCGCAGGCGCGTGTCGAAGCACGCAAACCCGATGGGTTGTCTAGATCGTCGCGCCGCCGTCGACGACCAGGGCTTGGCCGGTCATGAAGCTGCCGGCGTCGGACGCGAGGTACACCGCCGCCCCGGCGATTTCGTCGGGCTCGCCGATGCGGCGCAGGGGCACCGGGTCGGTGGCGCGGCGCAGGGTTTCGGGATTGGACCACAGGGCCTTGGCGAAATCGGTCTTCACCAGGCCCGGCGCGATGCAGTTCACGCGGATGCCGTGCTGGCCGTATTCGTGGGCCAGGTTGCGGGCCAGCTGGAAGTCGGCGGCCTTGGAAACGTTGTAGGCGCCGATCACCGGGCTTCGGGGATGCACATGCTGATCAGCCAGTGGTTGGCGATGACGTTGTTCTCGAGGATCTTGCGGAACTGGTCGTCCTCAATGCCGGCCATCGGGCCGTAGTAGGGGTTGGAGGCGGCGTTGCAGACGACGATGTCGACCTTGCCGAAGGCCTTGCGGGTCTCATCGACCAGGCGCTGAAGGTCTTCCTTCGAGGAGATGTTGGCCGGCACGGCGATGGCGGCGCCCGGGTATTTCGCATTGATCTCGGCGGCGACCTCTTCACAGGGGCCGGCCTTGCGCGAGGAGATGGTCACCTTGGCGCCGTGCTGGGCCATGCGCTCGGCGATGGCCTTGCCGATGCCCCGCGAGGAGCCGGTGATAACGGCGACCTTGCCGGTCAGATCGAACAGCGTGCCTTCGGTCATGGCGCATTCCCTCTCAAACAGTTGTTTGAAGGCAACCTACCGGCGGCTGGCGCTACGTCAAGCGGGCCCGGCCGTGAGCCGTGCAAAGTCGAGCAGGGCCCGGCTTTGAACCTCGGGTATCGAGCCGTCGGCGCGGGGGCCGACGTTGAGCAGCAGGTTGCCGCCATCGGCCTTCACCTCGGCGAAGAGGTCGGCGACGTCCTGGCCGGTCATGTAATCGTCAGTGGCCTCAGCGGCGTTGTAGCCGAAGGCCAGGCCCAGACCCCGGGTCGATTCCCACTTCACCCCCTTCAGATGCGCGCCCGAGCCGTATTCGACGGTACGGAAGTCGCAGTGGGGCGGCGGGGCCCCGCCGTTGAAATGCACCCCGTTCTTCTGGATGCTGTCCTTGATCCGATCGTTGAAGGCGGCGCAGGCGGCGGGATCCCGCAGGCTTTCGAACAGGGGGGTTACGCCCAGCCAGCGGTCGTTGATCACCCCATCGGGCACGACCGAATAGTAGTGGGCGAAGAGCTCGGGCAGGTCCTCGACGCTGGGCCAGGCGATGTCGTTCCACAGGACCGAG
>VYMF01000252.1_pt1 | contig 11823 bp, 7 predicted proteins | sample 5115271 | NCBI WGS metagenome assembly VYMF01 (sample SAMN12291778, study PRJNA351875) | freshwater metagenome | isolation source: freshwater lake | place: USA: Michigan, Wintergreen Lake | collected 2013-08-08
AAGCCCTTCTGTTTGTCATCCTTAGGTAGTGCCTTGGGGCGGGCGTTCGAACCTGCAGCCGGGCGCCCCCGGGTCTCACCGGAAGCGCCCTAACTCCCGTTCCCGTCAGCCGCGCAGCGGGCGGATGATGATCTCTACCCGGCGGTTCTGGGCCTTGCCGGCGGCGGTGGCGTTGCTGGCGATGGGGTCGCGTTCGCCGCGGCCGGCGAGGGCGACGCGGTTGGGGTTCAGGCGGGTGTTGCGGACCAGGTAGTCGGCGACCGAGCGGGCGCGGCGCTCGGACAGGGCGAGGTTGTAGTCGTCGGGGCCGTCGCTGTCGGCGTGGCCGACGACGTCGATCAGGGTCGAGGGATAGGCGGCCAGCACCCGGCCGACGCCGTCGAGGGTGTCGTAGAACTGCGGCTGCAGGGTTTCGCTGTTGGTCGCGAAGGTGACGTCGCTGGGCATGTTGAGGATCAGGTTATCACCGTCGCGGGTGACGCTGACGCCGCTGTCGGCCAGTTCGCGGCGCAGCTCGGCCTGCTGCCGGTCCATGTAGTTGCCGACGCCCGCGCCGGCCAGGCCGCCGATGCCGGCGCCGATCAGGGCGTTCTTGCGGCCCTGCTCGCTGTCGTTGGTGTTGGTCAGGTAGCCCAAGAGGCCGCCGCCGATGGCGCCGACGATGGCCCCGGTCCCGGTGTTGTCGCGCACGACCTCGCCCGTATAGGGATCGGTTGTGGTGCAGGCGCTAAGCGCCACGGCGCCGGTGAGGCAGGCGGCGAGCGCGAAGGTGCGGCGGATCATGTCTGTCTGTCCTTGAAACGGTATCCCAACGGCCGCAACGCCTATGCTGTGTCGAGGTTCCGACAAAGGCGGAACCGTGGCGCCACGGCGCCAGGGGCAAGGTTTCGCCGGGGCCGCGACTGGTGTAGAAACCTCGACCCCCTTTCCCCCAGGTTCCCATGACCCAGACCGACCTCGCCCCCTCTGCCTTCGCTCCTGTTTCGTTTGCGTCCTACGACAGCGATTTCGCTGGCTTCTCCAAGGCGCTGGGCGACAGTTTCCGGCGCTATGGCTTTGCGGTGATCAGCGACCACGGCATGGGCCAGGACCGGATCGACAGCGCCATCGAACGGGCCAAGGAATTCTTCGCCCTGCCGGAAGAAACCAAGAAGAAGTACTTCGTCGAGGGCGGCAAGGGCCAGCGCGGCTACACTCCCTTCGGCGTCGAGACGGCCAAGGGAAACCAGCATTTCGACCTGAAGGAATTCTGGCACGTCGGCCGCGACCTGCCGGCCGGCCACAGGTACGCGGCCTCGATGCCGGCCAATCTGTGGGTCGATGAGGTTGCGGGCTTCAAGGAAGAGCTGAGCTGGCTGTTCAATGCCCTCGACAGCATGGGCGGCAAGGTGCTGCAGGCCATCGCCAGCTATCTGGGCCTGGAGCGACACACCTTCGATGTGCAGGTCAAGGACGGCAACTCCATCCTGCGTCTGCTCCACTATCCGCCGGCCGGCTTTGATGGGCCGAACGAGCGGGCCGGCGCCCATGAGGACATCAACGCCATCACCCTGTTGCTGGGCGCCGAGGAGGGCGGGCTGGAGGTGCTGGACCGCGACGGCCGCTGGCTGGCGATCAATCCGCCGCCCGGCTCGCTGGTGGTCAACATCGGCGACATGCTGAGCCGCGCCACCAACGACTATCTGCCGTCCACGACCCACCGTGTGGTCAACCCGCCGCCGGAGCGGCGCAATGTGCCCCGCTACTCGACGCCCTTCTTCCTGCACTATGCCCCCGATCACCTGATCGAGACCCTGCCGGGACGAGCCGACGCCGAGACGCCCAACCGGTATCCGACGCCGATCACCGCCGATGACTTCCTCAAGCAGCGGCTGGCCGAGATCAAACTGGGCTGAGCCTCGCCTCAGTCTGGGGGAACTGCCGGAAACCACTGATTTTTAACCGGCGACTGCGAAGGTCCGACCCGATCGATGAGGGGGACTGAGCATGGCGCAAGCGGCGCCCGAGACCAACGAGCTGGACGGCCTGCGCGAGGTGCGTTCCCTTGATCTTGCCGCCCTGCGCCCGACGATCCAGCGCGTCACCGGCCTGGCTGCGGCCCTCAGCGGCGCGACGTTCGCCTATGTGGTGATCCAGGAGAATGGCCGGATCTGGCACTCGGCCTTCGCCGGCTTTGACGAGGGCGTGGTCGACGACAGCCAGGCGATGAGCCTGCAGTACGATCAGGGCATCTGGGTCGAGGACGCCAGCCTTACCCACCCCGATCATCCCTGGATCACCGGGCCGCCCCATGTCCGGTTCTATTGCGCCACGCCCCTGCGGCTCAGTGACGGCCTGCGCATCGGCTCGCTGTGCGTGTTCAGCGCCGAGGCGAAGCCGCATGACGCCATCGCGGAGGATCATCTGAAGGACTGCGCCGCCCTGCTGTCGGAGGCGGTGGAACGCCTGCGCGCAGAGCGGGCCGCCAAGGAGAGCGCCCGCGAGACCCGCGCCGCCATCGCCATCAAGGAGGCGATCATGCGATCGGCGCCCGTGGCCCTGGCCCTGGTCGACTGCGACCTGCGCTACATCTACGTCAATACCCGGTGGTGCAAGGACACCGGGGTGTCGCGCGAGCGGGCCATCGGGGCGCATGTCGGTGAGCTGTTCCCGCAGTCCTACGACCAGCTCAAGGACACCTATGATCGCTGCCTGAAGGGCGAGACATCCTGGTCGGACCGGGTGCGAATCCCGCGCGGCGACCGCAGCGACATCTGGTTGCAGGCCGAGGTCGGCCCCTGGCGCGACGGCGATGGCAAGGTTGGCGGCCTGATCGCCATGAGCCACAACATCACCGACGTCATCAACGCTCTGGACCGGGCCGAGCGCTCCGAACAGCGGCTGAAGCTGGCGCTCGAGATCGCCGACGTGCTGGTCTACGAAGCGGACTTCGAGAAGCGCGAGCTGAAGATGGACGGGGCCATCGGCGCCTTTGGCTCGGACGCCGACATCAGCTTTGACATGGTTGCCAAGGACCCCTGGTTCATGATCCACCCGGATGACCGGGACCGGGCCATGGCGCTATGGGCGAAGCGCCAGACCGACGGCGCCCCCTTCCGCACCGAGCATCGCATCTTGGCGCCGGGCGGGCGCGAGGCCTGGACCTTCTCTGCGGCGGAGTTGATCGTCGGGCCCGACGGTCGGAGCCGTCGTCTGCTGGGCGTGCTGAAGAACATCACCGATCGCAAGAAGGCCGATGATCAGGTCGCCCGGGCCCGGGACGCCGCCGAGGCGGCCAGCCGGGCCAAGAGCGAATTCCTGGCCAACATGAGCCACGAGATCCGCACGCCGCTGAACGGGGTGATGGGGGTGGCTGCGGCGCTGTCGCGCACGTCCCTGACCGCCGATCAGGAGGAAATGGTCGGGCTGATCCGCACCTCTGGCCAGACGCTGGAGGCCATTCTCTCGGACCTGTTGGACCTGGCGCGCATTGAGAGCGGCAAGCTGGACCTGAAGACCGAGCCCTTCTGCCTGGGCGCCGCGCTGCGGGCGATGGGCGACCTGTTCCGGCCGCTGGCGGCCGAGAAGGCGCTGGCCTTCCATCTCGACATCGATGCGTCGGTCGATGACTGGTTCGAGGGTGACGCCGTTCGCCTGCGCCAGATCCTGGGCAACCTGCTGTCCAACGCCATCAAGTTCACCACCCGAGGCTCGGTCTCGGTGCGCGCCTTTGTCGACCATGGGGTGCTGGCCCTGGCGGTGCGCGACACCGGCATCGGCTTTGACGCCGAATTCAAGGCCCGGATGTTCGAACGCTTCGAACAGGCCGACGGCTCGATCACCCGCCGCTTCGGCGGCTCGGGCCTGGGGTTGGCAATCTCCAGCCAGCTGGCCGGGCTGATGGGCGGCGATCTGACCGCCGAGTCCGAGCCGGGCAAGGGGGCGGTCTTCATCCTCACCCTGCCGCTGGCCCGCGTCGCCGCGCCGGAGGCCGCTGAAGACCCCGGCGCCGCGCTGCCGACGCCTGAGAGCCGTGCGCCGCGGGTGCTGCTGGCCGAGGACCACCCCGTTAACCGCCGTGTGATTCAGATGTTGCTGGAGCCGGCCGGGGTCGAGCTGACCTGTGTCGAGAACGGCGCCCAGGCGGTCGAGGCCGCCGCCGCCCAGAGTTTCGACCTGGTGCTGATGGACATGCAGATGCCGGTGATGGACGGCCTGACCGCCATCCGCGCCATCCGCGCCGCCGAGACCGGCCGCACGCCGATCTGGGCCCTGTCCGCCAACGCCCTGCCCGAGCACTTCCGCGCCTCCGCCGAAGCCGGGGCCGATGGCCACCTGACCAAGCCGGTCAGCGCCGAGGCCCTGTTCGAGGTGCTGATGACCGCCTGCGGGGCGGAAGACGAAGCGGCCGCCGCATAGAGCGGTCCCCGATCTGATGGCGTCAATTCGGCGGCGCCGGCTTCTGTCCGGCCGCCGATAGCCCGCTCCCGTCTGTCGAAACCCGCGCCGGGGTGACCCGCCGGCGTCGCCGTCTTCATCCCGGCGGAAGCCCGCCAGCCCTGGCGGCGACCCCTATCTGGAGATCCGCAGGGCGGCGATGTCGGCGCCGATGGCCTCGAAGGCGTCGGTCAGGGCGGTGCCGGTGTTGGGGGTATAGACGTGCTGGGCGTCGGTCGCGCAGTTGTTGATCAGGTTGACGGCGTTGGTGGCGTTGCCGACCTGGAAGCCGACCGTATAGATGATCACATCGTTCAGCTTCATCTGCGTGCACAGCGCTTCGGCCTGGCTGTAGGTGTTGCCGTTGGGCGCGTTGCAGTTGATGTGGTCGCTGCTTGAGCCCGAACCGGTGGTCGAGTCCTGCGAGATGACGCCGTTGCAGTAGGAGCTGTTGTACTCCCCGTCGGTCATCAGGATCAGGACCTTCTTGATGTGCGGCGCGGTGTAGGCGGCCGGCGCGCTGGTCCCGCTGAAGATCGAGGTGAAGTTCGGCGAGATCGAGTACCAGCCCCAGGCAACCCCGATGTGACCGCCGGACGAGCCGGACGCCGCCAGGCCGTTGATCGCGGTGGTCAGGGTCGAGCGGGTGCTGGTCAGGGGGACGATGGTGTTGGTCAGGCAGGGGTTGCTGCTGGCCGGGTAGTTGGCGCCCAGCAGGGTCGTGGCCGGCGAGGCGTCGGTGTAGGCGTTGGTCGTCCGCTCGCTGACGCAGGTGCTGATCTGGTGGATACGCACGCCGCCCGAGTTGTTCAGGAAGCGCAGGTACTGGCAGCCGTAGGTCGTGCACCAGGCTGAGCCGTTAGAGCTGAAGGCGCTGTAGTCGGGGCCGAAGGAGCCATTGAGCCAGAAGGTGTCGGTCGTGACGCTCTTGGCCTGCCAGGCGGCGCTATTGATGTTGGTCATCCCGCCGACGCCGGTGATGTAGACCCAGGCGTCGTTGGCGAAGCCGTGGTTGCTGGCGGTGACCACGACCTCGCAATTGGTCGCCTGGCACTTGGTCGCCCGGGGCGTGCTGCCGCTCTGGAAGCTGTTGTAACTGTTGGAGTTGGTCCCCGACAGCTGGAAGGTGTTCGTGGTCTTGCCCGCCACCGTGTAGACGTTGCCGTTGACCTGGGTCATGCCCTTGACGCCGCTGATGTAGACGCGGTCGCCGTTGTTGAAGCCATGGTTGTTCGAGGTCACCACCGCCGGGTTGGCCTTGGTGATGCCGGTGATGGTCTTGGCCGTGCCGCTGGCCCAGCTGGCGGCGGTGATGGTCTTGGCGGCCGGAACCGCGCCCCGGGCGGTGGCGGCATAGGTGCTGCCGACGTTGACCGCGTTGGAGTAGGGGATGATCGACATCTTCGAGTAGTAGGGAGTCTGGCTGTCCTTGACGACCAGGCTGACCAGGCTGTTGGCGGCGGCCTTCAGGTCGGTCAGCTTGGTGCCGGTCATCGAGGTGGTGACGTCGAGCACCAGGGCCACTTCCAGGTCAAAGCTGGCGCGCATGACCTCCGAATGGGCGCCGACCGTCATGTTGCCCTGCAGCCAGAGATTGGCGACCACCGGCGTCACCGAGATGGAGGCGTCGGCCAGCACCGTGGTGTTGCCGGTCCCGCCCAGGGTGAAGGTCGAGGAAATCAGCGAACCGTCGCTGCCGCCCATCGAGGCCAGCTGGGCGGCCAGGGCCGCGTCGCCGACGCTGTCGGCCTGGGCATTGGTGCTGGCGCTCGATTTGGCGACGATCAGGGCGGCGGCGTCCAGGGCGTCCTGCAGCTGGCGCTTGGACATGCTGGCCTGGTTGATGTCGATCAGGCCCAGCGACAGCACCGCCAGGGGCAGGACGATGGCCGCGAACTGCACCGCCACGGCGCCGCGACGGGCGCGCGAAAAGCGGCTCAGAAAGTCGCGCAGGCGCCCGCGAAGTCCGTTGGTGGCGTGCTTTTCGTTCGTCATGGACCCAATCCTGATCGAGCCTTCTAGGCACGGTCTGGTAAAGGAACTCGCCAACGAAGGTGGTGAACGCGCGGTAACCTCACTTCAGGATCCGCAGGTTCTCGATCGATCCGGCGATGGCGTTGAACACCGCGTTCAGCTGGCTGGCGTCCTGGACATCGTAGAATTTGTCGTTGGAACTGGCGCAGCCGCGCAGGACGCTGGAGTCCCCGCTCGCGACCTCGACCCGCACCGTATAGATGATGATGTCCTGCGCCTTCATGTTGGCGCACAGGGTGGTCAGCCGCCCGTCCATCGCCGCCTTGCGCTGGGCGGTGCTGCCCGAGGTGATGCCCAGGCGGTTCTGCCAGATGTAGCCCAGCGAGTTGTACAGGCTGGCGTTGTTGTTGCCGGTCGAGCCCATGGTGTTCTCGCCGTCGGTCATCAGCACCACGATCTTCTTCGACTTTTCCGCGCCATAGGGCCGGCCGTCGGCGAACGGGGCGTTGGGGCTGAGCAGGTGCCAGCCCCACATCAGGCCCAGCGGGATGTTGGTGTCGCCGACCGCCACCATGGCGTCGACCGCGCTCTTGAGGCTGGTCCAGTCGTCGCTCAGCCGGGTGATGGCCGACAGCTGGCAGCCGCTGTTGGGGCCGTAGGTGTAGCCGGTGTTGCTGTTGGTCCCGGTTGCGGTGGGGGCGCGGTTGTACTTGGCGACATAGCCCTGGCGCGTCTTCCAGTCGGAGCTGTTGGTCACGTCGGGCAGGTAGCTGTTGTAGTAGGTGCCGCCGCTGCTCGGTTCGTCCGGTGCGAAATAGGGGGTGAACAGGGTGGCGGGCGTCCCCGTGCTGGGGGCGGTGTCCTGCACGTCATAGGGTGCGGCCCGGCTCTCGACGCAGCCGCCCCAGCTGACGCCCATGTTGCTGAGCAGGGTGAAGCGGTTGGCGGCGCTGCTGAAGATCTGGTTGTTGATCGGCGCCGCCCCGTTCTGGTCGATCCAGCCGCTGTTGCGATAGGCGGTCCCCACCTTCACCGTCATCGAGAAGGGGGCGATGGCGATCTTGACCGGGTCGGTCTCGACGCTGCGCTCGGCCGCCGCCGACAGGGTGTCGATCAGGTTTTTCGAGGCGGTCTTCAGGTTGGCGAGCTTGCTGCCCTTCATCGACCCGGTGGTGTCCAGCACCAGGGCCAGCTCGATCTTGTTGACCGACCGGGTGACCTCGGACCTGGCGCCGACCACCATGTCGCCCTGCAGCCAGATGCCGGCCACCATCGGCACGACCCTGGCCTGGGCGGAGGCGATCACCTTGCTGGCGTCGGCGGTGAAGGAGGAGGCTGTGACGGTGGCCTGGGCGCCGGTCATGTTGGCGCTCAGGGCCTGGCTGCCGATCGACTGCAGGCCGGTGTCGGTGAACTGGCTGGAGCGGGCGGCGGTCAGGGTGGCGGCGTCGAGGGCGTCCTGCAGCCGGGTCTTGGCGGCCGAGGCGTTGGCGATGTCCACCGCCCCCATGGTCAGCACCACCATCGGCATACCGACGAAGGCGGCCTGGACGGCGATCGCCCCCCGCCTGTCGGCGCCAAAGCTGTTCAGCCGCGCCATGGCGGCTCTGATGAGATCCCGCGCGCCCATCGCAATAGTCCCCGACCCGTCAACGGACCTTTTGTCCGCCGACCGTGCAGGTTGGCCGCGCGCGGTAAACGCATCCGCCAACAAGGGCGGTGAATTATGCGGTAACTACAAGGGCTTGGGGGACCGGTCGCCGCCGGCGCCGGTCCCCTACCGGTCAGGCTACCAGCCGCACTTCTGGCCCTTGTTCTGCTTGATCAGCCACTTGTTCAGGGGCGCGAAGTACTCGGTCACCGCGCTGGCGTCGGTGCGGCGCTCGCCGGTGAAGGCTTCCAGCTCGTCCGGCCAGGGCTTGGACTGCCCCATCTCCATCATCTTGTTGAACTTCGCCCCCACCTCCTTGTTTCCGTACACGGAGCAACGGTGCAGCGGGCCGGTCCAGCCGGCCTGCTTGCAGGCGGCCCGGTGGAACTGGAACTGATAGACGTGGGCCAGGAAGTAGCGGGTGTAGGGCACGTTGCCAGGCACATGGTATTTGGCGCCGGGATCGAAGGCGTTTTCGGGACGCGGCCCGGGCGGGGCGACGCCCTGGTACTTCATCTTCAGCGCCCACCAGGCCTTGTTGTAGTCGGCCGGCTTGACCGAGCCGTCGTAGACCTGCCAGCGCCAGCGATCGACCAGCAGGCCGAACGGCATGAAGGCGATCTTGTCGAGCGCCATCTTCAGCAGGAAGGGCGTGTCGCCCTCCGTGCCCGGAACCTTGTCGAGGATGCCCACCTGGTTGAGGTAGGTGGGGGTCAGGGCTGACAGGCCGACGAAGTCGCCGATGGCCTCATGGAAGCCGTCGTTGGCGCCGCCCTTGAAGATGTAGGGCTGATCCTTGTAGGCGCGCTGGTAGTAGTTGTGACCCAGCTCGTGGTGGACGGTGTAGAAGTCCTCCGCGTTGACCTTGGTGCACATCTTGATGCGGATGTCGTCGCGGTCGTCGAGGTTCCAGGCCGAGGCGTGGCAGACCACCTCGCGGCCTTCGGGGCGGGTGATCTGGCTGCGGGTCCAGAAGGTTTCCGGCAGCGGCTCCAGGCCCAGGCTGGAATAGAAGTTCTCGCCGGTCTTCACCATCTTCAGCGGGTCATAGCCCTTGTCGACCAGCAGCTCGTCGAGGCTGTAGCCGGCCGTATCGTCGGCGGGTTTGACGATGGGATAGATGTTGCCCCACTGCTGGGCCCACATGTTGCCCAGCAGGTCGGCGCGGATCGGCCCGGTCTTGGGCTGCACCGCGTCGCCGTACTGCTCGTTCAGCTGGGCGCGCACATAGCAGTGCAGGTTCTTGTAGAAGGGCTCGACCTGGCTCCACAGCCGGTCGGTCTCGGCCGCGAAGGCGTCGGGCTCCATGTCATAGCCCGAGCGCCAGAGGGCGCCGGTGTCGGCATAGCCCAGCGACTTGCTGCCCTCGTTGGCCAGTTCGACCAGCTGGGCGTAGTCGCCGCTCATCACCGGCGAGATCGAATGCCAGCCTTCCCAGGCGGCCTTCAGCTCTTCCGGATCGCGGCTGTTGGCGAGCACATCCTCGGCGTCGTTGAGGGTGATCTTCTTGCCTTTGAAGTCGAACTTGCCGGTCGAGTAGATGCTGTCCAGCCGGCCGGCGATGGTCGCCATCTGCTCGGCGGCGCCCGGCCGTTGCGGGGCCGGCAGCACCAGGGCGCGTTTCAGGATATCCAGCTTGCGGCGGGTCACCGGATCGGCGGCGGTCTTGTCGTACTTGGCCGCCTGCACCGCCAGATCGGTGGCCAGGGTCGTCATCTCGGCCCCGGCCTTGGCCTCGAGCCACATGGTGTCCTCGGTGATATAGGTGGCGCGCACCCAGCTCGACTTGTTGACGTACTCGGACAGTCTGGCGAGGTCGGCCTCGGCCTTGTCGATGAAGGCCTTGGCGTCTTCCGGCGACGGCGTCGCGGCAGGCGCGGCGGCTGGGGTCGGCGCAGGCGTCTGGCCGACGGCGACGGCGGTCAGGCCGGTGGTCAACGCCAGAGCGGCCGTAGCCGCCAGCAGGGTCGTCTTCTTCATGGGACGCTTCCTTGGGAATTTGGGGTGCGGCAAGGGACCGCGTGCGGTTGGCGGCGTCAAGAAAATCCTCTCTCGGCAGGCCGAAGGCCTGACGGGGGAGGGGGACCGCCGCCGAAGGCGGTGGTGGAGGGGGCTGCAGCGGCGCGTCAGGAGTTACGGGGACACTATACCTATCTCAAGCCACGGGCTTCGATACGGCCTCCGGCGGTGAGGAGAGATAGGTATAGTGTCCCCGTAACTCCCCTCCCAGAGTGTCAATGCTGGGGCAGCTGCTGTCTGACGGAGCCGTCAGGTGACCGAATGAAAATCACGACTGTTTGGCTGCCGGGTTCTGGCCGGACTGACGAGCGTACACAGCCAAAGATCGGCCTTTCCACACCGAAGAACTCAATTGAGCCGTTGGCGAAGGGGGGCGATTGTGGACCGTCCACCTTGCCAGTGGCGCGCCATTTCTTTTCGTCGAACTCGGCAGAAGGATCGAGGAGGTAGTCGGCGGAGAGTACCGTGACCTCGATTTTGACCAGAACTTCTCCAGGCTGCGGCGCCGGTATCGGAGGGAGCATTCGGCAGGCAAGGGCAGCCGGCGCCAGGGATATACCGACACACAACACAAGCGCCGCAACTGTCGTTCTTACCGCACGCATGCCGCCAGCCCCTCGCGCCGCACGGTCCCGCTGGCCGCGCCGATCCGCTTCGAGCGCTTTCTCACATAAGGCCCTGGCTTGGCCGCCTTCCACTTCAGGGGGCTCGGCAGGATGGCCGCCAGGCGGGCCGCCTGGGCCGGGGTCAGCTCATCGGCCCCGACCCCGAAATAGCGCCGCGCCGCCGAGTCGGCGCCATAGATGCCCGGACCCCATTCGATGGTGTTGAGGTAGACCTCCATGATCCGCCGCTTGCCCCACAGCGTCTCGATCAGGACGGTGAAATAGGCCTCCAGGCCTTTGCGGACGTAAGACCGCTGGGGCCACAGAAAGACGTTCTTGGCCGTCTGCTGGCTGATGGTCGAGCCGCCGCGGACCTTGCCGGGGCGGCGCTCGTTGTGGGCCATGGCCTTTTCCATGGCCTCGAAGTCGAAACCCCAGTGGCTGCAATAGCGGGCGTCCTCGGCCGCGATCACGGCGTTGGGCAGGGCCGGGCTCATCTTCGACAAGGACACCCAGCGCCGGTCCAGGCCTTTGCCCTCGAACATCCGCTGGACCATCAGGATGGTGATCGGCGGCGGCACGAACTTGAAGACCACGGTCGAGGCCACCGGCAGGACCAGGCCGAAGACCAGCAGCAGCATCACCACCCGCCGGACCACCCGGCCCAGCAGGCTGCCAGACCTGACGGCGGCGGCGGCGGGGCGGGGCGGGGCCGACTCGGGCGGTGCAGCCGACGCCTCGGTCGGCGCCTCGTCTTCCTTGCGGGGCGTCTCGTCCGACAATCCCTCATCCCCCTTGCCATGACCTTGGGGCCGCATGCTAACCGCCTTGCCCCAACTTGTCGCGAGAGAGCGCATCCATGAACGTTTCCGACGCCGTCGCCGCCCGCGTTTCGGTCCGCGCCTTCAAACCCGACCCCGTCCCTGCCGCCCTGCTGCGCGAGCTTCTGGAAAAGGCCCACCGCGCCCCCAGCGGCGGCAACCTTCAGCCCTGGCGCGTCCACGCCATCGCCGGCGCCCCGCTGGAAGAGCTGAAGGCCAAGGTCGGCGCCAACCTCGGCGGCGAACAGCCGGAATACGACGTGTACCCTGAAAAACTCTGGGACCCCTTCCGCACCCGCCGCTTCGAATGCGGCGAGGACCTCTACGCCACCATCGG
>VYMF01000338.1_pt1 | contig 11736 bp, 10 predicted proteins | sample 5115271 | NCBI WGS metagenome assembly VYMF01 (sample SAMN12291778, study PRJNA351875) | freshwater metagenome | isolation source: freshwater lake | place: USA: Michigan, Wintergreen Lake | collected 2013-08-08
TCGATCTGTGTTTCGTCCCAGGCGGCGTCAATCCCGGCGACCCGCGCAGCGTCGGGCGCAGGCGCATTGCCCAGCCAGCGGTAGGCCCCGTCAGCCATCACTCAAACTCCACCCCTCCGGTTCTGCGACCGGTCAAAGAGTATGACTACGACTTTGGTCCGGCGGCAACGGTACAGGTGGTCCCGGTTGTATGACGGGCTTCGCGCGGCCTCGCCGGGCCGGTGAAAGTCAGCCGCAAAAGCCAAGGTGCCGGGGGGCGTCAGGTCAGGTCGGGCGCGATCGTGTAGGTGGCCTCGGTCTTGCTCGCGACCTCTTCGAGGGTGACGCCCTCGGCCAGTTCGATCAGTTCCAGACCCGAGCCGTCCGGCTTGACGTCGAAGACGCACAGGTCGGTGATGATGCGGCTGACCACGCCTGTGCCGGTCAGGGGCAGGGTGCAGGATTTCAGCACCTTGGACTGGCCGTGCTTGTTGGCGTGATCCATGACCACGACCACGCGCTTGACGCCGGCGACCAGATCCATGGCCCCGCCCATGCCCTTCACCAGCTTGCCGGGGATCATCCAGTTGGCGATGTCGCCGTTCTCGGCCACTTCCATGGCTCCGAGGATCGACAGGTTGATGTGGCCGCCGCGGATCATGGCGAAGCTGTCCGAGGAGCTGAAATAGCTGCTCTCGGCGATCTCGGTGATGGTCTGTTTGCCCGCGTTGATCAGGTCGGCATCGACCTCATCCTCATAGGGGAAGGGGCCCATGCCGAGCATGCCGTTCTCGGACTGGAGGGTGACCTCCATCCCGTGCGGGATGTAGTTGGCGACCAGCGTCGGGATGCCGATGCCGAGGTTGACGTAGAAGCCGTCCTGCAGCTCGTGGGCGGCGCGGGCGGCCAGTTGTTCGCGGGTGCGGGCCATTATGCGGTCTCCCGGGCACGGACGGTGCGTTGTTCGATGCGCTTCTCGGGCACGGTCAGGATGATGCGGTCGACATAGATGCCGGGCGTGTGGATCTGGTCGGGGTCCATCGAGCCGGTCGGGACGATGTGCTCGACCTCGACGACGGTGACCTTGCCGGCCGTGGCCATCATGGGGTTGAAGTTGCGGGCGGTCTTGCGGAACTGGAGATTGCCGCGGCCGTCTGCCTTCCAGGCCTTGACGATCGAGAGGTCGGCGACGAGGCCGGTCTCCATCACATAGTCGCGGCCGTTGAAGTTGCGGACTTCCTTGCCCTCGGCGACCAGGGTGCCGACGCCGGTGGCGGTGAAGAAGGCGGGGATGCCGGCACCGCCGGCGCGGATGCGCTCGGCCAGGGTGCCCTGGGGGTTGAACTCGAGCTGGAGCTCGCCGGCCAGATACTGGCGCTCGAACTCCTTGTTCTCGCCGACATAGGACGAGATCATCTTGGCGATCTGGCGGGTGCCGAGCAGCTGGCCGAGGCCGAAGCCGTCGACGCCTGCGTTGTTGGAGATGACCGTCAGGTCCCTGGCACCGCTGTCGCGCAGGGCGGCGATCAGATGCTCCGGGATTCCGCACAGGCCGAAGCCGCCGGACATCACGGTCATGCCGTCGAAGGTCAGGCCCTCAAGGGCGGACGCCGCGTCGGGGAAGATCTTCCGCATGGACACTCCTTGGGCTTCCACGGATTTCACCGCTTGATGAATATTGGCGGTGCTTGTCCGTCCCTACCGTGGTGATGCGACACGGGCAAGGCGGGCCGCGAAAAACACCGCTGGACGGGCCGGACCGGCAGGGAGGCCGGGCTTCAGGGGCGGGCGGAGCCGACCGTGACCGGCGCTTTCGGCGGGCTGCCGCGGTGGCGGTAGCGAGCCCCCTTGAACATCATCTTCAGCGCCTCCCAGTGGATCCCGAAGGTCACCTTCCAGGTCAGCAGGGGATGGGTGAAAAAGGCGCGGAGCAGCTGGGCGTCGTTCAGCTCACGCCGCCGCCCCGAGAAGGAGGCGGTCAGGACGGGCGTGTCGCCCCGCCGCACGGCGACGATGACCGAAACGGCCTCGCCGGGCGGGCGGACCGTGAAATCATAGGTCAGGCCCATGTCCATGAAGGGGGAGACGAAGAAGGTCTTCTCCACGGTCTGGCGGACAGGTTCCGGACTGCCCTCCGGGCGCGGCTTCGACGGGTCCGTCTCTCCGCCGGGGGCAGGGGAGGGCAGGGCGACCATATAGCTGTGGCGCTCATGAAAGGTGTTGGTGACCTCATAGAGCAGGGCAGCGAGGGTGCCGTCGGCGTGATGGCAGAAGAAGACGCTGATCGGATTGAAGCCGTGGCCGAGGATGCGCGGCATGGTCAGGAGCCGGATCGGGCCGCCGCCGATATCGATACCGGCCCCGGCCAGATGGGCCTCGACCTGGGCGCGCAGCGGCCGGCCCGAGCGGTCGCCGTGGTCGGCCGGGCGAAAGCTCAGCAGTCCGAACCGCCCGCGGGACAGCAGACGCAGGCGGGACCGGATGGTCCCGAGCTCGTCGAGGTCCAGCAGCAGCATCCACAGGCGATAGCGCAGACGATGGGCGAAGGTCCGGCTGCGCTGGTGGATCACATCGCCGACATAGAGGGCGGATGCTGTGACGGCCGGAGTCGTTGCGTCGGCAGAGGTCACGCCACCTGCGCCAGCGCCGGCGTCGGCGCGCCCATCTGGATCCGGCCGCTCTCGTTCTCCACCGACCAGGGACGGCGGACGCCGCCCAGCTGTTCGGCGACGGCCAGGCCGGCCTGCAGCCCGTCCTCATGGAAACCCGAGCCGAACCAGGCTCCGGCGAACCAGACATTGCGGCGGCCCTGCAGGGACCAGAGCTCCGACTGGGCGGCGACGGCCGCGGCGTCGAACACCGGGTGCTCATAGTCCCACTCGCTGATCACCAGGGCCGGGTCGGGTGCCTTGGCCGGGTTCAGGCTGACGAACAGCGGAGGCCCGGGCAGGGACTGGAGTTCGTTCATCCAGTAGGTGACGCCGCCTTCGCCGGCGCGGGCGGAGTAGCCCAGATGGGTCCAGGCGGCCCAGGCCTTGCGCCGCTTGGGCATCAGCGAGACGTCGCGGTGCAGGATGACCTGGTTGGGCCGGTAGCTGATGGCGCCCAGCAGACGGCGGTCGTCCGTCGAAGGGGCCTCGAGAAGCGCCAGGGCCTGGTCCGAATGGGTGGCCAGAACCACGGAGTCGAACCGCTCCAGCCGCCCGTCGTCGAATCGCAGGGCGGCACCGTCGAGACCGCGCAAAACCCCGACCACACCGGCCCGGGTGACGATCTGACCCTGAAACGCCTCGACCAGCCGCGTCACATAGGCGCGGCTGCCGCCGTCCACCGTGCGCCAGGTCGGCCGCAGATCCAGCTTGAGCAGGTTGTGGTTCATGTAGAACCGAACGAAGGAGGCCGCCGGATAGTCCGCCATCTGCCCCATGGTGCAGGACCAGATGGCCGCCGCCTGGGGCAACAGGTGCGCGTCCCGGAACAGGGTGCCGTAGCCGCCCCTGACCAGATAGGCGTCCAGCGTCTCTCCCGTGCGCTCCAGTTCAGCCAGATCGCGGGGGGCCTGCTTCTGGAAGCGCAGCAGGTCGCCGATCATCCGCCAGAATTTGGGGCTGGCGTAGTTGCGCTTCTGGGCAAAGAGGGCCCCGAGCCCCTGGCTGCAGTATTCGAAGCCACCGTCGTCGATCGAGACGGCGAAGGACATCATGGCCGGCTTGGTCGGCACGTTCAGATGCGCGAACAGGGCGGTCAGATTGGGGTAGTTGGTCTCGTTGTAGACGATGAAGCCGGTGTCGACGGCCACCGGTTCCGTCGGCGAGGGGGCATCCACCGTGTTGGAGTGGCCGCCCAGCCGGTCGTCGGCCTCGAACAGGGTGACATCATGCTCCTGCGACAGCAGCCAGGCGCAGGACAGGCCCGAGATGCCCGAGCCGACCACAGCGATGCGTCGACGGGTCGAAGGGGCGGGCGTCTCGGCGACGAGGTGGGGTGGCATACCGACTCCAACTGAAGATTTTGATCAGCTACGTCCGGGCGGGTAATGCGGATGCCGTCATCCGGATGCTACGTCGAGGCGTAGCTGTGCGATAGTCCCGGCCTGTCAGGAGCGCCCATGTCGTTTGCCAATGTCGCCATCCGCCAGTTGCAGGATGCGCCGTTCCCCGATTTCGTCACGCGGCCGGCGATCGACAGCCTGGTCAGCGAGGCCCGGCGGCGTCTGGATCGCGAGGCCCCGCATGATGAGGCGGCCTTCGCCCGCGACATGGCCCAGCGCGCCATCGCCGAACATACGGCGGCGGCCAATGCCCAGCACTATGAGCTGCCGCCCGAATTCTTCGAGATCTGCCTCGGTGCGCGGCTGAAGTATTCCTGCTGCCTCTACCCGACCGCTGACACGACCCTGAACGAGGCCGAGGAGGCGGCGCTGGCTGACACCTGCGCCCATGCCGGCCTGGCGGACGGCCAGCGGGTTCTGGAACTGGGCTGTGGCTGGGGCTCGCTGAGCCTCTGGATGGCTGAGCGGTATCCGAATTCGACGATCACGGCTGTTTCCAACAGCCACGGCCAGCGCGGCCATATCGAGGCCCAGGCCCGGTCGCGCGGCCTGACCAACCTCAAGGTCATCACCTGCGACATGAACGACTTCAAACCGGAGGGCGACGGCGGGTTCGACCGGATCGTCTCGGTCGAGATGTTCGAACACATGTCCAACTGGCGCGCCCTGCTGACCCGTGCCCACGGCTGGCTGAAGCCTGACGGGCGGATGTTCATCCACATCTTCACCCATCGCGACGCGCCCTATCGCTTTGACCACACCGACAGCGGCGACTTCATCGCCCAGCATTTCTTCACCGGGGGGGTCATGCCCAGCTGTGGCCTGATGCGGCAGTTCCCGGACCTGTTCCGGGTCGAGCGCGAATGGACCTGGAACGGGGTCAACTACCAGCGCACCGCGGACCACTGGCTGGCCAATATGGACGCCAATGGCGACCGGGTCATGGAACTGATGCGCGAGACCTACGGGGCTGATGCAACCCTGTGGCGGCGGCGCTGGCGGCGCTTTTATCTGGCCACGGCCGGTCTGTTCGGTAACGACGACGGCAACACCTGGGCGGTCACCCACTATCTGCTCAAGCCGGCTTGAGGATCTGAAGCCATGATAAAATACATCTTCGCCTATCTGGGCGCCGGCGTGACCTTCGCGGCCATCGACGCGGTCTGGCTGACCAATATGACCGACCGGCTCTACCGGCCGGTGCTCGGGCCGATCCTGGCGGACCAGCCGGACATGCAGGCGGCGGTCGCCTTCTATCTGATCTCCATCTTCGGGACGGTCTTCCTCGCCATCGCACCGGCCCTGCGCAACGGGGCCTGGCAGCGGGCGGTCATCAACGGGGCTGTGCTCGGTTTCGTGGCCTATGCCACCTACGATCTGACCAACCAGGCGACGCTGAAGGTCTGGTCGCTGCATCTCACCCTGATCGACCTGGCCTGGGGCACGACCCTGACGAGCCTCTCGGCGCTGGGCGGATATCTCAGTGCGCGTTGGGCCGAGCGCCGGTTCGGCTGACCCCCCGATTAACCTTTATCTTCCCGCGACGCGGGCGCGTGGTGGCCAGATCGAGGCGATAGGGTAAAAGGTCGAACTGGACGTGGTTCAGTCGGGGGACACCTTGCGCGCTGGCATCAACGCTTTGACGGCGGTCTTCGTGATCGGCGTTCTGGCCGGACTGGCGCTGACGCCGGACGGGCGGGCGTGGCTGCGCCATCCGACCCTCATGCTCGGTGACAAGGCCGCGGCCTCCGCACCGCCCGCACCGGCTCCGGCACCGGTCGCCGCCGCGCCCGAGGCCAGGCCCGCTCCGACGATCACCCGTGTAACCCCGCTGAATGCGCGGCTGGCGCGGGGACCGTTGCGGATCGGCGTGTTCGGGGATTCCATGGCCGACGGCCTGTATGCGGGCCTATACCGCGACCTGCAGGACCAGCCGAACGTCTCGGTGACCAAATTCTCGCAGGTCTCGACCGGTTTGAGCCGCTACGACTATGTGAACATCCAGGCCCGGACCCAGGCGCAGCTCGACGAGCAACCCGTCGATGTCGCGGTCATTCTGTTCGGCACCAATGACGCCCAGGGCATCGACACCGGCAGTGTCGTCCACATGTTCGGCACCGAGGGCTGGAAGGCGGCCTATGGCAAGCGGATCGACGATCTGGTCGCCCTGCTCCGAAGCCGGGATGTCGCGGTCTATTGGGTCGGACTGCCGCGGATGAAGCGCGACAGCTTCGACGACAAGATGATGCTGATCAACGGCGTGGTCGAGGCCCGGATGCGGGCTCTGGGCGTGCCCTATATCGGGACCGAGGGCCTGACCTCCAATGCCGAGGGCGGCTATGAGGCCTATCTGCCCACCAGCGGCGGACGCCGGGTCCTGATGCGCGCCGGCGATGGAATTCACATGTCGATGGCCGGCTATCTGCGCATGAGCGCCCCGGTCGCAGCGCGGCTGAAGCGCGACGCCGGACTGGATCGCCCGCAGGCACCGCGTCCGGTCACCCCGCCGCCTGCAGCGCCCGCCGCCTGAGCATGAAGCGGTTTGCCGGGGCCCTTGTCGCGGCTGTTCTGGCGTCCAGTGCGGCCGCCCAGACGCCCTATGGACCGTCTGACATCCCCGCGCCGGGCGCATCCATCTGCCCCGACGGCCTGTGTCAGCCCGAGGCCCTGAACGGTGTATTCCAGGCCCTGGCGCAGGTGGAAGCCGGGCGGGGTCGTGCACCCGTGCACATCCTCCAGATCGGTGACAGCCACACGGCGGGTGACCGCATCACCGGCCGGCTGAGGACGGCGTTGCAGGCCCGGTTCGGCGACGGTGGACGCGGCGTCCTGCCGCCCGGTGTCCCCTATGACGGCTATTCGCCGAGGCAGGTCGAGGTGACGGCCAGCGGCTGGACGACCACGCTGGCACCGCTGGTCGGCAATACGGGCTATGTCCGGGTCGGGGTCGGGCTGACCGGCGTGCAGGCGATTACCGTGCGGCCGGGGAGCACACTGACCCTCCGCCGGGACGCGACCACGCCCGCCCTGTTCCGCATCGAGCTGTGCGGCGAGGGCCCGGGGCGGCTTGAGGTCGCGGCCGGCGATGAGACCTGGACGGTGGCGTTCGAGGATGGCCGCTGCCTGTCCCTGCGGCCCGAGCGGGCGCAGGGACAGGTCACACTGCGGGCGCTGGACGCGGCCCTGTCCCTGCAGGCGGTGCGTCTGACCAATGCCCCCGCCGGTGTCGAACTGTCCAACCTGGGCGTGGTCGGGGCGACCGTGAAGGACCTGGCTGCGCGGGACCAGGCGCTTGTAGCGCGTGAGCTGAATGCCTGGCGGCCGGCGCTGATCATCCTGGCCTTCGGCACCAATGAGGGGTTCGACGACAGACTGGACGCCCGGGCCTATGAGGCCCTGCTGCGCGGGCAGATCGTGCGCCTGCGCCGACTGGCACCGGGGGCCTCGCTGATGCTGCTCGGCGCGCCCGATGCCTTGCGCAACGGGGTGTCAAAGGGTTGCAGTGCCGATGGCCTCCGGGGCCCGCCGCCGTCGCTGGCGGTGGTGCGGGACGTGCAACGCCGGGTCGCCGCCGACATGGGTGTGGCGTTCTGGGACTGGCACGGGCGGATGGGTGGTGACTGTTCAGCGGATCGACTGGCGACGCGGGGCGAGCCCTTCATGTTGCGCGACCGTGTGCATTTCAGTTCCGCCGGTGCCGACTGGATCGGCGGGGTACTGCATGCTGATCTGATGACCGCCTACGGGGCCTGGTCAGCGCGGCGCGGGGGAGACGAATAGATGCTGTTTCCCACACTCGCCTTCGGCGTCTTCTTCCTGTTCGTCTATTTCACCGCCTGGTCGCTGGATCGCGAGAACGGGCGGCGCAAGGTGTTCCTGCTGCTGGCCAGCTGGTTCTTCTTTGCCCAGTGGGACTGGCGTTTCGTCGCCCTGCTGATCGTCTCGGCGGTGCTGAACTGGGGTATCGGGGCGCTGATCGCGCGCCAGCCGGGAGAGAAAAGGGCCTGGCTGGTCGGCCTCGGCGTCGCCGCCAATCTGCTGATCCTCGGCTTCTTCAAATACTATGGCTTCTTCATCGAACAGGCCGGCGACCTGCTGATGCGGTTCGGCTGGGAGCGGGACCTGCCGCTGTTGCAGATCGTCCTGCCGGTCGGGATTTCCTTCTTCACCTTCCAGGGCATCAGCTATGTCGTGGACGTCCATCGCGGCAAGACGCCTCCGGCGAAGAGCCTGCTCGATGTCATGCTGCTGATGAGCTTTTTCCCGCATCTGGTGGCGGGTCCGATCGTGCGGGCCTCGGACCTGCTGCCCCAGTTCGACCAGGCCCCGCGGCTGACGCGGGCGATGGCGACACACGGTCTGCTGCTGATCGTCTGGGGCCTGTTCAAGAAGACGGTGATCGCGTCCGAACTGTCTGTGAACCTGGTCGATCCGGTATTCTTCGATCCAACCGCCTACGGGGCCGTCGACATAGCCGCGGCGGTCTATGGCTATGCGGTCCAGATCTATTGCGACTTCTCGGCCTATTCGGACATGGCCATCGGCCTGGCCGCCCTGCTGGGCTATTCCTTCCCGCGCAATTTCGACCAGCCTTACCGGGCCTCGTCGATGCAGAGCTTCTGGCGGCGCTGGCATATCAGCCTGTCCAGCTGGCTGCGGGACTACCTGTATGTGCCGCTGGGCGGTGGGCGTAAGGGGCTGTTCGCGTCCTGCATCAACGTCTTCATCACCATGGTGTTGGGCGGTCTGTGGCATGGGGCGGCCTGGACCTTCCTGGCCTGGGGTGCCCTGCACGGCGGGGTGCAGGTCATCGAGCGGCTGGGCCGGGCGGCGTTCGGCGACCGCAAGGTGGTGCCGACCGTGATCGGGGTGCTGGTCACCTTCCATATCGTCTGCCTGGGCTGGATCCTGTTCCGCGCAGAGAATTTCGAACTGGCCGTGGCCATGCTGCAGGGGCTGGGCCGGGTCGGGCCGGTGACGATGCTGACGCCCCTGCTGCTGACCCTGATCGTCGGTGGCCTCGCCATGCACTGGCTGCCGCCGCGCGCCATCGAGGGCGTGGCCGAGCGTATGAAGGCGGCACCGTCGCTGACCCTCGGCCTGCTGATCGGGGCGGCCATACTGATGATCGAGGCGGTCCGTCCGGAAGGCGTGGCCCCCTTCATCTATTTCCAGTTCTGAGGCGTTGAGGCGACGATGACCGACGAACGCGATCCTCACGAAATCCCGCTGGAGCCGTTTCCGGTCTACCGGCAGGAGTCGCCCTTTCCGCCGCTGGACGAAAGCCTGCCGTCCGGGCGTGGCGATCCCCACAGCGACTGGAACCAGAACGCCGACGCCCACGACCTGCCGACCCGCGAGAACCGGCTGGCGGCGCTGGGGCGGTTCGCCTTTCCGCCGGCCCCGCCGCTCGACGACGAAGGTCTTGCGGCCCGGGATCGCCGCTGGACCAGCCGAACGATCCTGGTCAGCGCGCTCTTCCTGCTGGTGTTCAACGCCGTCTCGCCGCTGAACTGGTCGCGGCAGCAGGCCCCGTCCTGGCTGCAGGGCACAGTCCAGCAGATGTCAGAGGTGTGGGTCGGACAGCTGGCGGTCTTCGGCGTCGACATGCCCCGTCAGGGGGTGCGCGAGGCATGGATGGCGGCGCGAGACATGCGGTTCCCGGATCAGGAGCCGGCACAGCCCGCGCCTTGACCGGAGCCGCAACCGACCCCTAGCGTGCCCCAGCCCATCGGGGCCGGTGGTTTGGGGAGTTTATCATGCGTCATCGTCTGCTTGGCCGGGCCCTGCTGCTGGCCGCCCTGGCCGGTCCCGTGCTGGCGCAGGAAGGCCGGACCTATCAGCAGCCTCCGGCCCCGATCGCTGAGATCCTCGACACCAAGCCGACCCCGACACCGAGCCTGTCGCCCGACCGGACGATGCTGGCCCTGTTCGACCGCGCCAATCTGCCGCCGATCGCCGAAATGGCCGAGCCGATGCTGCGGCTGGCCGGATACCGGATCAATCCGCGCAACAATGGTCAGGCCAACAGCCGTGTGACCTGGCTGACCGGCCTGAGCTTCCAGCCCGTCGCAGGCGGACCCGCGCAGGCGGTCAGTTTGCCGGCCAATTCACGCTTCCTCTCGCCCGGCTGGTCGCCGGACGGCCGCTCGGTGGCCCTGCTGATGGATGCGCCGACCGGCCTGGAGCTGTGGGTCGTGGATGTGGCCAGCGGCAGCGCGCGCAAGCTGACCGATGCCCGGGTCAATGCAGCGGGCGGCGGCGCCTTCGACTGGCTGCCGGACAGCTCGGGCCTGCTGGTCCGGATGACCCCGGCGGGTCGTGGCCCGGCACCGGACACGAGCCGGCCGCCCGAGGGGCCGATCGTCGAGGAAAGCATGGGCCGCACGGCGCCCGCCCGGACCTATCAGGACCTGCTGTCGAACGCGGGCGACGAGGCCCTGTTCCAGCACTATTTCACCTCGCAACTGACCGTGGTTCCGCTGGAGGGCCGGGCGCGGACCATCGGGGCTCCGGCGGTCTATCTGGGATCGGGCGTTTCGCCGGACGGGCGGTATGTCCTGCAGACCCGGGTCAAGCAGCCCTACAGCTATGTCGTGCCGGCTTCCCTGTTTCCCGCCGAGGTGCTGGTGACGGATCTGGAGGGTGTGGTGGTGCACCGGGTCGCTGACCTGCCGCTGCGCGACAACATCCCGACACCGTTCGACTCCGTGGCACCGGGCCCGCGCTCGGCCCAGTGGCGGGCCGATGCGCCATCGACGCTGGTCTGGGTCGAGGCCCAGGACGGCGGCGATCCCCGTACGCCGGCGGAGGTGCGCGACCGGGTCTTTACCCTCGAGGCGCCCTTCGACGCCGCGCCGACGCCGCTGATCGATCTCAAGGACCGCTACGCCGGCGTGGTCTGGGGCGATGTCGATACGGCACTGGTCGTCAGTCGACAGTTCAACAGCCGACGCGAGACCCGCTATCTGGTCGATCCGTCCAGCCCCGGACAGGAGCGCGTCCTGCTGGAGCGCAACTATCAGGACCGTTACAACGACCCGGGCAACCCGGTGACCGAACCCAATGCCAGCGGCTTTCCGGTCATGCGCTTTACCGCCGACGGATCGCGGGTACTGATGACGGGGGCCGGGGCCACGCGGGCGGGGGAATATCCGTTCCTGTCGACCATGGACCTGACCACCGGCGCGACCGAACGGGTCTGGACCTCGGCCGAGGGGGTCTATGAGAGCGTCGTCGGCATCCTCGATGAGGGCGGTCGCCGGATGGTGACGCGGCGGGAGACCCGCAACGATCCACCCAACCTCTATGTGCGTGATCTGGACGCCGACGCGACGCCGCTGACCACCTTCCCGGATCCGGCACCGCAGATGGCCGGGGTGACGAAGCAGCTGATCAGCTACACCCGCGCCGACGGGGTGCAGCTGTCCGGGACGCTGTATCTGCCCGCCGGCTATGACAAGGACCGGGACGGGCCGCTGCCGCTGGTGATGTGGGCCTATCCGGCCGAGTTCACCGACGCCGCCGTGGCGGGGCAGGTGGTCGACACCGCCAACCGCTTCACCCGGCCGGGCGGCATCAGCCACCTGTTCCTGCTGACCCAGGGCTATGCCGTGCTGGACGATCCCTCGATGCCGATCGTCGGCGTCGACGGGGCTGAGCCCAATGACACCTACATCCAGCAACTGACGGCCAGTGCCGAGGCG
>VYMF01000254.1_pt1 | contig 11697 bp, 10 predicted proteins | sample 5115271 | NCBI WGS metagenome assembly VYMF01 (sample SAMN12291778, study PRJNA351875) | freshwater metagenome | isolation source: freshwater lake | place: USA: Michigan, Wintergreen Lake | collected 2013-08-08
TCATCACGGGCGGTGGCTCCTTTTTGTTGCCGGGATTCTCCCGGGGGTGACTGGGTTACCTGAAAAGGTGCCACCGTCTGCCGTTCATTTCCACACTTTTTGATTGTACCTCAGGCTGTCGAGTATGTCGCGCAATTCGCCGAACGGAGGAACCGGGACAGGAATCGATCCGATTGTATCGGTGTTGAGATTCAGCTGCGTTCCAAGCTTCCCCAACCCGCCGTAGCAGGCGCCTGCCTCAAAGATGCGAAAAAGCCAAATAGGCTCAATCTCAAGGCGTGGAAAGTACACAAAGCCGTCGTGAATACACGCATCAATCTCTGTAATGCATGGCTTTCCTACCGTTCCTGCGATGCTCACAAACAACGAGCCAGGACGCAGTCGAACACTAAGTGAAATACCGACTTCTGAGAGGTATTGGCTCGCACTCCGAAGTCGGCCATCCGAAGCACTAACGTCGGCAATGCGCACCCAAGCCACCTTACCGCTCTCGTCGAAATAGCGCGGGTCTTCGATTGGCCGTGGAGAGGCACCGCGGAGAACCGGGGAAAGTCGCTTGATCGGCACCACGCTCCAGTGCATTGGCGTGTTGCCAATCCAATCTACGCCAGACGCCTTCATCGGCGCGTCGGGGTTGAGCCCCTTGGTGACCGTGTGCGAGATCACCGCCTGCCGCTTCTCCTTCAGCAGCGCGATCAGCCGCTCCTGCTCGGCCACGAGAGTATCGATCTTGGCGATCTCGCGATCGAGGAACGCACCGATCATTGCCTGCTCCTCCGGCGACGGGAGCGGGATCACGGCATCGCGAACGAACGAGTCTGGAACCCGCTTCTGCCCACCCGCACCGTACATCAGGGACTCGCCCGCTTGCCGGAACAGTGTGGACGTGAAGAGATAATGTAGGAAGTAAGGCGAAAGCTTTTGTTCTTCCGGCCGAACGACAATCAACTCTGTTGTTCCAAAGCCGATGCCGTTCTGAAGCCCCCGCATTACGGCACCTTTTCCGTTCTCGAAGCACGGGGTGATTTTCGCAAAAGCAACATCCCCATCTCGGATAAAGGTATAGCCTTCCGTTACATCTGCGAGTATGCGCTCCCGACTCAGATCAATTGAGCCATCCTCTCCGATTCCCTCCATTGGAAGGAATGAGACAACGGTTTCGGCTGGAAGCTGACGAACTTCGTTCTTGGACGGATTGAGCTGCGCGGTAAACCGAAGCCTTGGCACGCCCCAATGCGCCGGCACCTGCCCAAGCCACTCAACTCCGCTGTCTTTGTACTCGGGATACCGAGGAAAACTCACGATTCCCCCTCGCTCGCATCTCGCTTCTTTGCCCGCTTCGGCAGTGCCTTTACCGTGCGCTCCAACTCCACCATGGTATCCCGCTCCGCGGTGGCCTCTAGATCGGCACGGCGACGTGCGTCGAACACATCGTACACGGCCGCCGCGCGCTGGTCGGCCTCCACACGTGACACGCTCCCGCCATCCGCGAGCACCGCGCGCTCGTTGAAGCGCAAGAAGTCATCGAGCTTCTGCTCCCAATCGCGCAGGAAGATCTGCTTCCGACGCGAGGCCTGATCCTCAGCGAAATCGAGGAACATGGTCACGATGCGATTGAGCTCGGTGATCTCCTGCTCCAGCAGGTAGTTCTTGGCCACGGTCACGTCACCGCGACGCAGCTGCGCGCCCTTCCACGCGGTGAGGCCCATGTTGGGGGCATCGGCATTTACCCGCCGTGCGATGATCTCGGGGGCCGTGAGACCGGTCACCGCGAAGTGCAGCTTGTTCTGCGCCATCTGAAACACCCGTGCCGTGTCGTCCGCACTGGGCGCGTAGTCGGCCGCCAGTGCCAGGATATCGCGCACGCGTAGATACATGCGCCGCTCGCTCGCCCGGATGTCCCGGATGCGTTCGAGCAGTTCATCGAAGTAGTCGGGCACGCCGGCGCCCGGCGGGTTGCGAAGGCGCTCGTCGTCCATGACAAAGCCCTTGCGCAGGTATTCGTCGAGACGCCCAATGGCCCACTGCCGGAACTGCGTGCCCCGGGCGCTGCGGACCCGCATGCCCACACCGATAATGGCGGGGAGCGCGTAGTGCTGCAGAGTCCGGGTCACAGTGCGCGCCCCTTCAGGACGAACTTGTAAGTAATCCTTACAAGTTGCTGCCGGGTCGAGCTCCCCCTCGGCGAACACAGCCTTCAAGTGCAGCGTGATGTTCTGCGGCGTGGTCTGGAACAGCTCCGCCATCTGCGCCTGCGTGAGCCACAGCGTCTCCCCATCGAAACGGATCTCCAGCCGCGAGCGGCCGTCCTCGCTCTGGTACAGCAGGAACTCGCCAGCAGAGGGAGGTACGAGGTCCCCGCTCACTGGCTCAGCTCCCCGATCATCTTCACAATCCGGTCGGTCACCACCTTGAGCTCCGCGTCGATCTCCGCCAGCGGCCGGGGCGGCGTGAACACGTAGAAGTGCCGGTTGAATGGGATCTCATACCCCACCTTCGTCTTCTCGCGGTCGATCCACGCATCGGGCGCGTGCGGCTTCACCTCGCGCTCGAAGTACGCCTCTACCGTCTCACTCAGCAGCACGTTCTCCGTGTCGCGCAGCGCCGAATCGGGCGTGGGCTTCCCCTTCGCCTTACCCTTGGTGGCCAGCACCACGTTCCCCTGCTCGTCGCGCTCAGGACGCTCCACGGTAATGGTGCGATAGCCGAAGGCCTCATTACGGAAGATCTTGGAGATGGGCTTGCCGTCGCGCGTGGCTTCCTCGAAGGCGCCGAACAGTTGCGTGATTTCCTCGATGTGCGCGGCACCCATTTCCTTGCGCTTGCTGCCGAGGCTCTTGCGCATCTTCTGCCACATGGCGCTGGCGTCGATGAGCTGCACCTTGCCCTTTCGTGGCGCCGGCTTGCGGTTGCTCACGATCCACACGTACGTCGCGATGCCCGTGTTGTAGAACAAGTCTGTAGGCAACGCGATGATCGCCTCGAGCAAATCGTTCTCCAACACGTAGCGACGGATTTCACTTTCACCGCTACCCGCACCGCCGGTAAACAGCGGGCTGCCGTTCAACACGATGCCAAAGCGGCTGCCGCCGTCCTTGGCGGGCCGGATCTTGCTGAGCAGGTGCATGAGGAACAGCAGCGAGCCGTCGGATACGCGCGGAAGCCCGGGGCCGAAACGACCATCGAAGCCCTTCTGCTCGTGTTCGCGGCGAACTTCCTTTTCGATCTTCTTCCATTCCACGCCGAACGGCGGGTTGGAGAGCATGTAGTCGAACTTCGTGGCCGGTAGCCCGTCATTCGAGAGCGTATTGCCCGCGAAGATGTTGGACACATCCTGCCCTTTGATGAGCATGTCCGCCTTGCAGATGGCGTACGACTCGTCATTTAGCTCCTGCCCGAACATCACCAGCCGCGCTTCGGGATTGATCTCGGCTAGATGCTCGCCCGCAACGCTCAGCATGCCGCCGGTGCCGGCGGTAGGGTCGTAGATGGAGCGCACCACGCCGGGCTTGGTGAGGGCTTCGTCGTCTTCGATGAACAGCAGGTTCACCATGAGGCGAATCACTTCACGCGGCGTGAAGTGTTCACCGGCCGTTTCGTTGCTCAGTTCCGCGAAGCGCCGAATGAGCTCCTCGAACACCGTGCCCATTTGCGCATTCGACACCACATTCGGGTGGAGGTCGATGGTCGCAAACTTCTCTGTCACCAGGTACAGCAGACCCGCCTTGTCGAGCCGGTCGATCTGCGTATGGAAGTCGAAGCGCTCGAAGATGTCGCGCACCGCCGGCGAGAAGGCCTGCAGGTAGCTGCGCAGGTTCTCCGCGATGTGGTCTTGATCGCCCAGCAGCGTGCGCAAGTCGAGCTTCGAGGTGTTGTAGAACGACTGGTCGGCCGCCTTGAGGAGAAACGGCTCCGGATTGAGCCCCGCCCTGGTGCGCTTATCCAACTCCGTCAGCACCGCCGCCTTCGTGGGCTCCAGCACGCAGTCCAAACGCCGGAGCACCGTGAACGGCAGGATGATGCGACCGTACTCGGACTGCTTGAAATCGCCGCGCAGCAGGTCGGCAACGGACCAGATGAAGGCGGACAGATTGGGGGTCGCCGTTGCTGCGGCACGCTCAGAGGCGGGGCCGGGGCCGGCGGTGATCACATTGGCCATCGCGACGGGGCTACGGATTGGGGAGGGCGGTCGCTTACCACGCTGTAATGTGGAAGCTCATCCTGACACGCGCGAGACTCGGGTGAACCGCGCCGGGATTCGAGGAGACTGGTTTACTTGAGTCCCAGCTCGAGATCCTAGTGGCTGGGGTGATACTGCGCTTCAGACTCATCCGGTGGCAAGTAGCCGAGCGGCCCGAGCAGACGCCCGACGTTGAACCAGCTCACCCATTCGAGGCTGGCCAGTTTTCGCGCTCCAACCCGCGCCACGGGCCGTCAAGATAGATGACTTCAGTCTTGTAGGAGCCGATGATCGTTTCCGCGAGGGCGTTGTCGTAGGAATCGCCGCGGCTCCCCATTGACAGTTCGATGCCGGCTTCCGCCAACCGCTCGGTAGAGCGAATGGACACGTACTGGGCGGATTCAATGGGCCCGCGCCTATCAGGAAGTCCGTCGCCGCGGCCTGATCACCGACGTTGCGCTGCCGGTAGACCCGACGTTCGTCGAGCTATGGAGCCTCACATCTCGGTCGCGTGCGAGAGCGACGAAGCGCTTGGCGATCTCGCCCGAGATCGCTGCGATGCGACAGCGGATGCAGGTGACATCAGGCAGCGTCGAGCAGAACGCCGCCCGCCCGCTCGCCGTGGTGGTGGTGGAGTACGCCGTGGCGCACGACATCATCGGCGGGGGTGAAGCGCAGAAGGAAGGCGTGGAGGAGACAGCAACCGGCGCAGACGCCATCGCGCTGCCGCCAGCCGCCGTGCAGATGCTCTTTGCCCTCGGTACCATGACGGAGCGGGTGGTGATCGCGATCTTCGGGGACGGTAGCGCCGCCGAGCAGGCGTTTCGCTCGACGTGGCACGCGACGGCGCAGGAACTCAAGGCGGCGCTGGCGGCGGGCCGGGATTCACGGCAGGAGCTCGAGGAGCTGTTCAAGCGCATCACGCTCCCCCAGTTGATCTGCTGCGTGCTGCCATGGCGAACGCTGGTTGATCTCCCGCGACGGCAGCGCGCGTTGCGCCTGGCACAAAGGGCGGCCGCCGCGCCGACGGCGTTTGCACGCACCGTCCGTGACGCACGAAAGGCGCGCAAGGACTTTCTTGGCGCGCTCTCCCGATGGGTCGTGCAAGCCACGCTCGCTGCAGACCCGGTCCGTATCGGCAACGCGCAGCACGCACGTGTGGGCCGTGAGGTGCTGATCGATGCGGAGTGGAACGACGCTGGGGAACTGGTTCGCATCAACTCGCTCGCGACGACGTTCCGCGCACATGACGAGTCCGATGTGCGAGAGACGGAGACCAAGCACGACAAGCTCCGCGCGAGCTGGCGGTGGTCACCGGCGATCATCGACCACCAGTGGGCCGCCACGTACGTGCGGGAGGTGTGGTGGCCTGCTGTGCAGCAGCGCGGACTGGTGCCGGCCAGCACGACGATGCGGCATGCCATGTCCATGGGAACCATCGCGTGGTTCATCAATCCCACACCACGGTCGGGCAAGACGCCGCCGGTGGCGGGCGCGTACCTCTCCAAGGCACTGAACGATACATGGGCCGATGCCCTGCTCGAAGGGATGCGCGAGATGGGACGGGATGACGTCCCTGAAACGACCGACGAGGCGCGGGAGCTGTGGCCGATTGTACTCGGCCCCCACAAGGTACGGCATCTGTGGGCGACGTACTGGTGGGGTCTGCGCGGGCCCAACGGTCCTGTGCGCGTCCACCGTCACGGTGCCGAAGAGCGCACGTGCGGCCAGTACATCGCCCGCCGTGCCACGGGTGACGTTGACACGACCCTCGAGTCGCACTACGTGAAGTGCCAGGAGGTCATGAGTGAGGCGGCGCGACACCCCATCGCGCATTTCGACCATCCCAGCGCCTACCATCGCGAAATGGACATCACCTGGTGGGTCGGCAAAAAGATCGACTGGGCGAGCCGTTGGCGCGACAAGACGTTCCCGCTGCAGGAGCGCATGCGACGGAGCTTCCTCGCTGAGCCGGCCAGACAGCGCACCCGCGAGCGGCCGCGTGTGCGCCGGCGTCGCGAGGCGCACCTGTTGCCGAACGCGGACAGGTCTGCCTCGTGAGGCTACCCCTCGTCGATGGTCGCGAGGCTTTGGAGCCGCTTCAGCACCTCCGTACGTACCTGTACGACGGAGGTCGGCGGCAGCGGCAGATTGGCGGCGATCAACTCCTCGGCGGTGTCGGCGTCCGCGAGGAACTCGCGACAGTGTTCCGCGAGATATTTGCGGACCTGCATTGGTGCGGCGCGGCACTCCTCCACGACTGTTACACGGGAGGCCACGACGGCGATGATGTCCTCGAGGTCGTGGCTCTCGAAGGGCGCGTGCTGCCCACGGTCGTGGTGCGCCGCCCACTTGAGCATGAGGAACGCGACGGCGCTGACATGCTGCACGATGCACGGAGCGGCCGTGTTGCTCTCACGCAGGTCCACGCGAACGGCCGACGCCACCGCGTAGCTGTCGGGCACACCGCCCGTGCCCCCCGCATTCGCCCCAATCGGCACGAGATCGAAAGGGCCGCCACCGGCAGGCGCGATCCACCGATGCATGTGCATCGGCGCATCCTGTTCTGGCGGCACCGGCGCTTCGGAGAAACCGCGTGCACTCAGCGCCTCGCGCAGCGGACCGAGCTCGGCGTACGAACTGGTCGCGATCACCGCGTCGACGTCATGCGTCGGGCGAACGCGTGGTAGCACGGCATCGGTCTGCAGCAAGGGCGCCACCGCCCCACCGATGAACACCACGCGCTCCGTGAGTGGGCCGAGCTGCGTCGCGATGCGCCGCAGACGGTCGAGCGCCACGTACTGCGCCCGGTGTAGCGGGGGGCCGTGGGGTGGTCGGTCACGCGACCGAAGATCGGCGGGGCGGCTGCACGTTGAGCATGCGCCGGATGTACCGCCGCGCGATGTCGCGCTCACGCGCCCTCCCGATGCGCAGGGCATCGACGGCCGTCAGCAGGGCATATGTACCCGGTGCCCGCTCCGCGAGCCGACCGGCCCGCGGGAGCATTGGAGCCACGGCACGGCCCTCCACCGTCCCCTGTGGGTCTTCCCACACGAGGGCCTCGCTGGCGTCCATCACCTCCGCGAACACGGGCCCCGCATGCGCGGTCGGCACCCCCCGCGTAGGCGCGCCGGCCACCGCAGGAAACGCGTACCGCACGCCATGCTCCAAGAACTCCAGGAGCGCGTGCCGGTTCACCGTGCCGATCCCCGAACTCGTCGGCCGGACGAGTCCGGCCAGCTTGAGCCGCTTCACGGCCGCGTGCACCGTGCTCACACTCAACGACAGGTCGTCGGCGAGCGTGCGAAAGTCGACCACCCGGTTCTCGGCGAGCCGGAGGGCGACCGCCACATCCAAGGCGTGCAGCGCGACGGTGGTCATGGGCTCCTCTGTTCATTGTTCGCGAACACCGAACAGAAAGATGACGCGCCGGCGCGGTCCCCGCAACTTGCCCCGGGCTAGTCCCTGACCGGGGGGTCTGTGCCGGCGATGTCCGCCCCCCACTCTTCGACTCGGCGGCGGCAGGCGTGATACACCGGCAGTGAATCCCCGCGCTGTCGACGCTTGAGGTCGAGTCGCTGGGCCCAGAGCCGGCGCGTCGCCTGATCGCCAACCGGGCGCACGCGCCGGCGCAGGGTGATCACCGAGATGCCAAGGTAGACGGCGATCTCGCGGAAGGTCATCCGTCCCGGTGGGAGGACGGCGGCTCGGCGGCGGTGCGGCGGTTCAGTCATGGGCCGAGCGTACCTGCAAGCGTAGGCTGACCGCCACCCGTGGGGCTGCGGCGGCTAAACTGGCGCTCCGCGAAGGGGCACCAGCCGACGGATGCCCAAGCAGACTGTCAGCGGGTGCTGCAATATTCATCGTCGGTCACAATGGCCGTGCGGGTACCCCCAATGGGAGAGACAGTGAACCACAAGATGCTGGTGATGACCGCGCTCGCGGCTGGCGTGTTCAGCGCCCGGCCCCTGTCGGCGCAGGGAACGGTGCGATGCACGTCCGACACCTACGGCACCACGACAACGACCCGCTGCTCCGACGGCACGCGTTCCACGGCTGAGCGCTACGGCAACATGACCACGATCCGCGACAACACGGGTCGGCGTGGGACGCTCGACACGTACGGAGGCATGACGTCGTACCGTGACAATCAGGGGACGCGGGGGACGTATGACTCCTACGGGGGCATGACGACCTACCGCGACAACCGCGGCACGCGGGGCACGTTCGACACCTACGGTGGCACCACGACCTACCGCGACAACAATGGGACCCGCGCGACATACGACAGCTACGGCGGCACCACGACGGGGCGGATCACGACGACGATGCCTCCGCGGTCGAGTTCGAACAGTTCGTCCGTGAATCGCTACGCACCGAAGCCCCTCTGGCCGTAGTCCACAAGCACGTTGAAGTCGACACCGGGCGCCTCCACAGGAGGCGACCGGTTGTCGTTTCCGACGGTGCCACACCGCACGCAGCGCCCACGCGTATCGAACGGCACGCTGTCGTGCGGCCGTGCCGTCGCATCGTGTTGCCGCGGGCTCTCAATCCGCCATGCTCAGTTGCAGGACCACACCGGGTCCTGCATGGCATCACCTACACAAGGAGTAGTCTTCAACGAGAACCCGATTGAAGTTTTCACCGAGCCCCCCTGAACCCCATACACGGTTTGCCGAACGCAAACCGTTGCTACAGAGGAGGTTAGGTGGTCAACAATTGGCGACGTTGCCGTCATTCAGGAGGTCACGAGGGCAAAACGGCTCGGTTGAGGTACATGTCGTTGCCCAAACGTCGCCGCTCATTTTACGGTCGGAATGATGTACGGGGTGACTGGCTCAAGTCATCATCTGTGCCCTCGATGCCGCAACGCCGCGGTCTTTTGTGCCGTTTCGGAGAATTTGCTGATGCCGTAATGCGAAAGTCTTCTGACAGTGCGCTGGGAAAGATTCTGACAAGACTCGGCACAGCAAGATTCTGACAGGCTCAGCCAGGCCGCGGCGGCGGGGGTGAGGGCCGGACTCGGCGCGGCTGCGCCGGAGGGAGCGGTGCCGTCGCTCGGTGCTTGACAATACGGCGCAGGCGCCTGGTCTGGGGCGAGGAGGCCCGGTGCGGGCGGGATCGAGGACGCGAGAAGAGTGGCCATGCCACAGCGTAGGGTACCCCGGCCGGGGGTGCCGCTTGGGTGCGCCGGGGCTCGCCGGCGCCCCCCAACGACGCCCGCCGCGCCACCCAATGGGCGACGCGGCGGGCGAGGACTTTGGGGTCCCGTGCGGAAACGGGTCTCCCACCCTCTCATTGGCGCGCCGGTTGTGCGGACCCGCGTGGGCGGAGCCGTGCCGACGCTGCTACACCGTTCCAAATGACCCTATAGGACAAGAGGTAGGACCGTTTAAGGTACAAAACCGTAGCAAATAGACGCTTGAAGACCACGAACGGTCTTGTCAGCACCGACACTTGCCATTTCAGCACACTCAACACATAGTACCGTATACGGTCTACCCAACATCAGAACCTTTCTTTGTAGATCACATACGGTACAGTAATGGGGTCGTATGCGCATCACATCCACCTCCACGACTGACGAAGTGCTGCGAGAGATCGGTGGCCGGCTGCGAGACTACCGCCTCCAGCAAAACCGAACCATCGACGAGCTCGCCCGCGACGCAGGCGTGGGCACAATGACCGTGAAGCGCACCGAGGCTGGTGAGCGCCCCACGCTTGCGTCATTGGTGAAGCTCCTGCGAGCGCTCGGTCGACTCGAAACGCTCGAAGCGTGCCTGCCTCAACCCGCGGTCTCGCCGCTGCAACTCAGCGCCAGCCGTGGTCGAGAACGGCAGCGGGCGCGCCCTCCGAAGGGAGCGCCGATGGGGACCTCAGCCCGGACGCCTGCGGATGACTGATCGCGACGCCAAGGCACGTCGCCGCGCCTCTCGGCGTCGGCGCACCCAGTACACGACGGCAAGAATTGACATCTGGGGCCAGCAGGTCGGTGCCGTGGCGGAAGATGAGAACGGGCAAATCACAGTCGAGCTCACGGACACGTTCCGCGGCTCTGGTCTCGAGATCTCACCTGTTCACCTCCCGCTGTCTCAAAAGGGACCGATGCGCTTCCCGGAACTCCAACGAAGTGCGGCGTTCGCGGGGCTTCCGGGCGTGCTCGCTGACTGTCTCCCCGATGCGTTCGGCAACGCCGTCATTCGGCGGTACTTCGAGCAGCGTGGCATGCCCGACGCCGCGCTCAGTCCGGTGCAGCGGCTGCTCTACATCGGCTCTCGGGCGATGGGGGCGCTAGAGTTCAGTCCGGCGCTCAAGGTCCCGACAAGCGACTCCACCGAGACCGCACTCGAAGTCGCGCGTCTCGTCGAGGAAGCCCGCCGCGTCATTGAGGGGGATGCGAGCGTGGTGGTGCCGGAGATGATGCAGGTCGGTGGATCGGCGGGGGGGGCTCGCGCCAAGGCGCTCGTGCTGTGGGACCGACAGCGTAACGTCGTGAAGTCAGCCTTCGCCCAGCGTGCGGCCTCAGACGAACACTGGCTGATCAAGTTCGACGGGGTCAGCGGCAATGGCGGCGGGCACGCATTGCAACAGGCGTTCGCACCGGGGCCGTACGGGCGCACCGAATACGCCTACTCGCGGATGGCGAGGTCGGCCGGAATCGACATGAGCGAGACGCACCTGCTTGCCGAGCGTGACTTCGCCCACTTTATGACGCGGCGCTTCGACCGTGACGGGGAGGAACGCGTCCATCTGCACAGTCTCGGCGGCATGCTCCACGTCGACTACAACATTGCGCAGGCACTCTCCTACGAAGACTACCTTCGTCTCATCCGACGGCTCGGGATGCAGCAGGGTGAGATCGAACAGGTGTTCCGTCGTATGGTGTTCAATGTGATCGCGCGCAACCAAGACGATCACGTGAAAAACTTCGGCTTTCTCATGGGCCGCGATGGCCGCTGGCGCTTGGCGCCGGCCTTCGATATGACGTGGGCCTATGGTAGCGCTTGGACGGCGCGCCATCAGATGACGGTGAATGGCAAAAGCGACGACTTTGTGCGCGCCGACCTACTCGCGGTGGGCGAGAAGTTCGATCTACGTGATGGGGGAGAGACGATCATTCAGCAGGTGGAGCAGGCGGTCCACAGTTGGGACACGGAGGCGCGGGACGCCGGGCTTGACGCGACGTGGATCGCGGATCTGGCCACGCGATTCCGACGACTCCAATAGCTGTTCTCTACGACGTGAGCGCGAATCTGCGGCGACAGTGGCGACATCTGCGCCGTCGCGCGAGGTACAATCAAAACGTGTGGAAATGAACGGCAGACGGTGGCACCTTTTCAGGTAACCCAGTCACCCCCGGGAGAATCCCAGCAACAAAAAGGAGCCACCGCCCGTGACGAACGTCGACATTCCTGCGACCGCGTCAAGCCCGACTTGGTCGACGCTGGAAACGTGTATTCGTGAGCAAGTGCAAACCTGCCTGCAGCGCGTGTTGGACGACGAGGTCGACGCGCTGC
>VYMF01000256.1_pt1 | contig 11665 bp, 9 predicted proteins | sample 5115271 | NCBI WGS metagenome assembly VYMF01 (sample SAMN12291778, study PRJNA351875) | freshwater metagenome | isolation source: freshwater lake | place: USA: Michigan, Wintergreen Lake | collected 2013-08-08
GGATCAGCGGCGTATGTTCACCCTGGTGCTCAAGGGCCATATCGCCATGGCCGTGGTGCGCTTCCCCGTCGGCACGACCGGGTCCCAGCTGGACGCCATGGCGCGCCTGCCGCTGTGGATGGCGGGCCATGACTATGACCACGGCACCGGCCACGGCGTCGGGTCGTATCTAGGGGTCCACGAAGGCCCGCAGCGGATCGCCAAGGCCCCCAACACCCAGCCCCTGATGACCGGGATGATCCTGTCCAACGAGCCCGGTTACTATCGCGAGGGCCACTGGGGCATCCGTATCGAGACGCTGCAGGTGGTCACGCCGCCGACGCCGATCCCCGGCGGCGAGCGGCCGATGCACGGCTTCGAACAGCTGACGCTCGCGCCGCTGGACCGCAAGCTGATCGACGTCGCCATGCTGACGTCGGACGAGCGCGCCTATGTCGACGCCTATCACGCCGAGGTTCTGGCCAAGGTCGGACCGTTGCTGGAAGGCGAGGTGCTGGACTGGCTGAAGGTGCAGGCCGCGCCGCTCTGATCTTGAGGAAGTCGGTCGGGGCCCCGACCTCAGCCCATCAAATGACAGGAATACGCCCATGAAAACCCGTCGTCTCGGCAAGGCCGGTCCCGAAGTCTCTGCCGTCGGCCTCGGCTGTATGGGTATGGCGGCCTTCTATGGTCAGCCCTCGGATGAGGCGCAGGCGACGGCAGTGATCCATCGCGCGCTCGACCTCGGCGTCACCTTCCTCGACACGGCCGAGATGTACGGTCCGCACACCAACGAGATCCAGATCGGCAAGGCGCTGGCCGACCGGCGGGACCGCGCTTTCGTGGCGACAAAATTCGGCATCGGCTTCAATGCCGAACGCACCGCCCTGACCATCGATGGTTCGCCGGCCAATGTGCGTCGCGCCATCGAGGGCAGTCTGAAGCGGCTCGGGATGGACCACGTCGATCTCTACTATCTGCACCGGGTCGATGCGAACACGCCGATCGAGGAGACGGTCGGTGCGATGGGCGAGCTGGTGAATGAGGGCAAGGTGCGCTTCCTCGGACTGTCAGAAGCCTCGCCGGCGACCCTGCGCCGTGGCCATGCCGAACACCCGATCACCGCCCTGCAGACCGAGTATTCGCTCTGGAGCCGCGAGCCCGAGGACGAACTGTTCGCCACCTGCGACGAACTGGGTATCGGTTTCGTGCCCTACAGCCCTCTGGGCCGGGGCTTTCTGTCGGGCGAGATCAAGTCGATCGAGGATCTGGCCGAGGGCGATTTCCGGCGCACCAACCCGCGTTTCATGGGCGAGAATTTCCAGAAGAATATCGACCTGGTCCATGCCGTCGCGGCAATCGCAGCCGACAAGGGGGTGACGGCGGCGCAGCTGGCCCTGGCCTGGGTGCTGGCGCAGGGCGAGACGCTCGTGCCGATTCCCGGAACGCGCCGCATCCGGACGCTGGAAGAGAATGCTGCGGCCGTCGATCTGGTGCTGACCGCCGACGATATGGCGCGGATCGAGGCGGTGTTTCCCAAGGGTGCCGCCTCCGGCCACCGCTATGCCGAGGGGACGCGGTCGGCGTTGAACCGCTAGATCAGTCTCCTCCCTGTCGCGAAGCGATGGGAGGGGCAACCGTGCTCCCATCCTACCCCTCCGTCACGGCGCGAAGGCGCGCCGCGCCACCTCCCCATCGGCTTCGCCTACAGGAATGAGACAGGTCACGAAATCAACGCCAGCCACTCGTCCTCGGTCAGCACCGTGACTCCGTGTTTGAGCGCGTCGGCCATCTTGGAGCCGGCGCCGGGGCCGGCGACCAGATAGTCGGTCTTCTTCGACACCGAACCTGAAACCTTGGCCCCGAGGCTCTCGGCACGGGCCTTGGCCTCGTCACGCGTGAAGCGTTCGAGGGCGCCGGTGAAGACCACGGTCTTTCCTGCGACGGCGGTGTCGGACTTCGGCTTCTCTGCGTCCTCGATGCGGGTCATCTCGGCGACGAGGGCATCGACCATGGCGCGGTTGTGGGTCTCGCGGAAGAAGAGCGCCAGGGCGCGGGCGGCGACCGGGCCGACGCCTGAGACGCCGGCAATCTGGCCGAGGCTTTCCGAGGGGCCTTCACTGCGCGCCACGGCGGCCAGCCGAACCAGACCGGACCAGTCGTCGGCGAGGGTTGCCAGACCGCGCCGGGCCGGGGCAGCGAGGCCGGGGAAGGCGAGGGCGATCTTCTGGTCGATCGGCGCTTCGGGCCAGGGATCATCAGCGGCGGGCGTCGCCTCGGCCAGGGTGGCGACCACGCGTGGCGAGACGGCAGGGGTCTCGTTCAACCGGACCCAGTCCTCGCTCGGGATGCCGTCGGCGGCGGCGAGGCAGGCAGCCTCGAAGGCGACCCAGGTCTCGAAGGCGCGGGCCAGGACGATGGAGGTCTGTTCGCCGATGTCGCGCACGCCCAGGCCATAGATGAACCGGTCCAGGCTGATGGTGCGGCGGGCGTCGATCCCGGCGACCAGATTGCCGACGCTGGTCTCGCCATAGCCGTCCTCGGCGCGCAGGGCGTCCAGCTTTTCCGCATCGCGGGCGAGGCGGAAGATGTCGGCGGGCTGGCTGATCCAGCCGCGTTCATGGAAGGCGGTCAGCTGCTTCTCGCCCAGGCCCTCGATGTCGAAGGCCCTGCGGCTGCAGAAATGTTTGAGGTGTTCGATCCGCTGGAACGGGCAGGCCAGTTCGCCGGTGCAGCGGCGCACGACACTCTCGATGCCGGAGGCATTGGTCTCCTTCACCAGCGCTGTCTTCAGCGGGCAGACGCAGAGGTGCGGAAAGTCCCAGGGCTCGCCCCGGTCGGGGCGGTCGGCGTCGACCACGCCCAGGATCTGCGGAATGACGTCGCCGGCGCGTTGCAGGGTGACGGTGTCCCCAAGGCGCACGTCCAACCGGGCGATCTCATCGGCGTTGTGGAGGGTGGCGTTGCGCACGACCACGCCGCCGACAGTGACGGGATGCAGGCGTGCCACCGGGGTGTGCGACCCTGTCCGGCCCACCTGGATGTCGATGCCCTCCAGCACCGTCGTCGCCTGCTGGGCCGGGAATTTGTGGGCGATGGCCCAGCGCGGGGTGCGGGCGACGAAGCCGAGGCGGGCCTGCCAGTCCAGCCGGTCGACCTTGTAGACCACCCCGTCGATGTCATAGCCGAGACCGGCACGGTCGCGTTCGAGAGCGGCATAGAGGCCCTGGAGGCCGGCGGCGTCCTCGACCTTTTGCGAGCGGGCGTTGACCTGAAAACCCCAGCCTTCCAGCGTCTTCAGGGCGTCGGCTTGCGTTTCAGAAAAGGGGGCCGAGGTCTCGCCCCAGGCATAGGCGAAGAACCGCAGGGGCCGCTTCGCTGTTATCGCCGGGTCCTTCTGGCGCAGGGAGCCGGCGGCGAAATTGCGCGGGTTGGCATAGGTGCGCTGGCCTTCGGCCTCGGCCGCGGCGTTGAAGGCGTCGAAGGCGTCATTGGGGGCATAGACCTCGCCGCGCACCTCGATCACATCGGGCCAGCCCTGGCCGGACAGGGTCTGCGGAATGTCGGCGATGGTTCGCAGATTGGCGGTCACGTCCTCGCCGGTGCGGCCATCGCCGCGCGTCGCGCCGGTGACGAGGACGCCGTTCTCATAGCGCAGGCTGGCGGAGAGGCCGTCGATCTTGGGCTCGCCGACGAAGGCGACGGCCTCGTCCACCGGAAGCTTCAGGAAGCGTCGGATGCGGGCCACGAAGTCGACCACCTCCTCCGGCGAAAAGGCGTTGTCGAGCGACAGCATAGGCACGCCGTGGCGCACCGGGGCGAACTGGCTGGAGGCGGCGGCCCCGACCACCTGCGACGGAGAGGCGGGGCTGGTCAGGTCGGGGAACAGCTCCTCGATCCCGAGCGCCCGGCGCTTGAGCGCGTCATAGTCGGCGTCGCTGATCTCAGGGGCGTCCTCCGCGTGATAGAGGGCGTCGTGGCGGGCCAGTTCTGCCGAGAGGCGAGCCAGTTCCGTCTCGGCTTCGGCCGCGCTGAGGTCCGGGATCGGTTTGTCGGTCATCGGGAATCGGGCGGTTGGCGGGCCTTCACCTGTAGCATCGGCGGTCAGGCGGGGGCCACGCGCAAACCGGGGCGACACTGGACCGAAATCGCGTTAGTTGGTCGGCAGGGACGAACGGTCGTAGTCCGGGCCGAAGTCGAGGATGAAGACCGGACCGAGGTCAATCGTCTGACTGGCCGAGGCCAGCTGGATTGTCGCGGCGGCCGCGCCCGGGGAATAGTCGCGCGTCGCAACCGCCTGGGCGAAGTACATCTTCCACTCTGACCCGACCATGACCTCGGCGCTGCCGATTTCGGCATAGGGCGCGGCGGCGTCCTGCAGGCGAACGTTGACGCGCGCGGTCTGCGCCCCCGCGGGCAAGCGCTCGGCCCGCAGCCAGACGGCCAGCAACAGGACGTCGCCGTTTCGAACGGGCTTGGTCGTCGCCGATCCCGCGCCGACATCCCAGATGTTGGTGCCGGCCGTCGCGACGTCGACCCGCAGCGCTCGGCCCCCCTGGACGGTGGATTCTACAATGGCGTGGCTCTGGCCGGGTCCGTAGACGTTGAAGCTGCTGACGTGGACCGCATTGACCGCGCGTTCGAGCAAGGATGGGCGGGCGGTTGTGGGCGGCGCCTCCTGGGCCGTCGACGACGCCGCGTTGAAGATCAGGACCGCAGCTGCGGCGGCGATCGCCAGTCGTTTCATGTATCCCTCCTCTGCCGGGACACTATCGAGCCTCGGCCTGGAGCTCGCAACGGGCGGGGCACTCACCTTTTGTTTCGCCATGACAGGACGTTAACCTGACGTCTCGCGCCTGGCCTGCTAGCCTGAAATCGACCTTGAGGAGCTTCCATGTCGCACGCCCGTCTTCTCGCCCTGTCCACCGCGCTGGGTGGGGCCCTGCTGCTTTCGGCCTGTGGAAGCCTGTTCGGGCCGGAGGCGACGCCGCCGGCCGCGGCGGCGCCCGCGCCCTCGGCGATGCACACCCAGCTGCTGGAAGACGTCCGCATCCTGTCGGCCGACGCCATGCAGGGACGCGACACCGGCGCGCCGGGCGGTGAGATGGCGCGCAACTATATCGTCGGCCGGCTGGAAGCCCTGGGCGTGGTGGCCCCGCCGATGGGCCGTCTGCAGCCTTGGGAAATGCAGGGCCGGACCCGCGCCGGGCCCCGGACCTTCAACGGCGTCAACATCATCGGCATGATCCCCGGCACGCGTGTGATGGATCGCTATATCGTCGTGACCGCCCACTACGACCATGTCGGCGTCAATGCCGAGGGTCAGGTGTTCAACGGCGCCGACGACAACGCCTCGGGTGTCGCCACCATGCTGGCACTGGCCGCCGATCTGAAGCGTCAGGCCCCGGAGCACAACGTCCTGATTGTGGCCCTGGACGGCGAGGAGCACGGCCTGCTGGGGGCGAGGCATTTCGTCGAGGCACCGCCGATGCCGCTCGAATCGATCGCCATGAACCTGAATTTCGACATGACCGCCCGCGCCGAGACCGACGGCAAGCTGTGGGTCACCGGGACCTATCAGCACCCGACTTTCCGGCCGATCCTTGAAGCCATTCCGGCCAACGGGGCCGTGGCGCTCGCCTTCGGCAAGGACACGCCCCAGGACCTCGGTGAGGACAACTGGGTCGAGGCCTCCGACCATGGGGCCTTCTACCGTGCCCAGGTGCCGTTCCTGTACCTGGGGGTGAACTACCACCCCGACTATCATCGTCCCTCGGACGATTTCGAGAAGATCACGCCCTCGGTCTTCATAAGCGCGACCGAGCTCTCGATCGCCTCGTTCCGGGCCCTGGACCGCAGCCTGAACCGCTAGTCTCCGGGCCGACCAACGCGACCGATTTTCGTTTGCAAACTTAGGTGTTGCATACTCGCGCGGCTTGGCCGAACCCATGACGGTTCGGAGACTTTTACGATGACAACGGTCGGTTTTGACCTTCAGCGGGTCCAGAGAATCCGCAAGCTGGCGGTACTTGTGGCGCTGATCGGACTGGTGGGGGCGTCCCTGGTCACCCAGTCCAGCGACGGCGTCCACGGGGAATGGCATGAGCGGGTCGAGGTGATCGGCCTTGTCGCCATCGTCCTGTCGATCGTCGGCCGGGCCTGGTGTTCGCTGTACATCGGCGGCCGAAAGAAGTCGGAGATCGTCGATCGCGGTCCTTATTCGATTACCCGAAACCCGCTGTATGTCTTCAGCTATATCGGCGCGTTCGGGATCGGGGCCCAGAGCGGCAGCGCCACCATCGGGTTCGCCTTCGTCCTGGCGGCCATGGTGGTCTTCTATATGACGGTGAAGCGCGAGGAGGCCTTTCTGGAGCGGGAGTTCGGGGCCGTCTATGCCGCCTACAAGGCCCGCACCCCGCGTTTCTGGCCCCGGTTCTCGCTCTGGCGGGATGAGGAGCAGCTGACGATCCGCCCGGCCCTGTTCGTGACCACGATCCTCGACGGACTGATCTTCCTGCTGGCCATTCCGGTGTTCGAGCTGATCGATGTCGGCCAGGCCTCGGGCTGGTTGCAGGTTATGGCCCACCTGCCCTGACGGTGGACAGGCGCGCGGGGCCGTGGTCCGGTTGCCGCCGAACATCGAGGGGCTCACCATGAGAAATCTGATCGGTCTGGCCGTCGGCCTTCTGCTTCTTGCGTCATGCGACCAGCCCGAGGCTCCGACGGGGGCCCCGCCCGCCGCAGCCTTCCGACATGCCATGAGCTCGGATCTGTCCGGCTACTATCTGCCGGCGGGCGAGGTGCGGGTCGGCAACTGGGCCTTCCACCACATCTTCGTCGGTCAGGCGCAGGAGTTCCAGGCCTGGGAATCGGGCAACCGCAGCGAAACCTTCGCCCCGTTCATGCTGCAGTTCGAAGACGTGACCAGCCCCATGGTCCAGACCGAGATCGGTGAAACCCGCAGCGTTTCCGCCCGCGTCCTGCCGACGACCTATTCGGTGACGGACACCAGCCTCAGTTTCGAGGGCCGCTCGCCCGAACTGGGCGCGGTCCGTTTCGAGGGAGCGCTCGATCCCGGGGCCCTGGCGACATCGCGCCGGAACCTCGGCGACGAAGGCGTGGTGGTCACGGGCCGGCTGACGGTCGGCGATGCACCGGCACGGACGGTCCAGCTGCGCTGGTGGGCCGGCGACTAGTCGCCCGGGCGGATATCCAGCTTCAGGCCCATGGCCTCGGCCAGCGCCTTGCCGCGACGGCGCGTCTGCTCGCCGAGCAGGACGTCGGCATAACCGGCCGCTGCCGTGAGGACCAGGGTACCGGCTTCAACCCCGGCGCGGGCATTGACCAGCAGCTGGGGCGAACGGCCGGACAGGTCGCACGCCAGGCGAATGGCCAGACCAAGGGCCCGGGCACCCTGCCGCTGCTCTTCCGTCAGCAGGCGCGCCACTGTCCGGGACTCAGGCGTCGAGGCACCGCCGCCGTAGCGGGCATTGACGGCGGTGGCCAGATAGGCGCGCTCGGCATGGCTCTGGCCCGGGACCGGCGCGCGCAGGACCTGGTCGAAGGCCAGCTGGGTCCGGTGGTCGGGATGCAGTCGGGCACCGAGATCGGCCAGGCGGCAGGCGGCGTCGGCGAGGACCGCGTCGCGCGCGCGATCGAACACCGGCGGCAGGGCCGCCATCAGTGGCGCGATCCAGCCGTTCAGGGCCCCGGGCAGGGTAGGCGAGATGCCCTGGCGGGCACCGAGGGCGGAACAGCCGGCCAGCAAGGGGTCTGCGGCGGCGATTTCCGGCTCCAGGGCCTCATACAAGAGGCCTTCCCGGACGCCCCAGGCCGACAGGACGATGCGCTTCAGCTCCAGCCTTTCGATCAGCCCCTCCAGAACGAGGGCGGCGTGGGGCAGGGTTTCGGCCCGCTTGCGGGACAACCCCGGCCATTTCTCCAGCGAGGCCTTTGATGACCGGGCGATCAGCCGTGCCGTGTCCAGCACCTCGGCGGCGTCCATCTCATACTGGTGCACGATCCGCAGCGGATAGTCGCTCACGCCCATATGGACCTGCGCCAGGGTTCGCCAGGCTCCGCCGACGGCATAAAGGGTCCCGGCCCTGTAATCATCGGCGGGCGTGAGACGGTCGGCGATGGTTTCGCGCAGGCGGTCCGCGTCGAACTCGCGACCATCGGCCAGGGCGAACGGGCCGAGCGGCAGGGTGATGCCGCGTCCCACCTGACCGTCGGTCAGCCGCACCAGTTCGAGACTGGACCCGCCGAGATCGCCCACAACCCCGTCTGCGTGTGGAATGCCTGCCAGGACTCCCAAGGCGGCGTAGCGGGCCTCTTCCTCGCCGGACAGGACGCGGATGCGCAGTCCGGTCTCGGCCGCGACCCGGTCGCAGAAATCCGGACCGTCCGTTGCCTCGCGCACGGCGGCGGTGGCGGCGACAAAGGTATGGGCGGGCCGGACCCCCTCGATCACGGCGGCGAACCGTTTGAGCGCTGTCAGGGCCTGGGCCGCGCCCCCGACGGACAGTCTGCCGGTCGCAGCGAGGTCCCGGCCCAGTCCGGCGAGGACCTTTTCGTTGAATACGGTCCAGATGGCGCGGCCTTCCAGCCGGTAAAGCACCAGGCGCACCGAGTTGGAGCCGATGTCGATGGCGGCGACGTCGCGGGGCGCGCCGATCGCCGAAAGCAGCGCTTCGGGCATCAGCGCTTCTTCCGCGACGGCTCGTAACTGAGGTGGCCGGGGAGGGTCTTCACCTTGCGGCCGCGGCCGGAAAGGCTGGGGTTGGTCATGAAATATCTGTGGGCCGAGAACGGCCGCTCCGGATCGGCAGGCGATACCCGGTGATAGGCCCCGTCGGGGGCCAGCGCCCAGCTCTGGGCGTCGTCTTTCAGATTGGCGACCATGATCTGGTCCAGCACCTGGTCGTGCACCGTCGCGTTGAGCACGGGCGTCATGAGCTCGACCCGCCGGTCAAGGTTCCGGTTCATCCAGTCCGCGGACGAGATAAACACCTTGGCCTTGTCGTGCGGCAGGTTGCGGCCGTTGGCGAAGGCGACAATGCGGCTGTGCTCGAGGAAGCGGCCCACGATCGATTTGACCCGAATGTTCTCCGACAGCCCCTCAACCCCGGGACGCAGGCAGCAGATGCCGCGGATGACCAGCTCGATCCGCACGCCCGACTGACTGGCCCGGTAAAGGGCGTCGATGACCTGGGGGTCGACCAGGGAGTTCATCTTGGCCCAGATGGCGGCCGGCTTGCCCTGGGCGGCGGCGGCCATCTCCTTGCCGATCAGGTCGATCAGCGTGGTCTTCATGTTCAGCGGCGAGACGACCAGTGCTTCGAGTTCGTCGGGCTGGGCATAGCCGGTGATGTAGTTGAACACCCGCGAGGCGTCCCGGGCCAGCATCGGATCGCAGCTGAACAGGCTCAGGTCGGTGTAAACCCGCGCCGTCACGGGGTGATAGTTGCCGGTGCCGAAATGGCAGTAGGTCTTCAGCCCGTCACCCTCGCGGCGCACGACCACGCTGAGCTTGGCGTGGGTCTTCCACTCGACGAATCCGAAGACGACATGGACGCCGGCGCGCTCCATCGCCCGGGCCCAGCGCAGGTTGGCTTCCTCGTCGAACCGCGCCTTGATCTCGACCAGGGCGGTGACGTTCTTGCCGTTCTCGGCCGCCTCGATCAAGGCCGCGACAATCGGACTGTCCTTGGACGTCCGGTACAGCGTCTGTTTGATGGCGATGACATTGGGGTCACGCGCGGCCTGCCGAAGGAACTGGACAACCACGTCGAAGCTCTCGAACGGGTGGTGGATCAGCATGTCCTTCTCGCGCACGGCTGCGAAGATGTCGCCGCCGTTGTCGCGCACCCGTTCGGGATAGCGCGGCTCATAGCCCTTGAACTTCAGGTCGGGATGACCCGATGAGATGAGCTCTGCCAGCTGGGCCAGACCCAACATGCCATCGACCAGCACGACGTCCTGCGGGGCGGCGTCCAGCTCATTGGTGATGAAATTGCGCAGATCGTCGGGCATCGAGGCCTCGATCTTGATCCGCACCACCGAGCCGAGGCGACGCTGCTTCAACGCCTCCTCGAATTCCATCACCAGATCCTCGGCCTCTTCCTCGATCTCGATGTCCGAGTCCCGGATCAGGCGGAAAACGCCGCGCTCCAGCACATCGCAGCCCGGGAACAGGTGATCGATGAAGAGCATGAGCAGGCTCTCCAGCGTCAGAAAGCGCTTGCGACCCGGGGTCGAGCGACCGTCGGTGGCGAGGGGCCAGAACCGCTTCACCTGGGTGGGTACGGGCACCAGGGCGTAGAGGGTGCGGTTGTCCGAACGCCGCTTCAGCTTCAGCGCCAGGGAAAAGCCGAGGTTGGGCAGGAAGGGGAAGGGGTGGGCCGGGTCGATCGCCATGGGCGTCAGGACGGCGAACAGCTGGTTCAGGAATTCGGGTTCCAGCCGCTCACGCTCGGTCTTGGTGATCCGGCCGGCGTCGACGACCTCGATGCCGACGCCAGTCAGTTCCTTGCGCAGCTTGCGCCAGCGGCGCTGCTGTTCAGCCATCAGCGCCCCGGCCGCGACATTGACCTTGTCCAGTTGCTCTGCCGGGGTCAGGCCGTCGGCGGACAGAACCCGCACCCGCTCCCGCACCTGGCCCTTGAGGCCGGCGACGCGGGTCATGAAGAACTCATCGAGGTTATTGGCCGAGATCGACAGGAAGCGCAGCCGCTCGAGCAGGGGATGGGCGGGGTTGGCGGCTTCCTCGAGGACCCGGCCGTTGAAGGCCAGCCAGGAAATCTCGCGGTTGAAGAAGCGGGTCGGCGAGGCCATCAGGGTCTCTGACAGCTCAAGCTGCGGCGCGTGTGAAGAGGGGACTTCCCCGCCGGTGCCCGTGTCTCTGATCGCCGTATCGCTCATGATGCCGGTTCTGACCTGACCCGGCGATGGCCGCAACCTTGATCGGGCAATTGAAAACGCCGTCCGACCCCGGGGCCGGACGGCGTTCCCTCCGTTTCCTGACGGCTTACCAGCGCCAGGCGTCGTAGATCACTTCGATGATGTAGCCGTCGTACTGGTCGATCAGATAGATGTGGTTGTCGACCAGAACCCAGCGTGTCCCGACGGGCGGATAGCCGAGGCCGAAGGTCCGCCAGTCGTCCAGCTGATAGCGCCAGAAGATCGACGGCAGATAGTCGCCGACATGGTAGCGCTGGCCCCAATAGTTACGCGGCACCTGGTAGTAGCCGTAGCCGGGCGCGAAATAGAAGCCCATGCGCAGGCCGGTGTAACCGCGGAACCGCCGGTCGTTGCGCCACCACTCGCCGCGATGGCTGCGATCCCAGTTCCGGCGCCACTGGTCACCGTTGAAGCGATTGCGGAACTCGCGATACTCGCGACGATCCTGGCGGCGTTCGCCACGGTCGTCCCGGCGGTCATCACGCCGGTCGTCCCGGCGGTCCCAACGATCGTCACGACGATCATCGCGGCGATCATCCCGGTCGCTCCAGCGATCGCCCGGGCCCTGCGGCCGATCCGGACGTCCACCGCCGCCGCCGCCAAAGCCGCCGCCGGCACCCGGGTTGGGCCGGTCAGGCCGATCCGGTCTGTCGGGACGATCCGGGCGATCCGGACGGCCACCGCCGCCGCCTTGCTGGCCACCGCCACCGCCGCCGCCTTGTTG
>VYMF01000257.1_pt1 | contig 11591 bp, 7 predicted proteins | sample 5115271 | NCBI WGS metagenome assembly VYMF01 (sample SAMN12291778, study PRJNA351875) | freshwater metagenome | isolation source: freshwater lake | place: USA: Michigan, Wintergreen Lake | collected 2013-08-08
CTCACCGCAGGTCGAACCGGTCGAGGTCCATCACCTTGGCCCAGGCGGCGACGAAGTCGCGGACGCACTTCGGTCCGTTGTCGTCCTGCGCGTAGACCTCCGCGAGCGCGCGCAGCTGCGAGTTCGAGCCGAAGGCCAGGTCGACCCGCGTTGCGGTCCACCGCAGCGCGCCGGTCTTGCGGTCGCGCCCTTCGAACGCGTTGGCGCCCGCCGGCGTCCAGACCGTCGACATGTCGACCAGGTTGACGAAGAAGTCGTTCGTCAGCCGACCCGGACGATCCGTCAGCACGCCGTGCCGCGAGCCGTCCGTGTTGGCCCCCAACACGCGCAGGCCGCCGACCAGCACCGTCATCTCGGGTGCGCTCAGCGTGAGCAGCTGCGCGCGATCCACCAACAGGTGCTCGGGCGAGACCGAGAAGGCCGCCTTGGCGAAGTTGCGGAAGCCGTCGGCCTGCGGCTCCAGCGGCGCGAACGAGGCCGCGTCGGTCTGCGCCTCGGTGGCGTCGGTGCGACCCGGCGCGAAGGGCACGGTCACCTCGTGACCGGCGGCCCGCGCGGCCGCCTCGACGCCGACGTTGCCCGCCAGCACGATCAGGTCGGCGAGCGACACCTTCCGGCCGGCGGCCCGAGCGGCGTTGAACGACTCGCGGACGCCCTCGAGCACCGCGAGCACCTTCGCGAGCTGCGCGGGCTGGTTGACCTCCCAGTCCTTCTGCGGCGCCAGCCGGATCCGCGCGCCGTTGGCGCCGCCGCGCTTGTCGCTGCCGCGGAACGTCGACGCCGAGGCCCACGCGGTGGAAACCAGCTCGCCCACCGACAGGCCGGTGGCGAGGATGCGCGCCTCGAGTGCAGCGACGTCCGCCGCGTCGATCGGCGGGTGGTCCGCCTTCGGCAGCGGGTCCTGCCAGATCAGGTCCTCGGCGGGCACCTCGGGGCCGAGGTAGAGCGCCTTAGGGCCCATGTCCCGATGGGTGAGCTTGAACCAGGCCCGCGCGTAGGCGTCGGCGAACTCGTCGGGGTTCTCGAGGAAGTGCCGCGAGATCTTCTCGTAGGCAGGATCGAAGCGCAGGCCCAGGTCTGCCGTGGTCATCATCGGCGGGTGCTTCTTCGACGAGTCGTGCGCGTCGGGGATCAGGTCTTCGGCCTGCACGTCCTTCGGCCGCCACTGGTGCGCGCCGGCCGGGCTCTTCACCAGTTCCCACTCGTACTTGAACAGCATGCGGAAGTAGCCCATGTCCCAGCGCGTGGGGTTGGGCTTCCACGCGCCTTCGATGCCGCTCGTAGTGGTGTGCACGCCCTTGCCCGACCCCAGGGCGTTCTTCCAGCCGAAGCCCATCTGCTCGATCGGCGCGCCTTCCGGCGCGGGCCCGACGAGCGCCTCGTCGCCCGCGCCGTGCGCCTTGCCGAAGGTATGGCCGCCGGCCACCAGCGCCACCGTCTCGTAGTCGTTCATCGCCATTCGCGCGAAGGTCTCGCGCACGTCGCGCGCCGAGGCGACCGGATCGGGCCGGCCGTCGGGCCCCTGCGGATTCACGTAGATCAGGCCCATCTGCACGGCGGCCAGCGGCTGCGCGAGCTCGCGCTCGCCGCTGTAGCGGCTGTTCTCCTTGTCGCTCGTGGCGAGCCATTCCCGCTCGGCGCCCCAGTAGACGTCCTCCTCGGGCGCCCAGATGTCGACGCGACCGCCGCCGAAGCCGAAGGTCCTGAAGCCCATCGTCTCCATCGCCACGTTGCCGGCCAGGATCATCAGGTCGGCCCAGGAGATCGCGTTGCCGTACTTCTTCTTGATCGGCCACAGCAGGCGGCGCGCCTTGTCGAGATTGCCGTTGTCCGGCCAGCTGTTCAGCGGCGCGAACCGCTGGTTGCCCGTGCTCGCGCCGCCGCGACCGTCGGCCGTGCGATAGGTGCCGGCCGCGTGCCAGGCCATGCGGACGAACAGGCCGCCGTAGTGGCCCCAGTCCGCCGGCCACCAGTCCTGCGAGTCGGTCATCAGCGCGGCGAGGTCCTTCTTGAGCGCCGCGTAGTCCAGCTTCCCGAACGCTTCGGCGTAGTCGAAGTCCGGGTCCATCGGATCGGCCACGGGCGGGTGCTGGTGGAGGATCGCGAGGTTCAGCTGCTCGGGCCACCAGTGGGCGTTGGACTGCAGGCCCGGCGCGGTGCGGGCACCGGCGGTGTGGAACGGGCACTTCGGGGAATCGGTCGGCTGGGTCATGGAGTGTTCCTTCGTGTCGGGGGCATCGATGCGCGACGTCGCGCGGGCGACCAGGGACGGAGGGGTCTCGGGTGTCACGGCGATGATCCGCCGAGAACCCCGAGCGCCGAAGCCATTCTTCGCCGGCGCCTGGAATCGGTCCAACGAGAGTTTTGGATCAGTACGATCTGGATTCCCGATAACGACCGACGCATGGCGCCGGTGGCCCCCGTCAGAACCGCGTCCCCACCGTCAGGAAGATCCGGGGCGTGAGCACGGTGACCGCCCCGTCCTGCCGCGTCTGCCCGTTCGCGTCGGTCACGCGCCGCGTGGCGTCGCGCCGGAAGTCGGTCACGTTATTGAGGTTGAGCCGCCAGAAGCCGATCCGGGGCAATACGCTGCCGATGTACAGGTCGAGCTGCTGGTACGAGCGCTGCCGCCCGTCGACGCGCACGCCGTCGGCGCCAGGCAGGTCGAAGTCCGCGGCGCCGGTCATCGCGAGCGTGGCGCCGCCGTACCAGCCGCCCGATGCCCTCAGCGGCTTGGCCGCGTTGAGGGTGGCCACGTAGCGCGCCTGGCCGGGGATCCGCTGGCCAACGCTGTCGCCGTCGAGCATCCGCGACTGGAACACGTTGGCGGTGGCCGACAGCGTCCAGTCCGGCGCGAACCCCAGCCATCGAAGGTCGGTGCGCACGTCGCTCTCCAGGCCCCAGACGCGCGCGGCGCCGACGTTGTCCGGGCGCACCGTCCAGCGCCCGCTCTCGACCCCCAGCCGCTGCGCGATCACGTCCTGCTGCTCGCGCACGAACAGGTTCACGCCGACCTGGCCGCCGCGGGCGAGCCGGTGGTCCAGGCCCACGTCGAACGTCACCGTGGACTCGGGCTTCAGCGTGGGCGAGCCGCGGAAGTCGGGACTCAGCGAGGAATTGGCGCCGACCGTGGGCACCGGCCGGTCCACCAGCTCCCAGATCCGCGGCGTGCGGGTGACGCGCGCCAGGTTGAGCCGAAGCTGCAGGTTGTCGTTCAGCCGCGTCCGGCTGTTCAGCGAGGGCTGCAGGTAGTCGAAGCTGCGATCGACGTCGGCGCTGGCCGATGCGCTGGCAAGGGTGTTGCGCTGGCCGCGCAGGCCCGCGACGACGGTCGACTGCCAGGACTCGATCGGCCGCTCGGCCTGGACCCACAGCGCGGCGTTCGCGATCGAGGCCTCAAGCGACTGCGACGTGTCGACGCCGGCGAGCTGCGAGCGTCCGTCGACGTCCAGCCGCGTGCGACTGGCCTCGAGTCCGCCCGAGAGCACCGTGTCGTCGAGGGCCGTGAGGAACTTCGTGCGGGCGAGCGTCGTGCGCTCCAGCCGCTGCTCGTCCAGGCTCGAGATCGACACGGCGGTGCCGCCCGCGCCCACCGTCGTCGCTTCGCGTGTCGACGCGTAGCGGCTGTCGGCGCGATCGACCGACACCGTGGACTCCAACCGCCCCCCGGCCACGCGCGCGGTCCAGTCGGCCGCCATCTGGCCGAAGCTGCGCTCGAAGCGCCAGCGCGCCTCGGCGCTGCCCGTGAACGGCTGCCCGCCGCTCAGGCCGCTGCTGCCGCCGGTGAGCTCGCCGTGCTGCTCCAGCCTCGAGAACAGCGGGCGCAGCGTGATCTGGTGGCGACCGCCGTCGAGCCGGCCGGTGATCCGCGGCGTCAGCGTCCAGGGCTCGTTGCGCAGACGGCTGCGCTCGTCGCTGGCGCCGGCCCCCGAGGGCGATTCGCCGACGCGGTGCACGTCCTGCCCGAGGTTGCGCGGGCCGCCGGTGAAGGAGAGGAAATACGTCCACGACGGGGCCGAGGACCCGTCCTTCGGGTCCTGGGGCGCACCGCCCAGCGGCCCCGTGGTGGACATGAAGACGGAGAGCGCGTCCTGCCCCCAGACGTGCTGGTTGGTCAGCCAGACGTAGTTCTCGCGCCTGGCCTGTGCCCCGCGCAGCACGATGTTGACCGTGCCGCCGGCCGCGCCCTCCCGCTCCGCGGTGGGCGCGCGCTGGATCTCCACCCGTTCGATCAGGTCCGCGGGCAGCTCGTCGAGCGGCAGCTGCACCGCGCGCTGCGTCGCGCTGACCGGCGATCCGTCGATCAGGATCCGCGTGTTCTGCGGCCCCATGCCGCGCATCCGGATCTCCAGCCCGCCGTTGGCCGTCACGGTCACCTGCAGGCCCGGGGCCAGCCGCAACAGATCGCCCACGGTGTTCGCGCCGCTGGCCTCGATGTCCTGGCGCGTCATCGTCAGCATCGACGCGGTGGACGAGAACCGCTCGTCGATGCGGCGCGCCCGGACGGTGACCGACTCGAGCGTGCCGGCCGACGGGTCGCCGCCGGGGACCTCCTGGCCCGTGGCCAGCGGCGGCACGGTACCGATCACCAGCAGGGCCAGCAGGTTCCGGGGACGGAGGGTCGTCGATGCGGTCATGGGGCGGCTCATGGGCCTCGGGGGACGATGGCCATCGATGCCGCGCGCGACGAGACGCGTCACCTGGCGCGTCGACGACGGGAGGGATCGGTTGGGCTCTCCGGGTCGAGTATCGGGCAGAGCCCGGGATCGACGGCCGTGAACGAGCGGCGTTCAGAACGGGGCCTCGTCGGCACGGACGAGGACCGAGGCCCCGCCGACCCTCACGCCTTCACTTCGAGCACCTGTTCGCAGCCGCCGAAGATCATCCGCTTGCCGTCGAAGGGCATCGGCGGGTTCGCCGGGTTGGCCGGGGATAGGAAAGTCAAACGCCCTCACCCCGGCCCGGCGCAAGCTGCGGGTCGGATCCAGGGCGGCTGAACGGCGCGAAGCCGACCCGCTTCTCGCACCGGGCCGGATCTGCGTTCGGGCTGCGGGCGTTCACGGCTCGCCCTCCTCGCCTCGATCCCGGGCTCGGGCTCGACTCCAGGCCCGCCGCGCGCACCCCCGCGCACAGCGCGTCCCGGGCTGCCCGCCAGCCGCGGCACGCCACGGGGTGGGTGCCCGCGCGGACACCCGCTCAGGCGACGAATTCGTGCCCGGCCTCGCCGCGCCCAGCCCATGCGCTGCGCCCGAGCGGTTCCGATAAGCGAGTTCCTGCCGGCGCGAGGCGCGGGGTCACTTGACACCAGTCAAGACAGTTTGCGTACTCTAAGAGAGCTTTAATGAGCATGCGTGATATCTAATACGCATCCCGCCTTCGCCGGGATCGCGATCCACGCAACCCCGAAGGGCTCCGTCTCCGATCGCCCCGGAACGATCCCCTTCCCGCCGACACAGCGAGAGCACCCGATGCCGACACGTTTCCTCTGGGCCCTGTTCGTCACCGTGTCCCTGGCCGCCTGCGGCGGCAACGAAGATGCGGCCGAAGTGGTGGAGCCCGAATCGATCTTGACCCTCAAGGACGCGACGTTCGCCGGAAAGACCTCCGCCCCGGACCTGTTCGCGGCGGTCGTGACGCACGCGGGCGGCGTCACGGCCTATTTCTGCGACGGCAGCCGCGACTTCTGGTTTCGGGGGCTGGCTGTCGACTCGGCGATGGAGATGACGGAAGCCAGTGGCGCAAGCGTGGTGCTCGAGGTGACCGACGAGGCCGTGGTGGGCCGCCTGAAGATCGGGGACGCGGTGACGCCGTTCGAGATCCCCAGGGCACCCGCCGATTCGCTCTATCGCGCGGAGACCTACATGGGCGGACAGCGGATCCTGGGGGGATGGATCCGGCTGCCCGGCGGGGAGCAGCGTGGCGTCATCCGCAATGTCGGGGCTCCGGTGTCCAGCACGCTCGCGATCGCCGACGGGGTACCGGTCGCGACGTGCTCGTCCTGCGACGCCTTCGCCGGCGCGCTCGTTCCCGCGGTGTTCGATTCGAACGCGGCCGTGGGCCTGCGCAACAAGGCCCGCCACGACTTCACCGTGATCGGCCTGGGCGACTCGTTCATGTCGGGCGAGGGCGCTCCCGTGAGGCCCGGGCTTCACTTCATCGGAGCGTCGTCGTCGGTCATCCCGGAAACCTGGTCCGACGGCCTGCCCACCAGCCGCGGGTCGCGCAGCTTCCCGCTGTCCGATGCCGACCGCCAGAGGCTGACCCGCGAGGCGCGTGCCTGCCACCGCGGCGCTGCGGGCCTGACGCTGGCGGTCGACGCGCTGCGCGGCACATGGCCGGCCAGCGTCGACATCATCCATCAGACCTTCGCATGCTCGGGCGCCGCGATCGAGCACCTGCTGACCTCGACCTACAGCGGACCCGCGAACTGCCCGAAGTTCGCCGCATTCGATCCGAACTACGCGTACTGCCTCCTCATCTCGGACGACATGCCGACCCGCTCGATCCGGCCGCAGGTGACCGAGGCCGTCGAGTTCATGAGGAAGAGCGGCCTCAAGGCGGATGCGGTCGTCATGTCCATCGGCGGCAACGACCTCGGTTTCGGCGCGGTGATCGCCGACTGCCTGACCCCGTTCTCCGACTGCGGGCAATCCGAGTCGAAGGCGCGCATCGCGTTCGACAAAGGGCTCGAGGCGTTGCCAGGCCGGTACCAGGCGCTGGCCGACCGACTCGTCGCCGAGAACATCCCCAGGTCCAACGTCTTCCTCACGTCCCATCCCAATCCGCTGCGATCGTCGGCCGACCAGCTATGCGCCGGCGGGGATTTCGCGCCGGATCTGCTGCTGATGAACCTGAGCGCCGCGAACGCCGCGTTCGGCTCCACGGTGCATGCCGAGGTCAATAAGCAGGTCGCCGACGCGGTGAGCACACATGGTTGGCGCGGCATCGTCTCGATGCTGGGGACCGAGGTGGGCCACGGCATGTGCACCGCCGAGCCCTGGTACAACACGCGAAACGCCGCTCTCGTGACCCAGGGCGAGGACCTGCCCGGCGACAACGGCCTGCTGAATCTCGCGTCGGTGGTCAACACCTTCGTCAAGGTCGAGCTCAGTGCCGGGATGTTCGAGTCGAAGACGGTCATCCGGAACACCGTCACGAACCAGACCTTCGAGGCCGCGGCCGATCGCACGTCGAAGATCGTCACGGCCGCCGGCGGGCCGGCCACGTTCCGGGCGAAGGTCTGTTTCGCAGGGCCCGAGGGGCGGGACATCTGCTCGATCGAGAGCGTGCCGGTCACCGTCGAGGCCAGGAAACCGACGCACACGCCCCAGGTCACAGGCAACCAGGCCGCGCCCGAGCTGCGCGTGACCACCCTGTCCTGGAACGACCTGGCCCCCACCCGGGTCTGGACGACTCTTGAGCTCATCGATGCCGCCGGCGTTGTGACGAAGCGGGCGGTGCAGGGCCAGTCGATCATCCTGCCCAACGTGGCCGCGGGCACGCGGTTCCGGCTGGCGGCGTGCAACGACCTGGGCTGCGGTCCGCCTACCGCGCGGGCCGATGTCGCCCGGAATACCGCACTGGATCTCGCGTCGTGTCCGTCCGGCCAGCGACGCCAATCGGACGGGGCATGCCGGTCGGTCGCCAACGTGGCGGTGCGACCGAGGGGCTGAAAGAAGAACCGGTCGGAAGTCCGAGAACCGCCGACCGGCCGCAATCCTGGTGCTGATGAGGCGAGTCGGACCTCCGACCTGCCGATACGAATCAGTTGCTCCACCCACTGAGCTACATCAGCGTACGCAGCAACACGGTCGAGCGCATCGCGCCGCGCGCCGCGCGCCGCGGTCGCAGCATCCGCCATCGGGACATGTCGCCCGAGCAACTGCTGGAAGCCCTGCTGGGCGCGGGGCTGCCCAGGCCGTGTGCCGAGTTCCTGAACCTGATCCTCGGCCACTTCAAGGCGGGCTGCTCGGCCCGCATCACGGACTCGGTGCAGCGGGTCACAGGCCGCTCGCCGCGCGGGTTCGCCGACTACGCGCGCGATCACCGCGCAGCCTGGCTCCCAGGAGCGGCCTGACCGGACCGGCACGTCATGCCGGCCCGGGGCGACGTCCGGCAGGCGCGCTGCCTGGGCAGACGAACGGTGCGGCTCCGGCCAGAGCCCGCGCCTAGACTCGCGTCAGGGATCGCCGGTCGCCGTCGGCACGACGGGTGGCCGTGGCGAGCCCCTTGGAGCAGGACCCCCGCATGGCACGTCGAGCCGCCCTCCCCTCCTCGCTGACGATGGCGCCGGCCCTGCGGCGGCTGCTCGTCGCCGGCGCGATCGCCCTCCCACTGTCCGGCTGCATGGACGCGGCCGTCACGAGCGCCGTAGTCGGTGCCAGCGCCGCCAAACCGGCGCAGAACGGCGCCGCGGCGCTCGAGAAGGCCAACGCCACCGCCGCGACGCTTGCGACCCGGCTGCCGGTGGAGCCTCTCGATCCGAAGCCATGACGATTCGGCCAAACGCTTTCTCGAGCCATTTCAGACGCTCGGTCAGCGTGAGATCGGCGGCACGTCCGAACGCTTTTTCTCGATTGGCGAGCGTGCCGTAGTGCAACGCTGGTGTCGAGATGCTTCTGGGTATGGTTGCCGACTCTCGGGCTATCGCGAGGAGGGCTGAACGTGCATCAAGGCGGCTTCCTGGCCGCGCTGGTCGAGCGCGTGCGCAGCGAGTACGTGTCAGCCACGTCCCCTTGAACCAATCATGCTCGAGACAAGCAGACTGATTGCAGGCTTGATCGTCTTGATGACAACCCTGACCTTGATTGGATGCGACAAACCCAATAAAGCATCCAGGCAGTCCCATTCAGGCGAGTCAATCAAACTGTCGCGAAGTGAGTCCGCCTTCCTGTACCACGACCGCGGCACGCTGGTACGTGAATACCGCCTATTCGGTGTGAATGCCAACCCCATGGCCGGCAATGATCGGGATGACTACGTCGAGTCATTTGGCGCGCCTCTGTTGACCACACATCTTCTGGTTGCCAACTACAGGAACGCTGCCAACGCCAAGTTCAAGAGAGCGTATTGCGAACAAGAATTCGCTGAAAACGGCCTGCGAATCGTGGTGATCGCACAGAATCCTATCGCCAAGGAAGCCCTCGATGAACTGGCCTCCAAGAAAGGTCGACGCATCTGTGCGCGACTCAGCGGCAGAGACCTGGAATTTCATGATTGGCTGGTCAGGGGCCAGCCGATCGATCGCGCCAAACTGAAACGGATGACGCTCAAGCAGTCTGGATTCAACTTCGGCGCGCCGTTCCTGGTTGATGGCGTGACAGAGATTCCCTGTGATTGAGCTTGGACTCCACGAGGGGTCGTGATGCCACGCTGCAGGCTTGGGTGACGATGTCTTGGGCTTCACAAGGGGGAAATGTCGATCCGGACGATTGACGTGCCCCAGGGAATCGCTGATCAATAGCCGCCGACCGCTCGACTAAGCCGGTGGCATGTGGGTGATGACGAAACGTATTGGACCGTCGAAGCAGCTGAGCTTTGCCTAGTACGAGTTCTCGCGCAAGAGGCGGGTCACGCGCCGTGAGCGGTTCCTGGGCGAGATGGAGGCGGTGGTGCCGTGGGCGCGCCTCGAGGCTGTGATCGAGCCGCTGTGCCCGAGCGCGGGTCGCGCCGGGCGCCAGCCGGTCGGGGTGTCGCGGATGCTGCGCGATCCATCCGACCGGCCCCCCAACCTCACTCCGGCCCCGCCCACGGCGTCTGAAATCCCTGGGCGGGCAGTTGTACGGTCGCGCGTGTACCGCCCTCGTCCGTCGCTTCGAGAATCAGGTGGCCGCGCATGGCCGCAATCAGTCGGCGCACCACGCGCAGGCCGATGCCAGCGGGTCGCTCCGCCGGGTCGACCTGCACCGGTGCCGCGGCAAGGCCGCTGCCGGTGTCCTCGATGATCAGTCGCACCTGCTTGCCGTGGCGCTGCGTACCCAGCGTGACCAGTCCGCCGGGCGGCGTATGGCGGATCGCGTTGCTGAGCAGATTGGCTACGATCTGCCGCAGCCAGCGCGCATCGGCGTGCGCGACGGTGAGTCGCTCGGAGGTCGACGCCAGCCTCAGCAAGACCCCCTTGCGCCATGCCGGCGCCCCGAAGCGCTCGATCATCTCGTCCATCACGGCGTCGAGTGCCACGTCCTCGCGCACCAGCGTGGCCTCGATCGACTCCAGGCGAGCCATGTCCAGCAGGTCGCTCAGCAGCCGGTGCAGGTCTTCGATCTGTCGCAGCATCACCTGCGCCGACGCTTCGCTGGACGCGGCGCGCGACAGCAGCTCCGCGTGACCGCGCAGCACCGCCAGCGGAGTACGCAGTTCGTGCGACAGTGCGGCCACCAGCTCGCGCTGGCCGTCGATCACGCGCTCGCGTTCGGCCAGCGCCTGCGCCAAGCGTTCCTGCATCCGGTTGAAGTCGGTGGCCAATTGCGCCACCTCGGCCGGCGGTTCAACCACGACGCGGCGTGCCGCCGCGCTGCCGGCGCTCGCCGTGCGCACCGCCGCGGCAAGACGCTCGACCGGTGCGCTCAACCGTTCGGCGCTGCGGGCAGCGAAGTGGCTTCGAAACGCGAGGAGGAACAGGGCCAGAAACGCCGCCACCATGACCGCGGTCAGCGCGGCAGGCAGCAGGGCCAGCCGCGTCAGGTCGGACGACGACATCTGGAAATCGGGGCTGGACAGCGCGGCGATTCGCCCTGCATCGAGCCGCATCAGCAGGGTGGGCCATGCGTCCGCCGTGGTGCCACCGGCAACGTCGGCCGGGCCGAGGCGCACGCTGTCGCGCTCCGCCATCCGCCCAATGGCCGCCTGCCAGTGCTCGGGCACGGGACCCAGCAGCCGACCGCTCGAAGGATCGACACGCTGACCGTCGATCACCAGACACAGCACGTCGGCCAATGGAACCTGCCGGCCGTCGGGCGGGCGCGCGTAACCGGCGAGCAGATCGTCGCCGGGGCCGACCGACATGCTGAGGCCGAATTCCGCCACCCAACGGGCCAGTACCGGCCACTGATCGAGCGAAGCCGAGCGCAGCACCTGCCGCAGTTCGGCGACCTCGATTTCGTCGAGCGGATTGGTGGCCTGAAGCCGCAACCACGCGTACTGACCGACGATCACGCTGCCGACCAGCAGCGCCGCGGTGAGGGCGAGCGCGATGACCGGTCGCAACTGCGACCGCAGCACCTCGTCGCGGATCGTGGGCAGCCCGCCGGCGGCAGTGCGGTCCGGGTAGGACATGGGCACGGTCAGCGCCCCTGCGGGTGCAGCCGGTAGCCGACGCCGCGCACCGCCTCGATCGCGTGCGCCACGGCGCTGTCGCGTCCAAGATGCTCGCGCAGCCGCATCACGCAGGCATCAACCGAACGGTCTTCGCCGTCGTACTCGCGCCCCCACACCTGATCGAGCAGCCACTCGCGCGTGAGCACACGGCCGCTGCCCTGCACAAGGCAGCGCAACAGCGCGAATTCGCGCGTCGACAGCGCGCGCAGACTGCCGTGCACCCGAACCAGCTGCCGCTCCAGGTCGAGCTCGCAATCGAGCACGCGCAGCACGGC
>VYMF01000259.1_pt1 | contig 11523 bp, 14 predicted proteins | sample 5115271 | NCBI WGS metagenome assembly VYMF01 (sample SAMN12291778, study PRJNA351875) | freshwater metagenome | isolation source: freshwater lake | place: USA: Michigan, Wintergreen Lake | collected 2013-08-08
CTCGGCGGGGGTCAGGTCCGGCGCGATCTTGAGGAAGACCGGCGTCGGGTCGTCGCCCCGCGCCTCGGCCAGCCGACCCAGCAGGTCGTCCAGAGCCGCCCGGCCCTGCAGGGCCCGCAGCCCCGGCGTATTGGGCGACGACACATTGACCGTCACATAGTCGGCCAGGCCCTTCAGCCGGATCAGACCCGCGACATAGTCCGCCGCCTTGTCCTCGGTGTCCTTGTTGGCCCCCAGATTGGCCCCGACCACGGCGTTGCGAGGCCGGTCGGCCAGCCGCGCCGCAAAGGCCTCCAGCCCGGCGTTGTTGAACCCCATCCGGTTGATGATGGCGCGGTCTTCGCTGAGGCGGAACAGGCGGGGTTTCGGATTGCCGGGCTGGGCCAGCGGCGTGACCGAGCCGCATTCCACCAGGCCGAAGCCCAGTCGAGACAGGCCGTGCAGGGCCTCGCCGTTCTTGTCCAGACCGGCGGCCAGTCCGACCGGATTGGGCAGATGAAGACCGGCGACGGTGGTGGCCAGGACTGGATCATCCGCCCGCGCGGGCGGAAGGGGGGCCAGCTGCAGGGCCCGTATCGCCAGACCATGGGCGGTTTCGGGATCGAGTGCGCGCAGCAGGGCGGCACCGACGTCGGTCACGGCCATCCGACAGCTCCGTCATCGAACCGCATGACGCCGTCGGCATCGACCGACAGGCCGCGTTGTGTTGCCTCCGGGATGGCGGGCAGGGGGGCGAACAGATGCGGGAACAGGTCGCCGCCGCGCGACGCCTCCCACTTCAGCGCCTCGCCCAGCGGCGCCAGGGCGACCTGGACCAGGACCAGATCGCACATTCCGGCATAGTGCCGTCGCGCGGTCTCGGCGAGTTGGGCCGCCGTCGACATATGGATATAGCCGTCAGCCCGGTCGACCGCCGATCCGGCATAGGCACCGGCGGCCAGCGCCGCCGTCCATTCGGCCCGGTCGACCAGCTTGTAGGCGAATTCGCTCATTCGCCGCCCAGATCGCGCGGCTGGATAAAGCCCTCGAAGCTGCAGCGTCCGGCGACATCGACGGTGAAGATCGCCGCAGCGCCCGGCGGAAAGCCGCCGCTCATCCGGTCCAGCAGGGCCGGCGAGGCCGCACTCTCGACCAGATATTCGACGGCCAGCAGGTGGATGCCGGGGTTGTGGGCCACGACCATCAGACAGCCGGCCTCGTCCTCGGCCGCCTCGACAAACCGCCGCAAGGTCTCCGAGCCGCCGTTGTAGAGGGGCTCGTCCTCACGGACCTCCACATCCCCGAAGGCATTGTGGAGGATTTCCCAGGTCTGGTGCGTGCGTGCGGCAGGCGAGACCAGCGCCAGATCAGGCCGCATACCCCGCCCCGCAAGTGCCCGGCCCATGGTGGCGGCGTCCTTGCGACCCCGGACCGACAGCAAACGGTCGCGGTCGCGACCGGAACCGGCCGCCCGTTCCGCCTCGGCGTGTCGCATCAGGATCAAGCGCTGCATAAGCAGGGCTTTAAGGGCGTTCGCCGTTTCCCGCCAGATCATGAACGGGCTGATCGCGCGATGAGCGAGCCACCGGTCGGGGCTGGAGCGCCGGCGACATCACCGGCACAGTGGCGACCGCCCCGCCCGGACGGACGCGGGCATAGGCCTGCCGCGTCGCCTCCAGCAGGATTACGCCCGCCGCTCCCGGCATGATCCGCTTGCCGACCTGTTCGAATCCGTCGGCCAGCGGCAGCAGCGGGCCCCAGGGCGGCACATACAGGGTCTGCGACCAGGCCGTCGGCTCCAGCCCGGCCGTCCGCACCAGCCGCTCCAGCTGGCGACGGGTGAAGGGCCGTCCGTGACCGAAGGGGGTGGCCTCGGCCCGCGCCCACATCCCGCCCCGCGCTGCGGCAATCAGGATGATCCGACCGGCCGGGGACAGGGCCCGGACCGCCTCGTTCATCAGGCCCTGGACGTCGTCGGCCTCTTCCAGCGCATGGATCAGCAGGATGCGGTCGAACGATCCGGCGGCGAACGGCAGGCGGCGATCGTCGACCAGCAGGCTGCGGTTCTTGCCGACCGAGGGCCAGGGCTCGACACCCTGGCCGCCGGGCATGGCCGCGACCACCCGCCGGGCTCCGGCAAAGGCGTCCAGCCAGGGCGTGGCATAGCCGATCCCCAACACGTCGGTGTTGGTCGCATCGCCCCAGGCGTCCTCCAGTCGCCGCGCCAGCAGACGCCGCGCCAGGGCACCGGCGGGCTCGCCGTAGAAGGTCCGGAGTTCCTCGATACTGCGCCGCATGCCGCCACCATAGGCCGCGCCGGAGGCGGCTGCTAGAAGACCTGCATGACCCTCGATGTGCGCCTCTTCCCCTGCCTCAACGACAACTACGGCCTTCTTGTCCGGGACCGGGATTCGGGCGTCGTCGCCACGGTGGACACACCCGATGCGACGGCGATCCTGGCCGATCTCGAGGCCAGCGGCTGGGGCCGGCTCGACCTCATCCTCAACACCCACTGGCATCCGGATCACACCCAGGGCAACGCCCGGCTCAAGGCCGAAACGGGGTGCGAGATCGTCGGGCCGGAGGAGGTGCGCAAGGCTGCGCCGATCGACCGGATCGTGCGCGGCGGCGACATCGTCCTGCTCGGCGCGACGGCGCTGGAGGTCACCGACACGCCCGGCCACACCCTTGGCCATATCGTTTATCGTTCGCCCGCCGACGCCCTGGCCTTCGTCGGCGACGTGCTGTTCACCCTCGGTTGCGGCCGCCTGTTCGAGGGCACACCGGCGCAGATGTGGAACAGCCTTCAGACGCTCGCCGCCTGGCCTGACGAGACCATGGTCTGGTGTGCCCATGAATATACCGCCGCCAACGCCCGCTTCGCCCTGAGCGTCGACGACCGCCCCGAAATGGCGGCACGGGCGGCAGAGATCTTCGCCATGCGGGAGCGGGGAGAGGCCACGGTTCCGACCACCATCGGCGCGGAAAAGGCCTTCAATCCGTTTCTGAGGGCCGGGGACGCCGACGCCTTTGCGGCCGTCCGCGCGGCCAAGGACGTCTTCTAGCGGCGGATGGGTACGGGCGGGGCCAGGAAGGCCTGGATCACCCGCGCCGATGACGGCCGGCCGGCCACGCCCTGAACCGGGGCCACCACGATCCGCAGGTCGCCGCGGGTATAGGTGACCGAGGCGCGCTGGCCTTCGACGATGGTGATGCTGCGCAGCCGGTCCAGCGATGACCGGGCCGTCGGCGAGCGGGCGATCCTCAGCACCGCATCAGTGGACAGGATCAGGGCCTCGACGGACAGGCTTTCGGCCTGCTCTCCCGTGACGACATTGATCTCGACCAGCCGGCCCATGGCCTGGCTCAGCATGGCACTGCGCCGCGCCATCAGCTGGAACAACTGTGTCGGACCGAGTGTCGGCGGCGTCAGGCTCTGGCCGGGGCCGGAGAAGGAGGCCGGCGAACCGCCGGGAGCCTGGGGCGTATAGACGGTGATGCCGCCGCCCGGTGTCACCCGCAGCAGCTGGTCCCCGGCGTCGTTGCGATAGATGACGTCCCCGCGCGGCGCAGCGGTGGGCCGCAGCACCCAGGTCTCGTCCCGCCGGTCAAACCGCAGCAGCGGCCGCTGGCCCGAGCGGTCGAGGATGAAGGCCTCGCCGGAATCGGCCACATAGCGGCCGGTCGGCGGTATGGCCCGCGCCGCCACGGCGTTGCGGTTGTTAAGGGCCCGTGCCTGTTCGGCCTGGGCATTGCCGCGGTGCTGGGCCTGGGCCTGCGAGGCGGTCGCCAGAGACGACAGCGCCGCCGCCGCGAGGGCAATCGCCATCGCGGCCGGAAGCGGCGTTCGCGCCCTTCTGACCCTTGCCGTCAACTCCATGGGGCCATTGGTGAAACCGTCACGCGGCGGATTTTGGGCAGGACCGGCTCAGCCGACCAGATACTGGCCGCCGTTCAGAGACAGGGTGCAGCCTGTGACATATCCGGCACGTTCGCCGGACAGCCAGGACACCATGTCGGCGATTTCCTCGCCTTTTCCGAGTCTTCCGACGGGGATCTGGGCGATGATCCCGGCCAGGACCTTTTCGTCCATCGCCCCGACCATTTCCGTGTCGATATAGCCCGGCGCGATACAGTTCACCGTCACGCCCTTGCGCGCATTCTCCAGCGCCAGCGCCTTGGTGAAGCCGATCATCCCGGCCTTGGCGGCGGAATAGTTGGTCTGGCCGATCTGGCCTTTCTGGCCGTTGATCGAGCTGATGTTAACGATCCGGCCGAAGCCGCGGTCGCGCATGCCGTTGATCACCTGCCGCGTCATGTTGAAGACGCTGTCCATGTTCACCCGGATGACGTCCGACCACTGGTCCGAGTTCATCTTGTGGAAGAAGCCGTCGCGGGTGATGCCGGCATTGTTGACCAGGATGTCGATCGGGCCGAGCTGGTCCTCGATCTCCTTCACGGCACGGGCGCAGTCGTCGAACGAGCCGACATTGCCCTTGACGATCGAGACGCCCAGCTCCTTCGCCGTGGCCTCGGCGGCCTCGGTATTGCCGGAATAGCCGGCGGCGACGAGCATGCCGTCTTCCTTCAGACGCTGAACGATCGCCTTGCCGATGCCGCGGGTTCCACCCGTGACCAGAGCCACTCGTGCCATGTGCGTTTCCTTGTTCCCTGCATGGCCCTCACTGGCGGAGGGCCTTTATGGGCAGGTTTAACGGCAGGAGGGGTTGGGGGCTAGGGCTTAGGGCTTAGGAGTAGGGCCGAGTGCAACGCCGACGCCATTCGCCCCGATCTTGGATCCCCAAGCCCCAAGCCCTAAGCCCTAAGCCCTAAGCCCAAGGTCCTAGATCCGCGCCATATCCAGCACGAACCGGTAGCGCACGTCCGACTTCTCCAGCCGGGCATAGGCCTCGTTGATCTGGTCGGGGGCGATCAGTTCGATGTCGCAGGCCAGGCCGTGTTCCGCACAGAAGTCCAGCATCTCCTGGGTCTCGCGAATGCCGCCGATCAGCGAACCGGCCACGGACCGGCGCCGCCAAAGCAGGCCCACGGCATAGACCGGCATACCCTCGGTGGTCAGGCCCAGCATGACCATGGTGCCGTCCCGTGCCAGCAGGTTCACGTGGCTGGCGATCTCATGGGTGGCCGAGACGGTGTTGATGATCAGGTCGAAGCTCTCGCCCGCGGCCTTCATCGCCGCCTTGTCCGAATTGATCAGGAAATGCTTCGCTCCCATCCGCTCGGCATCGGCCTTCTTGCGGTCCGAGGTCGACAGGACGGTGACCTCCGCCCCCATGGCCGACGCCAGCTTGACCGCCATATGGCCGAGGCCGCCCAGGCCGATCACCGCCACTTTCGAGCCCGGCCCGACCTTCCAGTGCTTCAGCGGCGAATAGGTGGTGATCCCGGCGCACAGCAGGGGCGCGGCCGCATCCAGCGGAATGCTGTCGGGGATGGTCACCACATAGTTCTGGTCGACCACAATGGCGGTCGAATAGCCGCCCTGGGTGATCTTCTGGCCGGTTTCGGCAGCGTGTGCGTCCGGCGAGCCATAGGTCTGGGTCATGCCGGGCACGCAGTATTGCTCCTCGCCCTCAAGGCAGGACCGGCACTGGCGGCAGCTGTCGACCATACAGCCGACCCCGACCCGGTCGCCGACCTTGAAGCGGGCGACATTGCTGCCCACCGCCGTCACCACGCCCGCGATCTCATGCCCCGGCACGATCGGATAGGTCGTATTGCCGAGGTCGTTCTTTACGATGTGCAGGTCGGAGTGGCAGACCCCGGCAAATTTGATCTCGATCGCCACATCGTCCGGACCCGGATTGCGCCGGTCAAAGGCATAGGGCGTCAGCGGCGCCGTGCTGGACGTGGCAGCGAACGCGCGGGTGGCGATGGTCATGGGGGAGGCTCCTCAAAGGCTCTGGTCAAGTGTACGCGAATGCGGCCCGACGCAACGGGCTCAGCCCAGCTTTTTGATCAGCGCCTGCGCCGCCGCCGGGTTCCGGACCTTCGCCCCGGCGATGAAATAGGCGAAGACATCGCCGCGCCCGGCCCAGTCGCGTGTCTGTTTGACGATCCCGTCCAGTTCGGCGGAGGTCATGCCGTTCGGCTCGTCCTCGCGGCTCGACATCAGCCGGGCGTAGGTAAAGTCGGCGGTCGGCTTGTCGATCCGCGGCCATTCCGGAGCCTCGTCATCGACCGCATAGACAATGGCCACGCCATATTTCGCAGCCAGATCGTAGAACGGCGGCGTGTCGAACGTCGGATTCCGCACCTCCAGCGCATGCCGCAGCCGCACCCCGTCCTGTTCCTTCGGCAGCAGTTTCAGAAAGCCCTCGAAATCGACCGGATCGAATTTCTTGGTCCCCATGAACTGCCAGTTGATCGGCCCCAGCTTGTCGCCGAGCGCGCTCAGCCCCTGGCCGAGAAACCGCTCCATCGACTCGCCCATCTCGGACAGGATCTTGCGGTTGGTGCAGTAGCGACTGGCCTTGACCGCAAAGACGAAACCGTCCGGCGTCTCGTCCCGCCATTTCATCCAGCTGTCGGGCTTGAACGTCGAATAATAGGTGCCGTTGATCTCGATCGAGGTCAGGGCGCGGGAGGCGAACTCCAGCTCCTTCTTCTGGCTCAGCTTCTCCGGATAGAAGACGCCGCGCCAGGGCTCATAGGTCCAGCCGCCGATACCGATGTGGATGGGGTGGGTCATTAGTCGTTCCCGTCGTCATCAACTGGTGTGAACGTATCCGCTTGCCAGTCCTCGTGACCGTGGCGCACGCGCAGGATCAGGACTTCGCCCTCTTCGACGGCATAGAGGATGACGTGGGACAGGTAAGGCCGTGCCCGGACGGGCCGCGTGGTTTCATGGCGGAGGCGCGACGATTGCGGATATTCGGCGATGAGCCGGAACGCCGCGGCAAGACCCTGGGCGTAGGCCTCGGCCTGTTTTCGACCAAACATTTCGTCGCCCTGAAGGTAGATCGTCCGCAGGTCTTGTCGGGCGGCTTTGGTGAACCGGATCGTCACCGGTCGTCAGGCCGCGCGGGGCGGTGTACGAGCTTCGGCTTCGGCGCGGGCCTCTGCAATGATCTCTTCAAAGGACTGGTCACTGATACCCGACGCATAGGCCTCCTCGATCAGAACATTCCAGTGCGCGATCTTCTCCGCCTTGATCTGCTCCCGGCGGATCAGGTCGCGCACATAGTCGCTGGAGTTAGCATAGCGGCCGTCCGCCGACTGGGCCTCGACCCAGGCCTTCATCTGGTCGGGCAGGGAGATGTTCATCGTGGCCATGGTGCGCTCCTTCGCGGCGCATCGTCCGCCCGTTGGCAAACCTTGTCAATCCGCGGTGAACCGGATCGAGCCCACGGCCGTCTCGGCCGCCTCGAGGCCGTTGGGGAAACCGCTTGACGCAATCACCACCGACCGGATCCCGTCGCTGACGACAGCCCACAGGCATTCGCCGCCGGCGGCGTGGAAGCCGGTTTCGGGGTCGCTGATGCCGCAGGTGACCACGGCGCGCAGGCCGGGCCGGCCATTGACCTCGAACGCCTCGACCGCGACGGGCTCGAACCGGCCCCAGGTGGTCATCAGCCGGCCCTGTGCGTTGCGCTCAAAGCCGCCCTCTGCCGCCGCGACGGCCTCAAGCGGACCTGCGAAGACCTGCACCGTAAGCAGGTCGCGCATGAATGCCGCGGCGGCCGGGTCGAACAAGACCACGCAACGCGGCGTCTCGTCATCGCAGGGCCGCATCTGTAGACCGGCGGCGTGATCGAAGGCGACGCCGGTTGCCGGGCTGGTGGAAGTGGCGCGGGCACCGGCCCTGCCGGGTCTCTGTCCCGCAGCCAGGCGGCCCGTCGTTTCGAGGGCGACGCCTTCAACCACGGTTCGGCCGAGCGCCTCGCCCGCACCCTGGACCAGCATCGTCTCGCAGGCACCGAGACCCGCCGCCGTCGCCAGAACGACGGCGACCCGAACTGAAGCGATCAACCTCATGGCACCGTCACTCCTTGCCAGAATCGACCAGGCGGAACCCGTATCCCGAAATCGACGTTTGCGTCCATTCGCGACCGGTTTGGCGACCGTGCTCAATAGGCGAAGTCGCGGTACATCCGGGTCAGGTCGCCCTGCCACTCGCCGTGGTACAGCGCCAGCAGTCGGTCGGCCGGGGTCAGGCCGCTGTCGGCAATGTCTTCCAGTTCCGACAAATAGCCCCGCTCATCGACCATGCCGCCGCTGAAGCGGGCGCGGTTCTTGAGCCCCTGTTTGGCGATGGCGACCAAGTCGACGGCGATGTCCCGCACCGACCGTCCGGCCACCTCGGCCTTGAGGCCCAGCCGGGTGACGTCGCGGCGCAGTCGCTCATGATCGGCGATGTCCCAGTCCTTGACCAGGTCCCAGGCCGCCGCCAGCGCCGCCCCGTCATACAGCACCCCGGCCCACAGGGCCTGAAGCGCGCAGATACGGCTCCACGGCCCGCCGTCGGCGCCGCGCATCTCCAGATACGACTTCAGCCGGACCTCGGGAAAGAGGGTGGTCAGGTGGTCGTTCCAGTCCTTCTTCGTCGCCCGCTCGCCGGGCAGGGCCGGCAAACCATCCGTCATGAAGCTGCGGAACGACTGGCCGGACAGGTCGACATAGGTGTCGCCGCGCTTGGCGAAATACATCGGCACATCCAGCGCATAGTCGGCGTAGCGCTCAAAGCCGAAGCCGTCCCGGAAGACGAAGTCCAGCATCCCCGTGCGGTCCGGATCGGTGTCAGTCCAGACATTGGCGCGGGCGCTCAGGAAGCCGTTGGGCTTTCCCTCCGTGAACGGACTACATGCGAACAGTGCGGTCGCGATCGGCTGCAGGGCCAGCGATGTCCGGAATTTGGCCACCATGTCGGCCTCGTCCGAGAAGTCCAGGTTCGACTGGATGGTGCAGGTGCGCAGCATCATGTCGAGGCCGAGATTGCCCTTCTTCGGCATGTAGCTGCGCATGATGACATAGCGGCCCTTGGGCATGACGGGCACGTCCTCGCGCCGCCACATCGGATCGAAGCCTGCGCCGAGGAAGCCGAGGTTCAACTGGTCAGCGACCTGTTTGACCTCCATCAGATGCTGGCCGGTCTCGTTGCAGATGTCGTGCACATCCTTCAGCGGCGCACCCGAAAGTTCGAACTGGCCGCCCGGCTCCAGCGAGATCGAGGCGGTCATCCCCTCGGCGTTCTTCCGCTCCAGGGCGATGACGTAACCGGCCTCCTCGACGGGGCTCCAGCCGAACCGCTGCAGGCCGTTCAGCATGGCCAGAATGCCCTTGTCGCCCTCATAGGTCGGGCGGCGCAGGGTCGAGCGGTCGAAGCCGAATTTCTCGTGCTCGGCCCCGATGCGCCATTGCACCTTGGGCTTGGCACCCTTGGACATGGCGCCGATCAGGTCGTTCCGGGAAAGCGGCGCAGTGTCAGTCATGCGTTCAGCCCTGTTGTGGCGGCTAGATGGGAGGAAAAACCCTCCCGCTCAAGGGGCTATCGCTGCCAATCGCCCAAGCCGGCCTGCCAAAGCGTCAGGGCGGCGACCGCGGCGGTGTCTGCGCGCAGAATCCGCGGCCCCAGCGACACGGCGGTGGTGAAGGGCAGGGCCCTCAAACGCTCGCGCTCCTCCGGCGAAAACCCGCCCTCGGGACCGATCAGCACGGCCCAGGGGGCGGTGCCGGCTTCCGCCAACGCCCCCATCACCGGTGCCCCGCCCGTCTCGTCGCAGAACATCAGCCGCCGCCCACCCTCGAACCCGTCCAGCAGGTCCGTCAGCTTCACCGGCTCGTCGATCATCGGCACATCCAGCCGGCCGGTCTGTTCGGCGGCCTCGATAGCGATGGCGTCCAGCCGGTCCATCCGCACATGCTGGACCTGGGTCCTCTGGGTCACCACCAGCCCCACCCGTCGCGCGCCCAGTTCGGTGGCCTTCTCGACCGCGAACTCCAGCGCGCTCTTCTTGACCACGGCGATCAGCAGTTCGACGTCCGGCCCCATGGCCTGCGCCCGGACCTGTTCTGCGGCCCGCAGCACCACCCCCTTCTTGAGGATTTCGGCAATGACGCAGCGCCACTCCCCGTCGCGGCCGTTGAAGACCAGCAGGCTGTCGCCGAGCTTCAGCCGCATCACCTGGGTCAGGTAGCGCGACTGGTCCAGCGTCGGCAGGACGGCGGCGTCTGCGGTAAGGGGGGAAGGGACGTGGAGGCGGATCATGCCGCTGTGTGCGGTCAGAGCGTGCGCGCGATCAAGAGCTTCATGATCTCGTTCGTCCCGCCGTAGATCCGCTGCACCCGCGCATCCTTGTACAGCTGGGCGATCGGATATTCGTTCATATAGCCGTAGCCGCCATGCAGCTGCAGCATCTCGTCGATGACCTCGCCCTGGATGTCGGTGACCCAGTATTTGGCCATGGAGGCGGTGACGGCGTCGAGATCGCCCTTCAGATGCCGGCCCATGCAGTGGTCGACGAAGACCTTGGCGACGGTCAGCTTGGTCTTGACCTCGGCCAGTTTGAACTGGGTGTTCTGGAAATCGATGACCCTTTTCCCGAAGGCCTTGCGCTCCTTCACATAGGCCAGCGTCTCCTGCAGCCCGCGCTCCGCCGCGGCCACGCCCTGGATGGCGATGTTCAGCCGCTCCTGGGGCAGTTGCTGCATCAGCTGGATGAAGCCCTGGCCCTCGCCGCCGCCGATGATGTTCTCGCCCGGCACCTTCACATCGTTGAAGAACAGCTCCGAGGTGTCATTCCCCTCCATGCCGATCTTGTGCAGGTTCCGCCCGCGCTCGAAGCCTTCGGCCCCGTCGGTCTCGACCACGATCAGCGAGGTGCCCTTGGCGCCCTCGGCCGGGTCGGTCTTGGCCACGACGATGATGAAATTGGCCAGCTGGCCGTTGGTGATGAAGGTCTTGGAGCCGTTCACCACATACTGGTTGCCGGTCTTGATGGCGGTGGTCTTGACCCCCTGCAGGTCGGACCCGGTGCCCGGCTCGGTCATGGCGATGGCCCCGACCAGCTCGCCCGACTGCAGCCGCGGCAGCCAGCGCGCCTTCTGCTCGGCCGTGCCGTAATGCCAGATGTAGGGCATGACGATCGCATTGTGCAGCGAGATGCCGAAATGGTCTGCGCCCTTCCAGCCCAGCTGGCGCATCAGCACCACCTCATGCCGGTAGTCCCCGCCCATGCCGCCGTCTTCCTCGGGCATGGACAGACCCAGCAGGCCCGCGTCGCCTGCGTCGTTCCAAAGCTTCCGCGGTACGGAGGAGTTGGCCAGCCAGGTCTGCACGGTCTCGGGCGAGCCGTGTTCATCGATCCACTTGCCGACGCTGTCGGAGAAGAGGGAGATCTCCTCTTCCTGCATGAAATCGGGTTCGGGGACGTTGAGGACGTTCATGGCGATCACTCTGCTTCTCCCTCCCTCTCTGAGGGAGGGTGGCCGCGGAGCGGCCGGGTGGGAGGGGCCGGGCGAGACGGCGCGGCGTCGCCGAGCCCTCCCCACCCGGTCGTCGCTGCGCGACGACCACCCTCCCCC
>VYMF01000262.1_pt1 | contig 11479 bp, 9 predicted proteins | sample 5115271 | NCBI WGS metagenome assembly VYMF01 (sample SAMN12291778, study PRJNA351875) | freshwater metagenome | isolation source: freshwater lake | place: USA: Michigan, Wintergreen Lake | collected 2013-08-08
CGACTTCATCATCGGGGCCTCTGGCGCCGACCCGAATGGCTCTGGCTCCGGAGCCAGCTATGTCGTCTTCGGTCGCGCGACCGGCTTTCCGGCCAATCTCAACCTGTCGACCCTGGACGGGACAAACGGCTTCCAGATCAACGGTGAGGCGGCAGGGGACCAGAGCGGCCGGTCAGTCGCCTCGGCGGGCGATATCAACGGCGACGGCTTCGACGACCTGATCATCGGGGCTCGCACTGCTGATCCCACCGGCTTCAACGCCGGGGCCAGCTATATTGTGTTCGGACGGGCAGCCGGCTTTTCGGCCAATCTCAATCTGTCCACCCTGGACGGCACAACGGGCTTCCAGATCAATGGTGAAGCGATCGGTGACCTGAGTGGCATGTCTGTCGCTGCGGCCGGCGACGTCAACGGCGATGGCATTGACGATCTGATCATCGGCGCCCCCTACGCCGACCCGAACGGATCCACATCCGGGGCCAGCTATGTGGTGTTCGGACGCACGACCGGCTTTTCGGCCAACCTGAACCTCTCCACCCTCGATGGAACAAACGGCTTCCAGATCAATGGTGAAGTCGCACAAGACAAGAGCGGCATTTCCGTCGCCTCGGCCGGCGACGTGAACGGCGATGGCGTCGATGACCTGATCATCGGGGCCTACTGCGCCGACCCGAACGGTTCCTTGTCCGGAGCCAGCTATGTTGTGTTCGGACGCACAACCGGCTTTGCGGCCACCCTGAACCTGTCCACCCTCGACGGAACCACCGGTTTCAAGATCAACGGCGAACTGGGGGGAGACATGTTGGGCTATAGCGTCGCCTCGGCGGGTGACGTGAACGGCGATGGTGTTGACGACCTGATCATCGGCGCCTGGCGTGCGGACCCGAATGGCACCTATTCAGGGGCCAGCTATTTGGTGTTCGGACGCACGACCGGCTTTTCGGCCAACCTGAACCTCTCCACCCTCGATGGAACAACCGGTTTTCAGATCAATGGCGAAACCGAGTATGACTCCAGTGGCTTTTCTGTCGCCTCTGCCGGGGACGTCAATGGTGATGGATTTGACGACCTGATCATCGGGGCAAAAGCTCACGACCCGCATGGTCAGTACTCCGGATCCACCTATGTCGTGTTTGGACGCGCCACCGGGTTTGCCGCGACTCTCGAACTGTCGAGCCTCGATGGAACCACCGGCTTCAAGATTCATGGTGTAGCCGAGGATGACTTGAGCGGCTTTTCCGTCGCCTCGGCCGGCGACGTCAACGGTGATGGCGTCGATGATCTGATCATCGGCGCGTTCGCCGCCGACCCGAACGGCCAACGGACCGGAGCCACCTACATCATCTTTGGCCGCCCCTCGTCGGTCAACTTTGCCGGCACGCCCGGCGACGACGTTCACAGCGGCGCCGCGACCGCAGACAGCCTCTCTGGCCTGGGCGGCAATGACACGCTGAATGGTCTGGGCGGTGATGACATCCTCGACGGCGGCGACCTCTCCGACGTTCTCAACGGCGGCGATGGCGCTGACGATCTCATCGGCGGCGGTGGCGGCGATATCCTCAATGGCGACGACGGGGCGGACGAGCTCAGCGGCGGCGACGGGGCCGACAAGCTGTTCGGCGGCACAGGGGCCGATCTCCTCAACGGCGGGACCGGCAATGACCGCCTGGACGGCCAAAGCGACGTCGACACGCTGAACGGCGGCGCCGGCAACGACTATCTGGACGGGGGGCTCGGCGCCGACGTCATGTCAGGCGGGGCCGACAATGACATCTACATCGTCGATGACGCTGGCGACCAGACCATCGAGCTGTCCGGCGAGGGCTACGACATCGTCCGCACCGCCCTGGATGGCTGGGTGCTGGCCGAGAACGTCGAGGCCCTGCAGCTTCAGGGCTCTGCCGATATCGACGGCGCGGGCAACAGCGGCGCCAACAATCTGCAGGGCAACGCCGGGGCCAACCGCCTCGACGGCGCCGCCGGTGTCGATACGATCAACGGCAACGACGGCGATGACTTCATCATCGGCGGCCTCGGCAACGATCTGCTGCGCGGCGGCACCGGGGCCGACAGCTTCGTTGTCGCCCATGCTTTCGGTGCGACCCTGGAAACCGACCAGGTCTACGACTTCTCAACCGCCGAGGGCGACGTCCTCGACCTGTCCGGCGCCTTCGCCGGCACGATCGAAAAGGTCGACGCCTTCAGCAAGGAGGCCGGCCAGATGACCCTGACCTTCGCCGGCGGGATCACCACCCTGCGGCTGGACGTCAACGGCGACGGCAAGGTCGACTACCAGATGAAGATCAACGGCGACGTCACCGGCGACAGCGGCGGCTGGATCCTTTAGCCGCCGCTGGCCCTGCGGCCATGCCACCCCGGCGTGGCCGTCAGCGTTGATCGCCCCTTAACCCTTGGCTGTCAGGGTGCGATGGTTGGTCGCGCCCCTGTGGTTGGGTTACTGGCGCCTTTACCCTGCACCCCGAAAAAACGACCCGGCAGACTCTGCCGACCGGTCACAGATGGCCCTCCGCCCAGTCTGGGGCGGTGACTGTTTCACCTTGAAATACAAAGCCTTGAGAGGCTGGCGCGCCTCGCCAGCCTGGCCTGCGTCTTGCGTACTCACGCATGGGCCAGAAGGCTCACCGGTGAAAAATCGCCGGGTCACACCTCCAGAATGGAAGGACTACCGATGGCTTTGTCGGTGAACACCAATATGGGCGCCATGGTGGCGCTGCAGAACCTGAACGCGACCAACACGGAGCTCGGTCAGACCCAGAATCGCATCAACACCGGCAAGAAGGTTGCGAACGCCAAGGACAACGGCGCCATCTGGGCTATCGCCCAGGGCCAGCGCTCCACCTCCCAGGCGCTCAACGCCGTAAAGGACTCGCTCAATCGCGGTTCGTCCGCGATCGACGTCGCCATCGCCGGTGGCGAATCTGTTTCCGATCTGCTCCTGCAGATGAAGGAGAAAGCCCTCGCGGCGTCGGACACCAGTCTCGATACCGCCAGCCGTACTGCGATGAACGAGGACTTCAAGGCCCTGCGTGATCAGATCACCAAGGCCGTGGCCAACGCCGACTTCAATGGGATCAATCTCATCAAGACCGGCGCGTCGGCCATTGCGGCTCTCGCCAACGCGGATGGATCCTCCAAGCTGACCGTGTCTCCAGAAGTCATGGCGCTCGGCGGATCGGTCGTCACTGTCGCCGCCACCGGCTCCATCGGCACGGTGACCACGGCGGCCGCGATGATCACGACGGTGACCAACTCCATCGCCAACGTCAGCGCATCGCTCGCGCGCCTGGGCACCAAAGCCAAGGCCTACGAGATGCACAACACCTTCATCGGCAAGCTGCAAGACAGCCTCGATGCGGGTATTGGCAACCTGGTGGATGCGGATCTGGCCAAGGAAAGCGCCAAGCTCCAGGCTCTGCAGACCAAGCAGCAGCTGGGGGTCCAGGCTCTCTCTATCGCCAACCAGACCCCGCAGACCATCATTTCGCTGTTCCGCGGTTAAAAGTCGCGACGCCGGGCGGTTCCGCTTTCAGGGGACCGCCCGGCAGACCTTTTTCAGGCGGCGCCGCCGCCCGTCCTCATCGTGTTCCAGCCCATGAGCTGGCCAGATCCCGACATCAGCTTCCTGATCTCCAGACCCATCCGTGCCGGCGCCATCATCGGCCTTGAGCGTGAATTCCGCTCCACACCGGCGGGGTCTCTCCCCCATTTCCTGGCTTCCCCGTCCTTCGCCCTGCTGATGCTGATCGCTGTCGACCAGGTTCGCCGGCTGACAGCGATGCTCATCGACAACATCCAGAACCGCCTTCGCGGCGCCGGCGTCCGTATGCGGAGGGTCGGCAGGAACTGCAGGCTGGTCGCATCGGCAGTTTTTGCCGCCGCGCTCGGAAGGCGGCAGAAGTTGCCGGTCCAGGACGTCCCTAACAGACTTATAACTCAATAAAATCAACGTATTGGAGCCGGTGGTCATTCCTGCCCACTTGGCCCGGACCTTGCAGCCAAGGTTCCCGAGCAAAATGCTCCCGACTGCCAAAACGGCGTCGGACACCTTGAATAGGAACTATCGTTATGGCGCTGAACAGCGTGAACACGAATGCGGGCGCTATGGTCGCCCTGCAAAACCTCAATGCCACGAACCGCGAGCTGGACACCGTCCAGAGCCGGATCAACACCGGCAAGAAGGTTTCTTCGGCCAAGGACAACGGCGCCGTCTACGCCATCGCCCAGGGTCAAAAATCCACCTCCAACGCCCTGAACGCCGTCAAGGACTCGCTGCAACGCGGGATCTCGGTCGTCGACGTGGCGATCGCCGGCGGCGAGTCGGTCAATGACCTGCTCACCCAGATGAAGGAAAAGGCCCTCGCGGCCGCTGACACTTCGCTGGACTCCGCCAGCCGCACTGCTCTGAACGAAGACTTCAAGGCTCTGCGCGACCAGATCGGCAAGGCCGTCTCGAACGCCGACTTCAACGGCGCCAACATGATCAAGGCCAGCGGCACCACCATCGCCGCGCTCGCCAACGCCGACGGCTCCTCGAAGCTGACGGTCGCGGCCCAGTCCCTGGCGCTCGGCGGCGCCAACGTCACGGTGACGGCGACCACGTCGTTCTCCACCGCGACCACGGCCGCCTCGGCTCTGGCTCTGGTCACCGCCTCGATCACCAACACTTCCGCCGCCCTGGCCAAGCTGGGCACCGGTTCGAAGTCGCTGGAAACGCACCTGGGCTTCATCGGTAAGCTGCAGGACAGCCTGGACGCCGGCGTGGGCAACCTCGTCGACGCCGACCTGGCCAAGGAAAGCGCCCGACTGCAAGCGCTGCAAACCAAGCAACAGCTCGGTGTGCAGGCTCTGTCGATCGCCAACTCCTCGGCTTCGTCGCTGCTGGGTCTGTTCCGCTAACGGCACAGTGAGCGGGGCGGGCGCCGGTGGCGCTCGCCCCCCTTCACGCGCGTATCCCCTTGTCACCCGGCAAGAGGACTTTGGCAGGAGACGCCGATGCGACAAGCCTCGGCGCTGTGGGAGACATGAGCAACAGCATAGCGAATATCCGCAACATCCCCGAACCCGTCGCGGCGATGATCGCCCAGCCGGTTCAACCCGTCGCCGAGACCGCCGCTCCGACCCAGGCAAAGGGCCAGAACGCTGATCTCCGTCTGGTCATCGAGGAAGACAAGGCCACGGGCGCCTTCGTCTACAAGACCCTCGACCGTCGCACCGGCGAAGTGGTCCAGCAGTTGCCCCGCGAGAGCGTCCTGAAGGCCATGGGCTCGGACAGCTACAACCCGGGCCTGGTGGTCGACACGCGGGACTGACGCCTGCCCAACCGGCTTATCGAAAGCCGGCCGTTGTTTTCCAACCGACGTCGCTCGCGACGGCGGCAATCATGGTTTCTGCGCCGTTAACCATACGCCAACGGTTGGACCGCTAGCCTGATCGGGAACAGGCGGCCGAATCGGCGACCGCCAGCGCCGGACGGCGCACCTGGAGACGGTCCATGACGATCGGCGTGCACACCAATCAGTCGGCTCTGATTGCCCTGCAGAATCTCAACAAGACCAATGACGCCATGGAAGGCGTTCAGGGTCGGATCAGTACGGGCCTGAAGGTCCAGGGGGCCAAGGACAACGCCTCGGTCTGGGGTATCGCCCAGGCCCAGCGCGCCGACATCGGCGCTCTTTCGGCGGTCAAGATGAGCCTGGATCGGGCGACCTCGGTCTCTGACGTGGCGCTCACCGCCGGCGAGACGGTCTCGGACCTGCTCAACGTCCTCAAGGAAAAGGTCGTGGCGGCGATGGACCCGTCCATCGACACCGCCTCGCGTAACGCCCTGGACGGCGACTTCAAGGCCACCCTGAAGCAGATCACCCAGGCCCTGACCAACGCCAGCTTCGACGGCGCCAACCTGCTGAACGGCTCGCTGACCAGCAACATCCGCTTCCTGGCCAACGCCGACGCCAACGCCTACATCACCCTGTCGGTGAAGAACCTGTCGCTGGGCGGCTCGATCCTGACCGTCGCCGCCGGCGCCTCGATCACGACCGCCACCCTGGCCACCAGCGTCCTGACCCAGCTCAACGCCTCCATCGCCAACGTCAATCAGGCGCTGGGCGATATCGGCGCCCAGGCCAAGCAGATCGAGGCCCACAACACCTTCATCTCCAAGCTGACCGACGTGCTCAACAGCGGCATCGGCAACCTGGTCGATGCGGACCTGGCCAAGGAATCGGCCCGCCTGCAGGCCTTGCAGGTCCAGCAACAGCTGGGCGCCCAGGCCCTGTCCATCGCCAACCAGGCGCCGCAGATCGTGCTTAGCCTGTTCCAGGGCGGCTAAGCTTCCAGTAGACGGGCGCCATGATCAGCCTTCGCGACCTGGAGCCCGGCGACGAGGAGCAGCTCTACCGCTGGCGCCAGGAGCCGGCGGTCGACCGCTGGATGTCCGACGCCGCCGTGCCCGATCGCGGCGCGCACCAGCGCTGGTTCGTCGATCTGCTGGCCGGGCACGACGGTCGCGGCTGGATGATCACCCGTGACGGCAGGCCCGCCGGCCTGCTGACCCTGACCGGCCTGGCCAGCCATCATCGGCGCGGGGCCTGGAACTGGTTCGTCGGCGATCCCGACAGCCGGGGTCGCGGCGTCGGCCGTGCGGCCCAGGTGCTGGGCCTTGACAAGGCCTTCTGCGAGATGGGCCTCGACAAGGTCTGGGCCGAGGTCATGGCCGAGAATGACAACGCCCTGAAGCTGATGACCGCCACCGGCTTCGTGCGCGAAGGCTACCTGCGTGGCCATGCTCTCAAGAACGGCCAGCGCCGCGATGTCGTGCTGCTTGGCATACTCGCCGCCGACTGGCAGGCCCGCCGCCAGAAGGCGAGGGCGGTTCTGGTCGAGGGGCGAATGATTGCGGCCTGAGGTCGCCATCTCCTAACACCCTGTAAACCCCGCGCGCGCGATAATGCGCGCGAAGGCGTGCGTCCGCGCGTCAGGGAACCGTCGTGACCAGCATCGACTCGTCCGTTCTCCTGGGCTTCTACCAGGCGCGAACCGGACAGGCCTCCAGCCTGTCGACGGGCTCTACAAGCACGGGCAAGACCAAGTACGCCCCGACCGCCCCCTGGTCGACCAGCTCGGTCGCCCCTCGCGCCAGCGCCCTGGTCGAGACGGTGATGAGCGGCCGGCGGTTCATCGACGAGAACGCCGCCGTCCTCGACCTGCCCGGCGCCAGCAGCGACTACAAGAAGCTGTTCTCCCTGTTCCAGGGGCTGAACGCGCTGACCGGCCTGGCCGAGCGCATGAACGCCCGGGGCGTCAGCGAGACCGAACAGGCCAAGATCCAGAAGGTCTTCGCCAAGGGCCTGGCCGAGACCGTGGCCTATGCCGACAGCGTCAAGATGGAGGACATCCGTCTGACCCGCGGCGAGGCGATGCTCAGCGACAAGACCAAGGTCGGGGTGCCGCGCGCCAACTACACCTACACCACCGCCACCGTGCACGAGGGAACCGCCACCGACGCGGTCGACAAGTTCGCCGGCGCGGCCAGCTTCACCATCGCGGTCAAGAAGCTGAACACCACCCAGAACATCACCATCGACCTGTCCCAGATGAGCGGCACGCGCTCAATGAGCAGCGTCGCCACCTTCATCAATTCCAAGCTCACCGAGGCTGGCGTCGCCACCCGCTTCCAGGTCAGCCGCACGGCCGGCGAGCCCAAGGTCGTCACCACCGGCAACACCAAGGTCACCCTGCCTGCGACCAGCGACAAGTTTGCCTTCAAGGTCGTCGGCGACAGCGCCGAACAGGTGACCTTCACCGCCAACGCCGCGACCCCGGCCGTCTATGTCGCGACCACGGCCGGCAACCCCGACCCCGACAAGGACAAGACCACCGACGACGCGGTCTATACCTCCAGCCTGATCAAGACGGCGGCCTCCGCCACGGCCGGCGGCGTCGGCACGAAGGTGTTCTCCAACGGCCTTGAAAAGACGGTCACGGGGGTCAAGGACAGCCAGGTCGGACCCGACGGCTCGGTCTACATGCTGGCCGAGGTCAGCGGCGACATCGACGGCCAGGCGATCAAGGGAACGGGCGACATCGCCCTGCTGAAATACGACTCCCAGGGCCAGCTGCTCTACACCCGCACCCTCGGCGCGGTGGGCACGGTGAAGGCCAACGCCCTGACCGTTTCCGCCGATGGCAAGGTGGCCATCGCCGGTTCGATCACCGGCGAGATGCAGGGCACGACCAACGGACCTATCAACTCCGGCCCGACCTCTTCCCTCAGCGACAGCTTCGTCACCCTCTACGACGCCAAGGGCGATGAGGTCTGGACCCAGCGGCGCGGGGCGCTGCAGGCGGATGAGGCGACGGCCGTGGCCTTCGGCGGCGACGGCACGGTCTACGTCGGCGGCAAGACCAAATCCAACATGCCCGGCGCGGCCGGCGCCAACGGCGGCTGGGACGGCTTCCTGACCGGCATCACCACCAGCGCCAAGGGCCTGCCGGTCACCCAGTTCACCCGGCAGTTCGGGACAACGACGGACGAGGCGGTCGAAGGCCTGGTGGTCAACGGCAGCCAGGTGATCGTCGCCGGCCTGGAGGACAAGCACGCGGTCCTGCGCAGCTTCGATGTCACCGGCGGCGTCGTCACCGCCGGCGCCACCCGCGACCTGGGCGATCTCGAAGGCGGCTCGCTCGCCGGCATCAAGCTCGACGGCGGCCAGCTCTATATCGGCGGCTCGACCCGCAATGGCGCCTTGAGCGTCGGAACCCCGGCCAGCGCCTATACCGGCGGCCTGGACGGCTTCGCCGCCCGCCTGTCGACCGACCTGAGCAGCACCTCGGCCGATGCGCTGGCCTACTACGGGGGCACGAAGGACGACACCGTCACCGGCATGGCCGTCGCCAACGGCAAGGTCTGGCTGACCGGCGTGGCCGGCGACAACCTGCCCGGAACCAGCGCCCCGATCGCCAGCAAGGACGGCTACATCGTCGAGCTGGATCCCTTCAGCGGCCAGGCCAACTCGGCCCAGCGGATCACCGGCAAGGACGGCTACGTCACCCCCACCTCGATCGCCGTGGACGCCTCGGGCGCCTCGGTGCTCGACGCTTTCGGCCTGCCCAAGGGCGCGCTGCAGTACACCGACAGCCAGAAGGTCGTCTCGGCCACGGCGGCCCGGGCCGGCGACACCTTCCAGATCCGCACCCGCGAGGGCGGCGCCCTGACCACCGTCACCCTGGCCGCCTCCGATACGCTGGAGACCCTGGCTGCCAAGATCAAGCGGGCAGGGGGCTATCGCGCCAAGGTCGAGGTGATCAGCGACGGCGAATACCGCCGCATCAAGATCACCCCCGCCAATGACCAGTCGACGGTCGAGATCCTGCCCGGCAAGAACGGCAAGAACATGCTGGACGCGCTGGGCCTGGCCGAGGGCGTGGTGCGCAACACCGAAGTGGTCAACGGCAAGACGGTGGCCGCCGACGGCAAGGGCAACATCTATGGCCTCGCCCTGGCCAATGACATCAGCCTCAAGGACGAGGACGCCGTCCGAAACGCCCAGCTGGTGCTCTCCAAGGCTATGAGCGCCATCCGGTCGGCCTACAAGGACCTGGAGAACGCCGCCAAGCCCGCCACGGCCCAGACCAGCAGCGCCTCCGGCGGCACGGTTCCAGCCTACCTGCAGAACCAGATCTCCAACTACACCGCCGCCCTCAACCGTCTGTCGGGCGGCTAGACCGGGCAGGGCGCCATCGCGACCGCGCCTGTCCCGACGGTCATGTGCTTGAAACCGTCGCAATGACGCGATAGCGCTTCGTTCATGGACTTTCTCAAGGATCGCCGCGTCATTCTGGGCCTCGGAGCCCTGATCGCCATCGTGCTGGGCGCGCTGATCGCCTTTGGCATCGCCAGCGGGAACAAGGGCCCCGACGAGCCGCCGCCCGCCAGCCAGGGCGGCCTGATCGTTGAGAACGGCCGCGACGACGACACCAAGCTCGACGCCGCCCGCCCGATCCGCTGCTTCTTCGAGGGCCAGTTCGTCGGTGAGATCACCCTGGCCGAATGCGCCAAGCGCAATGGCGTGGCCACCGGCGCCCTTGATGTCGGCGTGGATGAGACCGGCGCCCTGGCCGCCACCGGCGCCACCGGTTCGATCGTCGCCCCCCTGCCGCCCACCGATCAGGCCCCGACCGATGTCGCCCAGGCCCCGCCGCCGACCACCAGCGGACCGGCTCCCGCGCCCGCCCCGACCCCCGTCGCCGACGGCAGCGCCTGCTGGCGCTACGCCGACGGGTCCTGGACCAGGCTGGAAAGCATGGGCCTGAACGCCTGTGTCCAGCGCCTCTACGCCGGCCAGTGCGAACGTCCCGGCCGCGCCACCTATGGCCGCTGGGGTCAGCAGACCCTGCGCCTTGTCCCCGGCAAGGTCGAGATCAGCGACGACAACCGCCGCTTCCGCACCCTGGCGCGCCAGGACAAGAGCTGCGTCATCGAGCCGGTGGGTTGACGGCCTTGGCCGTGAGTTTAAGGTTGTAATTATGCTGAAGCCTGTCGCTGCTCTCGCCGTTGCCGCCGCCGCCCTGGGGCTCACGGCCTGCGAAAAAGTTCCAGAGGCCCCCTACGACAAGGGCGTCTGCTTCCATGCGGTGACCAAGGACGGCAAGACGTTCAAGTACAATGTCGTCAAGACCAACGTGCCGCAGATCGAGTACTGCGCGGCCGAACTGGAAAAGATGCGCGTTAACTTCCTGCGCCTGGGCGGCTCCAACCGCGAGCTGATCGGCGCCTATCAGGGCAGCTTCCTGATCGTCAATCCGCGCGGCATCTTCCGCCGCGCCAAGTGGAACGGCGGCCAGTTCCTGATGCTCGAACGCACGGGTGATGGCCGTCTGGCCCAGCCCGGGGCCATGCCCAGCAACTGATCCGGGTCAAAGAACAGTGGGCGGAAGTCTGCTGTGGACAACCCCGGCCAAATCAGAACAAAGAGGGAACTTTGTTCTTGCCCCAATCGTTAACGGGGTCTAGGGTCCCGGTCAGATTCCGGCGCGGATGGTCGCTGGGCGAGATGGAGAACCCCCATGGCGGGCAGCGTCAACAAGGTCATTCTGGTCGGCAACCTCGGCCGCGATCCGGAGGTCCGCAACCTCCCCAACGGCGACAAGGTGGTGAACCTGTCCCTGGCCACCTCCGAGACCTGGCGCGACCGCAACAGCGGCGAGCGCAAGGAAAAGACCGAATGGCACCGGGTGGTGATCTTCAACGAGAACATCGTCAAGGTCGCTGAGCAGTACCTGCGCAAGGGCTCGACCGTCTATGTCGAGGGGGCGCTGCAGACCCGCAAATGGACTGACCAGGCCGGTGTCGAGAAGTACTCCACCGAGATCGTGCTGCAGAAGTTCCGCGGTGAACTGACCATGCTGGGCGGCCGCGATGGCGGCGGTGGTGGTGGCGGCGGTGGTGGCGACAGCGACT
>VYMF01000264.1_pt1 | contig 11461 bp, 16 predicted proteins | sample 5115271 | NCBI WGS metagenome assembly VYMF01 (sample SAMN12291778, study PRJNA351875) | freshwater metagenome | isolation source: freshwater lake | place: USA: Michigan, Wintergreen Lake | collected 2013-08-08
TCCAATAAACGCTTGGGGAGAGAATACCTCTACTTTTTCAGAAGCAATTCTGTCTAAGCAAGTAATCTCTGTGAACCAAGAATCCCCGTCTCTTTAGAGCGGGGAGTGTCAACCCCTATAACTTTTGTTTCGGCAGATAATGAGTTGAATGTCGCTGTGATCAGTGAGGGATTGCCGATGGAAAATCCTAATAATCATCCATCTTAAATAAGCGATAAGCTGTGAAATCAGAAATTTTTATAGTTTAGGAAGAGAGCAAAAAATAATCGCCTTCAAGGGAGTAAATGAAGGAGGTTATGATATTATTCCAATAGGAAGGGATAGATAGGGTTATAGCCATGAGTATTGATATCTCCGATGAAATTCTCAGTGCCACACGCATGACTGAAGCTGAGATGAGGCAGGAAATTGCGGTCATGCTCTTTCAAAAAGAGAAGCTCACCCTTGCTCAAGCGAGTCGATTTGCCCGAATGAATCGTATTGCTTTTCAACACCTACTGGCAAGTCGTCAAATTCCAGTACACTACGATGTCGAAGATTTTGAACAGGATATTAAGAACTTGCGGGAGATGGGTAGATTGTGATTATTGTCAGTGATACATCGCCTATCAACAATCTTGCAGCTATTAATCAACTTTATCTACTACAACAACTTTACGAAATAGTTTTTATTCCCGAAGCAGTTTATCGAGAATTAACTGAGCCTGATTTTCCGGTAGCAGGTTCAATAGAAGTCCAAACCTTAGATTGGATTCAAACTCGAACCGTAACTAACCGCACAGTCATTGAAGCTCTTGAGTCGTGAACTAGATAAGGGAGAAGCTGAGGCTATTGCTTTAGCACTTGAGTTGGGAGCAGATCAAGTTTTGATTGATGAGCGTCGTGGTCGTAGAATTGCTGCTAGACTTAATCTTCGATACACAGGAATTCTGGGCATTTTAGTTGAGGCTAAAAATCGAGGGTTAATCTCTGAGGTGAAACCCTTGCTAGACGCTTTGATCAATCAAGCAGGATTTTGGGTTGCTGCACCTTTATACAGCAGTGTTTTACAGATTGTTGATGAAGGAAAAAATAATCCCCTTCAAGGGAGTAAATGAAGGAGCATTTATGGTATTTTTAGAAGCAATTTAGCCTACTTTTGTGGTTTCTTTTTCGGTGGATTGGGAGGGTTTTAGTTTGCGCTTGAGGGTTGATGCCGCGCCAAGTGTACCGAGGGCGAGGAGACTTAGGGTTGAGGTGGGTTCAGGAATAGGTGTAACCAAGTATCCAAATGTAGGATTTGTACTACCACATTTATTTTCTCGTGATACTGTGACGCAAAAATTTCCTTCAGAAACTTGAAAAATATCACCAGTTTCAGGAGTATCAGTTGGCACTAATTTTGAGAATGGTACAAGCAGTTTATAGGCAAGTCCAAAGAAAAACGTCTCACCAACTATCGGTGGTGTTGGATTGCCCGATAGATCATGTATAAACGTAACAGTATTCCCTGTAACTGATAGATTAGCAGTTGTATTATTTCTCGGATCTCCAAGTTGTACATCTCCCGTTACGTTTCCAGGAACAGGACAGTCGCCATTAGAAGAAAAATCGCAGAGAAATCCCGATAGTTCTGGAAGTATTTGTATTTTAGAAGAATCATACTGGAGTTGAAATCCTATTTGCTCAACTCCACTATCTAAAGGCGGATCAAAGAAGAAGCAACCAGACCTACTGAACCCAGTTTCCCGTATACATCTTGGATAATCTGTAATACTCCATAATCCTCTGTCCGATCCCGCCGTAAGAGCAAAAGCAGAGTTTTTTTTCCAAAAACCTGTTCCAGTTAAAATAATTAACATAGTTAAAACAATTCTGGTAACACGCATAATTTGCTCCGAAGTTTTATTTGTATGATCGCCCCCCTCGCAGCTAGATCAAGCAACAGCCCAACCCAACGCCAAAGGGAGATAGCAGAAGCATACACACTCCCCCCCCCTAAATTGTAGTAAAAGCTACAATTTAACAAATCTTTATATTCCTTTCTTAATCCCGATAAAGAAACCGCAGAACCAAGTCGGTTGTGAACAGCCCACCGCTTTTACCATTTTTGGTTAGTATCTGGATGTGGTATTATTCGAGGTGTGTTCGGATTATCTGATACGATCAAGGTCTATGACAACTTACTATGAAATCCTCCGCCAAATAGAGAATCTTCCCCTTACGGATAGGTTGCGACTTTTAGAGGATTTAAAAACTATCATCAAGCCGACCCTAGCGCCAAAAGATGACGATGAGATCATTCCAGCCGAAGAACTTGCTGAAAGCCAAGCAGCATGGCAAGATTATTTATCTGGTCGAGATACTGGAATCACTTCAACAGAATTAAAATACAAACTATTTGGAGATAAACTTGGCTGATTATATTCTACTTAGACAAGCAGAACGCTACTTAGAAAGAATGCCAAAAAATGACCAAATTCGTATTCTTGAAGCTTTGGATACTTTGATTTCGGATTCTACAAAATTAGATATTAAACCCCTTTACGGAAGAGATGAACTAAGATTGCGAGTGGGTAAGTATCGAGTGTTGTTTTTTGAAGATAGAGATAACAATCTATAGGTCATTACAACTATTAAACCTCGCGGCGATGTCTATAAATAATACCAGAACTCTTTTCTAGACTGCTGTTTCTCCTTTCGCCATAAAACAGTGATTCACAGAAGAAGGAGTTTCAGGTGTTTTCCCCTGTTTTACTCCTGCTCGGGCGACCTATCCGCTTCCGGGAGGGATTGTGGTCGGTATGTCGGATTTGCTGCTTAATTATTGGGAATTAATCAAATCTTGCGGATGAACGATGGTAATATTGGGAATAGGGATAAAGTCATCAGGATTAAAGGTTAATAAATGGGTAATGTTAGAAGCTTTCATGACAGCAAGAAGCCTAATATCATGGGTGCGTTTTCCTTTAATGTTGTAGATGGTGACTAATTGAAACCAAAGGGGAAAAATATCCGGGGTTTCTGCAATTAATGTAAAGTTATCTAATAAATCATTGACATAATTTGTAGCTTGTGCTGGAGTCCAACCTAAACCATTAACATCAAGGGGTCGGGTTGCAACTACCCAAAATTCAATTAAAACTTGAGGAATAATAACACATTCATTAGCTGTTTCAAGGATTTGAGTAATTACATTATTAGCAAGAGAATAAGTTGCTGAAGACGTATCAGCCGCCCGAAGCAAAATGTTAGTATCCAGTAAATATTGAGTCATTAGTCTTCATACATAGTGTCACGGTGTAAAGCTTCATCAGGTAAATTCGCACTTGTTTTAGGAAGTTTAGCGATTACTTTCTGCCATTTTTGAGCTTTTTCCTGGGGAGTGAGACTATAATCTGGGGAAGGGAGGGAAATTTTTGAGGTGAGAGATTCGGTGAAGGATAACACTTCTTGTTGTTTTTCTAAGGGAAGTTTTCTTAGGTTTTTAATGATAACTTGTTCAATGTTCATTTGACTTAGACTAATAGGCAACCATATCAATCATATCTCATGCCGCAATTTCTCTATATTTAATAAATCTTTACATTCCTCTCCCTAACTAGCGATGCACCTGGGACAATTGAGATATTTCCTCTTTGCGAACTATAATCCAAAAATTAGTAGTGAAAAAATTCAACCAAGCGATCAGCCACTAACATTGCCATTTGTTCGTCGAGATGGCTAACTTGGGCGACGATTCTGGTTTTGTCAATCGCTCTAATTTGGTCTAAGGCAATACTGCCTTGCACATTTTTTTGATCAATCGGGATTCTGGTTGGGTATTTTTTAACCGTACTGGTGATTGGAGCAATAACTTAGGTAGATTTTTGGTTTCTGTAGTTAACCCCAAGGGCGATTGAACACAACAATACACATTATCACATCCGCAACAGTATCAAAAGCTACAATTTAACAAGATCGCTCTACTTTCAAGCAGAAAATGTACCTAGTGGTGAGTCAATTTTTTCTTAGAAGCGACCTGCAGTAAGGATTTTGTCAATTTTTTAGTATTTCTGTCTGGGGGAAGTGCAGATATAGTATAAAAAAATTATAAAAAAGGCGAAATCAGGGAAAATAAGGCTTTTATCTGCCAATAAATCCGGCAGAGACAAGCAAGCCGCCAAGAGAGAAGTTAAAGCAGAAATCGGCTCATAGCAAAGGTTTCGGCGGTAAATCTCCTGAGAATTGCTGAGGCTGATGAGCGAAATCAAGGAATGATTAACTTTCGTTAACCTGAAGATGAGAAATAATCATAATGTTTTATATTGTCAAAGGTGTCATAGTTTCCTATGCTTTTTTTAGGTTGATAATTTTGCCTGACTCGTCAAATTTTTACCAACCGGCCCTAGAAAATAAAAATAGTGGATGAAAACGGTCACGATCGAGATAAAATTCAGGATGGTCTTACCCACCTTGCCACGATCCCGACTGCCACCAAAGCTAGAGCAGGAAAAGTAACAAGGAAAGAATTTGACTGAAACAAAGTTGATAACGCTAACGAAATTAATAGTTTAGTTTGGCTTGACAAGCGAGGAACAAAAAAATGCCAATTGCAGTAGGAATGATTGAAACCCTAGGATTTCCCGCCGTTGTGGAAGCGGCCGATGCCATGGTCAAGGCCGCCAGGGTGACTCTAGTGGGTTACGAAAAAATCGGTAGTGGTCGCGTCACTGTCATTGTCCGGGGAGACGTTTCAGAAGTGCAAGCTTCTGTGGCCGCTGGAGTGGAAAACGCCAACCGGGTTAACGGAGGACAAGTGCTATCTACCCATATCATCGCTCGTCCCCACGAAAACCTCGAATACGTGCTGCCCATTCGCTACACCGAAGAAGTAGAGCAATTCCGCAGCTATTAAACACCGTTGATCGGGGTCAGCATCTATAGAGTCGAAGAAAGCCAACCATTAGGAGACAAAAATATTATGTCAATTGCAGTGGGCATGGTGGAAACCTTGGGTTTCCCGGCCGTCGTCGAGGCGGCTGATGCCATGGTGAAAGCCGCCCGCGTAACCCTAGTAGGTTACGAAAAAATTGGTAGTGGTCGCGTCACCGTCATCGTCCGGGGGGACGTTTCGGAAGTACAGGCTTCCGTATCGGCGGGGACAGAAGCGGCATCTAATCGTGTTAAAGGTGGTCAAGTCCTCTCGACCCACATCATCGCCCGTCCCCACGAAAACCTCGAATACGTTCTTCCCATCCGTTATACAGAAGCCGTGGAACAGTTTCGTGAAAGTGTTAACCCGCAACCTTTAAGACGAATCTAGAGCGCAACTAACTTTTAGTGTAAACAAATTCCATGCAAATTGCCAAAGTTTGCGGCACCGTCGTTAGCTCCCTGAAACCGCGCAGTATGACGGGAGTGAAACTTCTGCTTTTGCAATTCATCGACGCGCAAGGGCAACTTTTGCCTAAATACGAAGTAGCGGGTGATATTGTCGGAGCAGGGATTAATGAATGGGTGCTAGTGTCCCGGGGAGGAGCCGCCCGTATCGAAGACGGACAGAACAATCGCCCCCTTGACGCGATGGTGGTGGGGATTATTGACACTATAACCGTAGAAAATCGCACCCTCTACAGCAAGAGAGACGAATTTCGCCAATCTGGTTAAACATCGATAGGACCCAAACACAGTTAATTAACAACCAGCCAGCCAAATTCAGTATGGAGGAAGACTAACTATGGTCGTCCGCACAACGGCGGCTAGTCCGAAAAAGCGGACCAAATCCCCAGAGGAAACGCGCATAGACGAGAGTGCCAAAGTCCACACCTTCTCCAACCTCAGTGGCGCTATCGAGATCGGGGCGCGAGTGGTGATCGCTCCAGGGACTTCCATCCGCGCCGATGAGGGAACTCCCTTTCACATTGGCGACGACAGCAAAATTCAGGACGGGGCAATCATCCACGGTTTAGAAAAAAGCCGTGTGGTGGGAGATGACGGCCGAGAATATTCGGTGTGGATCGGCCGGGGCAGCTGTATCACCCACATGGCACTCATTCACGGGCCTGCCTATGTGGGCGATCGCTGTTTTATCGGTTTTCGCTCCACCGTCTTTAACGCCCGCATCGGGGCTGATTGCATCGTCATGATGCACGCCCTCGTTCAAGACGTGGAAATCCCCGCCGGGAAATTCGTGCCATCCGGTTCCGTGATCACCAGCCAACAACAGGCTGATCGCTTACCCGATGTCACAGAGATCGATCGAGCCTTCACCCGTCACATTGTCGATATCGACCTCGCCCCCAGCGTCCCGGTCAAAGCCCAAGGACCAGCGACTCCGCCACCGGCAGCCGCTATAAACATCGCTAATGAGACGCTATATAGAAATTCGGTGACACCTATGAGTTTAAATACAAACATTCGAGCGCAGGTTCGCTCCCTCCTCTCCCAAGGCTACAAGATCGGCATCGAATACGCTGACAAACGCCGCTTTAAAACCAGTTCTTGGTTAAGTGCCGGCTTTATCGACGGCAGCCGCGAAGAACAGGTATCCCAATCCCTAGAAGCCTCCCTGAGAGACCTGCAAGGCGAATACGTCCGCCTGATCGGAGTCGATCCCGCCGCTAAACGGCGCATACTGGAAATGATTATCCAACGCCCCGAAGACACCCCGGGAGAACCGGCCCGCACCACCACCGCCGTCCACGGCGGTCATGGCAACGGTAACGGCAATTCAGACCTGTCCGTGCAAGTGCGTTCCCTGCTCGCCCAAGGGCTGAAAATCGCCACCGAACACGCGGATAAACGCCGTTTTAAAACCAGTTCTTGGTTAACTGGACCGGCGATCGAAACCAAGAGCGAAGCGGGCATCATTCGCGATATTGAAGCGATCGTGACTGAAAATAGCGATGAGTACGTCCGCCTGATCGGGATCGACCCGCAAGCGAAAAAACGCGTCGTCGAAATGATTATTCACCGCCCCGGCAGCGCCCCCGCTAGTAACGGCAGCGGCAAAGCCAGCAGCTACAGCACCCCCGCCAGTAACGGAGCCAGTTATAGCAGCAGTGGTAGCTTAAGTGGCGAAACGATCGCTCAAATTCGTTCCCTGCTCGCCCAAGGCTACAAAATCGGCACCGAACACGCGGATAAACGCCGGTTTAAAACCAGTTCTTGGCAGAGTTGCGCCCCGATCGAAAGTAATCGCGAATCCGATGTAATTACTGCTTTGGAAGATTGTTTACGGGAACATAGCGGCGAATATGTCCGCTTACTCGGTATCGATGCTAAAGCCAAAAAACGGGTTTTAGAAACGGTGATCCAGCGCCCCGATGGTTCGGTGGCTAGTAATGGCAGCAGTAAAACCGCCACCGTTGCTGAACCGAGTTTGAAAAGCTATGCTGCCGGTTCCTCCGGCGGCGGTACTGCCACTTTAACCAGTACCTTAACGGCGGAAACGATCGCTCAAATACGTTCTTTATTGAACCAAGGTCACAAAATTGGCAGTGAACACGCGGATAAACGTCGTTTTAAAACCGGTTCTTGGCAAAGCTGCACCCCGATCGATAGCAGTCGCGAATCCGATGTGGTGGCCGCTTTAGAAACCTGTCTGCGCGACCATCAAGGGGAATACGTCCGTCTGATCGGGATTGACTCCCAAGCGAAACGCCGTGTTCTCGAATCGATTATTCAACGCCCTTAATTTCAGGACTCGGCGATCGGTGAAGGGAGATAGGTGTTAGGTGTTGGCGGATCGGGAAAAATCCCCGAAGCTCTAACCCCTACCCCCTAACCCCTGATCACTGATCACTGATCACTGAATAACTGTCAATTATGTCCTTACCCCCCGTTCAACCTATTAGCCGCTCGGAATTCTATGTCAATGGTGATGTAACCATTGATGAGAGTGCGATCGTGGCTCCGGGGGTGATTCTCCGAGCAGCCCCCAATAGCCAAATAATTATCGGTGCGGGTGCTTGCCTGGGTATGGGAACGATTTTAACCGCCTATCAGGGTGTTATTGCTATCGGTGCGGGAGCAATTTTAGGTACAGGAGTTCTAATAGTCGGTCAGGGTGAAATCGGTGAGAATGCCTGTATTGGGTCAACCACAACGATTTTTAATGCTTCTGTGGCAGCGATGTCGCTCGTGCCGTCCGGTTCCCTGATCGGAGATACTTCCCGTCAAATTACCATCGAGGTGTCAGCGACCCCATCGGAACCGGAAAGACCCCCTTTACCGGAACCGCAACCCGTAGTCAGTCAAGTGTCCCCAGTGCCGTCAGTGGAGGAAGCGGTGGCCGAAACCGTGGCCAGTCCTTGGGATAGCGAGGAAATGGTCGCCGAGGCCAGTCCTCCAGAAACCAGAGAACAAGCATCTACTACTAACCGACCGAATCAAGCATCTGTGGTCGGAAAGGTCTATATCAATCAGTTATTGGTCACGCTATTTCCAGAACGTCATCGTTTTAATGGCAACAATAACCATAATTCTTGAAGGGGAAAATAATCGTTCACAAGCCAAAAATCTCAACAATAATTACTGAGTAATTAGACCTAATTTATCTAGAGTTCACTGCTGTCTAACTGTCCTCTAGGTACTGAGTATAATTGCTTATAAATCCTGTTAATATTTAGCGATTGCCGACATTTTTTGAGGTTGTAATTATTGATAATCTTCCTCAATTAAAGAGTAGTTTTAATCGCTCAAAGCCTGATGAGCAGAAGTTTCTGCGTGTCAATCAGGTAAATTTTTGTTGATTTTTTTGTGTTTTTGTAGAGATTATCAAAGTTAGATGACGACAGATTAAAGAAACTAATCCCCCCGAGAAAAAAAAACAATCAAAATTTTAGAGATAGGGAAAAAAAATGATCAGAATAGGATAAAGTTCGTGTTAAGATGATCAGTTGAAAAAAACATTAGTGAAAATTGCTCCCTAACTTCGCTCCTGGCAGCAGGGGAAAGGAGCTTAAGAAAAATCTATGTCGGTTGACGGCGAGATTTTACAGGTGCGACTAATCATGCAGTTTATGGAGGAATAATCCCAATGGTGCAAGCCAAATCCAAAGGTTTCCAGGCCGGCGTAAAAGACTACCGCCTGACCTACTACACCCCCGACTACACCCCCAAAGATACCGATCTACTAGCTTGCTTCCGGGTGACACCCCAACCCGGAGTTCCTCCTGAAGAAGCAGGTGCGGCAGTAGCGGCGGAATCTTCCACAGGTACCTGGACCACCGTTTGGACCGATAACTTAACCGACCTCGATCGCTATAAAGGTCGTTGTTATGATATCGAACCCGTACCCAACGAAGATAACCAATTCTTCTGTTTCGTTGCCTATCCTTTAGATCTATTTGAAGAAGGTTCCGTCACCAACATCCTCACCTCGATCGTTGGTAACGTTTTCGGTTTCAAAGCTCTACGCGGTCTCCGTTTAGAAGATATCCGTTTCCCCGTCGCTTTAATCAAAACCTTCCAAGGTCCTCCCCACGGTATCACCGTTGAACGGGACAAATTAAACAAATACGGTCGCCCCCTACTCGGTTGCACCATCAAACCCAAACTCGGTCTTTCCGCTAAAAACTACGGTCGTGCCGTTTATGAATGTCTCCGCGGTGGTTTAGACTTCACCAAAGACGACGAAAATATTAACTCTCAACCCTTCATGCGTTGGCGCGATCGTTTCCTCTTCGTCCAGGAGGCGATCGTTAAATCCCAAGCAGAAACCAACGAAGTTAAAGGACATTACTTAAACGTAACCGCTCCTACCTGCGAGCAGATGATGCAACGGGCTGAATTCGCTGCCGAAATCAAAACCCCGATCATCATGCACGACTACCTCACCGGTGGTTTCACCGCTAACACCACCCTGGCGAAATTCTGCCGCGACAAAGGGTTACTGCTCCACATTCACCGGGCAATGCACGCGGTTATCGACCGTCAGAAAAATCATGGTATCCACTTCCGCGTTTTAGCTAAGTGCTTACGTCTCTCTGGTGGTGATCACCTCCACTCTGGAACCGTTGTCGGTAAACTAGAAGGTGAACGCGGAATCACGATGGGTTTTGTTGACCTGATGCGTGAAGACTATGTAGAAGAAGATCGCGCTCGTGGTATTTTCTTCACCCAAGACTACGCTTCCTTACCCGGGGTAATGCCCGTTGCTTCCGGTGGTATCCACGTTTGGCATATGCCCGCGCTGGTGGAAATCTTCGGTGACGATTCCTGCTTACAGTTCGGTGGTGGAACCCTCGGCCACCCCTGGGGTAACGCACCCGGTGCAACCGCTAACCGTGTGGCTCTGGAAGCTTGTATCCAAGCTCGTAACGAAGGTCGCTCCTTGGCCCGCGAAGGTAACGACGTGATCCGGGAAGCTTGCCGTTGGAGTCCTGAACTGGCTGCCGCTTGCGAACTCTGGAAAGAAATCAAATTCGAGTTCGAGGCTATGGATACCCTCTAATACAGCCCTTCAGAAGGTTGTTAGCAGTTATCGGTGGAAAATAATGCCGGGGACTTGCCCAAAATCGGCAAGCAGTGGTTAGAATTTCAACACTGATAACTGCCTAGCCAATAACTGAAAACTGTATAAAATGTATCTGAAAAAAGTTGTTCAAGATACCGCGAAAGTCTTACAAAGTTACCTAACTTACCAAGCGGTTCGCACGATTATCGATCAATTGTCAGAAACTAATCCGACTTTAGCTATTTGGCTGAGTCACTATACTTCTAGCCATTCCATTCAGGATGGCGAGGCCTATATTGCGGGGTTAATGACTGAGAATAAAGAGTTAGTTTTGCGGATCATGACGGTAAGAGAACATTTAGCCGAACAGGTTTTAGAGTTCTTGCCAGAGATGGTAAAAACGGGAATTATTAATGACAATACCGAACATCGTCGGCAACTTTTGGAACGTCTCACCCGTACTGCTATAAGTCAACCAGAGACATCGGAATTAAATCTCGATGTTGATGATCTACCCAACCCATAAGGAATCAAGAAACCCATGAAAACTTTACCTAAAGAGAAGCGTTACGAAACCCTCTCCTACTTGCCCCCCCTCACCGATCAACAAATTGCTAAACAAATTCAATACATGATCGATCAGGGTTATATTCCTGCTGTGGAATTTGAAAAAGATCCCAAACCCGCAGATTATCATTGGACGATGTGGAAACTGCCTTTATTCTCTGTTTCTAGCCCCCAAGAAGTTCTTAATGAAGTTCGCGAGTGCCGCACCGAGTATTCTGATTGCTACATCCGCGTTATCGCTTTTGACAACATCAAACAATGTCAAACCATGAGCTTTATTGTTCATAAACCTAATGCTGGCCGCTACTAATTTAGCTTTCATCTAATTATTAACTGTTGAGGGGGGTTCTTAAACCTCCCTTTTTGGCTCTTCGGGAATTGTTATGCAAATAATTAACTTAAAATAAAATTCGATGAGAGCAACTACGCTCAAAAGTAGCTGAAATTCATACAGGAAAGGACTTAAGGCACAAA
>VYMF01000270.1_pt1 | contig 11230 bp, 12 predicted proteins | sample 5115271 | NCBI WGS metagenome assembly VYMF01 (sample SAMN12291778, study PRJNA351875) | freshwater metagenome | isolation source: freshwater lake | place: USA: Michigan, Wintergreen Lake | collected 2013-08-08
CAGCGCGGCGGCGAGGTCATCCTGGTGGCGGGCATCGGCGGCGGCCGCGAGATCGAGCTCAAGCTGCCTGGGTTCTATTCGCTGGACGCCTCGCTGCGCGGGGCGCTGAAGACGGCGCCGGGCGTGGCGTATCTGGAAGACGTTTAGGCGGCGGGAACCAGCCGCAGCCGTTCCGCAGGGACCGGTCGACCGTCAGGATCGACGAGCGCCAGCTGCAGGGCGCGCCCGGCGTCGGCCTCGACCGCTTCGGCGCCCGGCGGCAGCCGGCGCAGCCAGCGATCGCCCCAGGCCATCAAGCCCAGCAGGGGCAGGGCGAGGTCCCGGCCGCAGGCGGTCAGCCGATACTCGTGCCGCTCCCGCCGCCCCGGTTCGCGATAGGCGACCTTTTCCAGCACGCCAGCGTCACAGAGGGCGCGCAGCCGGTCGCTGAGCGCCGCCCGGGGCGCGCCGAGATCGGCGGCCAGATCGTCGAAGCGCGCCACCCCATAGAAGGCCTCCCGGATCACCAGCAGGGTCCAGCGGTCGCCGAGCAGGTCGCTGGCGGCGGCCAGGCCACAGTCTTCGCGGGAGACGGGCGCGCGACGGACTGGTTCGGGAAGAGATGGGTTTGACATTTGAACCTAGATAAGCAATCAACAGCTAGGTTCAAAATTGGAATCCAGCCATGACCTTCCTCGCGCTCGTCCTCATCTTCAAGATCCTCGGCAGCTTGCCGCTGATCGCCGGCCCGCTGCTGCTGGCTTCGCCGGAACGGCTTGGCGGGGGCGCGCCGCTGCCGGCGCCGATGGTGGCGACCTTCCGGCTGTATGGTGTGTCGATCCTGGCCGTGCTGGTCGGATACGCCTACGGTCTGTGGCTGATCGGGCAGGGGCAGTATCCCTGGGGCGTGGTGGCTATGGGGCTGGTCTCGAACTTCGGCGGTGCGGCGCTGATGTGGCGCAGCGGCGGCTGGCGGCGCTCACGGGCCAGGTTTGGCTTCATCCTGACGGTCGGAACGCTATTGGTCGTGTCGTCGGTGCTTCAGGCTCTCGGCGCCGGCTGACCGCGCCCGCTTGCATTTCCGCACAATCCCGACTATCTCCCCCGCCCATCACGCACGCGGGCGTTCGGGCCGGCCGGGGAGACATCCCGACCGATCCGTTCCGGTCCTGACCAACCGGTCGGGAATTGCCCGCGGAGGCGACAACCGGAAAAAGGATCCGATACAGACATGGCTCTGCCTGAATTCTCCATGCGCCAGCTCCTCGAAGCCGGCGCCCACTTCGGCCACCAGACGCACCGCTGGAACCCGAAGATGGACCGCTACATCTTCGGCTCGCGCTCGAACATCCACATCATCGACCTGTCGCAGTCGATCCCGCTCCTGCACCAGGCCCTGGTGAAGGTGCGTGAAGTCGCCGCCGCCGGTGGCCGCGTGCTGTTCGTCGGCACCAAGCGCCAGGCGTCCGATCCGGTGGCCGAAGCCGCCAAGCGCTGCGCCCAGTACTACGTCAACCACCGCTGGCTCGGCGGCACCCTGACCAACTGGCGCACCATCTCGGGCTCGATCGCCCGTCTGCGCGAACTGGAAGGCGTGCTGGGCGGCGAAAGCGGCCGTGGCAAGAAGGAACGCCTCAGCCTGCAGCGCGAAATGGACAAGCTGGAACTGTCGCTGGGCGGCATCAAGAACATGGGTGGTATTCCCGACATCATGTTCGTGATCGACACCAACAAGGAAGCGATCGCCATCCAGGAAGCCCGCAAGCTGAACATCCCGGTCATCGCGATCCTGGACACCAACTGCGATCCGGACGGCATCACCTTCCCGATCCCGGGCAACGATGACGCCGCCCGCGCCCTCCAGCTGTACGTCGACCTCATCGCCGACGCCGTGCTGGACGGCATGGCCGCCGGCGCCGCCGCCTCGGGCGTTGACCTGGGCGCCTCGGTCGCCCCGATCGAGCCGACCCTGGCCCGGGAACTGACCCCGGAACCGGTGGCCGAAGAGGCCGCCCCGGCTGTCGAGGCTGCTGCTGAAGAGGCTCCGGCCGCTGAAGCCGCTCCGGCCGAAGACGCCAACTGATTACGGACCCCTCCGGCGGGTCCGGAGGGTTCTTTCAAACCCTTGTCACAGCCGGGCCCCATCAGGCCCGGCTGCACCCCTATACGAACTTCGAATCTGGAGGACTGAACATGGCGGAAGTCACCGCTGCCCTCGTCAAGGAACTGCGCGAAAAGTCCGGCGCCGGCATGATGGACTGCAAGAAGGCCCTCGTTGAGAACGACGGCAACATGGAAGCCGCGACCGACTGGCTGCGCTCCAAGGGCCTGTCCAAGGCCGCCAAGAAGGCCGACCGCGCCGCCGCTGAAGGCCTGGTCGCCGTGGCCCTGCAGAAGGACGGCGCCGGCATGACCGGTGCGGTCATCGAGCTGAACGCCGAAACCGACTTCGTGGCCCGCAACGACCTGTTCCAGGCCGCCGCCCGCAAGGTCGCGGCCGTGGCCCTGGCCACCGACGGCGATGTCGAGGCCATCAAGGCCGCCAAGACCGCCGACGGCGAAGTCGTGTCGGACATGGTCACCAACCTGATCGCCACCATCGGCGAGAACATGACCGTGCGCCGCTCGGCCAAGTTCAGCGTCGCCAAGGGTTCGGTCTCGGCCTACGTCCACAACGCCATCGCCCCGGAACTGGGCAAGATCGGCGTGCTGGTCGCCCTCGAAGGCGACGGCGACCAGGCCGAGCTGCAGGAGCTGGGCCGCAAGATCGCCATGCACGTGGCCGCCACCAACCCGCTGTCGCTGTCGTCCGAAGACCTCGACCCGGCGGCCGTGGAGCGTGAGCGCGCCGTGCTGACCGAGAAGGCCAAGGAAGAAGGCCGTCCGGAAAACATGATCGCCAAGATCGTGGACGGCCAGATCTCCAAGTTCCAGCGTGAAGTCGTGCTGCTCGAGCAGCCCTTCGTCATGAACCCCGACCAGACCATCAAGGCGCTGGTCGCCGACGCCAAGGCCACCATCAAGGGCTTCGTCCGTCTGGGCCTGGGCGAAGGCGTCGAGAAGGCCGATGCGCCGGACTTCGCCGCTGAAGTGGCCTCGATGACCGGCGGGAACTGATCCGCCTGTCTCCGAACTAAAGGGGGCGCTCCCGGCTGACGCTGGGGGCGCCCTTGGTTTATGTAGATTTCCGACTCACAGAGGGCCTCCGGCATGACCAAGCTGCGTTACAAGAAGGTGCTGCTGAAGGTGTCGGGCGAGGTGCTGATGGGCGAGACCGCCTTCGGCATCGACATGCCCACGGTCGAGGCCGTGGCGGAAGACATCAAGCAGGTGGTCGAGGCGGGCGTCGAGCTCAGCCTGGTGATCGGCGGCGGCAATATCTTCCGCGGCATGGCCGGCGCCGCCAAGGGCATGGAACGGGCCAGCGCCGACTACATGGGCATGCTGGCCACGGTTATGAACGCCCTGGCCATGCAGGATGCGCTGGAGCGTATTGGGGTGCAGACCCGGGTGCAGTCGGCCATCCCCATGCCCACCGTCTGCGAGCCGCTGATCCGCCGCCGGGCCCAGCGACATCTGCAGAAGGGCAGGGTGGTGATCTTCGCCGCCGGCACCGGCAACCCCTTCTTCACCACCGATTCCGGCGCGGCGCTCCGCGCGGCCGAAATGAACACCGACGCCCTGTTCAAGGGCACCAGTGTCGACGGCGTCTACACAGCCGACCCCAAGAAGGACAAGACGGCCACCCGCTATGACCGCCTGACCTATCACGATGTGCTGGCCAAGGACCTGAAGGTCATGGACGCCTCGGCCATCAGCCTGATGCGTGAAAACAAGATCCCCATCGTCGTCTTCTCGATCCGCGAGCGGGGCAACCTGCTGAAAGTGCTGCATGGCGAAGGCGTGCACACCGTGATCAGCGAAGACTCCTGATATAGAAACGGCTCAAAGCCCGACGGCGTCTTGACGGGATATGAAGACCCGTCCGCTAGCGTCGTCGGCAAGAAGAGGAAGTGAAATGGCCAGTGGCGAAAAACCTGTCGTAGCGACCTACGCCAGCCGGATGGACAAGGCGGTCGCCGCCCTGAAGGAAGAATTCGGGTCCCTGCGCACCGGCCGGGCCTCCGCCAGCCTGCTCGATCAGGTGATGGTCGAGGCCTATGGCAACACCGTGCCGCTCAATACCGTCGCTTCGGTCAGCGTTCCGGAGCCCCGCTCGATCAGCGTCAACATCTGGGACAAGGGCGTTGTCGTCTCGGTTGAGAAGGCGATCCGTTCGGCGGGCCTCGGCCTCAACCCGGTGGTCGAGGGCACGAACCTGCGCATCCCGATCCCGCCGCTGACCGAAGAGCGCCGCAAGGACCTGGCCAAGATCGCCGGCAAGTACGCCGAGCAGCAGAAGATCGCCGTGCGCAACGTCCGTCGCGACGGCATGGACGACGCCAAGAAGGCGCAGAAGGCCTCGATCATGACCGAGGACGAGCTGAAAAAGTTCGAGACCGAGCTTCAGAAGGCCACCGACGAGCACGTCAAGAAGATCGACGAAGCCTTGAAAACCAAGGAACAAGAGATCATGCAGGTCTGATGGTCCGGACCAGGGACGGAAACCGGATCGGACAGGGACAATGATGCCCCCAAAGGATGGCGTAGAACAGCGGGGTCAGATCCCGGCCGGGAATCCGGCCGAAGGGCTGCACGTCGCCATCATCATGGATGGCAACGGTCGCTGGGCCAAACGCCGCGGCCTGCCGCGCACCCTGGGCCACCGCGAGGGGGTCAAGGCCCTGCGCCGCACGGTCGAGGGCGCGCCGGACATCGGCGTCTCGACCCTGACCGTGTTCGGCTTCTCGACCGAGAACTGGCGTCGGCCGATGACCGAGGTCAGCGAGCTGATGAACCTGCTCAAGGCCTATGTCGAAAGCGATCTCGACCGGCTGGCCCGCGAGGGGGTGAAGGTCACCATCCTGGGTCGCCGCACCGGTCTGCGTCCCGACATCCTCGAAATCATCGAGCGCGCCGAGCGCCGCACCGAGCACAATACGCGCTTCCGCCTGCAGGTGGCCTTCAACTATGGCGGCCAGGCCGATGTGGTCGATGCGGCCCGCAAGTTCGCCGAGGCGGTGGCCCGCGGCGAAGCCCGGCCGGAGGACCTCGACGAGCAACTGTTTGAAAGCCATCTGTCGACCGCCGGCGCGCCGATCCCGGACGTCATTGTCCGCACCAGCGGGGAACGGCGCATCTCGAACTTCCTTCTCTGGGAATGCGCCTACGCCGAGCTCGTCTTCCAGGACGTCTACTGGCCGGACTACGGCCCCGATCACCTCGCCGCCGCGGTCGGGGAATTCCGCTCACGCGAGCGACGCTATGGCGGAGTGACGACCGATGACGTCCTCGCCACCGGCTAAACGTTTCGACTGGAAGAACCTTCGGGTTCGTCTGATCTCCGCCTTCTCCATCATTCCGGCGGTGGCGCTTGCCGTCTGGCTGGGCGGCTGGACCTATACGGCGCTGATCTGCATCGTCGGCGCCCTGCTGGCCCGCGAGTGGGGCCGGCTGGTGGCCCCCTCGGCCCCGATCCGCGTCGGCCTGGTCATCGGCGCCAGCGTCATCGCCGCCATCGTCCTGGCCCATATGGCCAGCATCGCCAGCCACGCCGGCCTGCCGGGCGCCGAGCGCTGGTGGATCGCCGCATGGGCCTCCATCGTGGTGGGCAGCGGCCTGACCACCCTGGTCGCCTTCCGCCTCACCGCTCATGTGCCTGACGCCGCCTATGGCGTCATCTACATCGCTCCCGCCGGCATCGCGATGGTCTGGCTGCGCGACATGCCCGAGGGCGCGCCCTGGACGGTCTATCTGTTCGCCGTCACCTGGTGGACGGACATCATGGCCTACATTGTCGGCAACACCTTCAAGGGGCCCAAGCTGTGGCCCCGGTTCTCGCCGAACAAGACCTGGAGCGGCTTCTGGGGGGGGCTGTTCGGGGCCATGCTGACCGGCGTCATCGTCCTGGCTATCAGCAGCGCCTTCAAGCACCCCTTCATCGGCTATCCGGGCGCCATCTTCGTCGGCCTGCTGACCGGCCTGGCGACCAGCGGCGGCGACCTGTGGGAATCTATGCTCAAGCGCCGCTACGGCGTGAAGGACACCGGGGGCATCATTCCGGGCCACGGCGGCATGCTGGACCGGGTCGACGGGCTGATGTTCGCCGGCATGGTGGTGGCCGCCGCCCGGCTTGTGCAACATTGGGGTTGGGGAATTTGAGCCGCACCGTCACTGTCCTGGGCTCCACGGGCTCGATTGGCGTCTCGACGCTCAGCCTCTTCGAAGAGGCGGGCGCGGACGTCGAGATCGTCGCCCTGACCGCCGGCCGCAATGTCGAAAAACTGGCCGAGCAGGCGCTGAAATGGCGCCCGCGTCTGGCCGGCTCCGGCATCGAGACCGCCGCCGGAAGCGCAGCGGTCAAGGCGGCCGCCGAGCTGGACGCCGCCTGGGTGATGTCGGCCATCGTCGGGGCTGCGGGCCTGGCGCCGACCCTGGCCGCCGCCCGGCGCGGGGCGGTGGTGGCCCTGGCCAACAAGGAAAGCCTGGTCTGCGGCGGTCCGGGGGTGCTGGAAATCGCCCGCCAGGCCGGCGGCGTGATCATCCCCGTCGATTCCGAGCACTCGGCCATATTTCAAGTGTTGCAGGATCCCTGTCGCGACAAGGTCGCCCGGCTGATCCTCACCGCTTCGGGCGGACCGTTCCGCACCTGGACCTACGAGGCCATGCGCGCCGCCACGCCGGAACAGGCGGTGGCCCACCCCAACTGGAGCATGGGGGCCAAGATCAGCGTCGATTCGGCGACGATGATGAACAAGGGCCTGGAGATGGTGGAGGCCAGCTACCTGTTCGCCACCCCGGAGAACCAGATCGACATCGTCGTCCATCCCCAGTCCATCATCCATTCCATGGTCGAATACACGGACGGATCGACACTGGCCCAGCTGGGGCCGCCGGACATGCGCAGTCCGATCGCCTGCGCCTACGCCTGGCCTGACCGCCTGTCCTGGCCGGCCGCGCCGCTGGATCTGGCCAGCATCGGCCAGCTGACTTTCGAGGCCCCGGACCTGGTGCGTTTCCCCGCCATCGCCATCGCGCGGGAGGCCTTGCGCATCGGCGGCCATGCCCCTGCCGCAATGAACGCGGCTAATGAGGTGGCGGTCGGGGCGTTTCTTGACCGCCGTATCGGGTTTCTTGATATTGCCGGGTCCGTCCAGGATACCCTGGATCGCCTGAATGGCGGCTGGGAGCTGAGCGATCAGCCGGGGGGCGACGAAGTGGAGGCTGCCATGATCATCGACGCCAGCACCCGTCGCGTGGCCACCGAGGTCGTCAGCCGCCTCGCCGCCGCGCGGGCGGCATAGGGAGAACGGCATGTCGAGCGTCGTCTTCCTCATCGTGGCCATCCTGGCGCTGCTGTTTGTGCTGTCGATCGTCGTGGTCGTGCACGAGCTGGGGCACTTCTGGGCGGCGCGGATGTTCGATACCGCCATCGACCGCTTCTCCGTCGGCTTCGGCAAGCCGATCCTGCACTGGCGCGACAAGCATGGCGTCCAGTGGCAGATCGCCCAGCTGCCGCTCGGCGGCTACGTCCGTTTCTCTGGCGACGACAACGCCGCCAGTGTTCCCGACGAGCATGACCTCGACAGTCTCCGCAAGGAGGTTGTGCAGGGGGAGGGCGAGGCGGCCCTGAAGCGGTACTTCCAGTTCAAGCCGCTCTGGCAGCGGGCGATCATCGTCGCGGCCGGGCCGGTGTCGAACTTTATCCTCGCCATCGTCCTGTTCGCGGCGCTGGCGATGGCGTTCGGCGTCGTTTCCGTAGAGCCCAAGGTCAAGATCAGCGACCCCAGGGGCGCGGCGGCGATCAGTGGAATCCGGGATGGCGATGTCATTCAGCGGATGAACGGCGTGGCGATCGAACGCTTCGATGATCTGGTCAATTTCACCCGCACCCATGCGGGCTCGGCCGTCCGGATCGAGGTCTCGCGCGATGGCGTCCCGCTGACCTTTACCGCGACGCCGGTCCTCAGCCAGATCGATGATCGGTTCGGCGGTCGCATGAAGGTCGGGCTGCTGGGCCTGCAGAATCATCCCGACGCCCGCGTGGAGCGTCAGCGGCTGAACCCCATTGCCGCCTTGAGCTATGGCGGCGGCCAGACCTGGAAAGTCCTCTCCACGACGGTGTCCTATCTGGGCCGGGTTATCACCGGCAAGATTCCCGCCGATCAGATCGGCAGCCTGCTGGGCATCGGCAATACCGCCGGCAAGGTGGCCCAGGCCGGCGCCGAGGGCGCGCCGAACGCCGCTTGGGGCCTGTTCGGCTCGGTAGTGGCTCTGCTGGGACTGGCGGCTTTCGTGTCGATCAGCGTCGGCTTCATGAACCTCTTGCCGCTGCCCGTCCTCGACGGCGGACACCTGGTTTTCTATGCCTATGAGGCCGTGGCCCGGCGGCCACTTCCGGCCCGTATCCAGGGCGTTTCATACCGCCTTGGTCTTGCCTTGCTCGTCGGTTTCATGTTGTTCGCCACCTGGAACGACCTCCAGCGGCTGCGTGTGTTCAATTTCCTGGGCGGCCTCTTCTCTTGAGCCCGTTCGCTTCCTTGATGGCAGACCTCATGATGCATTCTCGACGCCACGGCGCCGCCGTCCTCACGGGCCTTGCCCTGCTGATGGGATCGACGGCCCTGATGACGCCGGCGGTAGCCTCCGCCCAGGCCCAGCAGGGTGTGGTGCAGCGCATCGTCGTCGTCGGCAACGAGCGCATCGAAGCCTCGACCATCGCCTCCTACATCCCGATTCAACCGGGTGAAGTGGTCGATTCGGCGCGCATCGACCTGGCGCTGAAGACCCTGTTCCGCACCGAACTGTTCGCCGATGTTAAGATCGACCTGCAGGGCGGCGACCTGAACGTCCGCGTCGTCGAAAACCCGATCATCAACAAGGTGGTCTTCGAGGGCAATTCCTCGGTCAAGGACGACAAGATCAAGGAAGAGCTGACCATCCGGCCGCGGGGCATCTTCACCCGCGCCAAGGTTCAGTCCGACGTCCAGCGTATCATCGAACTCTACCGCCGTTCGGGCCGCATCTCGGCGACCGTGACGCCCAAGGTGGTCGAACTGCCGCAGAAGCGCGTCGACCTGATCTTCGAAATCAACGAAGGTCCCAAGAGCGGCGTCCTCGACGTCAACTTCCTGGGCAACGAGCAATACTCCGACGGCGATCTGGCCGACGTGGTCGTGACCAAGGAATCGGCCTGGTACAAGTTCCTGTCGACCAACGACAACTACGATCCGGACCGGCTGGAATACGACAAGGAACAGCTGCGCAAATACTACCGTAACCGCGGCTACTATGATTTCCGCGTCGTCTCGGCGGTGGCCGAGCTGTCCCCCAACCGCAACGGCTTTGTCGTCACCTACACGCTCGAAGAGGGCGTGAAGTACAAGTTCGGCAAGATCAGCGTCGAGACCGAACTGAAAAAGCTGGATGGCACGGTGCTGGAGCAACTGCTGCCGATCCGCGCCGGCGAGCTGTACCAGGACGAGAAGATCGAGCAGGCGACCGACGCCCTGACCTTCGCCGCCGGCGCCGCCGGCTTCGCCTTTGTCGATGTCCGCCCGCGCTATGTGCCCAACCGCGAGACCAAGACCGTCGATGTGGTGTTCTCGGTGCGGGAAGGCCCGCGCGTCTACATCGACCGCATCGATATCGTCGGCAACAACCGCACCCTGGACTCGGTCATCCGGCGCGAGCTGCTGGTCTCCGAGGGCGACGCCTACAACCGCGTCTATGTCGACCGGTCGAAGAACCAGATCCGCGGCCTGGGCTACTTCAAGGAAGTGGAAATCGAAGAGGTGCCGGGATCGGCGCCCGACCGCACCGGCCTGCGGGTCAAGGTCGAGGAACAGCCGACCGGCGAGCTGTCGTTCAGCGCCGGCTACAGCTCTGTCGACCAGTTGATCATCGACCTGGGCGTCTCCGAGCGGAACTTCCGGGGGCGGGGCCAGAACCTGCGCGCCCGCGTTTCGGTTGGCTCGCTGCGCCAGCAGGTGGACTTCTCGTTCACCGAGCCGCGCTTCCTGGGCCGCGACCTGCTGGCCGGCGTCGATCTCTACACCTACCGCTACGATTTCAGCGAGCAGACGGCCTTCGACACTTCCTCGACCGGCATGAACCTGCGCATCGGTTTCCCGCTGACCCAGAACGCCTCGATGGGCCTGCGTTACATCCTGCGCAACGACAGCGTCGATGTGTCCGACTCGCTCTGCGACGCAGGCAGCGTCTCCACCTCGCTGTGCGCCCAGCGGGGCGACCGGATCACCTCATCGCTCGGCTACACCGTGCGGCTCGACCGCCGCAACGATCCTCTGCGGCCGACCCGGGGCTTCTTCGTCGAGCTGTCGCAAGACCTCGCCGGGCTGGGCGGCGACGTGAACTACCTGCGCACCGAAACCAACGGCGGCTGGTACTACGGCTTCAACAAGGACTTCATCTTCAGCGCCACGGGCTCGGCCGGCTACACCACCGGCTGGCGGGGTGACACGGTGCGGATCAACGACCGCTTCTACAAGGGCGGCAACACCTTCCGCGGCTTCGAGACGGCGGGTATCGGCCCGCGCGACACCGCCAAGACCCGCGGCGACGCCCTGGGCGGCAAGCTCTACGCCATCGGCACGGCCGAACTGACGGTCCCGACCTTCCTGCCCGAGCAGTACGGCATCAAGGCCTCGCTGTTCGCCGACGTCGGCACCGTCGGTCTGCTCGATGATGTCGACCGTCAGACCAGCCCGGGTGTGTTCGATGAGAACATTCGGGACGACCTCAGCCTGCGGGCCTCGGCCGGTCTGTCGATTCACTGGCGCTCGCCGATGGGTCCCATCCGCTTCGACTTCAGCCAAGTTTTGGCCAAAGAAGACTACGACAAGACCGAAACGTTCCGGTTCTCCACCTCCACAAGGTTCTGATCTCTCATGCATATCAAGTCCTTCGCGGCCCGCGCCGTCGGTGCGGTCGCTGTCCTGGCATTCGCCGGCGCCGCCGCGGCCCAGACCCCGCCCGCCAAACCGGCTGCGCCGCCGGCCCAGCTGCCGGTCACCCACGGTGCGCCGATCGCCGGGGTCTGCGTCTGGGATCTGTCCGAAGCGCTCGACACCTCCAATGCCGGCAAGGCGCTGTTCAACGCGCTCAAGACGATGAACAACAACATCAACTA
>VYMF01000488.1_pt1 | contig 11220 bp, 10 predicted proteins | sample 5115271 | NCBI WGS metagenome assembly VYMF01 (sample SAMN12291778, study PRJNA351875) | freshwater metagenome | isolation source: freshwater lake | place: USA: Michigan, Wintergreen Lake | collected 2013-08-08
CGACCCCCTGGCGGTAGAGGGCCTCGGGTGCCGCCCCGGCCAGGACCACCAGCCGGGTCCCGGCCTCGTACAGGGCGTCGATCAGGGTCACAAACCGCCGCGCCGCCTGCTGATTGTCCGGTCCCATCACCGGGACATTTTCCAGAAACAGTGTGTGGAACCGCTCCGCAATGGCCAGATAGTCCTGCGGCCCCAGCGGGGTGTCGCACAATTCCGCGAAGGTCGCCCGCGCCAGCCCGCCGTCGGTCCGCCCGATCACCAGTTCGCGACCCAGTACCGGCAGCCGGGTCGGGGCTTCCTGCTGTTCGCCCTTGAGCTGCTCCCACAGCCCCTCGAACCCGGTACGCTGTCCGGCGTCGGTGCCCAGATACCAGACCCGCGTCCCCATCAGCCGGTCCAGCCGCCAGTCCCGCGCGCCCGAAACGCTGACCACCACGCATTTGCGCTCCAGCATGGCGATGAAGGGCAGGAAGAGCTGGCGGTTGATCCCGTTCAGATACAGCTGCTCCGGCGCCCGGTTCGAGGTCACCGCCAGAACCACCCCCTGCTCGAACAGGGCCTCGAACAGCCGCCCGAGGATCATGGCGCCGGCGATGTCGGTGACCTGCAGCTCGTCGAAACACAGCAGCCGCGCCTCCGAGGCGATCAGATCGGCCACGGGCCGGATCGGATCGTCGCCTTTCGACTGGCCGAACACCCGTTTGCGCGCCCTGGAATCCCCCTCGCGCCACTGGCGGACCAGGTCGTGGACCCGGGCCATGAAGGCGTGGAAATGGGCCCGGGTCTTGCGCGGCTCCGGGGCCGAGGCGAAGAACATGTCCATCAGCAGGGATTTGCCCCGGCCCGGCGGCCCCCAAAGATAGACGCCGCGCACCGCGGGACGGCCGCCGAACAGGCCCCGCCGGCCGATATCCTTCTCCAGCCGGGCGAGGGCTCCGACCACCGCAATCTGCGACGGATCGGGCGTCAGCCGGCCCTCGGCCAAACGACGGTCATAAGCGGTGCGTATGCGTGACGGCATGGTTTCCGGGCTTAGCGGCGCCCGCGACCGCTGAAAAGCGATTGCTTCGCGCCCGCGAAAGCCTACATGCCTGTTTCATCCCCGCATTCCGCCCTCAACCAGCGAGCGACCGCGTCGCGAGCACAGGGCGTCCGAAGGACCAACTCTGATGGGTTACAAAGTCGCCGTCGTGGGCGCCACCGGCAATGTCGGCCGGGAAATGCTGAACATCCTCGAGGAACTCGATTTCCCGGTGGACAAGATGCACGCCGTCGCCTCGCGCAAATCCAAGGGCGTCGAGGTCTCTTGGGGCGACCGCACGATCAAATGCGAGGATATCGAACTGTTCGATTTCTCGTCCGTCGACCTGGTGCTGATGAGCGCCGGCGGCGATGCCTCGCGACTGTGGTCGGAAAAGATCGGCAAGGCCGGCCCTATCGTCATCGACAATTCGTCCGCCTTCCGCATGGACCCGGACGTGCCGCTGATCGTGCCGGAGGTGAACCCGGACGCCATCAAGCTGGCGACGAAGAAGAACATCATCGCCAACCCCAACTGCTCGACCCTGCAGCTGGTCGTCGCCCTCAAGCCCCTGCATGACGCGGCGAAGATCACCCGGGCCGTGGTCTCGACCTATCAGTCGGTTTCCGGCGCGGGCAAGGCGGGCATGGACGAGCTGTGGAACCAGACCAAGGCCATCTACGGCCTCGGCGACGCCACGCCGAAACTCTTCCCCAAACAGATCGCCTTCAACGTCATCCCCTTCATCGGCTCTTTCCGCGACGACGGCTTCACCGACGAGGAAGCCAAGATGTGGAATGAGGTCCACAAGATCATGGACCCCGCGATCAAGCTGACCGTCACCTGCGTGCGCGTGCCGGTCTTCGTCGGCCACTCCGAGTCGGTGAACCTGGAGTTCGACCGCCCGATCAGCCCCGACGAGGCCCGCGCCATCCTGCGCGAAGCCCCGGGCGTCATGGTCATCGATAAGCAGGAGCACGACGGCTACATCACCCCCGTCGACGCTGCCGGCGAACACGCCGTCTATGTCAGCCGCATCCGCAAGGATACGACCGTCGAGCACGGCCTGTCGCTGTGGGTCGTCTCCGACAACCTGCGCAAGGGGGCGGCCCTCAATGCCGTCCAGATCGCCCAGCTGCTGGACGAGACCGGGACCATCAAGCCGTCGTCGGGATATCGCAGCATCACGGTCTGATACTCCAACGCCGTCACCCTCGGGCTTGACCCGAGGGCCAGACGGTCCGCAGTCCGGTCGATGGGGCAGCACTCTCTCCCGGGGCCGTCCCCGACACCCCGCCCGCGCCAACCTCTGATCCTCGGGTCAAGCCCGAGGATGACGGACGAAAAGAATGACGACCCCGTCCGCCACGCCCCGCGCCGCCCTGGTCTCGGCCTTCGGCTGCTATGTCATGTGGGGGTTCATGCCCCTGCTGTTCATGGGCCAGGGGGCGCTCGGCTTCGACTCGCTCGAAATCCTCGCCCACCGCGCCCTCTGGTCGGTAGCGGTCGCCGGCCTGCTGGTGCTGCTGGCGAAACAGGGTGGTCAGGTCCGTGCCGCCTTCGCCTCGCCCCGGACCCTGGGCTGGCTGACGGCCTCGACCCTGCTAATCGCCGTCAACTGGGGCCTCTATGTCTGGGCCACCACCCATCACGCCACGCTGGAAGCCAGCCTCGGCTATTACATCAACCCGCTGCTCAACATGGTCGTGGGCCTGTGGCTGTTCCGTGAGAAGATCGACAAATGGGGCTGGGTCGCCATCGGCCTGGCCGCCGTCGGCGTGGCCTTCCAGACCGCCGCCCTCGGCCGCCCGCCCTGGATCTCCATCGTCCTGGCCATCAGCTTCGCCAGCTATGGGGTGATCAGAAAGCGCGTGCCCATCGACGCCCAGGCCGGCCTGCTGGTCGAATGCCTGCTGCTGGTCCCCTTCGGCCTGGCATGGGTGCTGTGGCTGCAGCACACCGGCACCGGCGTGGCCTTTGACAGCCCGGTCAACACCGCCTGGGCCCTGCTCAACGGCCCGGCCACCGTCCTGCCCCTGGCCCTGTTCGCCTGGTCGGCCCGACGCCTGCCGCTGTCGACCCTCGGCTTCATCCAGTTCCTTGCCCCGACGCTCCAGTTCACCGTCGGCGTCTGGGCCGGTGAGGCCCTGACACCCCTGCGGATCATCAGCTTCGCCTTCATCTGGGGCGGGGCGGGGGTGTTCGCGACCGCGGCCTTCTTCCGCCACCGCGCCGCGCGAGAGGCGCTGAAGCGTTGCGCCGAGCCGGTCTAGCCTCCCGCGTAGACCGCCTCGACCAGCCGCACCGCCCGCGGGTCCCCGATCAGATGCGGCGACTGGCGCGTCATCACATAGGCCATCGAAAGCCCCGCCTCCGGGTCGGCGAAGGCGCAGGACCCGCCCCAGCCGCAATGGCCGACGGCGTTCGGGTTGGGACCGAAGATGTGCAGCCCCTCATTGCGCATCAGGCCCGCCGCCCAGCTGATGTCGAAGGGCAGGACCCGGTCCCGCCCATGGATCCGCTCGCGCAGCATCCCCGTCCGTACGTCGGGTGACAGCACGGTCCGACCTTCCAGCGTCCCGTCCACGACCACCCCCATGATCCGCGCCAGATCCCGGGCCGTGCCATGCAGGTTGGCCGAGGGCAGTTCCATTGTCCGCCACTCCGCCGAGCCGCGCCCGCCGGGGGCGGAACCGCTGTCCAGGAAGGCGGCGCGCTTTACCGCGTCGATCACGCCCAGATCGGGGGCCGCCGGCGGCTTCCTCATCTGCGCCACCCGCCCGTGCTCCGCCGCCGGCAGGCCGATCCACAGGTCCAGTCCGGGGAAGTCCTCGCGCAGGGCCGTGCCCATGCTGCGCCCGTCGACGATCCGGAACAGTTCCCCGGCCAGCAGGCCGATGGTGATGGGGTGATAGCCCGACTCCGTCCCCGGTTCCCACATCGGCGCCTGTTCGCACAGCCTTGCCAGCGCCGCCGCGCGGTCGAACCAGATCGACGGGTCCACGCTCTCCGAAAACCCCGGCAGCCCCGCCTGATGGCTCATCATCTGGCCGAGGGTGATCGCCGCCTTGCCGGCCTGTCCGAAGGCCGGCCAGACGTCCGCGACCGGCTGCTCATAGTCCAGAAGGCCGCGCTCCACACAGGTGGCGATGAGCAGCATCATCACCGCCTTGCCGGTCGAGAACACCGGCGTCAGCGTCGTCTCGCCAAAGGGTATGGTCCGGGCCGCATCGGCCCATCCGGCCCACAGATCGACGACCACCTCGCCGCCGATACAGACGCTGACCCGTGCCGCCTGCTCGTTCAGCCCCTCGGGGGCGTGGGTGAAGTTGGCCGCGAAGGCGTCCTTCAAGGCGGCGAAGCGGGGCGGGCAGAGGCCGTGGATGTCGGGGAGGGTCATGGGTTGGTACTACCGATCCCTTCCATTCCCGTCACCCTCGGGCTTGACCCGAGGGCCAGACCATACGCGGTGCGGTCCCGGATGCGGCCATCGACCCTGGGACCGCTTTCAGCAGCCCGTCCGTCCCGGCCCCTGATCCTCGGGTCAAGCCCGAGGATGACGACCCCGGAGAGCGAACCCTACTCCCTTGCCGCCGCCGACGCCGCCCTTGCCGCCTCGAACTCCGCCCCGGCGTTCCATTCCGGCCAGGCCCGGCTGTCCGCCAGATCGCGGCCGACGCGGTACAGCAGGTCCACGTCCACCGCAGCGGCGTCCATCACCCAGTCGCTCGTCCACTCGTCCGACGGCTTGTGATAGCGGTTGGCCACATAGTCGCGGCTGGCGGCGTTGTGGCCGGTAAAGCCCGCCGCGCCGAACAGGGCCGGCACGCCCATCTTCGCCAGCGGGAAATGGTCCGAGCGATAGAAGCCGCCGGCCTGGGGGGCCGGGTCGGGGATCAGCACCCGCCCCTGTTCCGTCGCCCGCCGCTCCAGCCAGCGGTCCGTCTCGCTCTTGCCGGCGCCCATGACCACGATCTGCGGGGAGATCTCGGCCCCGGGCAGGAAGCTGTCCATATTGATGTTGGCGACCGTCGTCTCCAGCGGCCAGACCGGATTGGCGGCATAGTATTCGGCCCCCAGCAGCCCGGCCTCCTCGGCCGTCCAGGCCGCGAACACCACCGACCGGTCGGGCGCCGCGCCCGCCTTGAACAGTCGCGCCAGTTCGATCAGCCCGGCCACGCCCGTCGCATTGTCGACGGCGCCGTTATAGATGTCGTCATCCCCCACCGGCGTGGCGCGGCCATAGGCGTCCCAGTGGGCGCCGTACAGAACCGTCTCATCGGGATGCCCGGCACCGGGAATGCGGGCCAGAATGTTGCGGCTCTCGATCCGGTCGGCGGTCTGGCCGAAATCGATCGACATCCTCACCCCGGTCAGGGTCACGGGCGCGAAGTCCGGCGTCCGCGCCGCTGCGCGCAGGGCGGTGTAGTCGAGGCCTGCATCGGCAAACAGCCGCTCTGCCACCGGCCCCTGTATCCACCCCTGCGCCGGCACCCGCTCGGCGTCCGGATTCCCCCGCACGATGTCGAATTTCGGCGCCGTCGAGGACCCCTCCAGCACGCTCCAGCCGTAGCCGGCACCCGCCGTGTCATGGATCACCAGAACCCCCGCGGCCCCCTGCCGCGCCGCCTCCTGGAATTTGTAGGTCCAGCGGCCGTAGAAGGTCATGGCATTGCCGTCGAACCGACCCGCCACCGGGTGCCCCTCCGGCGCACCGAAGTCGGGGTCGTTGACGATGACCAGCAGGATCTTGCCGCGCAGGTCCATGCCCTTGAAGTCGTCCCAGCCACGCTCGGGCGCGCTGACGCCATAGCCGGCGAAGACCACCTCGGCGTCCGTCACGGTGATATGGTTCACCGGCCGGTCGCTGGACACCAGAATGTCCGGCCCCCGCACCAGGGCCCGGCTGGCACCGCCCGCGCTGACCGTGATGGTCGCCGGCCCGTCGTGCCGCGTCCGCCCCAGCTGTGCCCTCTGCACCCACGAACCGTCCGGCCCGCCGGGCTCCAGCCCCAGCGCCTGGAACTGGCTGACCACATAGTCGACCGTCCGCTGCTCACCCGGCGTCGCCACCCCGCGCCCTTCGAACGCGTCCGAGGCCAGCACCCGCACATGCTCATTGAGGCGTGCGGCGTCGGCCTGCTGGGCGAGGACGGGGGAGGCCGACAGGAGGGCGAGGACGGCAGTGAGGAGGATGCGGTGCTGGGTCATCCCTAAATCTAACGCCCTTCCGTCGCTTTCGTCATCCTCCGGCAAAGCGGCGCAGCCGTGCCGACCGGGAAGTTCGACTCAGCGGACGCTGCTCGGGTCCGCTATGGGTGGTTAGCTGACATTGACGGGCCAGCGTGCTCAGGTGGTTGCAGCCGCCGGATTAACTCGAAGCCCGTCTATGACCCCATCGCCGAAGATCGAACTAAGCGGCGTCCTGTCGCGCTTCACGGCGAACGGTAGTTCCGTCGAACTCAGACTTTCGCCGTTCGCGTTTTCTTTGGAGCCGGATGCAGAACCCGTATGGGTTCTCGCTTTCTCGGAGCCTGCTTTCGACGTCAAAGCCGTGGAAGCGTATCTGGACAACGAGGTCGATATTGAGGTCTTCGACCGACAGGTGATTGTCTACGACGTATGGGCCGGAACCGATCAGCCCCTTGGTGCGGCAAACGTGACGGTGACCAAAGTAGGGTACGACACCGCAGATTTTGAACGCTACTCGCAGAGGTTAGAGTCGGAGATCGAACACCTGCAAATTAGCCTCAGAACTGCCAACACCAAGAACGACAAAGGGCGAGCCATCGTGGTGGAACTGCTTCGCCGGGCAGAAATAAAGGCAGACGCTTCCGACCAATTCCGCGAACGACAGGCGTCCGCGATTGAGGTTTTGAAACGGTTGCAGACCCATTTCGACGAATGACGCTGCCGCTGGCAACACTCTGCGAACTATCAATCGTTTCGTCCGCTATGGGTCGGAAGCCGACCTTAGCCTCGGGATGGTTAGCGGAACTTGGCGTTGCGGCGACGGAAGCGGTCCCAAATGGACCTCGCGACGTTCAAGCCAATCACGACCGCCATCATCGGCCAGACCCAGCGGTCTGGAATGTGGGCTCCGATGTCCAGCTGAAGCAACGCCCAGACCACCCCCATCAAGGCCAGTGTTCCAGCCCACAAGATGATCGAATTTTTGGCGTCGCGGCTCATGGCGGCATCTCTCTTCCCAATGCAGCTTACTGACACGCGGCACGTCCGCAACAGGTCGGGAGCCGCTCGTGGCCTTAGGGTGGGGAGCAGACATACCGAAAGCTTCGCGGCCCGAGTCCGGGTTTCACCTTTGTCGGGACAGCCGGAGTCGGCGATACGCGCCAACCAGCACCAAGACCGCCCCTATCACTACCAGCGTTGGTCGCTGCTGGACCCAGTCCCAGACCCAGTCCGGTGCCCACCTGTAGGACTGGGTTCCAAGCGTTGTCAGCCAGTATCCGACGAGCGCGATAGTAAGACCCGTGACGATCAGCCAGTCGGACCTTCGCATCTCAACGCCTCCGCTCATAAAGCCAATCTGACAGGGGACGCTCGTGTCCGCTATGGGTCGAAGCAGTCGGTAGTACTCAGCCCGAAAGCGGACCCTACCGCCCCTCCAGCCACCCCAGCACCCCGTCCGCCGCCACGACGCCCGAGGCCATCGACGCCTGCAGCAGATAGCCGCCTGTCGGTGCTTCCCAGTCCAGCATCTCGCCCGCGACGAGGCCCGCATCGACCTGGTCCAGCCGCACCCCGCCGGCGGAGGAAATCGCCCGCGCCAGCCCCTGCACCCCGGTCAGCGTCAGCCGCACCGCCTTGATCCGCTTCGCCAGCTTTTCGGCCCCGGCCGGCAGTTCGCCCGGGATCTCGCGCAACAGCCCCACCGCCGTCGGCGACAGCCCGGCCACCTTGCGCAGCCAGTTGGTCGCGCTGTCCTTGCCGCGCGGCTTCGCCAGCCGCCCCGCCAGCGCCTCGACCGACAGATCGGGTCGCAAATCGACCGTCAGCGCCGCCGTCCCGTCGCGTTCGATCGCATCCCTCAGCCCCGCCGACAGGGCATAGACGGCCCCGCCTTCCAGCCCGTAGCGCGTCACCATGGCCTCGCCCCGTACCGTCCGGTCCCCGTGCGTCAGGGCGACGGGCTTGAGCGGCTGCCCGGCGAACCGGTCCGCGAACACCTCCGACCAGGCCACGTCAAAGCCGACATTCGACGGCCGGAACGGCGCGACCGCCACCCCTTCCGCCGCCAGCCAGTCCCGCCAGCTCCCGTCCGACCCCAGCCGCGGCCAGCTGGCCCCGCCCAGAGCCAGCACCACCGCATCGGGCGTCTCGACCCGCTCGCCGTCGGGGGTGTCGAACACCCAGCCGCCTTCACGCCGGCCGACGAGCCGCGATCGCGTCCGCACCTCGACCCCCAGTTCCGCCAGCCGTCCCAGCCAGGCCCGCAGCAGGGGCGAGGCCTTCATCGCCCGCGGGAACACTCGTCCCGACGAGCCTGTGAAGGTCGCCTGCCCCAGCCCCTCGGCCCAGCCGATCAGACGGGTCGGCGAAAAGGCTTCCAGCCAGGCCGCGACCGTCCCGGCCGCCTCGCCATAGCGGCCGGTGAAGGGCGCGAGGTCCTCGGAATGGGTGAGGTTCAGCCCGCCCCGCCCGGCCATCAGGAATTTCCGCGCCACGGACGGCATGGCCTCATGCACCGTCACGGCCAGACCCGCCCGCGCCAGCCGCTCGGCGGCCATCAGCCCGGCGGGCCCGGCGCCGATGATGTGAACTGTCCTGGCTGAATCGCTCATGGCCGACCCACTACCCTGTTCTGAGACGAACGTCCGGCGAAAGCGGGTTCTTCACAACGGGCACAACGACGATCACAAAGGACACGACGGGTGCTGTGAAGCGGAACCAGCCCGACCTGTCCTCGATCGGATCAAGGCGGCGTAAGCCGCAATTCCCGGCACACGGATCAAGACACCGACGTTGGCACACCCCCGATCCCGTCGTGTCCGTTGTGATCGTCGTTGTGCCCGTTGTGATGAACCTCCACCCCGCAGGACGAAAAAACCGCTCCGGGAACCCCCCAAAGCCGCCTACGCTCATCCCCCATGAGCGTTGCCTTTACCCGCGACGAGGATCTGGAGGCCACGGCCGCTGATCTTCCGGACCGCCCGATATCGCCCCACCCGAACCTGGTCACCCCATCGGGGCTGGCCCTGATCGAGGACGCCCTGGCCTCGGCCCGAGCGGCCTATGCCGCAGCCCAGGCGAAGGGCGACATCGAGGCCGACCGCACCGCCATGGCCCGCGCCACCCGCGACCTGCGCTACTGGTCCGCGCGCCGCGCCACCGCCCAGCTGGTCGAGACCGAACCGGAGGGCCGGGTCCGTTTCGGCGGCTCCGTCACCCTCGAACGCGCCGACGGCCGCACCCAGACCTGGCGCATCACCGGCGAGGACGAGGCCGATCCCGCCGCCGGCTCGGTCAGCCATGTCTCGCCCCTCGCCGTCGCCCTGATGGGCAAACAGGTCGGTGATGAAGCGGTCGTCGCCGGCCAGGCGGTAGAGGTCATCGCCGTCGATTGACCGTCAACGGTTGCCCCGGCCCCCCGCTTGCCCCACCTTGGGCAACAAGGGGCGCAAGCCATCCTGCGCTCCACAAGCGCGAAGCGCGACAGCGCCAAGAAAAAGAGAAAGAGCCGCCCATGGCCCGAAAGCCCAACTACAGTTTCGAGCGTCAGGAACGCGATCGCGCCGACGCCAAGAAGGCCGCCGAAAAGGCCGCCGCCAAGGCTGAGAAGAAGGCCGCTGCGGCCGCCCGCAAGGAAGCCGGACTGCCCCCGCTCGAGGATTGAGGGCCGGACCCGGACAAACGGTCGCGGTGCACCGGCACAGCTGAGTCGCGCGAGAGGCATTGCGTGACGGTCCGCCCCGGCTATGGTCGCGGGCGTCAGTCAACAGGAATGCCCGACCATGCGTCTTCGTCTCGTATCCCTCGCCGCGATTCTCGCGGTCGTGGCCCCCGCTGCACCGGTCTGGGCCCTGTCGCCGGAGTCCGGATCGATCACCGCCGTCGCGGCCCAGCCCCAGGCCGAGCCGCTCCAGGGCGCGCCCGTCGCTGACCTGGTCGCCCGCGTCGACATCCCCTGGTCGCGCTTCCAGCTCGACAACGGCCTGACCGTCGTCGTCCACACCGACCGCAAGGCCCCGGTGGTCGCGGTTTCCGTCTGGTACAATGTCGGCTCCAAGGATGAGCCCGCGGGTTCGACCGGCTTCGCCCACCTGTTCGAACACCTGATGTTCGGCGGGTCCGAGAACTCCCCGACCAGCCACATCCAGGCCATGAGCGCCGCGGGTGCCACCGGTCTGAACGGCACCACCTGGTTCGACCGCACCAACTATTTCCAGACCGTCCCGACCCCGGCCCTCGAACAGACCCTGTTCCTCGAGAGCGACCGCATGGGCTATCTGCTCGGCCAGGTCGGCCAGGAGGTGCTCGATCTGCAGCGCGGCGTCGTCCAGAACGAGAAGCGCCAGGGCGACAACCAGCCCTACGGCCTTGCCAACTATGCCCAGCTGGCAGCCCTGTTCCCCGAGGGTCATCCCTATCGCCACTCGACCATCGGCTCGATGGCCGATCTGGACGCGGCCAGCCTCGAGACCGTGCGCAACTGGTTCCGGGACAACTATGGCCCCAACAACGCCGTCCTGGTCCTGTCGGGCGATATCGATGAGGCGACCGCCCGCGTCCTGACCGATCGCTATTTCGGTGCCATCCCGCGCGGTCCGGTCAATGTGCCCGCCGCTGCCGACATCCCGACCCTGGCCGCCCCGGTCGAGGAAGTCCTGCGCGACCGCGTTGCCCAGACCCGCATCAGCCGCGCCTGGGTCGTGCCCGGCCTGCTCGACCCCGATGCCATCCCGCTCGCCGTCGGGGCCTCCATCCTCGGTGGTCTGGAGTCCTCGCGTCTCGACAACGCCCTGGTGCGCGGTGACCAGACCGCCACCGGAGCCAATGCCGGCTCCCAGGCCTTCCATCGCCTCGGCTTCTTCACCTATTCGGCCACTGTGAAGCCCGGCGGCGACGCCGCCGCCGTCGCCGCCCGGATGGACGCCGTCCTCGCCGAGCTGATGGCCAATGGCCCGACCCAGGACGAGATCGACCGGGTCGTCACCCAGTATGCCGCCCGCACCATC
>VYMF01000405.1_pt1 | contig 11208 bp, 10 predicted proteins | sample 5115271 | NCBI WGS metagenome assembly VYMF01 (sample SAMN12291778, study PRJNA351875) | freshwater metagenome | isolation source: freshwater lake | place: USA: Michigan, Wintergreen Lake | collected 2013-08-08
TAATTTTTGTAATTGCTGACGGGAAGCACTGGTTTCTTCCTGTTTGAACAGTTGTAACATCTGTTTGAGGATATCTCTGACGCTGATGGAGATAGAAGAGGTTGCCGCAATAGCAGGGGTGGATTTTACTTGGTCGAGAAGATAGTTAAGATAGGCCTGTAATTCGGCAAAAGTCGGTTCACCGTTTTTAACGATAGCGTTAGCTTCCTCGGCCTGCAAACCTAAGGGATCCTGCACCTTATCGATCAATATCTGAAGCAGATCATAACTCTTGAGGAACAAAGACTCTAATTTTTGATCCACTTGTATGGGATTTTTTTTCAATATTGTGAAAGCATCCTCAAGACGGTGAGCAGTTTTTTGGATACTACTATAGCCTAACATGGCCGCCCCTGCCTTGATGGAATGGGCGGCACGAAACATCTCGTTCATCTGTTCAGTGTTGTTCGTGAGATGGCCTAAGTCTAAAATCCCCTGTTCCAAAGTTTCCAGGTGTTCTTTTGCTTCTTCGATGAAATAGCCGAGAATTTTCCGATCGTTAGCGGAGTCCAAGGTATTATCCCCCTTATCACGATGCTATCTAGTCCTGGATTGGCCTAGTTTTTCATTAAATATATCAGTGACTCTTAAATCATTATAAATACATCAACAACTACCTCTGACAGGGGGACAAGCGAGCTAGAAGGTAGATAGGGCAAGCGATATAGCTCTTTGTCCTTTGATGTAATCCTTCAACCGATAGCGGCTAATTTGCATTAGATATTCTATATTTTTTTAGGAACATTTGATGTAGCCCGAGCCAATGATAGAGATCTTGACCCACATAAAAACTGCTGTGCCTGCGTTGACCTTTATATCTTTTTTCAGGTCTTGTTACATATTTTTGGATTCCCATATCCTTAATTTTTTTACCTTGCATTGTGGCACTTGTGTAAGCAATAGCTATAACAATTCCAAGTTAGTCAGAATATACCAAGGCTCTTTTGTTGGAAAACCCCGATAGGTTTTTTTCCACTTACCAGCTAAGTTAAACTGGCCAAATCCCCGCTCTTTTGTCATATTTACATCATGCAAAAATAATTTAGTTCCTGGACTTAAACCCAATCCTCTCATTTCTTGATAAACTCCTTCCTTCGTCTTAACATTTGTGCTTTGTTTTTGTCTTAAACAAAAGTATCCACTCTGCTCCTGAAGCCATCTTCCTAGACTGACTGAACAAAATTCTCTATCTCCTAATGTTCTTCGAGATTACTGCTGCCCTTTTTGTCTAATATCTCTCAATAAATTGCCATGGCTCTCTTATCATAAATTAGACTCACCATCAAGATATTTATTGCTCCCCAACTCGTCCGGTCTATGGCCATATATACTAATCCTTTTATTGTGAATCTCTCCGGCTGTTTTAACATCTCTTTTAGGCACGGAAACCAGATTCTTTCAATCTTCAGAATTTCCAGCTTTAAAAATCTTTTTAGTTTTTTTCGCCGACTCTCAAACAGGATTGGTATAGGTAGTGCTTCTGCTAATATCTCTAACTTTGCTTGCTTCAATATTTGTAAGGTTCCAACTATCATTAACAACAGTAGATATCTGGCTCGTCCCAGTTCATTCTCTAAGACTTTCTGATATAGTTCACTTATCATTTTCGTTATCTAGCTCATATCTACTATATATTACTTATCTTTTTTTGGAGTCTTTATCTGTATTCCATGCTACATAAACTTTTCAGCTTGCTTGTCCCCCTGTCAGGGAGAATTCGCCAATGGATTAACACAGGCTAATTGGCTATCTCAAGTTATTTTTCAATTTTTTGGATGGATTATAGTCATGGCATTTACCTTTATTTTTAGTTTAATTCTCTGGCTAATTATTGGCAATGTCCTCTATTATAGCGTTTCCTGTTCACAAGAGGTACATTCTCAATCCTGAAAAGCTTAATCAACAAAGGTTAAAGTGTGCCTCGCAGATGCGAGAACCGCTATATATGCAAGCAACTGTTTTACGTCAAAAGAATCCACAGGTTAATTCCTCTCCTGTTAGAAGGAGTGAATCCTTCAATATTCTTCAAATATTCTCCCTATTTTGGTTACAGGGAAGGTAAGGAATCCGGGTATCATTATCCGAGGAATTAACGGGTGGTGATGGGGTATTTAGTGATTGAAAAATTAATGTTTATTCAATAAGTTTTTGGCAATCTGGATTATCTTGCAAAGCTTTATTGATATCCGATTTCCAAGCTTTGTCGTTATGCCAACGTTTTGCCCAAAATTGAGCGTCTTTAAAGTTGCTAGACGTTGTGGGGATTTTGCACAAAATTTCAAAAGCATCTTCTCTACCCGGTACATTAGCCACAAAATTATTGCTACCCAGTCCTAATGCTTGCTGAATTAACATTAATTCATTTAATTGAGTCGCACACTTGTCAGGAAACTGATTACCTTGTTTCTTTTTCAATTCTTGCAGTTGTTGAATATTCTTTTCTAAGGTAATATTAAAATCTCGTTTAGCACAAATTTCTGGAATACTAGGTGAAGGTGTCACCACGACATTAGGAGTCTTTTCAGGAGTCACTTTAGTTAAATCAGCACGAGAATTTTCCACCTCAACTAATTTTTCTAGTTCTTGTCTAACCCATTGAACATTAAATACCTCTTTATAAATTCGATTAGTCACTTCTAGATAATCATCATTTTTAATCACTAATTCAGCTTGCTGAAGTGCCAATTTTTCCAGTTTGTTATCAGCAAATACTCTCCCCTGCAAAATATCTTGATATATTTCTAATGTTGACCTAACATTTTTATCAGGAGTTAAGAGACTGTTTTGTATTTTCTGGAGATGGGCTGCCGCTTTATTTTGTAACCAATTTTCTACAATATATTTCTGAATCAATTGTTCAATTTTTGTTTTTTCTTGTCCTTCCCGCAACTCATTTTTATTGTCAATTAGCAAACGAATAACTATTTCTGTTAACTCCAAGTTACAATCCGTCCAAGCTAGAATTTCCTCAATTAAAGCTGCTCTTTGATTCTCTTCAAATTCGGGCGTTAATTTTTCTTCAGCCAGTTGATATGCTTGCCCTTGACGTGCTATCTGTGCTTTTCGTTTGGCGGCGATTTCACTTAACTCTAAAAAACGCTTTTCTGACTCATTAATATCTTGATTTTTACTCCAAGTTAAAGCTTCTGCTAAATCTTGATCATAAAGAAGTTTAGTGGCATCTTCCCCTGAATTTAACCAAACTTCGTACTTGTCAATGTATGGAGGTATTTTATTTAATTCCGTTGTCACCCAAGTTTCATTAAAAACATTTCTATAAATCTTATTATAAACTTTTAACTTTTGTCGGTCTTGAACTACCAATCCCGTTAAGCGTAATTCTATTTGGTCGGGACTACCATCATCGGGAATTTCACTATTTCTTAAAATTTCTTGGTAAAGCTTCAGCATTCTTCTACCCGTGACACGCTTATTTAATAAACGATTCCGAATAGTTTTTAGGTGTTCTGGACTATCTTGAGATACCCAGTTACTAATTACTTGCGACTGGATAAAATCGCCGACATTAATCGGGGTTGCTGCCGATTCCCTGCCAAATCCAGTGCGAGATGTGGAGATTAAATGACAAATTTTTTGAGTTAAAAATGGTTGTCCACCTGTCCATTCTATAACCTCCTCTAAAACCCGTTGCGGTTCGATAAATTTTTCCTGCAATCCCTCGGCCAGTTTTCTGGCATCCCTTATGGTAAATCCAGATAATCGAATATCTTGACCAATATTAAAAGGACTACGATAATTATCTAGAATAAAGTTAGAAACTGCCGCTACCCCCAACATACAAAAGGTTAGACGTTGGTAATCCCTATTATGAGGACGTTTTTCATGACAGCTACGCAGCCAAGCAAAGAAATCATCTGTGGAAAAATTTAAACTCAGAACGATATCAATTTCATCGAAACAGATAACAATAGGTCGGGATACCTCCTTTAAGAGAATTTCCTCAACAAATTGATCAAGACGATTAATAGGTGATTTATAGGCTCGTTCATCCCACCAAGTTTGCTGTTTGTCCCGAATAGAAAGATCAAATCGTTTAACCAGTTGCTCAAATAATACTCGATACCAAATATCTTCGGATATGTTTTTTCCTGAACCACTCAAATCAATGGTAGCACAATCAATATTATCCTCTTGCAGTCGTTTTTGTGTCTGTACCCACAAACTTGATTTTCCCATTTGACGGGAATTCAACACATAGCAATACTGTCCATTTTTTAGATAGTTATAAAATAGATCATCTGCTTCCCGCTTGATATAACTAGGTGCATCTAGGGGGACGCTGCCTCCAACATAATAAAAATTGTTCGCCATAGGATTAAAATTAGCAATTTGTCTGATTGGTTAAGTTTGATGAATAATTTAATCAAAGGTTATCTGTCCCTAAGCTAGTCCGCATTTAAAGTTCTGGTTTCGATGGGGGAACGGGGAACAGGTGAAAACGAATATCAGATTTAGATGTACAACAGTTTAACTCAATATATCGGATTTTAGGCGGATAAGCGATACCTAAAATAGTCGCTGTATAGTGGATAACGGGGTTGAACAGCATTCTGCACAAAGGTTACTAATCCTAAACTATGAAGTTGCCAATTAATTGTTGCACCTAAATCAACGGGAGAAGACGACTCTACAACCTTTTTCATTCCTGCTGCTAGGTTTGGATGTTCTTGTAAGTTTAGCAAATGTCCTCGCAAATGATCCCCATAAATTCCCGCTTCCGTGGCTGCTGTCTTTTCAAAATCTGCTAAAGACAGCTGTTTTTGGGTAATTGCATAAAGCGCTTTTTGGATTAAATAGGGATGTCCCCCAACAAGATTAATTATTTTTTGCAGTTCATCTTTTCCCAAGTTAGCCTGATATTTATTGGCTAGAGTCAAGACCTGTTCTGGAGTAAAATCAGGTAACAGGATTTCTGTTCCTACATTCAAAGGAGATTTATTCAGGTCAGCAGGAACATAATTTTCTGTGGAATAGGTGATAATTAAGTGTAACTTTTGCCAAGTATTATTATTTTTTGCCTCCTCGTGCCAAAGACGAAATAAACTAAGGAAATCGTCGGCAACGCTTGCATAAACAAAGAGACTATCTATCTCCTCTAAAACTAAAATTAGGGGTTTATCCAGCTTTTTGAGCAAATGATCTTCAAAATAGGCAGTACAGCTATAAATTCCTAATCCTTCTTGCCATTTTTCTTCAAAGAGATTTGCTAACCCTAATTTCTTGGAAATAATCAAAGCAAACCAAGAGAGCAATCGGTCTAAATCGCCGAGAATTCCTTTACTTGCTTGTAAAAAACTCAAACTGACGGTTTTATACTCTCTTTTGTCAACTTGAATCAAAATTCTATCGACTAATAGGGTTTTACCCATCCCCTTAGCTGATTTAATCCGCAACAATGAACCTGCTTGACTCACCGTCTCCAGACAAAGCTGTTCCACTGGAGGACGTTCAACATACTTGGACAAATCCGCGGCCCGGTTTTCTCCCTCATCCTCAGACATGGCAGCCGGTGTTTCCTCCAACTCATCCCAGTCAGCGATTTCTCGATAATCAAGGTCTAATTTTTGACAAATTTCATAAAAATTAAGATTGCTAATCGATTTACCGTTAAGAAAAAGACTAACAGTCGATTTTGCTAACCCTAACTCCTCAGCAAGCAGCTGTTGAGTTGCGTAACTATTGCGTTTAAGTGCTTGTTTGACTCTAGGGATATATTCTGATTTTACTTTAAGCGATCGCCCCATAAACTTCCATCAATCGACGCAATCTCTATTTTATCGCAAAAAACTCAGACATATCTCAGTCATGAGATCAGAGATTGATCGTTGACACTAACAAATACAAAAAACTCAGACATATCTCAGTCATGAACTCAGAGAGTCATGACTGAGGATCAAGATGTAGTGGTCGAAGTGTATTTATAAACTACACAAAACATAATGCTTGACATATTTCCTCCTAAGCCCAAAGACAATGACACTTATAAGGGTGATTCTGGGACTTCAGCTAAGTCTGACAATTATTTAACCTCTGAGGAGAAGTCTCTTTTATCTGATTTACTCAAAGTTAGGGCTGCCACTGTCGTAAGCTTTAAAATTGAAACAGATAGAATTGGAGAAGCTGACTTACAAGATAAATTAGAAAAACTAGCGGAAAAAGGCTATATCTCAGTTAGTGAACAAGAAAACTACAAAATCTTTACTCCCACTTGGAAAACTCGTTGGCTGAGGGTAAATGGTATTTTGTAGTCAGGTTCTAACGGAATTAGATAAGTTTCCTTTTTTCAGTTCATTCACCCATTACCTATTTTTGGTAGATTCTCAGACAACTGCTGCCACCGACCTTTCTAGTGAAATACAGAAATTTGTGGAAGGACATCGGTGGTCTTTTGTGTTTGCTTCGATAATTATTGGAGTAGCAGTTGAAACTAGAATTAGCTATTTCTCAGCTTTTAGGATTCGTCATTTATTTCCCGATTTTAAAAAGGATTTTTTAAAGACTTTTTTTCATTTATTAATTGTCAAAATTGTTACATCAATACTCTTATAAGTAGTCGGACATATAGCGGTTCTCGCATCTGCGAGGCACACTTTAACCTTTGTTGATTAAGCTTTTCAGGATTGATAATGTACCTCTTGTGAACAGGAAACGCTATAAATAAACAACACTATGTTAAAGAATGTAAAATAGGCGGTTTTCGCTGCTGCATACAGCCTTCTACCCTATTTACAAAACTTTATACAGCAGCGAAAACTTATGTCCGACTACTTACTACCGAATCACCATCCGCTATTTAACCGGAACGGTCGAACAGTGTTGATTACTGGTTACTAATCAGTGATCACTGAAAAGACTCCCCAACACCCATCTCACTGGCGGGAAAATCGCTATAGAATAGAGAAAAAAAAGAATTGCGAGGAAAAAACTCTGTCTTTTAACCCGATTGTCATTCCCCCTTCCCCGGAAAATCCCGCTCGCTATCTAGTGATCATGCTGCACGGTTGGGGTGCAGATGCCATGGATCTGGCCCCCCTTGCATCGATGCTGGATCTAGCTGATTGTCAATTTTTGTTTCCCAATGCTCCTTTTGATCATCCCCAAGTGCCGGGGGGACGCGCCTGGTATGCTTTAGAAACCTCCGATTATCAAGGTTTAGTCGCTAGTCGTCAACAGTTGCACGATTGGATTATTTCCCTAGAAGCAACTACCGGTATTCCCCTAGAGCGGACTTTTTTGACCGGTTTTTCCCAAGGGGGAGCGATGACGCTGGATGTGGGTTTATCTTTACCCTTGGCGGGATTGGGTTCCTTGAGTGGTTATCTGCACGGTGAACCCCATCCCCAAGGACCACAAAATGTCTTAATTGTTCATGGTAAGCAGGATACCGTCGTTCCTGTCGCCATAGCTCGTCAAGCCAGGGATTTACTGCTTGGTTTGGGGGTTAACGTTGAATATCATGAGTTAAATATGGGTCACGAAATCCCGATTCCGGCGCTGACTATTTTACGCCAATTCCTCCGCAATCGTCTAGAAACTGCATGAATAATGCTCGTCAGCTGGCTTTGCTGATTTTACGGGATATCGATCGCTCCTCCGCTTATCCCGATCGCGCTCTTGATCGCCATTTGTCCGCTAGTTCCTTAAATTGTCTTGACAAAGCCTTGACAACGGAGATTGTTTATGGTATAATGCGCCGACAAAGAACTCTGGATGGGCTGCTCGATCGCTTGGGGAAAAAAACCGCGGCCCAGCAACCCCCGGATTTACGGCGAATTCTCCATATTGGTCTTTATCAACTGCGTTATCTATCCCAGATTCCCCCATCAGCGGCGGTGAATACGGCGGTAGAATTAACTAAAATCAGTCATTTAGGCAAATTAGCGGCGGTGGTTAACGGAATGCTGCGGCAATATCTCCGTTTAACTGCTAATGGCGACGATCCTTTAATTTTACCGGAAAATACCGCTTCTAGATTGGGTATTCTCCACAGTTTCCCCGATTGGTTGGTGCAATTGTGGTTAGATCGCTTTAGTGTTACGGAAACGGAACAACTTTGTCAATGGTTTAATCGCTCTCCTGACCTTGATATTCGGATTAATCCCCTGAAAACTAGCCTAGAAGCCCTAGAAAATGAGTTAGAATCAGCCAATATAACTTTTAATCATCTTAAATTACCTCTAGCTTGCCGTTTAACCTCTGGTTTAGGCAATATTGAGCGTTTAGAGGGATTTCGAGCCGGAAATTACACCCTACAGGATATTAGCGCCCAATTAGTCACTTATCTGCTCGATCCCCAGCCCGGAGAGACAATTATCGATGCTTGCGCGGCACCGGGGGGAAAAACCACTCATATCGCCGAATTAATGGGCGATCAGGGTAGAATATTAGCCTGTGATCAAACGGCATCCCGTTTACGACAGTTAGAAGCCAATATTAAAAGATTAGACTTAAAAGCGATCGAAGTACATCTAGGGGATAGTCGCGATCGTCCCCAGTGGCGCGGCATCGCCGATCGTGTACTAATCGATGCTCCCTGTTCAGGATTGGGAACCCTGCACAAGCGTCCTGATATACGTTGGCGACAAACACCCGAAAATTTACCTGTACTAGCTAAACGACAGGGGGAACTTTTAGCCTCGGCTGCCACTTGGGTAAAACCGAAGGGAATCTTAGTTTATGCCACCTGTACTTTAAATCCGTTAGAAAATGAAGGAGTGATCGAGCAGTTTTTAGCCGCTCATCCCGATTGGAAAATGGCCACTCCCGACTCTAATTCATCTTTCTCAGAATACTATACAGAAACGGGAGCGATCGAAGTGTTACCCCATCGACATAATCAAGACGGTTTTTTTATGGCTAAGTTAGTCAAGGAAGTGTGGGATGAAAAATAAACAATTACTGAAAATTCTCATCGGTGTTGCTTGGATTGATGGTGTCATTCAACCATCAGAAAGAAATTATTTACGACAGGTAGCTGTGATGGAAAAACTTGATGATGATCCGGAGATAAAACCACTCTTATCGGAACTAAAACCAGTTAAAACCGGTGAATGTTATCGATGGTTAGAGTCCTATTTAGGCGATAATCCTAGTCCAGAAATCTATCAAGATCTACTAGCATCGATTAGCACTTTAATCTATAGCGATGACGACGTGGATATACAGGAAGCGAAATTATTAACCAAAGTGCAGAGTTTCGATCCGACTCATGATAGCCATCGATCGATGTTAGATAAATTAGTGACGGGAATTCAGAAATTGTACCACAAAGCAATTACTGAAAGTAATTAAGGAGAGGCTATCAGTGGTCAGCAGGTCAAAAAATTACCCGATAAAAACTGATAGCTGATCCCTAGATTTTAGGTAATAACCGTGGGTTGTTCCCGTCCAGTAGATTGACGAATTTGACCGATTTCTTCGGCTAAATCAATTAAGGGTTGTAGGGCCTTTTGGGTGTCTATATCGTGTTTACTCGCGTCCGGTTCATAACTTTCTAGATAAACCCGGAGAGTTGCTCCTTTAGTTCCCGTCCCCGATAGACGGAAAATAATCCGAGAACCATCAGTAAAACCAATGCGAATACCTTGATTTTTACTCACACTACCATCCACGGGATCCGTATAGCTAAAATCATCGGCATATTCCACTTCATAGTTACCAAATTGTTTACCCTTAAGGTCTAAAACCAGCTTCTGGAGACGTGCCATCATCTCTTTTGCCGGTTCTAAGGCGACTTCTTCATAATCATGACGAGAATAGAAATTACGACCGAACTCTTGCCAATGACTGCGAACAATTTCCTCTACAGATTCCCCTTTAACTGCCAAAATATTTAACCAGAAAAGAACCGCCCATAAACCATCTTTTTCGCGAATATGATTGGAACCCGTGCCGAAACTTTCCTCCCCGCAAAGGGTTGCTTTCCCCGCATCCAGCAAATTACCGAAGAATTTCCAACCGGTGGGAGTTTCATAACAGTCAATTCCCAGTTTAGCCGCTACTCGATCGGCCGCCGCACTGGTGGGCATCGATCGCGCCACTCCCGTGATACCATTTTGATAGCCCGGTACTAGATGAGCGTTGGCAGTTAGTACAGCTAAACTATCACTGGGGGTGACAAAAAAATTCTGACCGAGGATCATATTGCGATCGCCATCTCCATCGGAAGCAGCCCCAAAATCCGGAGCCTCTTGACCAAAGAGAATTTCTACCAGATCATGGGCATAGACTAGGTTAGGATCGGGATGACCACCACCAAAATCCTCTAAGGGAATACCATTTAATACTGTACCCTTGGGCGCGCCTAAACGCTGTTCAAATATGGCATAAGCGTAGGGACCCGTCACCGCATGGAGAGAATCCATGCACATTTTAAACTTACCAGAAGTGAGTAAGGCTTGAATGCGATCGAAATCAAAAATCTTTTCCATCATTTTGACGTAGGGAGTGACCGCATCGATCACTTCCACATCCATAGTTCCCAGTTTAAAGGAACTGGGGCGATCGAGGTTAATATCGGCCCCTGAGAGGATTTTATAACTGCTAATCACCTTAGTCTCGGCATAAATTGCATCGGTGATATTTTCTGGGGCCGGTCCGCCGTTAGTAACATTGTACTTAATGCCAAAATCCCCCTCTGGACCGCCGGGGTTATGACTAGCGGAGAGAACAATACCGCCAAAAGCGTTATTTTCGCGAATTAACCCAGAAATAGCGGGAGTAGAGACAATACCATCGGTTCCCACGAGGATTCTACCGATACCGTTAGCAGCGGCGATTTTCAGGATAGTTTGAATAGCTTGACGGTTATAATAACGACCATCTCCACCGACAACTAGGGTTTGACCCTCGATACCGTCTAAAGTATTGAAGATAGCTTGAATAAAATTTTCCAGATAATGGGGTTGTTGAAAAACGGGAACGGATTTTCGCAATCCGGAAGTCCCCGGTTTTTGGTCACTAAAGGGTTTTGTGGCAATGGTTTCAATCGTCATAGTCTTTTCTTGATAGGCTGACGCAATTCTCAACTTAAGTATTTGACACTCTCGCCGTCAAGCTACGCTGTGACGGGAGATTCTTGCTTCTACTCCTCTTAACTAGACACAATCCGAAGACTATGCCCCCGTCAGACCGAATCCACAAGCGTTT
>VYMF01000271.1_pt1 | contig 11206 bp, 14 predicted proteins | sample 5115271 | NCBI WGS metagenome assembly VYMF01 (sample SAMN12291778, study PRJNA351875) | freshwater metagenome | isolation source: freshwater lake | place: USA: Michigan, Wintergreen Lake | collected 2013-08-08
GACCTGGGCGTCGACGCCATGCACATCAACCTGCACAAGACCTTCTCGACCCCGCATGGCGGCGGCGGGCCGGGCGCCGGGCCGGTGGTGCTGAGCGAGGCCCTGGCGCCCTATGCCCCGACGCCCTGGCTGGTGCATGGGCCAGAGGGCCTGAGCCTGCAGGAAGAGGCCATCGGCGAGGCGGCCGGCGCCTTTGGCCGGATGAGCGCCTTCCATGGGCAGATGGGCATGTACGTCCGCGCCTACGCCTATATGCGCAGCCACGGCGCGGACGGCCTGCGCGAGGTGGCCGAGGATGCTGTTCTCAACGCCAACTACATCAAGGCGCGGCTCTCCGACCTGATGACCCCGGCCTTCCCGGATGGTCCCTGCATGCACGAGGCCCTGTTCGACGACAGCTGGCTGGAAGGCACCGGGATCACCACGCTCGACTTCGCCAAGGCGATGATCGACGAGGGCTTCCACCCGATGACCATGTACTTCCCGCTGGTCGTCCACGGGGCCATGCTGATCGAGCCCACCGAGACGGAGTCCAGGCAGGAGCTGGACCGGTTCATCGCGGCGCTGCGATCCCTGGCGCAGGCGGCCAAGGCCGGCGACGAGGGCCGCTTCAAGGGCGCGCCCCACCTGGCCCCCATGCGCCGGCTGGACGAGACCCTGGCGGCGCGGAAACCCAAGCTGCGCTGGAAACCCGAGGCGCCCGCGGCCTTGGCGGCCGAGTAGGCGGGCCCCCTACCGACCCATTGAGGTCGTCCTTCGGCTGGCGCCACCGGCCGAAGGACGACGGGGTTGCGATCACCTTAGACGCAACAATCGGTAACATCGAATTCTGTCTTCGAATTCACATTATCCATAGACGCCCGCCCAACGAGGCGGGAATCCTTGCAGGATATAGCTTTTGGCGACGCCTGAACCGATCCTGCACAGAAAATCACAGTAACCTTGTAGATTAAGTCTTCGTCATGGCCGCCCCGGCCATCTTTCCATCACCCCGGCCAGTCCATATGTGCGGGATGAGGCTGAAGAACCGGATCGTCCGGGACGGCCCAGCAGACCGCCCTGATGACCGCCCTGACCTTCGCCTCGCCCGAACCCCGCAGACGCCCCCAGGCGTCAGGTCTGGCGCGCCGGCTGAACAAGGCGGCCGGCATGGCGCTTGGCCTTGCGGTCATCGCGCTGGGTCTTCTGATTGCGCCGCTGCCGGGCCCCGGCGGCGTGCCGGTCATCACGGTCGGTCTGGTCCTGGTGCTGCGCGCCAGCACCGGCGCCAAGCGGCTGTTCATCAAGGCGCACCGTCGCTGGCCGCGCCAGCTGTCGCCGATCCGGCGGTTGCTGCGCCGTAACCCGCCCTTCGTCTCGATCCTCTGGCAGATGCTGCTGCGGACCGAACGGTTTGTCACCCGGCGGATAGGCCGCCTGGCCGGCCTGCGCCGTCGCCTGAGAGCGGCGCTCCGCCCCGCCTGAAAAGCTAAACCCAAAGGCCATGAAAAATGCCCTCCGACAGGATCGGAGGGCATCTTTGTTCTGACGCGCCGGCGAGCGCCGGCTGCGGCAGGAGTCTAGTTCAGGCGGCCGGCCAGCTGAGCGATGGCCGCGTCGACGCTGGGGTCGGCCTTGGCGGTCGCGATGCGGGCGGTCAGCAGGCGCTCAGCGGTCTGGGTGGCCAGATCGGCGGCGGCGGCCTTCACGTCGGCGGCGGCCTGGGCCTCGGCGGAAGCGATCTTGCGCTCGGCCAGGGCGGCGCGGCGGGCGATCGTCTCTTCCAGCTTGGCCTGGGCGTCGACCGCCATGCGGGCGGCGTCGGCTTCGGCGGCGGCCAGCATGCCGGCGGCCTGCTTCTCGGCGTCTTCCTTCTGGCTGCGGATCTCGGCCAGCAGGGCTTCGGCTTCGGCCCGCAGGCGGGCGGCCTCGTCCAGGTCAGCCTGGATAACAGCAGACTTGGCGTCGAGGGCGGCGGCGACCTTCTTGAAACCGCCGACATAGACGACGATGCCGAGGAAGACGATGACGCCCCAACCGACCCAGTTCTCCGGGCTGCCGAGGAATGCGATGACGGACGCGGGCATCAGAGAGCGCCTTCCTTGGCGGCCGCCAGGGCGGCGTTGAGGTCAGCGGCCTTGGGCGCCGCGCCGGTCAGCTTCTCGACAATGGCCGAGGCCGTATCGGAAGCGATGGTCGACACGTGGCTCATGGCCGCGTCGCGGGAGGCGCGAATGCGGGTCTCGGCCTCTGCCATACGGACAGCGAGCTTCTCGTCTTCAACCGCCTGACGGGCCTGGGCTTCGGCGTTGGCCTTGGCGCGGGCTTCAGAGGCGAGACGATGGGCCGTGGCGCGGGCTTCGGCCACATCAGCCTGGGCCTTGGCGGCCTGGGCGTTGGCTTCTTCCCGAACCAGGCGAGCCTGTTCAAGGGCGCCGGCGATTGTGCCCGTCCGCTCGTCCAGCACCTTGCGAAGACGCGGGATAAACACCCGCGACATCAGGAGGTACAGGGCGACAAACAGGATCAGCAGCCAGGCGATCTGACCCGCCCAGTGCTCGAACTGGAGTTGCGGCAGACCACCGCCGCCGTGTTGGGCTTCGGTGGTCGCATGGGTTTCGCCCGCCGGAGCGGCGTGCGGATCGGGAGTAGCCATCTGATGTCCCAGTGCGGCGCGCCGCGCCCTGGTGGGAGCGGTCGCGCCAGCCTAGTCGGAAACGCGTTTAGCCGAAGAGGATCAGCATGCCGAGAACGAAGGCGAGAATGCCCAGGGCTTCAGCCAGGGCGGCGCCGACGAACAGGTTGCCGATCTGGGCGGCGGCGGCGGCCGGGTTGCGGAGGGCGCCGGCGAGGAAGTTGCCGAAGATGGTGCCCACGCCGATACCGGCGCCGATCATGCCCAGGGTCGCGAGGCCCGCGCCGATGAACTTGGCGGCTTGAGGATCCATGAGAGTCTAGTCCTAGTTTGGTTTGAAGGTTCAGGAGTGTTCGGTTGTGGGCCGCTTTTAGTGGCCGTGACCGAGGTTGACCACATCATTGAGATAGATGGTGGTCAGAACGGCGAAGACGAAAGCCTGCAGGAAGGCCACGAGGAACTCGAGGGCCGTCAGGGCGGTGACCATGCCGAAGGCAAGCGGCCCGACGCCAAGCCCGATCAAACCGATCGAACCGGCGGCGGCCGTGGCGACGAAGCCGGCGAACACCTTCAGGGCGACGTGGCCGCCCATCATGTTGCCGAACAGACGCAGCATCAGGGTCACCGGACGCAGCAGGAAGGAGACGAACTCGATCAGGATGATGACCGGCAGCAGCGCCAGAGGCACGCCGCTGGGCACGAACAGCTTGAAGAAGCCCAGGCCATGCTTGCCGAAGCCGACGATCAGCACCAGGCCGATGGTCAGGATGGCGTAGGTGGCGGTGACAGCCAGCTGCGAGGTCGCGGTGAACAGGTGGAAGACACCCGGGATGTTCACCAGACCGAGGAAATTCTGCACCATGATGAAGGTGAACAGGGTGAAGACGAACGGCGCATACTTGCGGCCATCATGACCGATGATCGAGGTGGTCAGGTTGTCGATCATGCCGAAGAGGGTCTCGCCCACCGCCTGCAGGCGCCCCGGAACCACCTTGGCGTTGGCCGTGATCAGGCTCATGAAGCCAACCACGACGGCAAAGGCGAGCGTCATGGCCAGGTGCGAGTTCGTAAAGGCCAGATCGACCGTGCCGAGGCCCGGCAGAGTGACGTCGGGAAGATCGATGATCTTCTGGATCTGGAACTGATGCAACGGATCGGCCACGGGCCTCTCGCTCCTTAATCTTCGTCTTCGTCGTCGGCGATGACAGGAAGCGGGGTGTCACCCTGCTCCGCCTTCGCCTGCGCCATCAGCCGATCAGCGGTGCGCTTCGCCATCCAGAGCGAAAGCACGAAGCCGCCAACGACCCCACCAATCATGCCCCACGGTCTGGTCGGCAAAAACCAGTCCGCGATAGCCCCGAACGCCAGACCGATGAGCACACCGCCCAGCAGCTCGGCGATAATCCGCCACGCCTGACCCGCCGCCGCCTCGCCAGCTGCGTGCGACGCGGGCTTGGCGGTGCGCGCCTGGAGGGCGGCGGCCCGTTCGTCGAGGCGCTTCAGCGCCTCTTCGCGGTTTTCGTCGGCCCTAGGCATGGGAGCGGTCAGCTCTTCAAATGGCCCCGAAGAACACCTCCGGGCCCGGCTTGATCGGCGCGGAACCTATAGACCCTGCTGCGGTGCGTCAAGGTTGGTTCGGAAGTATTTAAAGCTCTGAAAAGACTACGCTTTTTGACCCCGCGTCAGGCCACCGCCGGTTCCCGCCCCCGGATGGCCGCCACCCGGCCGATGGCGGCCTCGGCCTCGGCCATGATGCGACGGACGATCTCGCCGGCCGGCAGCACGTCATGCACCCCGCCGGCGCTCTGGCCCATGGCGAAGCAGCTCTTGTCGGGGTCGAGGTTCTCGGTCTGGCCGCCGATGCCGCCCATGGCGTTGTTCTGGACGCTGATCCCGGCCTGGACCGGGAAGGGCTGGATGTCGCCCGGACGGGATTCCCAGTCCTCGACATAGGGGTTCTTGCGCACTCGCATCGGCTTGCCGCTGTAGCAGCGGGTGCGGACGGTGTCCTCGTCGGCCGATTCGACGATGGTGCGGCGGTAGAGCTCGCCCGCATGCGCCTCGGTAGAGGCGATGAACCGGGTGCCCATCCAGACACCGACGGCGCCCAGGGCCAGCGAAGCGGCCAGGCCCCGGCCGTCGTACAGCCCGCCGGCCGCCACCACCGGAACCTTCACGGCTTCGACCGCCTGGGCGACCAGTGGCAGGGTGCCAACGAGGCCGGTGTGGCCGCCGCCCTCCCCGCCCTGACAGATGACCGCATCGCAGCCGGCCTGCTCGGCCTTCACCGCGTGTTTGACCGCTCCGCAGACGACCATGACCTTGAGGCCGGCCTTCTTCAGCTTTTCCATGATCGGCATCGGCACGCCGAGGCCGGCGACGAAGGCGGAGGCGCCCTCCTCGATGATCACATCGACGCTCTCAGTCAGGCTCTCGGGCGAGGCGGCCAGGAGGTCGACCCCGAACGGACCGTCGGTCAGCTTGCGCACGGCGCGCATCTGCTCGCGGATGAAGTCGGGCCCGCGGCCGGCCATGCCCAGCGTCCCATAGCCGCCGGCATTGGTCACGGCGGCCACCACCTCGGCATAGGAAACCCCGCCCATGCCGGCCAGCATGATCGGATGCTCAACGCCCAGCAGGTCGCAGAGGGCTGTGTGAAGGGTCATGGCGTTCTCCCCGCGGACCTTCTTCGTCCGTCGTGGGCACAGGAGACGACGGGTTACGCGGCGGGCGTCAAGGGCCGAAGCGCTCCACCGCCTCACGGATCACCCGGCGGGTCTCCTCCCACTCCACCATGGCCAGCGCCTCGTCGAGCGAGACGAAACGGGCGTCGGCGGCGTCGTCGCCGGCCACGGGCTCGCCCGAAATCCAGCGGGCGGCGTAGTCGATCATGATGTAGTGGCGGGTGGTCATCACGCCGTCGATCACGTCGATGAGACCGAGGATTTCGGCCTCGACGCCGGTTTCCTCGGCCAGTTCGCGCAGGGCGCCGGCTTGCAGCGTTTCGCCCCACTCCAGCCGGCCGCCGGGCAGGCTCCATTGGCCCTGGCGGGGCGGGTTGCCGCGCTTGATCAGCAGCACCTCATCGCCGCGCAGGCAGACAACGCCGACGGTGGGGACCGGTCTCTGTTCGGTCAACGGAACGGCGCCTTCAGGTCGAGGGTCGATTCGGTTCCGACCTTGTCCAGGCAGGTGTCCAGCCAGGTCTGGGCGGCGGTGCGGCCCCGCTGGCGCAGGTCAGCGAGGAAGGCGGGGCTGGTGTTGAACTTGGAGGCCATGGACAGGTCGTCGAGCTGGGTATCGGCGGTGATGGCATGGACCAGCATCCGACGATAGCGGCTCCGCGCATCGACAGTCAGCAGCCCGTCATCCAACAATTTACCGACAAATCCGATCGCGCGCAGTTCGGCGACCAGGGAGGCGTTAAAGGTGATCTCGTTCAGCCGGTCGAGGATCTCGGCCGGGGTGCGCGGGACGCTGTCGCGGACGAAGGGATTGACGGCGACGATCAGGATATCGTCCGGCGTGTCCTCATAGAACAGCGGCCAGAGCGGCGGGTTGGCCAGATAGCCGCCGTCCCAGTAGGGCTCGCCGTCGATCTCCACGGCCTGGAACAGCTGGGGCAGGCAGGCGGAGGCCATGACGTGGCGGGCGGTCAGTTCGGCGCGCCGGAATATCTTCGACTCACTGGTCTTCACCGCCGTGGCCGAGATGAAGACCGGCAGGCGGGAACGCTCGCGCACGGCCGCGAAGTCCACACAGGCCTCAAGCACGTCGTGCAGCGGGTTGAGGTTGAAGGGGTTGAAGTCGTAGGGGCTCATGGCCGCCGCCGCCCCCTGCATCCAGCTGAAGGCGGGGGTGTTGCGCAGCCAGTCGGGGTTGAAGGCGGCGCTCCAGACGCCCAGGTCGCCGAACACGCCCCGGCCGCTGTTGCCGACGCCGGTCCAGAACTGCTCCAGCTTGCGGATCGCCGCCGGCTTGCCGCCCTCGGCCAGGCCATCGGCCAGCACCACGGCGTTCATCGCCCCGGCCGAGGCGCCGGTCAGGCCCCCGATCTCCAGATCGTCCGATTCCAGCAGCCGCTCGATGACGCCCCATTCGAAGGCGCCGTGCGATCCGCCGCCCTGCAGGGCCAGACTGATCCGGCGCGGGCTCACCCCGCCGTCCAGCCGCCGTCGATGGAAAGGTGCGCGCCGTTCACACCGGCGCCGGCCGCGCTGGCCAGGTAGAGCACCATGCCGTTCAGCTGTTCGAAGCTGATGAACTGCTTGCTGGGCTGGGCGGCCAGGATGACGTCCCGCACCACCGCCTCTTCGGACATGCCGCGCGCCTTGGCGGTGTCCTTGATCTGGCCGTCGACCAGCGGGGTGTGGACATAGCCCGGGCAGATGGCGTTGCAGGTGATGCCGGCCTCGGCGATCTCCAGCGCCACAGTCTTGGTCAGGCCGAGCACCCCGTGCTTGGCGGCGACATAGGCGCCCTTGAAGGGGCTGGCGACCAGGCCGTGAGCCGAGGCGATGTTGATGATCCGGCCGTGCTTCTGGCCCTTCATGATCGGCAGGGCGGCGCGGATGGCGTGGAAGTTGGAGGTCAGGTTGATGGCGATGATCTGGTCCCACTTCTCGGGCGGGAACTGATCGATCGGCGAGACGAACTGGATGCCGGCGTTGTTGACCAGGATGTCGAGCCGGCCAAGTTCGCGCTGGGCGTAGGCGACCATGTCGGCGATCTCCTCGCCCTTGGTCATGTCGGCGCCATGGTAGCGGACACGGACGCCGGTCGCCGCCTCGAGATCGGCGCGGGTCTTTTCGATGGCCGCCGGATCGCCGAGGCCGTTCAGCACCACATCGACGCCGGCTTTTGCCAGGGCCTCGGCGATGGCGTGGCCGATGCCGCTGGTGGAGCCGGTGACAACCGCCGCCTGCCCTGTCAGCCCGTAGTCCATGGATGCGCTCCGACGTCTCTTATTGTGCAGCGCAACATAGACCTTCGCGCCGCATCATACGAGCGGCTATAATTCATCAACGGGTGAATTGCGAGCCGCCGCGCGCTGCTGCGCCACCGGGAGGGGTTGGGGACGGGCGAACACCCAGTCGGTATCGTTCGACATCGCGGCCTTGAAGGCATAGCCGGCGGTGTCGAAGGCCTTGAGGTCGGCGGCCTTTTCGATGCGCTGGTCGATGGCGAAGCGAGCCATCAGACCGCGCGCCTGCTTGGCGAAGAAGCTGAGCTGACGCAGCTCGCCATCCTTCTCTTCCAAGAACCTGCAGGTGATGACCGGCAGCTTGAGGGCGGCGGCGTCGACCGCCCCGAAGTACTCCTGGCTGGCCAAGTTGATCAGGGTTGGATCGGCGTGCCCCTCGGCGTCGGCATTGAGCTGGCGCGCGACCTTGTCGCCCCAGAAGTCGTAGAGGTTGGACCCGCGCTTGGTCTTCAGTCGCGTGCCCATCTCCAGGCGGTAGGGCTGGATGGCGTCGGCGGGACGCAGCAGGCCGTAGAGGCCGGACAGGATGCGCAGATGGTCCTGGGCCCAGGCGAAGGCGGCCTTGTCGAGGGTGCGGGCCTTCAAGCCCGCATAGACATCGCCGTTGAAAGCCACCGCCGCCTGCAGCCCGTCCTCGGCCAGCAGATCGAGGGCCTGGAAGCGGGCATGGTTGAGTTCGGCCAGGGCGTCGGACAGGTGCATCAGCCGCTTGAGCTGGCGCGCGCTCTGGCCCTTCGCCACCTTGGCCAGCTCGACCGTATCGGCCTTCAGCCGCGGCTCGGTGAGCGGCAGCGGCCGGGGCGGCGCCGTGAAGTCCAGCGACTTGGCGGGAGAGATGACCATCAGCATGGCGGGGCAGATAGGCCCGGCCGCCTGCGAAAACCAGCCCCGGAAGCCGACTAGAACAGAACTCTGGGGTTCATGATCCGCCCCGGATCAAGCGCCGCCCGCACCGCGCGCAGGGCTTCAACCTCGATGGGGCTCTTGTAGCGCAGGGCGTCGGCGGTCTTGGCGGCGCCCAGGCCATGTTCGGCGCTGATCGAGCCGTCCAGTTCCATGACAAGATCGTGCACCCGGCGCGAGCCCTCGTCGCGCAGGGCGTTGTGGGCCTCGTCCGTCTCGCCGTCCGGGCGCAGGACGTCGTAGTGGACGTTGCCGTCGCCCACATGGCCGAAGGCGACGACGCGGACGCCGGGGCGGAAGGCCTCGACCAGGGCCGTGGCGCGTTCGATGAACTCGGCCATCCGGGAGACCGGGACGGAGACGTCATGCTTCCAGGCGGCGCCCTCGGCCTTCTGGCCGCCGGACTGGTTCTCGCGCACGGCCCAGAAGGCGCGGGCCTGGGTCTCGGTCTGGGCGACGGCGGCGTCGGCGATCAGGCCGTCCTCAAGGGCGTGGGCCAGCAGGCGTTCGAGGGCGGCCTCAGCGACGCCGGGCTCGCCGCTGGTGGTCTCGACCAGAACGTACCACGGGTGCACACCCTCCAGCGGCTCGCGCAGGCCGGGGATGTTCTTGATGGCATAGCCGACGCCGGCGCGGCCCATCAGCTCGAAGGCCTCGACGGCGCCGCCGGTCTCTTCCTTTGCCCGCGCCAGCAGGGTGATGGCGTCTCGCGCGCTGTTCAGGCCGCAGATGGCGGTGGCGGTGGAGACCGGCCGGGGAAACAGCTTGAGGCTGGCCGCGGTGACCACGCCCAGCGTGCCCTCGGCCCCGATCAGCAGCTGTTTGAGATCATAACCGGTGTTGTCCTTGCGCAGGCGCTTGAGCCCGTTCCAGATCTCGCCGTTGGGCAGCACCGCCTCCAGGCCCAGCACCAGGCTGCGGGTCGTGCCGAAGCGCAGCACCTGGGTGCCGCCGGCGTTGGTCGAGACCACCCCGCCGACCGTCGCCGAGCCTTCGGACGCGAGGCCCAGCGGGAAGCGGCGATTGAGTTTGGCGGCGGCCTCATGCACGGCCGCCAGGGTGACCCCGGCCTCGGCGACGATGACATCGTCAAAGGCGTCGATGTCACGGATGGCGTTCAGTCGTTCGGTGGAGAGCAGGATCTCGCCCTGCGGAATCTGGCCCGAGACCAGGCCGGTGTTGCCGCCCTGGGGCGTGATGGCGACGCCAGCCTCGGCGCAGAGGCCGACCACGGCCGAAACCTCGGCGGTCGAACGCGGCAGGACCAGCAGCGGGGTGGTTCCCTGCCAGCGCCCCCGCCATTCGACCAGCTTGGGGGCGATGCGATCCGGGTCCTGACTCCAGCCGCCCTCGCCGAGCACGGCTTTCAGGCGGGAGACGACGTCGGCGGGAACGGGGATGGTCATGGCGGGGGAGGATACGCCTTGAACAGCGCTACGGCTAGTATATACAAAGAGTATATACCGAAGGATCGGCCATGGGCATCTTCATCAAGAACACCGAAGTGGTGCGCAAGGCGCGGGAGATTGCCGCCAAGCGAGGGGCAGGAATTACCGCGACCATAGACGAGGCGCTGGACCTGTTGAGCCAGAAGGTCCAGGCCGAAGAGCGGCCCGTCCGGACACTGGAAAGCCTGATGGAGGCGACCCGCAAGTTCCATGAGGCCTGCGGCGGTCTAAGGCCGGACCGCAAGCCCCTGACCAAGGAAGAGTGGGACGAGCTTAACGAGACCGGCTTTCCTGAGATCGATGACGCATGATCGTCGTCGATGCTTCAGCGATCGTCGCCATCAACATCGGCGAGCCCGGATTCGAGGCCTATGCACAGGCCCTGCTTGCGGCTGACAAAGTCGTCGCCTCACCCATCAATCTGGTCGAGGCAGGGATGGTTATAGCCAGGCGACTGAACCAGCCCAACAGCGCGGCATTCGCCGAATGGCTCAAGGTCTGGCGAATCGAACCCGCAGATGAGGTGGACTGGGCGGGTGCGCTGAGCGCACTGATGCAGTTTGGGAAGGGGCGACATCCGGCCAGGCTGAATCTCGGCGATTGTTTCGCCTATGCCCTGGCCAGATCCCTGGATGCCCCCCTGCTCTACAAGGGTAACGACTTCTCTCAGACGGACGTCCGCTCCGCGATCTAACCCACAAATCCCGCCGCACGCTTCAGCCGGTCGTTGATCGCCTCGCCCAGACCTTCATGCGGGATCGGCGCCACGGCGATGGCCGCCGGACGGGTGCGGTCGGCGGCGCGGAGCATGGCGAACAGGTTGGCGGCGGCTTCGGCCAGGTCGCCTGTCGGGCTGAGGTTGAAGGGGCTGTCGGAGGGGCCGAAGGCGAGGAAGGCTTCGCCGGGTTCGGGGGCGGCGGCGTTGATGCGGACAGGAGCGTCGGGGGCGTAGTGCAGGGCCAGGCGCCCGGGAGAGCGTTTGGCGTCGGCCTCGGCTTCGGCGAGCGGGCCGATCAGGGCCTCGATCTGGGCGCGGGTGACGCTGCCGGGGCGCAGGAGGCGGGCCTGGCCGTCGAGCACAGAGACCACCGTCGATTCCAGTCCAACCGTGCATGGGCCGCCGTCCAGGCCGGCTGCCGTGCGATCGCCGGTCTCCTCGCGGGCATCGGCGTAGGTGGTGGGGCTGGGCCGGCCGGAGCGGTTGGCGCTGGGAGCCACGACGGGGCGGCCGAAACGGGTCAGCAGGGCGCGGGCCAG
>VYMF01000092.1_pt2 | contig 11153 bp, 12 predicted proteins | sample 5115271 | NCBI WGS metagenome assembly VYMF01 (sample SAMN12291778, study PRJNA351875) | freshwater metagenome | isolation source: freshwater lake | place: USA: Michigan, Wintergreen Lake | collected 2013-08-08
CCCGCCAATTTCGGCCTCGCCCTGTCGGTCATCGCCCGACGGCTGGAACTGCCCCGCGATGCCGCCGGAGACCTCCTGCTGCTCGGACGGCTGGCCGGACTGCTGGGCCATGCGCTGGATCAGGCGACGAACGGCTCGCCAATTCGGGCGCGGCTGCGCTATGTGGGACCCGAACCGGGCGCGCATTGACGGCCCTCAGCCTTCGGGGAAACGGCGTGGCGGACTGGATTGCAGCGATCATTCTGGGTCTTGTCGAAGGCCTGACCGAATTCATTCCGGTGTCCTCGACCGGGCATCTGCTATTGATCCGTGAAGCTCTGGGGCTGACGGACAATCGGTGGGCGACGTTCGTCGTGATGATCCAACTGGGCGCGATCCTCGCGGTCATCACCCTGTACTTCGCGAAGTTGTGGAAGGTGCTGATCGGGTTGCCCACCGATCCCCAAGCTCGTCATTTCGCGCTCAGCGTCCTTATCGCTTTTGTGCCCGCCGTGATCTCCGGCGTCTTTCTCTACGATTTCATCACCGAAATTCTGTTCGAGACGCCGGTCGTGATTTGCGTGATGTTGATCCTGGGCGGCTTCTTGCTGATCGCGGTGGAGCGGTTCGCGCCCTTACCCCAGCATTTCGACGCAATGAAGCTGGACTTCCGGACCTCGCTGCTTATCGGCCTGTTCCAGTGCCTGGCCCTGGTTCCGGGTGTGTCCCGTTCCGGCGCTACGATTGCAGGCTCGCTGATGCTCAAGCTGGAGAAGCCCGCGGCGGCCGAGTTCAGCTTTTTCCTGGCTATTCCCACCATGGTCGGCGCGTTCGCCTATGCCCTGTTCAAGGAGCATCAGACGATGGATTTCTCCTTCGGCTGGATCATTTTGCTCGGGTTCGTGACCGCCTTTTTTGCCGGTTTGGCGGTGGTGCGCTTTCTGGTCAGTTTTGTCGGCCAGTACGGTTTCACGCCCTTTGCTTGGTGGCGCGTGGTCCTGGGCACCGTCGGCCTGCTGGGAATCTGGCTCTACGCCTGACGCCTCAGGTGGCAGGCGCGTCCGCGAACTGTCCGCCCCGGCGATAGCGCCACAGATAGGTCGGAGCGATGGCCTCGATGCCCGTGGGCTCTATGCCCAGGGCCGACAGGCCCTCGGCGCCGTCTGCCACCACATTGTCGCTCTGCAGCAGCACCACCTGGTCGCGGGTCAGGACCGGGGCAATGCCGACCAGGGTGCTGAGCTGGGCCATGGAGCCGATGGCGCGCGCCATGAAGAAGGGCAGTGGGACGAGGGCGAAGCGCCGGTAGGTCTCGCGCCGGATCAGCTTCAGCACGTCCTCGAAGGTCATGACCGCCGGACCGCCCAGCTCAAAGGTGCGGCCCGCCGCCTCGGGGGCCGCGGTGGCCCGGGCGATGGCCTCGGCCACGTCGGCGACATAGACCGACTGGAATTTCGTCTGGCCGCCGCCGATCAGCGGCAGGGCCGGGGCCATGGAGGCCAGGGCGGCGAACCGGTTCAGGAAGTCGTCGCCGGCCCCGAAGACGATCGAGGGGCGGATCACCACCGTGTCCGGCTTGATCTCCCGCACTGCCATTTCTGCGGCGGCCTTGGAGCGGGCATAGTCAGAGGCGCTCTCCGGACTGGCACCGATGGCCGAAACCTGGACCAGACGGCCGACGCCGCCGGCGGCGCACGCCTCGGCGATGTTGCGGGAGGCATCGACGTGCAGGCTCTGGAAGCTGCGGCGGCCGGATTCGTAGAGGATGCCGACGAGGTTGATGGCCGCATCGGTGCCGCGCAGGGCAGCCTCGACATCGGCGGGGCGGGTCACGTCACAGCGAACCGCCTGGAACTGGCCGACCGTACCCGAGGTCTGCAGCTTCCAGGCGCGGTCGGGACGGCGGCAGGCGATCCGTACACGCCAGCCGCGTTTGGCCAGGGCCTGGACCAACTGGCTGCCGACGAAACCCGAGCCGCCGAAGACGGTGACAAGGCCGGGGGCAACTTCGTTCATGACAGGCTCCGAAAGGCAGCGGCGCGAGGAAGCGAAACCCTCGACGCGCCGGGGATTAGACGAAGGCCGCCGCGCTCGCAACGCAAAGGCCACAAATCCCTGTTGACCGGCCCCGGACCCTGCCTTAAGGGTCCGCGCCTTCCGGACGGATAAGCGTGCAAGCGCGAAACGTCTGGGCCCAGGTGGCGGAATTGGTAGACGCGCTGGCTTCAGGTGCCAGTGATAGAAATGTCGTGGAGGTTCGAGTCCTCTCCTGGGCACCAATTTTCAGACGGCGTCGCACTTCGGTGCGGCGCCGTTTCTGTTTTGGGCGCATGCTTGCACCCTATCGCCTCGCGCGCGGCGCTCGGCTACTTGAGGGCGACGCTTTCTTTCGTCGAACGAGTCTCTGAACCGCATGACCATCCATTTCCACGAAGGCGACCTGCCGAACGGCCTCGATCTCGGCCCCGAGGTGGCGATCGATTCCGAGACCATGGGGCTGCGCTTCCGTCGCGATCCGCTCTGCGTGGTGCAGCTGTCCGCCGGCGACGGGGACGCCCATGTCGTGCGCATGGACCGCCCGGCCTATGACTGCCCGAACCTCAAGCGCCTGCTGACCGATCCGAAGGTGCTGAAGCTGTTCCATTTCGGCCGTTTCGACATCGGCATGTTCCAGCTGCATCTCGGGGTCGAGACCCGGCCGGTCTATTGCACCAAGATCGCCTCGAAACTGGCCCGCACCTATACCGACCGCCACGGCCTGAAGGATGTGGTGCGTGAACTGGTCGGGGTCGATCTGTCCAAGGCCCAGCAGTCCAGCGACTGGGGGGCTGCCGAGCTGTCTCCGGCCCAGCTGGAATACGCCGCTTCCGACGTCCTGTACCTGCATGCCGCCAAGGTCCGGCTGGATGAGATGCTGGCGCGCGAAGGCCGGACCGAACTGGCCCGCAAATGTTTCGACTTCCTGCCGACGCGGTCGGCGCTCGACCTGGCCGGCTGGGACGAGATGGACGTGTTCGCGCACAGCTGATGACCGATCCCGCCGACAGCCCTGCGCATCAGGACGAGGTCCGCGTCGCCGCGACGGCCAAGGCCTTCCGCGCGCGCTCGCGGCGGGTGCAGCTGTTGCGCCGCGTCCTGCCGGTGGCGATCATCGTCCTGGCGGGGGGCACCCTCAGCTGGATCGTCCTGCGCAGCGTCATGTCGGATGTCGAGCGCAAGGCCGGGACCAGCCGCGAGATCCGCCTCGACACCCTGCGCTTCCACGGTCAGGACGCGGCGGGCCGCAGTTTCGTCATCGGTGCCAAGGGGGCCGTGCGCGACCCGGACACGGGCCACTACCGACTGGTCGGCCCGGCGCTGCGGTTGAACCTGGGCGGCCGCAAGGTCACCACCCTGACCGCTGACGGCGGGGTCTATGACGAGGCCGGCAAGACCGTCACCATCGGCCCGAATGTGCGGATTTCCGACGGTGGCTCAGGCTTTACCCTGGTGACCCCCGAGGCGGTGGTCGACACCGCGACCGGTATTGTGACGGGTAACAAGGGTGTCCAGGGCTCCGGCCCGCTTGGAACCATCACCGCTTCGTCCTATGTGATCCGGGAACAGGGCGGTCGCGTCGAGTTTCGAGGCACCGGCGAGAACAAGATAAGCGGCACGATCAGCGCCGGAGGGCCGACCCCATGAGCATGACCCGAACCCTGACCATCGCGGCGGCGGCCACAGCCCTTCTGGCCCTGCCGACCCTCGGCGGTGCCCAGACCCCGGTGAACAGCAGCGATCAGCCGATCTCGTTCAGCGCCGACGGCGGCGAATATGTGGGCAATACGGTCACCCTGCGGGGCCGGGCCGAGCTGATCCAGGGCGAGAACCGGCTTCGCGCCGACACGGTGACGGGCCTCAACCAGACGGGTGAGAGCCGGATCGAGGCCTCGGGCAACGTCTATTTCGTGACCCCGGAACAGACCATCCGCGGCGACAACGCCATCTACACCACCGCCGACGACATGATCCTGGTTACCGGCGAGGTGATCCTGACCCAGGGCCAGAACGTCCTGACCGGGTCGCGCCTGACCTATAATGTCCGCACCCAGGCCGCGCGGATCGAGGCCGGCGGCCAGGGTCGTATTCGCGGCGTCTTCTACCCAGCCAACAGCGGAAATTGAGCTCCGGCTCGGTCTGACCATTGGCGCGCAAGGAACTCTCAGCCCTCAATGTGAACGAGACTCCGGCGTCGCCGGAGGCCGCGCCCGCGCGCCCGACCGGGCTGCGGGTCGATCACATCGCCCGGGCCTTCGGCCAGCGGCAGGTGGTGCGCGACGTCTCCCTGCATGTCGAGCGCGGTCAGGTCGCGGGCCTGCTGGGTCCCAACGGCGCCGGCAAGACCACCTGTTTCTACATGATCACCGGCCTGATCCCGCCGGACAGCGGCACCATCTGGCTGGACGGCGAGGACATCACGGCCCAGCCGATGTACCAGCGCGCCCGCATGGGCCTGGGCTATCTGGCGCAGGAGGCCTCGATCTTCCGCGGCATGACGGTCGAGCACAATGTCATGTCGGTGGTCGAACTGCACAACACGGGCCAGGCGGCCATTGCCGAGGAGACCAGCCGCCTGCTGGAAGAACTCCGCATCGACCATCTGCGCCACGCCCCGGCCTCGGGCCTGTCCGGCGGTGAGCGCCGCCGCTGCGAGATCGCGCGGGCCCTGGCGGGCAAGCCCAGCTTCATGCTGCTGGACGAACCTTTCGCCGGTATCGACCCCCTGGCCATCGCTGACATCCGCCAGGTCATCCGCTATCTCGCGGGTCAGGGCATCGGCGTCCTGATCACCGACCACAATGTGCGTGAGACGCTGGAGATCATCGACCACGCCTCGATCATCTCGGGCGGGGCCGTGCTGTTCGAGGGCAAGGCCGAGGACGTGATCCGCGACCCGGAAGTGCGCCGGGTCTATCTGGGCGACATGTACGGCTGAGGCTTCGCGCCTACTCGGCCCCGAGACTCAACCGGCTGATCAGCACTGCCGCCCGCTGCGACTGGCGCACCAGACTGTCCAGGTCGACCCACTCCCCCTCCGCATGGGCATTGCCGCCGGCCATGCCGAGGCCGCCCAGGGTGTCGACGTCCCCGGCCACGAAACCGCTGTCGGCGGCCCCGCGGCGGGCGGGGTCGTATTCGGCCATTTCAGGCAGGCCGAGGTCGCGGTTGACCGCATTCAGCCGGGCCAGCAGGGCGCGGTTGCCCTCGCTCGGGGCCATGGGCGGATAGCCGCCCTCGGCAAAGGTCAGTTCCGCCCCGGTCCGCGGCAGGTTGTCGGCGACGATCGACTGCATCCGGGCCCGTACGCGCTCATCCTGTTCGCGGGTCAGGGTGCGCAGGTCGCCGCGGGCGATGGCGGTCGAGGCGACGATATTGGTCTTGCCCGAGGCCGTGACATTGAAGCCCTCGGCGTCGATGGCGGCGGGCGTGCCCCCGGCGACCACCCCGACATTATAGGTCAGGTTCGGCTCCGGCAGGTCGCGGCGGAAGCCGTCGAGGATGCGGGCCAGCTCATAGATGGCCCCATAGCCGAGGGCGTCGTTGAATACCCCGCTGGAATGGCCGGTCCGGCCGGTGGTGGTCAGGGTCCAGTTCGATGAGCTGCGCCGGGCGACGGTGCCGAAATCCGCCTCGTCCTCGACGGCCAGATTCTCGAACTCCAGGGCATAGGCGGCCACGCGCCCGGCCTCGATCAGGTCGCGGCGAGCGATGGCCGAGGGGGCACCGATCCGCTCCTCGTCCCCGGTCAGGACGACGGTGATGTTGGCATCGTCCAGCGTGCCCGCCGCCTGCATGGCGCGCAGGGCGGCGATGATGACGACCACCCCGCCCTTGTCATCGCCGACGCCGGGACCGGTCGCGCGCATCCCTGTGCGCTCGAACCGCTGGAAGGGGTTGTCAGCCTCGAAGACCGTATCGAGGTGGCCGATCAGCAGGACGTTGCGGCCCGGACCCTCATGGGTGGCGATCAGGTGGCCGGCGCGGCCGGTCTCCGCCATGTCCACCCAGCGGACAGTGAAGCCCAGCGGCTCCAGCTCGGCCCGGACCATGTCGCCGACGATACGGACGCCCGGCAGGTTCAGGGTGCCGCTGTTCTGGTTCACCATCCGCTCCAGCAGGGCGATGTGGCGGTCATGTTCGGCGTCCACCGTCCGGACCATCGTCTCTTCTGCGGGGTCGACCACGGGGGCGAAGGTCGACTGGGCAACGGCGGTGCCGGGCAGGGCGAGCAGCAGCAGGGCGGCAAGGATGGGGCGCATCGGGGCTCTCGCTCGGGACGGACGATCCGGACAGGGGAGCAAAGCGCGGGCGGCAGGTCCAGCGGTTTAGAGCGCCGTTAACCGGTCAGGCCACAAGGTGGCCTCGGCAAGGTCCGGGCCATGCCCGGGCGCAGGGGAAAAGACGTTGCTCGGACAAAGGCTTGAGATTCGGCAGGGCCAGGGGCTGGTCATCACGCCCCAGCTCCAGCAGGCGATCAAGCTGCTGCAGCTGTCGAACCTTGAGCTGGACGCCTTCGTCGAGGCCGAGCTGGAACGCAATCCGCTGCTGCAGCGCGAGGACGCCGAGCCCGGCGGCGAGATCGACGCACCGGCCCCCACGGAAAGCCATGACGTCGCCGAGATGAGTTTTGACGACGGCCGCGTAACGGATGCCGACCGCACGCTCGATGCCCGCTCCGACGATGTCTATGGCGACGCCAGCCCCGGCGAGCGGACCTCGGACCGGATGGAGGATGTCGGCGTCGGCGAGGCCCAGGTCGGGCTCAACGACTGGTCCCGCGCCGGCTCCGGTGGCGGCCTGCCCGACGGAGAGGGCCGCGAACAGCCCGACAGCCGCGAAATGACCCTGTGGGAGCATCTGCAGGCCCAGGCGTCACAGGCAGGCTTCTCGTCGTCCGACCACGCCATCGCCCTGACCCTGATCGATGCCGTCGACGAGGGCGGCTATCTGCGCGGTGACCTGGGCGAGATCGCGGATCGCCTCGGCGTTCCGTTGGAACGGATCGAGGCGGTACTGACCGTCTGCCATGGCTTCGAGCCGACGGGTGTCATGGCCCGCTCCGTGCCCGAATGCCTGAAGCTGCAGCTGATCGAGCGCAACCGCTTCGACCCCGCCATGGGCTGTCTGCTCGACAATCTGGACCTGCTGGCCAGGCGCGACCTGTCGGGGCTGAGGAAGGCCTGCGACGTCGACGCCGAGGACATGGCCGAGATGATCGCCGAGCTGAAGGCCCTGACGCCCCGGCCGGGAGCCGGTTTCGGTGGCGAACCGGCCCAGACCGTGATCCCCGACGTGCATGTCCGCGCCGATCCGGCCGGCGGCTGGAAGGTCGAGCTGAACGCCGACACCCTGCCGCGCCTGATCATGGACAAGCGCTATCACGGGGTGGTCGCGGCGGGTTCGCGCTCGGACGTGGAGAAGACCTTCGTCGCCGACTGCGCCGCCCAGGCCAGCTGGCTGGTCAAGTCGCTGGACCAGCGGGCCAAGACCATTCTCAAGGTGTCATCCGAGATCGTGCGCCAGCAGGACGCCTTCCTGGCCTTCGGTGTCGAATTCCTCCGGCCGCTGAATCTGAAGACCGTGGCCGACGCCATCGGCATGCATGAATCAACGGTCAGCCGTGTGACCTCCAACAAATATGTCTCGACACCGCGCGGGGTGTTCGAGCTCAAATTCTTCTTCACCGCGGCGATCCAGTCGTCCGACGGCGGTGCGACCCATTCGGCCGAGGCGGTACGCCACCGGATCAAGTCGATGATCGACGGCGAGGGCCGCGACGGCGATGTCCTCAGCGACGACCGGATCGTGGAGATCCTCAAGGAGACGGGCATCGACATCGCCCGCCGCACCGTGGCGAAATACCGCGAGGCCCTGCGCATCCCGTCCTCGGTCGAGCGCAAGCGGATGCTGAAGACGGGTTAGTGGGGCTATCGCTCGCTGCTTGAGCGCGGGGCATGCGCGAAGCGCCAGGCCGCGTCGGGTCGACAAGGCGGAGCCTTGTGACCGCGGCCCTCAAAGCAGCGAAGCGCCAGGCCGCGTCGGGTCGACAAGTCGGAGCCTTGTGACCGCGGCCCGACAGACGAGCTTCACCACATTTCGGTGATCGACGTTGACACCATCCGGGAACGGTCGCGTTCTATGACCATGCAAATCCAGGTCAGTGGCAAGCAAGTGGATGTCGGCGACGCGTTAGGCTCGCGCATCTCCCAGGAACTCGAAGACGGGATCGGGAAATATTTCGAACGCGGGGCCCAGGAGGCCGAGGTCGTGGTGTCCAAGGACGGCTACGGCTTCAAGGTGGACTGCTGGGTGCGCCTCGCTTCCGGAGAGGCCATCGTCACCAGCGGCCTCGGTGGCGACGCCCATGCCGCCTTTTCCGACTCGCTTGAGAAGCTCGAAAAGCGGGTCCGTCGCTACAAGCGCCGGCTGAAGAACCACCACGCCGGTCCGCGCGGTCTGTCACCCGAGAAGACCGAGAACGCCGCTCGTGACGTGGCCCGCAGCATGGTCCTGCGCAGCCCGGACGCGGTCGAGGATGACGCCTTCGGCGACGCCGGCGCGCCGGACGAACCTCCGCCCGTGGGTATGGTCATCGCCGAGACCGTGTCCGAAATCCGCACCATCACCGTCGGTCGGGCCGTGCTCGAACTGGACATGACCGGCTATCCGCTCGTCCTGTTCCGCAACGCTGCACACGGCGGAATCTCGGTGGTCTATCGCCGTCCCGACGGCAATGTGGGCTGGATCGATCCCGAGCGAACGGTGACGTCGATCAATGGACACGGTTCGGTAAAAGGTCGCGGCGTATAGTCTTCCCCAATCGAGGCGGGTGGTCTAAAGGGCCCCCGCCCATCCGGGATGTGCGGGCAGAGTCGGGAACTCCTCATGGACATCGGTGAATTGCTGGCGGACGGCGGTGTCGTCCTGCGCAGCGGTGCCTCGTCAAAGCGTCAGGCCTTGCACACGGTGGCCGAGGCCGCCGCCCAGGCCCTGGGCCTGCCGGAAAACCGGATCATGGAGGCCCTGCTGGAACGCGAGGCTCTCGGATCGACCGGGCTCGGTTCGGGTGTCGCGGTTCCGCATGCCCGGCTCGAAGGCATCACCCGGGTGACGGCGGTATTCGTCCGGCTGGAAACGCCCGTCGCCTATGGCGCGCTCGATGACCGGCCCGTGGACCTGTTGTTCGCCCTGTTCGCCCCGCCCTGCGACGGTGCCGAACACCTGCGTGCCCTGGCCGCCGTCTCGCGGGCCCTGCGCTCGTCCGAGATGCGCGAACAACTGCGCCAGGCCCGGACCAGCGATGCGATCCGCGCCCTGTTCGTCCGCGACAGCCTTCCGGCGACAGCGGCCTGACATTTTTCTTGCGCTGACGGCGCGCGCGGTGCCCTGGCGCCCCGGGCATCAGTGAACCGATACCGGCTCCGGCTCATTGGCCAGGGCGACCGGCAAACCGACCGGGGTCAGCCGGTTGTGATGGGAATCCGCCGCACAGCAGGCAGGTCCTCGGGCCGGCTCATGTCGACATGCAGCAGACCGTGCTCAAGCTGCGCCGAGTCGACGTCCAGACCGTCAGCAAGCACAAAGCTGCGGACGAAGCCGCGCCCGGCGATACCACGGTGCAGGAAGGCCTGTTCGGCCTGCTCGGGCACGGGTTCCCGCTTGCCGGCGATGGTCAGCTGACGACCTTCAAGAGTGATCATCAGGTCGTCGGGGCCGAAGCCGGCCACGGCCAGACTGATGCGCACCGAACGCTCGCCCCGCTGTTCGACATTGTAGGGCGGATAGCTGTCCGCGGCGGCGCGGGCGGCGCGGTCGATCAGGGCCCGCGTATGATCAAAGCCCAGCAGGAAGGGGCTGTCGAACAGGATGGTGCGTGTCGTCATCGTCTCTTGCCCCCGAAGCAGGCCTCCGGCCGTCTGCGCCTCCCGTGATCGGCAAGGCGTCGGCCAGCGCCCTAGATGGGGCGCGATGGCGCAGAGATCAACGGGAGCCGGATGGGACGAAGGCCCCGCGGTTTCCCGCGGGGCCTTCGATGGTGGAGCTTAGCGGAGTCGAACCGCTGACCTCTTGCATGCCATGCAAGCGCTCTACCAGCTGAGCTAAAGCCCCGAACCTCAGGCTGTCAGGCCTTTCAGTCGGATCGCGTGGGGGCCGGGAGGCCCTGCTGCGAGGCGGCGGAACCTATGTCAGGGCCTGATCACGATCAAGCCCGGTTCCGGGATTTATTTTCGTCTCCGCCGGACCGCTGAAAAACCGTCCGGCGGAGGTCGAAATATGGACCTAGTCGTCGTCCTTCGAGGCCTTGATCTCGTCTTCGAAGTTGTCGTCATCCTCGTCCTCGATGAAGGGGACGGAATCGTCGTCGTCATCGGCCAGGACGTCGTCGTCCTCGACTGCTTCGCCCATGCCGGGCTCTTCGGTCGGGTCGACAACGGCGTCGTCATCGTCGTCCGGCGTCAGGATGGGCTCGTGGCCTTCCTGATCGATCTCGGGCGTTGCGACCGCTTCCTCTTCATCGTCCTCGTCGCCGTCGACCTTCTTGTCCTTGACCTGATCCTCATCAGAGTCGTCGGCGGCATAGCCGGCCGGACGGCCACGGCGGTTGCGCAGCTTCAGCGCCTCCTCCGGATCGAAGTCGGTCGCGCATTTGGGGCAGTGGGCGGGGCGACGGCCCAGGTCGTAGAATTTGGCCTGGCAGTTCGGGCAGACCTGCTTCTGGCCCAGTTCGGGTTTGGCCACGGTTGAAGACCTTTGGCGGGAGTGGGGAAATGGGGCGGCTCCCTTGCCACCCCCTGACGCCGCTGTCAAAAGCCATCTCCGCGCGCCCGCGCTTCCTTGACCGTTTCGGAGACTGCCGGGTGTCGATTCCCGACCAACTGACCGCCCGCCGCAGCCCTGCGCTGTCGGGCCGGGTTCGGGCACCGGGCGACAAGTCGATCTCGCACCGCGCCCTGATCCTGGGGGCCATGGCGACCGGCGTCACCGACATCGAAGGCCTCCTGGAAGGCGACGACATCCTGCCAGGCGAACCGAGGACCGGCTGCCGGCGCTGGTCGACGGCGGAGGCCTGTCGGCCATCGACTATGTCCAGACCGTCGCCTCGGCCCAGATCAAGTCGGCCATCCTTCTGGCCG
>VYMF01000272.1_pt1 | contig 11138 bp, 6 predicted proteins | sample 5115271 | NCBI WGS metagenome assembly VYMF01 (sample SAMN12291778, study PRJNA351875) | freshwater metagenome | isolation source: freshwater lake | place: USA: Michigan, Wintergreen Lake | collected 2013-08-08
AACGGCCGATGAGGTCATGAGGGCGGCGGCGGCGAGGGCCAGCAGTCGCAGAGGCCGTGCGGGAAGGCCCAGCGACCGCGCCTGCTCATCGCCCAGCGACAGGATATCGAGACGAAAGCCCAGCCAGATCAGCACCCCCGAACCGAGGGCGACCGGGAGCAGGGCCCCGATCGCTTCTGGCAGGGTCGCCCGGGTAAAGGAGCCCAGAAGCCAGTAGGTGATCGACGGCAACTGCGAATAGGGCTCGGCGACGATCACGACGAGGCCGAGCCCGGCCGAGGCCAGGGCACCGGCCACGACCCCGCAAAGGATCAGGGCCAGACGGCCGTCGCCGCTGCGGGTCAGGGCGGCGCAGGCCAGGGCCAGCCCTCCGGCGGCGAGGCCGCCCGCAAAGGCCGCGCCCTGCACCAGCACAGCTCCCGCGCCCAACAGCAGGGCCAGGGCTGCCCCCAGGCCTGCCCCGGAAGAGACGCCCAGCAGATCGGGAGCGGCGAGTGGATTGCGGAACAGGATCTGAAACCCGGCCCCGGCCCCGGCCAGTGCAGCCCCGCAGGTCAGGGCCGCAAGCAGCCGCGGGCCACGCAGGGCGAGCGCCAGCTCGGCCTCGGGCGATCCGGTGCCGAAGACGGCCGCCAGCAGGGCGTCAGGGGCCACGGCCAGCGGGCCGGTCGCCATGACGGCCAGCGCCCCGGCCAGCGCCAGCAGGATCAGACCGGCGGGGATCAGGGCGGTCTTCAGACGGTTCACGGAATCCACTGCGGCATCGCCACTCCGGTCGGTTCCACACCGTACAGGCGGCGGCTCAGTCCTGCGATGGTCGCCTGCGACCCGGCCGGATCAGCCAGCCAGGCGCAGGCCAGCAGGCGGTTCAGCGACGGTGGCCGGTCGGCCCAGCCGAACGGCTGGTCGGGCAGCAGCAACAACCGCCGGCGACGGCCGTTCCGACGGGCGCGCCAGACGGGGTCATTGCCAACGGCGGCGGCAAAGGCGGGGCTCAGGGTCACCAGGGTCTCGGGGTCCCAGGCGACGACCTGTTCGCGGGTGACCCGGCCGATGTCGTTCGAAACCCCGGCGACATTGGTCCAGCCGGCCCCCTCCAGCACCTCTGTCGCAAGGGAGCCGCGAAAGCCGGTCTCGAGGCCGTCGCTGCCACGGGCATAGTAGAAGGACGATCCGGCGGGTGCGCGTCGCCAAAGGTCCAGAACCCGGGCCGCCTCATCGGCAAGGCCGGCGCTGGCCTGTTCGGCATCCAGCAGGACGGCGGTCTCGCGGATTGCCTCGGGAATTTTCGTCAGGGCACCGTCGATCAGCTGCCAGTCGACACCCAGCCGGGTCTTCATGCGGTCGGCGAGGGCCCGGTATTCGGGATCGGTGTCGCCATAGTCGATGACCAGCCGTGGCTTCAGCGCCGCCATGGCCTCCAGATTCGCGGGGCGCCCGCCGCTGGCAAGGGCTCCCAGCTCGGGCAGGTCCGCGGCCAGTGACGGCAGGGCCGCCAGGGCTCCACCCGTCGGCTTGCGCGGCCAGCCGGCCAGCCGCTGGCGCGCTATAGCCCAGATCAGCAGGGCGGCCGGTTGGCCGGCGGCGATCACATCCCCGGCCGCGCGGGATGCACCGGGTCCACAGCCCGCAAGCGCAAATGCCGCACCTGCCCCGATCAGCGCCGCCCGCCGCGTCGTCGTCATTACAGCCTGTCCCGCTTGATTCTGGGGCATCCTGCCGCCTGCACCGCCCACGTGCCACCCCACAGCCAATTTACCCTTAACCCTTGTCCGGTTTTGCTCCCCGTGCTGCTTATGCGGCCTCGCGCGTCAGGTGGGGCGCAGCAACCAGGGAGTGAGCCGTTGAATACGACGGACAAGGGGGGAGCGGTTACAACGCTCCGAGGAATTGAGTTCGGACGCCTTCGGGGAGGTCGGGCATGAACATCGTCATCATAGCCGGTCTGATCATCACCCTGCTCACGGGCATCCCCGTGCTGATGCAGATCCTGAAGAACCATCCGCGCGGACTGATCATCCTGTTCTTCGCCGAGATGTGGGAGCGCTTCTCCTACTACGGCATGCGCGGCATCCTGATCTTCTTCCTGACCCAGCATTTCCTGTTCGACGACGCCACGGCGGGATCGACCTACGGCTCCTATACCTCGCTGGTCTATCTGCTGCCGCTGGTCGGCGGAATTCTCGCCGACCGCTACATCGGTACCCGCAAGGCCATCGCCTTCGGTGCCCTGCTGCTGGTGGCCGGTCACGGGATGATGGCCTTCGAGGGCCGTCCGGCGACTGAAACCCTGACCTATGGCGGCACGGCCTATGAGATTTCGGCCGAGGGACGCGGCGCGTCGCGTGACGTGAACATCGTCGTCAACGGCCAGAAGTATGCCTTCGGCCCGGCCGAGGGCGGCGGCATCGCCGTGGCCGGCCTGCCGGAGGGTTCGACCCTGCCGGCGACCCTGGCACCCGGCAGCTATGAGATGAAGCAGACCCGGGACATGGCCGGCGTCAACATCTTCTACCTCGCCCTGTCGCTGATCATCATGGGCGTCGGCTTCCTGAAGCCGAACATCTCGACGATCGTCGGCCAGCTGTATCCCCAGGGGGACCCGCGCCGGGATTCCGGCTTCACCCTCTACTACTACGGCATCAACCTCGGAGCCTTCTGGGCGGCTGTGCTCTGCGGCTTCCTCGGCCAGACCGTGGGCTGGTGGGCCGGCTTCGGCCTCGCCGGCGTCGGCATGGCGCTGGGCTGGGTCGTGTTCGTCCTCGGCAAGCCGCTGCTGGAAGGTCACGGCGAACCGCCGAACCCCGAGCTGCTCAAGCAGCCGCTGTTCGGACCGCTGAACCGCGAATGGCTGATCTATATCCTCGGCGTCCTCGGCGTCGCCGTCGTCTGGTTCATGGTCCAGCGCAATGCCCTGGTCGGCACCGTTCTGGGCATTTCGACCCTGCTGTCCCTGGCCGCGATCCTCTGGGTCATCGTCGGGGTCTGCAAGACCTGGGCACAGCGTCAGCGCATGATGCTGGCACTGGTGCTGATCTTCGGCGCCGTGGTCTTCTTCACCCTGTTCGAACAGGCCGGCACCTCGCTGAACCTGTTTGCCGACCGGAACGTGGACCTGACCCTGGCCCCGACCGCGATGCAGTTCCTCGGCATCACCGTCGGCACGCCGGACCAGCTGGCGGCCGCGGGCATCACGCCCACCGGCTTCTGGATCGACGCGACCATCACGGCCGCCCAGGTCCAGTCGTTCAACGCCGGCTTCATCCTCATCTTCGCCCCGATCTTCGCGGCGCTGTGGGCATGGCTGGCCTCGAAGAAGATGGATCCCAACCCGACCATGAAGTTCGGTCTCGGCCTCGTTCAGGTCGGTCTCGGCTTCCTGGTGGTGGTCTGGGCAGCCGGCTCCGGCATGGTCAGCCCGACCTTCCAGATGCCGCTGATCATCCTGGCGCTGCTCTACATGCTGCACACGACGGGGGAGCTCTTCCTCTCGCCGGTGGGCCTGTCCGAGATCACAAAACTGTCCATGCCTTCGGTCGTCAGCTTCATGATGGCCGTCTGGTTCCTGGCCAGCTCCATCGCCCAGTTCGTCGGCGGCAAGATCGCCGGCCTGATGGGTACGGAGACGGTCGGGGGTCAGGTTCTGGACCCGCAGGGTGCGCTCGCCACCTCACTGGACGGCTTCAACAAGCTGGGCACCTGGGGCGTCGGCATCGGCATCGGCTTCATCCTGATCAGCTTCCTGATCAAGGGCTGGTCCAACGGGGCCAATGACGCCGGAAACCATCCGTCGCACTGATCCGGATGGACGGCTGAATACAGGAAGGGCGGAACCGCAAGGTTCCGCCCTTTTTGGTGCGCGAGAGCCGGCACGCCGACCGCGTCGGGGATGGGGTTAGGCCGCCTTCAGAAGGTCTTTCGGACCTGGAAGAACAGCCAGGGGCTCATCCGGGTGCGGCGCACCTCGCGGAACGCCAGCGGGTCGGTGTCGCGCGGGCCGGTATGGATCTCGCGATCATAGCCCTGCGCGCGATCCGTCGCATTGCCCAGGTCAACGCGGACCGTCAGGTCCTGCTGCGGCTTCCACTGAACGAAGGCGTCCACGTCCGGTTCAGAATAGAAGGTACGGATTTCGCGCACCCGGAAGGCGCGGCCCTTATCGACATTGCAGCCGTGTTCGAAGCCCCAGGACCAGCGCCCGCTCATCAGATCCTGATTGAAGGAAACGCCGCAGCCGAAGGCCTGGTTGCCCTGGAACCGCCGCTCCTCACCCGTGACCGGATCGAGCACCGAGGTGGAGGACCAGCTCCCGCGGGTCTGCAAGCGGCCGTTGGGAATACCCAGACGATCGGTGGGCAGGGTCAGGCGAAGCTGCAGGAAATCCGCCGTCCCTTCGCCGATATTCCCGACCCCGTCGAACCCGCCGGTGAGGGGGATCACATCGACCACGTCCTCGATCTCGGCATGGCTCAGCGTGACTTCGAACACGCCCTCGTCCCAGAAGCGGCGCTCGTAGATGGCTTCGATGACGGTCGACTTCTCGGGCTCCAGATCGGGGTTGCCGCCCTCGACCTGGCCGACCTCGATATCGGCCGAGGCGATGAAATCACCGAAGTCCAGCTGGCCCACCTCGCGCTCGGCGCGGATGCGGAACTGGTGTCCTGGCCGGGGCGTCCATGTCGCCTGGATGCGGGGCTTGGGATAGACGAACGACTTGGTCAGGTCGCTGTCGCCCGACTGGCTGATCTCCGACACCTCGACGCGCATCCCTCCCTCGACGGTCAGGGTCGGCGAAGGTCGCCAGGTTGCCTGGCCGAACACCTCGCCGCGCAGTTCCTCGACCTTGACCGCGGACGAGGGCAGGGGAACAGGGATGCCGTTCTCGGAATAGGCCGTGGCGCTGTCCAGGAAGTTGTAGGCGACCTCGCCCCCGGTCTCGAAGGACCAGCGGTTATCGGGGCGGAAGCGCAGGATGGCGCGACCGATGGATTCGCCCGAGGTCGAGTCGGCGGTGAAGGTCGAGCTGTCGCCGCTGCTCTCCGAGACGCCGGTATAGTCCTCGGTCGAATAGCGCTGCAGACCGGTCAGTTCGAGGCCCGTGCGGGGGCCGAGGTCGCGGGTCCAGTTGACGCCCAGCTCGCTGTTGACGTCGTTCGATTCCTCGTCGTTGAAGCTGTCGAGCCCGGTCCCGGAACGGATCAGCAGGTCCTGGGAATTCTCATTGCCGAACCAGCCCAGCAGGCCGTTGACGCGCAGCAGGCCGTCGCCGACGCGGCGCTGGACGGCCCCGGTCGCGCGCAGGTTCCGGATCCGGTCCCACAGCACCAGGTCGGCGTCCTGGATCAGGGTGCCGGCCGCGTTGTAGCGGCGGCGGAAGCCATCGCCGGTGCCGTCGGTGCGGTCGGAAAAGCCGCTGAGCGACCCTTCGATCAGATCGTCACCCTCGCGCCGGGAATACTGCGCCGCGAAAACCGGGCCGAGGTGGCCGTCGGGATAGACATAGGTCTTGGCCTCGAGCACCCGCTCGATGGTCACCGTGCGGTTCAGGACCACATTGGCGACGACCGACCGGCCCTGCATGTCGATACCGGGTGCGCCACCGCGGATCAGTTCAACGCGGGCGACACTCGCAGCCGAAATGCGGCGCAGGATCTGGTCGAGGTCGTCGCTCTTGGTCGAGGGGCGGCGGCCGTCGATCAGAACATTGCCCGCCGTTCCGGCCAGGCCGCGCGTGCCGCTGTCGCCTGAGTCAAAGGCGAAGCCCGGCAGGCGGGCGATAAGGTCGAGGGCGGTATCGGGGCGGGCGTCGACGAAGAAGGCGGGCTCGAACACCAGCACGCCCTCCCGGCCGGCGTCGGCGAGGAGCGCGGTCGGGGCCGGTGTGGTCTGTGCCAGTGCAGGTCCGCCCAGAAGAGCGCATGCGGCCGCGCCGGCCAGCCATTTCGCTTGGGTCATCCGTCCCCTCCTGTCAGGCCAATGTTGCGCAGCGACCGGCGCCCCATACAGCGACAAGCCGGACAGGTGGATTAAATCGCTGTCAGGTTCCGGGCGGTCCTGAGTCCCGTCCTCAGAACGTCTTGCGTACCCGGATCTGCCAGAAGGTGCGCGGGTCCGAGGGGCGCAGTTCGGTGAAGGCGACCGGGCGGACGGGCGACCGGTCGGCGAAGACCGTACGTTCCACCTGAAAGTCGTTCCAGACGTTGACCTGGGCCCGGATCGCGAGGGTTGGCGTCGGCTTGTATTCGATATTGGCCTCGAAATAGTCGCTGCCGGTGAAGCCCGAGACCTGATCCGGGGCGTAGTTGAACTGGCGCAGGCTCTCGATATAGGTCACCGCCCAGTTGATCTTCCAGGTGGTGATGTCCTGGGAGATGGCGAAGATCGGCTGGGATGGCCTCACACCCGAGATCGGCCGCTCCTGACCCGTCGTGGGGTCGGTCACTGCTGTGTCGTTCCAGGTGTTCCGAAACAGGAACTGACCGCCGGAGAAGCCGGTCCGGTCCAGGGGCAGGACGATGTTGACGGCCAACTGGTCCAGCGTCCCGTCGCCGATGTTGCCGACCGCCGACAGGCCCATGGGCAGGGGCAGGCGGTCAATGACGCCGATGATCTCGTCGTGGCGGTAGCCGATGGAGACGATACCGTCCCCCAGGAACCGGCGCTCATAGGTCAGTTCGGAGATCCAGCGCTCCTCGGGCTCGAGGTTCACATTGCCGCCGAACAGCTGTTCGTCCTCCAGGTCCGCACCGGCCGCGAAATCACCGAAATCCAGCTGGCCGACGTCGCGCTCGAACCGGAAACGCACCTGGTTCTGCGGGCGCGGCGTCCAGGTCAGCTGCAGGCGCGGCTTGGCGAAATAGAAGCTCTTCTCCTGATCGGCGTCGCCGGACTGGGTGATGGTAGAGGCCTCGAGCCGCAGTCCGCCTTCAAGGTTCAGGTCGGGCCGGACGCGCCAGGTCGCCTTGCCGAACAGTTCACCGCGGGTCTCCTCGACCATGATCTGGTCGGAGGGCAGAGGGATCACGACCCCGCCGTCGGTCAGGGTCTGGTCGATTTCCAGCATATTGTAGGCGACCTCACCGCCCGCCTCGAGGGTGAGGGCCGGCGACCGTTCCCAGCGCAGCAGCGACCGCAGGATCGTCTCGGAAGCATTGCCGTCGGAAGCGAAGCGCTGCTCGGGGCCGGCGATACCGTTCGTCGTTGTCCGGGAGGTCGAGGCATTCTCGAACTCATTCCACTCGCGGATGAGGCGGGTTTCCGACGTCAGGCCTTCCGCCATGGGGCGGGTGAAGACGGCCCCGACCTCGCCGCTCGAGCCTTCCTCGGCGAAGCGGTTGTCGCGCAGGATCGTCGGACCGTCCTGGAGGCTGTACTGGCTGTAGTCGTTGAGGCCGAGACGTCCGGTGAGGTCGATCTTTCCGCCCATGAAGGCGTCGGCGAAATTGACCCGCACGGCCTGCCCACCGCCGGTCTGGTCGCTGTAATAGCCCTCGTCGCGCAGGACGGTGCCGCCGGCGTTGCGACGGATGACCCTGCCGACGCCGTTGGAATCATCGATGGCCACGCCGTCGGCCAGGGTGAAGCCCCAGACCTGGTCGCCGTTGCGGCGCGTGAACTGGTACTGGCCGAAGCCGCGATCGGTGCCGCCTTCGAAGAAGGCCATGTTGGCCGTCAGGATCTGTTCGGTGCTGGCCTGGCTCCGGGTGATGACGTTTACGACGACGGAATAGCCCTGCATGTCGATGCCGGGGGCCCCGCCCCGGATCAGTTCGATGCGCTCGACCTGGGGGACCAGGGTGCGCGACAGGACCGAGGAGCCGGTGTCGTTCTTGGACGCCGGTCGCGACCCGTTGATCAGGATATTTCCGACCGCCCCCTCGAACCCGCGCGAGCCGTCGCCGTCCTGGACCGAGAAGCCGGGCACGCGGCTGACCATGTCCAGGGCCGTGTTGGGCCGCTGATCCGCGAAGAAGTCGGGGGTGAAGACGAGGATGCCCTGCTGGGCTGCGTCCGCCTGGGGTGCCGGGGCCGGCGTCTGGGCGGCAGCCGCGCCGGCGCTCAACAGGATGGCGGTCGTCGCCAGCAGGATGGTCTTGGTCATTGCAGGATTCCCCTCGTCGTGGGACGAGGGTGTGGCTTCCTGCCGCGTCATGCTCCAGTTACAAGCCGGACAGGTGGATTAATTCTCGTCCACATTACGTGCAGGTCATGAAGGTGTTCTGAAAGTGGCTACGAGTTGCTGCACTGTGTCCATCCGGGGAATGTATTGACGTGAGATTGTTCGTCGCTGTTGCTGTTGCCGTTCTCGCCCTGACCACCGGCGTGCTCTTCACACCCCCTGCCGCAGCCCAGACCCCCGGCCCTCAGGTGGCTGAGCTGGACGAGGTCGTTGTTCTGGCCCGGCGCTCCGGTGCGCCGATGTGGACGATCACCCGGGGGGACACCACCCTGATCCTGGTCGGTGCCATCACCAGCATTCCACGCGACCTGTCCTGGCGTCCCGACGACCTCGAGGCCGCGGCGGCGCGATCGGACCTGATCCTGTTCCCGCAACAGGGCCGGGCCTCCATGGCCGACATCCTGCGCGTCGTCTGGCGGGCCCGGACCATCGGACTGATGCCGCAGGGCCAGACCACGGCGGACTATCTGACGCCGGAATACCAGGCGCGGCTGGAGGCGATCATGGCCGGGGACCGTAATCAGGACTGGCGCACCAAAAGCCTGTTGATCGTCGGCTTCGAGCTGATGCAGGACAAGGCCGGCTATGCCCGTGGCGGGACCGGCGACGACGCCATGGATGTGATCCGCCGGGCAGCGCGCCGGGCGCGGGTCACCGTCCGCCCGGTCGGTACCGTCCGCGGCGACGAGTTGATCGACAGCCTGATCACCGCGCCCCAGACGGCCCATGTCCCCTGTGTCGAGGCCGCCATCGCCGCCGCCGAACTGGGGCCGGATGCCGCGCGCGAACGGGCTGAGGACTGGCGCGCCCTGCGGGTCGCCGATGTGGTCGCCTCGCCCATCGACCGGGCGCTGAACCAGTGCTGGCCCTGGGGTGATCCCGAGATCGCCCCGCAGCTGCGGCAGCAATGGTCGGCGGCCATCGAGACGGCGATGATCTCGCCGGGCGTGACCATGGGCGTGGCCCCGATCCGGCTGTTGGCCGAAGAGGGCGGGGTGCTGGACGCCCTGGAAGCGCGCGGCTTCGAGGTGGTCGGGCCGGAGTGGAAATAGGGGCCGCCAGCCGCTGGCCACTCACCACTCAGACCGCCGTCCCCCCCACCGTCAGGCCCGCAATCTTCAGTGACGGCTGGCCGATACCCACCGGGACGCCCTGGCCGGCCTTGCCGCAGACGCCGACGCCGGGATCGAAGGCGAAGTCGTCGCCGATCATCTGCACATGCTGCAGGGCAGTGGCCCCGTCGCCGATCAGGGTTGCGCCGCGTACCGGGGCGGTGATCTTCCCGTCCTCGATGAGATAGGCCTCGGTGCACTGGAAGACGAATTTCCCGTTGGTGATGTCCACCTGCCCGCCGCCGAAATTGGCCGCATAGAGACCCCGCTTCGTGGAGGCGATCATGTCGGCCTGCGAGTCCCTGCCGCCTTCCATGAAGGTGTTGGTCATGCGCGGCATCGGCATATGGGCGAAGGACTGGCGGCGGCCGTTGCCGGTGGCCCGGGTCCCCAGCTGACGCGCCGAGAGCCGGTCGTGCATCAGACCGACCATGATGCCGTCCTCGATCAGCACGGTGCGCGAGGTCGGTGTGCCCTCGTCATCGACCGACAGTGAGCCGCGACGGCCTGCGATAGAGCCGTCGTCCACGACCGTTACGCCCGGGGCGGCAACCCGCTTGCCCATCATGCCGGTGAAGACGGAGCTGCCCTTGCGGTGGAAATCGCCCTCGAAGCCGTGACCGATGGCCTCATGCAGGAGAACGCCGGGCCAGCCCGCGCCCAGCACCACATCCATCTCGCCCGCCGGACAGTCGACGGCCTCCAGATTCACCAGGGCCTGCCGCAGGGCCTCGTCGACCTGCCATTGCCAGCGGTCGGGGGCGATCCAGGTCTCGAACCCGGCCCGGCCCCCGGCACCGGAAGAGGCGCTCTCGCGCTTGCCGTCCTTCTCGACCGTGACCGAGACGTTCAGCCGCACCAGCGGGCGGATGTCGGTGACCCGCCGACCATCGCCGCGCAGAATCTCGATGTGACGCCGCTCGCCGACCATGCTGGCTGACACCTGGACCACGCGCGGGTCCCGGGCCCTTGCCCAGGCATCGATCTCGGCCAGCAGGGCGATCTTGTCGGAAAAGGCCGGCGAGGCGAGGGGGTCGACCGGCGCATAGAGCTGCTGGTTGGTCGCGCGCGGGGCCTCGGCTGTCACCCCCGCATGGCCGGAGCGGGCCAGGCCCGCGCTGTCGGCGGCGCGTCGAATGGCGGGGCCGCTGATCTCGTTGGCGTGGGCATAGCCGGCGGTCTCTCCCGCCACCACGCGGAGGCCGAAGCCCTCGGAGGCGTCATAGGCGGCGGACTTCAGCCGGCCGTCGTCGAACACCAGTGATTCGAGCTCGGACCGCTCGAGGAACAGTTCGCCGTCGTCCGCCCCGGTCAGGGCTTCCTGCAGGATGGACAGGGCCTCATCGGCACCGACGTCGGCGGAATCGAGAATCGCGGGGAGGGGTACGGGGACGGTCATGGTGCCTAAGTAGGGGCTGACCGTCCCCGCGTCACCGGGTCAGTTCTGGTCGATGTCGCCGGAACCCGAAAGCGTGCGGCTGAGTTCGGCCGGCCGACGGGTCAGATCGACATCACCGGAGCCCGAGACGTCCACCACCGCCTTGCCGGTCGGTCCGACCCGGACATCGCCGGAGCCCGAGAGCTGCACATCGGCGTCGACGGTGTTCAGGGCCGCCAGATCGACGTCGCCCGAGCCGGAGACATCGATCCGGACCGTGCGGGCCGTGCCGCTGCCCGTGACATCGCCCGAGCCGGACAGGATCAGGTTCAGCCTCGGCTGGTCATAGTCGCGGATCTCCAGGTCCGCGGAACCGACCAGATCGAAACTGGAGACAGCCGGGGCCGTGACCGTGACCTTGATCCTGTCCCCGGCACTCCAGACCTGGAAGCCATCGCCGCTCCAGCGG
>VYMF01000652.1_pt1 | contig 11019 bp, 9 predicted proteins | sample 5115271 | NCBI WGS metagenome assembly VYMF01 (sample SAMN12291778, study PRJNA351875) | freshwater metagenome | isolation source: freshwater lake | place: USA: Michigan, Wintergreen Lake | collected 2013-08-08
CGAGTAGGCTTTTTCCATGTCTCACATTTTAGCATATATTTGGTAAATGCGCTAGTATTTAACGGTAAAGCCGTCGTAGAACGACGGGGTTTCAGACCCAAAATTTTCGATGATGGGATGGCAGTCCGCCTTGGTAGTAAGTCTATCCTTGCCCTTATCGATCCTGATGGTCTTTGCTGGTATGAATCTCTGGCAAATTCCCCTACATCAAATGTCGGTGACAGGAATTGTTATTGCTTTGGGACTTTTGATCGATAACGCTATTGTGATTGTCGATGAACTGCAAAAAGGACTACGGACCGGAATAGCTCACGAACATATTGTTGCTGAAACCGTTAAACAGTTAGGGATTCCCCTCTTAGCTTCTACCCTAACCACGATTTTGTCTTTTATGCCGATCGCTCTTTTGCAAGGAGGCACCGGCGAATTCGTGCGTACTATCGCCCAAACAGTGATCTTAGCCTTGGTTAGTTCTCTAATTTTGTCCCTAACGATTATTCCTATTCTCAGTTTACGTTTATATCAACTGACTCATCGATCGCACCAGACAAAAACCCATTGGTGGGATACGGGAATTAATTTACCGCTCCTAACGGAGTTGTATCGCCAAATTTTGAAGTTAATTCTCTATTTTCCCGTATTAGGTCTGGTTATTGGCTTGATTATTCCAATTGCTGGCTTTGTTGTCGCCGGCACTCTCCCGGAAGAATTCTTTCCGCCGGCAGAACGAGATCAGTTAACCCTAGAAATCGAACTGGCCCCCACCACAACCCTAGAAGTAACTCAGGTAAAAGTGGCTCAAGCTGAAAAAATACTGCTAGATCATCGAGAAATTGCAGAAGTTCACTGGTTTTTAGGGCGTAATGCTCCCCCCTTCTACTATAATCTCTCCGATGGCGTCAAAGACTCTCCTAATTTTGCCCAAGCATTGATTCAACTTCGGCAAGTTTCTGATGATCCCCAATTGATCGAAACCTTACAAAAACAATTAAGTCAAGCTCTACCGATGGCTAGGGTATTAGTCAGCCCCCTAGAACAGGGTCCACCGGTGGGCGCTCCGATCGAAATTAGGGTTTATGGCTCAGAATTGGAGATGTTAAGGAAAATTGGCGAGTCCTTACGGGAAGAACTGGCAAAAATACCCGAAATAACCTATTCTGTTGCTGATTTAAGTGAAATTCAAGCTAAATTAGCCTTAAAAATTAATGAAGAAAAAGCTCGACTGATTGGTTTGGATAATGCGGCGATCGCAAGTCAATTGGATAACCTTTTAGAAGGTTCTGTGGGTGGCTCGATTTTAGAAGCAACAGAAGAATTACCCGTACGAGTCCGAGTCGGTAATCGCGATCGCGAGCAACTGCCACAAATTGCCTCTTTAAATATTCTCGGTAATTCCGCCACTGCTGAACGGGCGAATATTTCCCTTTCCTCCGTGGCAGAATTTGATTTTCTCCCCGAATTAGCCACGATTCCTCGACGAAATGGCAAGCGAATTAATACGGTGAAGGCCTATGTTCAAGCTGATGCGATCGCTGCAACGGTTTTAGACGAATTTCGCCAAAACTTAGAATCGGGCAAATTTTCCCTTCCGCCAGGGTATCGGCTCGAATTTGGCGGAGAGGAAGAAGAAAGAGATACGGCTGTGGCTAATCTAATTGCTAGTGTGGGAGTCTTGACGATTCTAATGCTATCAACCCTTGTTCTTTCTTTTAACTCCTTCCGTCTTGCTGCTCTAGTTACTGTCGTCGGTATTAGTTCGATTGGACTAGCCTTATTTTCCCTCTGGTTATTTGAATATCCCCTAGGATTCATGTCGATTTTAGGCACTATCGGCTTAGTTGGGGTTTCCGTTAATGATTCTATTGTCGTGGTAGCGGCTTTACAAGCTTTACCCCCCCATCTTCAACGCCAACGAAAGGCAATCCGGGAAGTGGTCATTGCTTCCACCTGTCACATTCTCACCACTACCTTAACCACGGTGACGGGATTTGTGCCATTATTTCTCTACGGCGGCGCTTTTTGGGAACCCCTCGCTCTCTGTATTTCCATCGGGGTGATGGGAACCACCCTAAGCGCACTGGTATTTGTCCCGTCGGGATGGTACTATCTCGCTCAAGCCCAAAAGGTTTCCCCTCTGTCTGTTTCTGAGTAGCTTGATTAAATACCACTTTTGTAGAGACGTTGCCTAGCAACGTCTCTATTGATTTGGGTAAAAATACCCTGAAAGTCGTCTCGGCTCCACCGCTCTTATCGGATAAAATACGGAGAATTGGCTGGGTTAAATATAATCGAGTTTGAACAATAGATAAGTTTTTTAACAAGAGTAGTTTCAGATACTGATTACCCGATGGACTGGGGTAGAATTGGAAAAACCAGTCAAACTGTTTTAGCCAAGCTATTTAACTATGATTAAAATTAACTTGCTGTTCGGGTTATCTTCCCTTAAAAAATCGATAAAAAACTTTACATAAACTCAAAAGAGAGCCTGATAACTAACTCATCTAAAAGCTGAGTTAGTTATCAGACGAAGTTTTTGGGTGCTTTTGTTGATTACTTCTTAACCACCATCTTAAAGTAGAAGAAGGGAGATGAAAGTTAATCAGTTACTAAGACTCTACGAACAAGGAGAGCGGGATTTTTTAGCCATTGACTTGATGAGTCTAGATCTACAACAAGTGACTCTAATCGCTGTCAATTTTGCGGCGGCCAATTTGTGCGGAACTAATTTGAGTCGCTCTTTTCTGACTAAATCAAATCTGCGGGGAGCGAGTTTGAATTGGGCGAATTTAACCTATGCCAAATTAAGTCAAGCGCAATTAGTGGAAGCGGACTTAACCAAAGCCAATCTCACCGGGGCCTTTATGGTACAGGCAAACCTGCGTAACTCGCGATTAAGTGGGGCGGATCTTTCCCATGCTAATCTCCGGGGGGCGAATTTATGCGGGGCGAATTTATGCGGGGCGAATTTATACTTAGTTAATCTCCGGGAGGCAACCCTAGATAAAGTCAATCTCAATTGGGCTAATTTGCAGGAAGCGCGGTTAAGTGGGGCTAAATGTCGTCAGATTTCCGCAAGGGAAGCCAATTTTAGCGGCTCTTTTCTTAAAGAGGTGGACTTTCAGGGGGCCAATTTAGAAAGGGCTAATTTTAGCGAGGCACGTCTGACGGGTAGTGATTTACGCGGGGCCAATTTAGCGGGTGCTAATCTAGCGGGAGCTCGTTTACAAGAGGTAAATCTACAGGGAGCGGACTTGAGGGGTGCTAACTTGACGGGGACTTGTTTTGAGAGCGTCACCGGTTGGACAGAAACCGCCCAAGAAGATGATATTTTTCCCCTAGACTGGTTTCAGCCCCGTTTTGCCACTTAAAAGTCAATATATCTGCCGAAAGCCCCTCCTTTTCCTATCGATTAACGATTAGCTGGAGTGGTTAATCTTTGGTTAGGAATGGGGATTGGGGGAGCATTATTCGGCTCATCCTCGAAGGGTAAAGCAGGGGGAGGAGGAGGAGTGGTAGCACTGGGAGATGGTGCTGGAGATGGCGTGGGATTAACGGCAGCGGGGGGACTTTTCGGGGTGACGACGGGTGCGGGAGAGCTAAAACCGAGGAGAGCTTTGCCAAAGGGAAAAACATTAGCCCAGCGTTGAATATTGGGATGGCCAAACCAATCTTGACGGGATACCTTCACCGAGAGGAGAGGTGCGATCGCCCCTGATTTTTCGGCCGTTATCAATAAATCAATTTTATTAAGACCCTGTTGTTGATTAAAACGACTGATGATAGTTTTCTCTGCTAATTGCGATGCTCTAGTCAATAATCCTTCGTAGGATTCTCCCCGTTTAACTGTGATGGGAAGATTAACAGTGGATTGAGCAAAAACCACATCAACGGCGATAATTCCCGTCAGCAGCGTTAAAACAGTAATAGACTTGTACATAGGACAGACGGTTAAACAGACACTCCCTGGCTAGGGTCGGGATCTTCCCTGTTAGAGTTCCCCGATCGCTTTCTTAAATTACCACGATCGATCTCTGGCCACAATTGAAAATTTTCCGGTAGCAAAATCGTCCTTGGCTCCTAGCAATAGGCAATAGGGGAATAATTAGGGCTGGCTGAATAAATCTAAAAACTTTGTTGGATAATATCTTTAGGCTTTTTTGCCATCAAAAAGTGCCAGCCATTGGAGTGATCAGAGGGGAAAATTCCGGGACTTTTTCCCTGAAAATTAGGCAATTGACCACCTGAAAATGGCTAAAACCCCACACCCGACACCCCACCCCCACGAAAAACTGTTTCAGCATAACCTAATTATATTTGGCTATATCGACCAGAGGGTTTTAATTATGACACAAACTAGCGAAACCGTTACCTATTCCCTTGAATCTGTCCTCAAAGAAATTAAAGATAGTATTAAAGAGGTTAATCAGAAAATTGACTCTCTCCAAAGAGATGTTAATCAAAAATTTGACAGTCTCCAAAGAGATGTGGTTCAGAAAATAGACAATCTCCAAAGAGATATGGATCAAAAATTTGACAGTCTCCAAAAAGATGTTAATCAAAAATTTGACAGTCTCCAAAAAGATGTTAATGATTTAAAGGTGGAAGTCACAGAAGTGGTCACTTTGGGATTGCGCGGCTTTTTTCTTGGCAATAAACCTTGATTTTTTATTTCAAGAAAGTAGTTATTTTCAAGAGGTTTTTAATGATGACACAAACTAGCGAAACCGTTACCTATTCTCTCGAATCTGTCCTGAAAGAAATTAAAGATAGCATTAAAGAGGTTAATCAGAAAATTGACTCTCTCCAAAGAGATGTTAATCAAAAATTTGACAATCTCCAAAGAGATATGGATCAAAAATTTGACAGTCTCCAAAAAGATGTTAATCAAAAATTTGACAGTCTCCAAAAAGATGTTAATGATTTAAAGGTGGAAGTCACAGAAGGACTTGAAAGGGTTTAAATCTCTGATTATCCCCATGATTGTAGCTTTTTTAAGTGCCGTGGTAACTTTGGGATTGCGCGGCTTTTTTCTTGGCAACAAACCTTAAATATATCAGGGGATATTTTAATCATCAAGTTTATTTTGTACTCTACCAATAAAATCCATGAGTTTTTGTATTAATCCTCATTGTCCTAAACCGAAAAGTATCACGGAGAGTCGTTACTGTCAATCCTGTGGTTCCGACTTGCTTTTAAATGGTAAATATCGAGTCACAAATTTATTGAGTGCCAAAGGTGGATTTGGTAATACCTATGAAGTGATAGATGAACATAAAATACCCAAAGTATTAAAAGTTCTTACCTACGATTCCAGTAAAGCTATTGATTTATTTCAACAGGAAGCCAATCTTTTAAAACAATTAAATCACCCCGGTATTCCCAAAGGAGAAAACTATTTTATTTATCATCCCCGGGAGAGTCAAACTGCTTTACACTGTTTAGTTATGGAGAAAATTGCTGGTATTGACTTAGAAGAATATCAAAAACAAAGAGGATTTAAACCGATTGATTATAATCTCGCTTGTGATTGGTTAACTCAGTTAGCTAATATTCTCTACGAAGTTCATAAACATAAATTCTATCATCGTGATATCAAACCCTCTAATATTATCTTAAAACCCGATGGTCAATTAGTTTTAATTGATTTTGGAGCGGCGCGACAAGTCACTAAAACCGTCCTAGCAGGAGGCAAAAATACAGGAATTTATACCCCCGGATATGCTCCTCCCGAACAATCTCGCGGTCACTCTGTCCCCCAGTCAGACTTTTATGCTTTGGGCAAAACTTTCGTCTTTTTGTTAACCGGTAAAGAACCCAGTGACCCGAAAATTTATAATATTAATACCAATGAATTTAACTGGCGTAAATATACCCCAAATATCCCTTCTCGATTAGCAGATTTTATCGATAATTTAATGGCAGAAAAACCTATTGATCGACCTAAAGACACCAAAACTTTGCTAAAAATTATTACTGATATTAAAGCCAATCCCCATCAAACTAAAAAAACTAAAAAAACTAAAAAAACTCAAAATTCTTCTCTTGAAAAACCTAAAATTATTCCTATTCCCAATCCTGCACTTATTTCTTTACTCGCTGCAATTTCTCCCAGTTATGCTGGGTTTTGGCTCCGTTTAAAAGCCTCTTTAATTGATTCTTTTATCGTTCTTATTATCGCCGCTTTATTAGGTGGTTATATCTGTTTTCGCTTACAACAATGGTCAACTTTTCAAGATTTAAACCTTGATTTTGATATAGCCAAAGAAATCTGGGTTTACTACGCAGCAGGATTAAGTGCAGCTGGAACAACAATTTTTGGTTTTGCTTTATTTATAGCAGCAATTATCTATAATATTCAAGCCAAAATTAACTTTACTCACGAGCATATTGCCATCCTGACTGCTCTCGGTTTAGGAATAGTTATTAAATGGTTATATTATGTTTTCTTAGAATATCTTTTTAAAGCCACTATTGGTAAAATGTTTTTTGATTTATCCGTCACCGATAGCGAAGGAAGACGCATATCTTTTGCGAGAGCCAATCGCCGCTACTTACTAAAATTTATCTCCACTGCTCCCTTATATTTGGGCTTTTTACTGGCAGCCTGGACAAAGAAAAAACGCGCCCTTCATGACATGATTTCCGGTACACAAATCCGCAAAAAAAGTAACCAGAACCTAGAAAAGTAGGGAGATGGGAGCAGGACGATAGGATAAAATCAACTACAATAGGGACAAGATATTCCTGCTTGGTAATTGGGGGATTGTTTATCTTTTTCATCGATGGGATGACCGCAAGCGGGACACATTTTATAATGTCCTACCTCTAAATTAGCTGTTAGTGCCACTCTTTGATCGAAAACGAAACATTCTCCTTGCCAAAGACTCTGATCGGGACTAACTTCTTCTAAGTATTTCAAAATACCTCCCTCTAGCTGATAAACTTGAGAAAAGCCTTGATTTAATAAAAAAGCTGCCGCCTTTTCACAGCGAATTCCCCCCGTACAAAAAAGAGCTATTTTTTTATCGTTAATACTATCAAAATTGTCCTGAATATACTCAGGAAATTGGCGAAAATGCCCTATTTCAGGGTTAAGCGCTCCCGCAAAAGTACCGATCGCCACTTCATAATTATTACGAGTATCGATAACTACCACGTCCGGCTCTTTCAGCAATTGGTTCCACTCTTCAGTTTTGAGATGAATTCCTGTTTTTTCGAGAGGATTAGCCTTGGGTTGACCAAAAGTCACAATTTCCTTTTTTAAGCGAATTTTTAAGCGTTGAAAGGGCAAATAATCGCAAACAGACTCTTTCACCTCTAGATTAGCTAAACGAGTATCGGTTTTTAACCAACTAATCACCTCGGCGATCGCTTGACTGTTCCCGGCGATCGTTGCATTAATCCCCTCGGCTGCCAGAAGAATAGTTCCTTTAATTCCTCTTTCTTGGCAGTATTTTTGTATTTCTGGCTGTTTTTGACGATAATCTGACAAAGCCACAAACTGGTAAAAAGTGGCGACTAGATAAGACATGGCAAGCAAAGGGAAAATTAACTTGTAATATTTTTCACTATAGGTTATGATAACGAAAGTGTCCTAAAAACCAGATCGGGGGTTTAGCTCAGTTGGTAGAGCGCCTGCTTTGCAAGCAGGATGTCAGCGGTTCGAGTCCGCTAACCTCCATAGCATCTCCCCCATAGTCCTGACTGATTCACTTTTGCTTGGTGATTAGCTCAAGTCTTTTTGGGAAGACAATTAGCTAGGGTTGCCGAAAAAGTTTTTCCTGGGGGCAGGGTGTAGGGTGTAGGGTGTAGGGTTTAGAGGGAGTCGTCTTGGAGTCTCCCCAAAACGAAAACTTCGTACCTCACCATTAAGATAACTGCTATCAATGATGTCTCGTACCTATCAAGCTACTGGAATCAATCTGCAAGGAATGGCCTTCGGAGAGGCCGATCGCCTCTTAACTATTTTGACCGCCGAATATGGTTTAATTAGAGCCATCGCTCCCGGTGCGCGCAAGTATAAATCTTCCCTGCGGGGTAGAAGTGAACTATTTGTGGTCAATAATCTGTTAATAGTCGCAGGAAAATCCCTAGATAAGGTCGTTCAAGCCGAAACTATCGAATCTTATCCCAAATTAAGTCAAAATCTCGCCAAACTCACCGTTAGCCAATACCTCTGCGAACTGGTTTTGGCGATCGCACTGAGCGAACAACCCCAGAGGGAATTATACGAATTAATCTGCGGCCATCTGGCCAGAATTGAAGTCCTCGACGAAAATCAATACATACTTCCCTATCTTTGTCAAGCAATTTTTCATTTCTTAATAATTGCTGGCTTAGTGCCGCAAGTCCATAACTGCCTGTTGACGGGAAAAGCTTTAATTAGGGACAATTGCCTAGGATTCAGTTTCGAGGCAGGGGGAATAATAGATCTAGCTGCCCTAACAGAAACAATCAACCCGCCCAAAATCGATAGTAAACTGACGCGGCAAGAACTGCAATTACTGCAATGCCTAGGAAAAACAGATTTTCCCCCCCAAGAAAACCTTACCTCAGAACTAGCTTGGATTAACCTCGATCGCCTGCTGCGCCGCTATACTCAGTATCATCTGGGAAAAACTTTTCGCTCCTCGGCATTAGTTGAGGGTTTATCTCCCTTAGAATTTTAAACAGATAGCAACAATCATCATAATGCAACTGTTTGACTCAGAAACTGACGACGCTACGTCTAGCGACTCCTCCACTCCTGTTTTTAATTCTTCCGATTGCTCACCGAGGCAATCCGACACAGAAACCATGAACCGCTTGCCTAAACGTGCGCCCAAATCCAATCCTAGTCAGGGTTTTGCCCCAGTGCTAAAAAACCCGCGCTTTCTCATTCTCTGGGCGGGGGGAATTTTTTCCCAATTAGCGGATAAATTCTATTTAGTCCTGATGATCTCCCTAATTGCCACCCATTACCAAAAAGCCGATCAGTCAATTAGTGGCTGGGTATCGGCGATAATGATTGCTAATACAATTCCGGCGGTGTTAGTGGGTTCGGTGGCGGGTGTATATGTTGATAGATGGTTAAAAAAACAAGTTTTAGTTATTTCTAACCTTTTACGCGGGGCTTTTGTCCTCCTCATTCCCCTATTATTATGGTTAGTGCGCGAGCAAACTTTAGCCGTTCCCCTCGGTTGGCTGCCGGAAGGTTTAAGAAATTGGCATTACCGGCTACAAGGAGAATTTAATTTACCCTTCGGTTTTTTCCTGTTGTTAGTCATTACTTTTCTTGTCTCCACCTTAACCCAATTTTTTGCCCCCGCCGAACAATCTACCCTGCCATTAGTGGTAAAACGCCGTCATCTTTTGCCGGCTAATTCCCTCAACACTTTAACCACCATGGCGGTATTAATTATCGGTTTTGCCATCGGTGAACCTTTATTAGCTTTTGCTGATAGTATTTTCGGCACGAGAGCCGGACAATTTGATATTGGCAAAGTGATGATTGTCGGTGCTTTTTATATAATTGCCGGTTTAATTCTAATTATCCTGCGAACTAACGAAAAATATGTCATTCCTACCGCAGAACAGCCCCATGTTTGGGAAGATATCCGCGACGGCATTCGTTACCTCAACAAAAATCATAAAGTTCGTAACGCCCTGATTCAATTAGTCATCTTATTCTGTATTTTTGCTGCTCTATCGGTATTAGCCGTCAGTATGGCGGAAAAACTACCCGGGTTAAAAGCTTCTCAATTCGGCTTTTTATTAGCCTCCTGTGGTGCAGGAATGGCAGTTAGTGCGATTACTTTGGGTTATTGGGGTCAAAAATTCTCCCACACCCAATTAAGTCTCTGGGGTTCTCTGGGTATGGCGGCAGCTTTAATCGGTTTATCTCTAGCCACAAAGAGTTTAATTTTAGCCTTCGCTATGACGGCTTTATTAGGGATTTTTGCCGCTTTAGTCGGGGTTCCCATGCAAACCACCCTACAGGCAGATACACCCCCCGAAATGCGCGGTAAAGTCTTTGGTTTAGAAAACAATGCCGTTAATATTGCCCTCTCTTTACCCTTAGCTGTCGCCGGTATCGCTGAAACTCAATTCGGACTCCGACCGGTACTATTAGCTTTAGCAGTTATGGCAGTTATCGGCGGTGGTTTTACTTGGTATGTTTCTCGCTCAGTTATCAGTAAACAGTAAACAGTAATCAGTAATCAGTATTCAGGAGTCAGTATTCAGTATTCAGTATTCAGTATTCAGGAGATTGCCTTTATTTATTCTCCCATACCCCCCGCAAAGAAGCGAAACTAACATTAACTAAACGGTAGCTTTTGGTAGTAATTACTGAGTAACGCACAGAAAACGGGTTTCTCGGAGAAACCCGTTTTCTACTCATGCCTCATGCAAAAAGGGGAATAAATAATCAGTCTTTAATAACCAGATTTAGTATCAGGAGACAAAGTAACCTTAAACTTGTTAGAATCAAAAAGTTGTTATTTTCTGGTAGTCATTCACCGCTCAGATTAGTTAAGATGATATTACATGACTAATAATATTGACCATGATCGCTTATTTAAGGAGTTAATCTCCACCTTTTTTGTCGAATTTTTTGAGTTGTTTTTTCCTCAAGTGATGGATTATTTAGATAGGGACTCGATTACTTTTTTAGACAAAGAAGTATTTACCGATGTCACGGAAGGAGAAAGGCATGAAAGCGATTTAGTCGCACAAGTTAAGTTTCGAGGAAAAGAATCTTTCTTTCTGATTCATGTAGAGGCGCAGGAAAGTTCCCGCAAGTGGTTTAACCGGCGAATGTTTACTTATTTTGCTCGCTTTCATGAGAAATTTGTCTTACCGATTTATCCGATTGTAATTTTTTCTTACCCCCAGCCCAAAAAAGAAGCAATTAGTCAATATGTGGTCGATTTTCCCGATTTTAAGGTATTAGAATTTAACTATCAAGTCGTGCAATTAAATCGATTAAATTGGCGAGATTTTCTCAATCAGCCGAATCCGGTTGCTTCGGCTTTGATG
>VYMF01000332.1_pt1 | contig 11009 bp, 11 predicted proteins | sample 5115271 | NCBI WGS metagenome assembly VYMF01 (sample SAMN12291778, study PRJNA351875) | freshwater metagenome | isolation source: freshwater lake | place: USA: Michigan, Wintergreen Lake | collected 2013-08-08
CCTTGCAACACGATCACTCACACACACCGCAGTGACGCGGGATGGAGCAGCCCGGTAGCTCGTCAGGCTCATAACCTGAAGGTCGCAGGTTCAAATCCTGCTCCCGCACCCAAGACAAACAAAGAGCCCCGCCGGCACGCAATGCCGCGGGGCTTTTTGCCGTCTGCTTGTCGAGCCAGCGCTTTGATCGCAAGCTCGCCTGCGGAGGGACGCCAATGATCCGAACCCTTTTTGCGATTGTCGCCTGGCTTGGCGTTCTGGCGGCGCCGGTCGCCGCGCAAGCGCCGTTCAATCCGGAACCTCTGCTCACCGAGGCCATCAAGGCCGTCCGGGAAGGCGCCTATCGCAGTGGCCAGGTCGACTGGCCGGCGCTGGAGGCGGCGGTTCGGGCCAAAGCCGCCGGCGCGCGCGATCCGCTCGACCTGTTGCCGGCCTATGTGGTGTTGCTGAACGGACTGGGCGACCACCACAGCTTCCTCCAGGCGACCCCGGATCAGTACAAGGCCTACTTTGACCGGCATGGCCGCTCTGTAAGGGCCGGTTCGGGCATCCCGCCGGGCCCTGTGCGGTCGCCATCGGCCTTCGCCGGTCGGCCGCGCGAGGCGCGTGACCTGCCGCTGGGCGGCCGCCGTACGGCGCGGCTGCTGGTTGTTCCTGCGTTCGGGGGCTACCCGCCTGAGGCCCAGGCCTACACCGACGGTCTGTTCCAGGCCCTGGCCGATGGCGCGGGCAAGGCCTGTGGCTATGTGGTCGATCTGCGCGGCAACGGCGGGGGCAACATGTGGCCGATGGTGACAGGCCTGTCACCGCTGCTGGGCGACACCATGGCGCTCGGCAAGCAGGACGCCGAGGGACCGCCCTATGTCTACGCCGATCTGCGCAGCGGCGTGGCCGTGATCGCCCAGGGTGGCGGAGCGCCCAATCGTCTGCAGGCCGTACAGGGCTGGCGGGAGCTGGGGATCACCCGGGCGCCGGTGGCCATTCTGCAGGACCGCGGCGTGGCCAGTTCGGGCGAGGCCGTGCTGGCGGCCTTCGCCGGCCGGCGCGACACCCGCAGCTTCGGCGAACGCAGCGCCGGCCTGGCCAGCTCCAATGCCGGCTACCGCCTGTCCGACGGAACCAACCTGGTCATCACCACGGGCATGATGACCGACCGGGCCGGGCGCACCTACCCGCAGGGCTTTGCGCCGGATGAGGCTGTGGCCGAAGGGCCAGGCTCGGCGAGCGACCCGGACGACGCCGTGGTCGAGGCGGCCAAGGCCTGGCTCGGGCGCCAGCCAGCCTGCCGATAAAGGTCCCCCCGACGAGGTGAACCCATTGCCTTGGGATCGAGCCGGCCAAGGCGAGGATCGAGAGGGCCCGGCCGGCGCCGGAACGTCAGCCCGCCGAGGACTAACCCGGCGCGCGAAGATCGCGCCTTTCAGGCGTTATCACGCGGAATTTCCTGATTCTTTCGGGCCTTATCCCCGCCTGTAACGGGGCGCGCGCTTGAATGGCGGTGCGAAGCGCCCAACTATCTGATCAAACGTACCCGTCCGTAACGAGACGGAGACGCCGCGATGCCGATGAACGGGTCGCGGGCAGGAGACAGGTAAATGTCAGAACTTCGTACGCTTCCGGTGTTGCCGCTTCGGGACATCGTTGTGTTTCCCCATATGGTCGTGCCGTTGTTTGTCGGGCGCGAGAAATCCGTCCGCGCCCTTGAAGAGGTGATGCGCGGCGACAAGCAGATCCTGCTGGCCACCCAGAAGAACAGCGCTGACGACGATCCGGCGGCCGACGCCATCTATGACGTCGGTGTCGTGGCCACGGTGCTGCAGCTGCTGAAACTGCCCGATGGCACGGTCAAGGTGCTGGTCGAGGGCAAGCAGCGTGCGGCTGTCACCCGCTTCATCGGCTCGGAAGACTTCTACGAAGCCGAGGCCGCCATCCTCGACGAGGACGATGGCGAGGAGCATGAGGCCGAAGCCCTCAGCCGCGCCGTGGCCGAACAGTTCGAGGCCTACGTCAAGCTCAACAAGAAGATTCCGCCGGAAGCCCTGGCATCGATCCCGCACATCACCGAGCCCGGCAAGCTGGCCGACAGCATCGCCGCCCACCTGTCGGTCAAGATCGGCGACAAGCAGCAGCTGCTCGAGCTGTTCAACGTTGTGAAGCGGCTGGAGAAGGTGTTCTCGCTGATGGAGGGCGAGATTTCCGTCCTGCAGGTCGAGAAGAAGATCCGCAGCCGCGTGAAGCGGCAGATGGAGAAGACCCAACGCGAGTATTACCTGAACGAGCAGATGAAGGCGATCCAGCGCGAGCTGGGCGACCAGGACGACGGTCGCGACGAACTGCTTGAGCTGGAAAAGCGGATCAAGAAGACCAAGCTGTCCAAGGAAGCCCGGACGAAGGCGGAAGGCGAGCTGAAGAAGCTGCGCAACATGAGCCCGATGTCGGCCGAGAGCACCGTGGTGCGCAACTATCTCGACTGGCTGCTGTCCATTCCATGGGGCAAGGCCAAGCCGAAGAAGATCGACATCGCCAAGGCCGAGGCCATCCTCGAAGAGGATCACTACGGCCTGGAGAAGGTGAAGGAACGGATCCTCGAGTACCTGGCCGTCCAGGCCCGGACCAACTCGCTGAAGGGTCCGATCCTCTGCCTGGTCGGCCCGCCCGGCGTCGGCAAGACCTCGCTTGGCCGTTCGATCGCCAAGGCGACGGGCCGCGAATTCGTGCGTCTGTCGCTGGGCGGCGTTCGGGACGAAGCGGAGATCCGCGGCCACCGCCGGACCTACATCGGCTCGATGCCCGGCAAGATCATCCAGTCGATGAAGAAGGCCAAGGCGGTCGATCCCTTCTTCCTGTTCGACGAGATCGACAAGATGGGCAGCGACTATCGGGGCGACCCGTCCTCGGCCCTGCTGGAGGTGCTGGACCCGGCGCAGAACGGCACCTTCGCCGACCACTACCTCGAAGTCGACTACGACCTGTCGCAGACGATGTTCGTGACCACGGCCAACAGCCTGAACATGCCCCAGCCCCTGCTGGACCGCATGGAGATCATCCGCATCCCCGGCTACACCGAGGCCGAGAAGATCGAGATCGCCAAGCGGCACGTTCTGCCCAAGTTGACCAAGGACCACGGCCTGACGGCCGAGGACTTCATCGTTCCGGAAAAGGCCATTCAGGACCTGATCCGCTACTACACCCGGGAAGCCGGCGTGCGGTCGCTGGAGCGGGAACTGGGCAACCTGGCCCGGAAGGTGGTCCGGGACCTGGCGCGCGAAAACGTCAAGTCGATCACCATCGATGACGAGCGCCTGGGCAAGTACGCGGGCATCAAGAAGTACCGCTACGGCGAGACGGACGAGGAAGATCAGGTCGGCATCGTCACCGGTCTGGCCTGGACCGAGTTCGGCGGCGACATCCTGACCATCGAGGCGGTCAAGATGCCGGGCAAGGGTCGCATGTCGATCACCGGCAACCTGAAAGAGGTGATGAAGGAGTCGATCGCCGCGGCCAACTCCTACGTCCGCTCACGGGCCACCAAGTTCGGCATCAAGCCGCCGCTGTTCGAGAAGACCGACGTCCACGTCCACGTTCCCGAGGGCGCCACGCCCAAGGATGGCCCCTCCGCCGGCGTGGCCATGGCCATCGCCATCATTTCGGTGCTGACCGGCACGCCGATCCGCAAGGACATCGCCATGACCGGCGAGGTCACCCTGCGTGGTCGCGTCCTGGCCATCGGCGGCCTGAAGGAAAAGCTGCTGGCTGCCCTGCGGTCCGGCATCAAGACGGTGCTGATCCCTCAGGAGAACGAAAAGGACCTGGCCGACGTGCCGCAGACGGTGAAGGACGCCCTCGAAATCGTCCCGATCTCGACCGTCGACGAGGCCATCGCCCGGGCCCTGACCGGCAAGCTCACCCCGATCGAATGGTCGGAAGCGGACGAGCCGGTTGTTGCGCCTGCGAAGGTGGACGATACCGACGGGGACGCCGTGATTACCCACTAAGGGTAAGTGACGGTATGTGAACGTCGATAATGTGCGCGGCCCGAGGCGACTCGGGCCGCGTTTCTTTTGACGGTTTGCCGACAGCCTTCATAATCGTTGCGGGCGAGGGGCCTCGCGCGACGCGCGAACGCCGCGTCGCACAACGGATTTTGGGCTGGGAGACTGCGTATGACGAAGGCCGAACTGGTCGCCGCGATCGCGGACGGCGCGGGACTGAACAAGACCCAGGCGGGGGCCGCTCTGGAAGCCTTTACGGCGGCGGTGACCGCCTCTCTGAAGAAGGGCGAGGATGTGCGTCTGGTCGGCTTCGGCGCCTTCAAGGCGGTGTCTCGCGCGGCCGGCACGGCCCGCAATCCGCGCACGGGCGAGATCGTCAAACGCCCGGCCAGCAGGACCGCCCGCTTTCAGGTCGGGGAAGGTCTGAAGTCGGCTTTGAACGGCTAAGGCTTCCGTTCGGCCGACTTGACGGCTAAACCCGCCCCTCCGGGCGGCTAGCTCAGCTGGTCAGAGCATCTCGTTTACACCGAGAGGGTCGGCGGTTCGAACCCGTCGCCGCCCACCATTCTCTCTCGCGCCGGATCGTGACGGCTTACAGGCCCGCCGGCACTTTCCGGGCTGAGGCCTCATCCAATCGCGGCGTTGGCGCGTAGAGGGCATATGATCCTTCTCGCCATCGCCTTGGCTGTGGGCCTTAGCGCCTGGATGACCATCGCCTGGTCCTACCAGCGGGCCGTCGGCAATGGCGGCTGGACGGACGTTTTCTGGAGCTTCGGCATGGGGCCGGCGGGCGCGGTGGCAGCGCTCTGGCCCCTGGGCGGCGAGACGACGACGCGTCAGTGGATCGCCGGCGTGCTGATCCTGTTCTGGTCCTTGCGACTGGGCAGCCACCTGCGTCATCGGGTGTCCGGGGCGCCGGAGGATGCGCGCTATGCGGCCTTCCGGAAGGACTGGGGCGCGAGGTTTCAACCCCGCATGTTCGGGTTCCTGCAGGCCCAGGCCCTGGCCGGGGCGCTGCTCTGCCTCGCCATCCTGGTCGCGGCCCGCAATCCGGCTCCGGGCCTTGCCTGGAGCGATATCGCCGCCGGGCTGATCCTGGCCGGCGGCATCGCCGGCGAGAGCCTGGCCGATGGGCAGCTTTCCAGATTCAAGGCCGACCCGGCCAACAAGGGCAGGGTCTGCGATGTCGGCCTCTGGGGCTGGTCGCGGCATCCGAACTACTTCTTTGAGTGGACCATCTGGCTGGCCTGGCCGGTGATGGCGCTGGGGACCTCGCTGACTGACTGGCCCTGGGGCTGGCTGGCGCTGATCGGCCCGGCGTTCATGGCCTGGCTGCTGATCAAGGTCTCGGGCGTGCCGCCGCTGGAGCAGGCCATGCTGAAATCGCGAGGTAAGGCCTACGCCGACTACCAGGCCCGCGTTTCCCCCTTCTTTCCCCTGCCGCCGAAAGCGTGATCCTATGGACCTGTTGAAGACTGCCATCAACGCCGCTGAGAGCCTTCCTGCGCCGGACCTGATCCGCAAGGCGGCGATCAGCTGGCTGGTCGAGAAGCAGCGGCTGGAGCTGCTGGGCCTGTCCGACGACCTGCCGGGGCGGTTTGCAGAGGACATGCGCACCCGCCCGATCGCCGAACATACCGATGCGGCCAACGACCAGCATTACGAAGTGCCGGCTGAGTTCTTCCGGATCGTGCTGGGCCCGCGGCTGAAATACTCCAGCTGCCTCTATGATCAGGGGGCGCTCACCCTGGCCCAGGCCGAGGATCGGGCGCTGGCGGTGACTTGCGAGCATGCGGGCCTGGAGGACGGCCAGGACATCCTGGAGCTCGGCTGCGGCTGGGGCTCGCTGTCGCTGTGGATGGCGGCCCACTATCCGAACGCGCGGATCACCAGCGTGTCCAACTCCAACGGCCAGCGAGAGCATATCGAGGCCCAGGCCCGGGCGCTGGGCTATTCCAACCTCAGGGTCATCACCGCCGACGCCAACGTCTTCCAGCCGGAAGGCAGCTTCGACCGGGTGGTCTCGGTCGAGATGTTCGAGCACATGGCCAACTGGGGCCAGCTGCTGGGCCGGGTGCGCGAGTGGCTGCGGCCGGAGGGACGGCTGTTCATCCACATCTTCAGTCATCGCGCCCAGCCCTACCGGTTCAGCCACGAGGACCAGGACGACTGGATCGGGAAGTACTTTTTCACCGGCGGCTTCATGCCCAGCCATGATCTGATCCGTGACTTCTCCGATCTGTTCGAGGTGGTCGAGGACTGGAAGTGGAACGGCGGCCACTACGAGAAGACGGCGCTGGACTGGCTGGCCAACATGGACCGCGAGGACCTGGCCGTGCGCCGGATCATGAAGGCGACCTATGGCGACCAGGCGGGCGTCTGGCGGCGCCGCTGGCGGCTGTTCTTCCTGGCCACGGCCGGGCTGTTCGGCCATCGCGACGGCCAGGAGTGGGGCGTCAGCCACTACCTGCTGAGGCCGGTCCGTTAGATCCAGTCGCGGCGGTAAATGACCGTCGGCTCGCCGTGGTAGGTGGTGTGGGCCAGGTCCTGGAAGCCGAGCTTTTCGGCGACCCGGACAGAGGGGCTGTTCCCCGGTGAGATGATGCAGCAGCAGGGCGCCGTGAACACCGGCTGGCCCCAGGCGAGGGCGGCCGCGATGGCCTCGGTGGCGTAGCCCTTGCCGTGCGACCAGGGCTGCAGCGCCCAGCCCATTTCCGGCATACCGGTCAGGGACGGGGAAATGTCGCGGTGGAAGTCGGCGAAGCCGGCCTCGCCGACGAAGCGGCCGCTGTCTTTCTCGAAGATGGCCCAGAAGCCGTAGCCGAGCGCCTGCCAGTGGCCGATGTAGCGCAGGATGCGGGCCCAGACTTCCTCGCCCGTGGCCGGGCGGCCCCCGATGAAGCGGGTGACCTCGGGATCGCTCCAGAGGTTAAGGCCATCGTTGAAATCGGAAGGCGTGTGACCGCGAAGGACAAGACGCTCTGTTTCGAGCACCGGTGCGGCGGTTAGGGCAGGAGTCACGTCGTGGCTCACCCGGAAGCAGTCAGAAAGACAATGGGCCGGCCCCCGCAGAGGGCCGGCCCAGAAAGCTCTAGTCGATCCGGAGGTTGGTCGCGGAGGTCTTGCCGCTGCGACGATCCTGCTCGAGGTCGTAGGAGACGGCCTGGCCTTCATTCAGGCCGCGCAGGCCGGCTTGTTCAACCGCCGAGATGTGGACGAACACGTCGCCGCCACCGTCGTTCGGCTGGATGAAGCCGAAGCCCTTGGTGCCGTTGAACCACTTCACAACGCCCGAACCCGGGCCGGCCGGTTCGCGCGAACCGCCGCCGCCGCCCGAACGGGGGCCGTCGAAGGAGCGCGGCGGACGGTCAAACGAACGCTGCGGACGGTCGAAACCGCCACGGCCACCACCGCTCGGGGGCGGGCCGCTGCCGGTGACAACCAGTTGGCCGGCCGACAGTTTGCCGCTGCGGCGGTCCTGTTCCAGCTCGTAGGTGACCTGATCGCCGTCGTTCAGGCCATGCAGGCCAGCTTGCTCGACTGCCGAAATGTGGACGAAGACATCGCTGCCCCCATCATCGGGTTGGATGAAGCCAAAACCCTTGGCTCCGTTGAACCATTTGACCGTACCGCGCGCCATGTAGTCGTCCTAGTAGAGTAGTGACCGCCCGCAGGCGGCCAAGAATTCCGCCACGATGGCGGGATCGACCGGTGGATTTAGCCGCATAGTGGGCAGAGCGCTAGATGCTACTGTGCCGTTCGGGCGAACGACGTTTGAAGTTTTTCGCGTGCCGCCTTGAGCTTTCTCCCTTCCGCAGCCTGAGGTTGGGCGCCGGATGTGGCGGAAGGGAGGCGAGCCGGATCATTTTTCAGCGGCGGCCTTGAGGTCGCTCAGGCCCCTCTCGAAGTCCCTGCCGACGGTCCTGTCCATGCCCATGACGGTGTCCATCACCTTGAACATCAAGGGATATCTTGAGCGTGGGGTTCTCCTGTCTGGTCCAAGGACGGGCGGGCGTCGGCAGACCCGACAGGGGGCGGAGCATTTTCTGGGGGCGGAGGACTCTCTGAGGGCGGCCGGTGGGCGCGGCTCGCTTCCAGGCTTATCGAAGCGGACCCATTATACCGCGAGCGGCGTACCTACGAAATGACCGCGCTCATCGGGGCGGCGCCGGGAAAACCCAGGCAGCGTGGGGTTTTGCGTAGATCCGGTGTTCGCGATTGTAGGTCCGGGCGTAGGTCCGGCGTAGGTGAAAGCGCAGGGAATGTAGGTGGAATTCGCACCGCGCCGGCCTACGGCGGTGAGCGCCACGCGCCGGGCGGCCGGTTGCCGGCGAAAAATGTGGTGAATATGTCTAGACATATTTCACAAGGCATTGATTATAAACAGTTTTATTGCGAGTTAGCCGGCCGTCAGGCTGTCGATCTGCCGCCGGATGTGCGCGGCCTCGGCCAGGCTGCCGGCCAGGGCGATGGCGCGGTCGAAGGCTTCACGGGCCTCAGGCTTGCGGCCGAGCTGGGTGAGCAACCAGCCGCGCAGGCCGTGGAAATGGAAGTAGCCGGAGAGGCGGTCGGCCAGCGGATCGACCATGGCCAGGGCCGCCTCATGGCCGGTGGACCGGGCGACGGCGACGGCGCGGTTGAGGGTGACGACCGGAGAGGGTGTCATTCGCTCGAGGCTGGCGTAGAGGGTGTCGATCTGGGTCCAGTCGGTGTCGGCCGGGGTGGCGGCGCGGGCGTGCAGGGCGGCGATGGCGGCCTGGACCTGATAGGGGCCGGGGCGGCGGTGGCGGATGGCCTTGTCGATCAGGGCCAGGCCCTCGGCGATCATCTTGCGGTTCCACAGGGCGCGATCCTGGTCGTCGAGCAGGATGACCTCGCCCTCGGCGTCGAAGCGGGCGGCGGCGCGGCTGTGCTGCAGCAGCATGAGGGCGGTCAGGCCCATGATCTCGGGTTCGGTCTGGAAGAGGCGGAGCAGGAGGCGACCCAGACGGATGGCCTCGCCGGCCAACTGGCCCTTGTCCCCGTCGTCCGGGGCGGCCGAATAGCCCTCGTTGAAGATCAGGTAGGTCATGGCCGCGACGGCGGCCAGGCGTTCGGCGCGCTCGACGGCGCCGGGGGTTTCGAAGCTGGTCCCGGCGGCGGCGATGCGGGCCTTGGCGCGGGTGATGCGCTGTTCCATGGCCGCCTCGCCGACCAGAAAGGCCTTGGCGATCTGGCGGACCGAGAGGCCGCTGACGATGCGCAGGGCGAGGGCGATCTGCTGGGTGGCCGGCAGGGCGGGATGGCAGCAGATGAACATCAGGCGCAGAACGTCGTCGCGGTAGTCAGCCCCGTCGAGGCGGTCGGCGAGGTCGGGCTCGGCGTCGCCCAGATCGCTGATCTGTTCCTCGTCGGGGAGGGCGGTTTCACGCTTCAGCTTGCGGACCTGGTCGATGCCAGCGTTGCGGCCGACCATGATCAGCCAGGCGGTGGGATCGCGCGGCGGCCCCTTGTCCGGCCAGGTGCGCAGGGCCCTAAGGCAGGCGTCCTGAAAGGCCTCCTCGGCGGTGTCCAGGTCGCGGAAATAGCGCAGCAGGGCGCCGACGGCCTGGGGGCGGGCCGAGGTCAGGGCCGACTGGATCCAGGCCGGATCGGTCATCAGAGGGCGCCGAGGGACGCGCCCGGATTGAACAGGGCCAGCGGGCGGACTTCATAGCTGCCGAGGCCCGGATTGGCCCTGGCCAGGTCTCCGGCGACGCCGAGCGCTTCTTCCAGATCGGCGACGTCGAGGATGTAGAAGCCGAGAAGTTGTTCCTTGGTCTCGGCGAAGGGGCCATCGATGACCAGCGGCTGGTCGCCCTTGCGCAGGGTGGTGGCGGCGGTGGTCGGCAGCAGGCGGGCGACCGGGCCGAGCTTGCCGGCGGCGACCAGCGGTTCCTGCACGGCGCGCAGGGCGAGACTCCTTGTCTCCCCAGGACGGTCCGGGGCGGCTCAAGCCGACACCGCCCGATCAAAAAAGTCCATCGCGCCGCCACCCCGCAACCTGTCCGGGTTAATTCGATGTCATGACCTGAAGTTAAAATGACAGGCGACGCCTGCCTCTCCTAGGAACGCGGCCCCCGAAAACGCTGTTCGAAGAGGAGAAGAAAGTGAACCAGCGCTATGATCTGTATGGGCCGATCCACAAGGCCATCCGCTTGAGCTCGTCGCGTGTGTTGACGAGCCTGGGCCAACTTGACGTCCGCGATCCCCGCGAGGTGGCAGAGGTCCTGGGCTCACTCCGCGCCCACCTGTTGCTGGCCGACGAGCACCTTGAGCATGAAGACCGTGTCCTGTCGGCCCCCATCGCGGAGGCGGCGCCGGCACTGGCGGCTTCGCTGGGCCTCGAACATGGCGATCATCGCGCCGCGTTCGAAGAGATGGAGGCGTTGGCCCGCACGGTCGAAACGGCCGCGGACGCCGACCGGTACGCAGCGGCTCGCCAGCTGTATCTGCGCTTCTCGACCTATTTCGCGGATGATCTCGAGCATATGGCGCGCGAAGAGCAGGCGGTGACCAGCGCCCTGCACGCCCGCTTCACGGACGCGGAACTGATGGCGTTCGAGCATGAGATCGTGAGCCAGATTCCCGCCGAGCGACAGCCCGTCTATCACGCCCTCATGATCCCGGGCATGAACCCCTCGGAACGGGCGGGTTTTCTGCGCGGAATCCAGGCGGGCGCGCCGGCCGAGGTGTATGAGATGGTCAGCGCCGTGGCGCGGCAAGTCTTGACGCCAGGCCAGTTCCGGGTCCTCAGCGACGAACTGGCCTACGTGGTCTAAGAGCGGGCGAGCGGCTTCCTTGCGGAGCCCTTCGTATCGGCCGGGCGTTGCGGCATTCTGCGCGTCCGGCGATCTGGAGACCCCATGAGCGACACCCCCAACTGGCGAAGCCGACTGCCGGGCGCGCGGCTGCCCACGCCCGGGCTGACCAAGGCGTTGATCGCCGGGTTCGAGGGCGTGCGGCTCAGCGTCGAGGAGGCCGAGGACAGCCTGGTAG
>VYMF01000548.1_pt1 | contig 10914 bp, 12 predicted proteins | sample 5115271 | NCBI WGS metagenome assembly VYMF01 (sample SAMN12291778, study PRJNA351875) | freshwater metagenome | isolation source: freshwater lake | place: USA: Michigan, Wintergreen Lake | collected 2013-08-08
TGAACTGGCTAATGGAGCAGTTACCGTTGAGAAATTAGCAGATAATTCGGTTAATGCTGCCAAAATCATTGATGGTTCAGTCGGCACTAATGAACTGGCTAATGGAGCAGTTACTGTTGACAAATTAGCCGACAATTCCGTCAATGCTACCAAAATTGTTGATGGAACGGTAGGAACGGCGGAATTAGCTAATGGTTCTGTTACTCTTGATAAATTAGCCGACAATTCCGTCAATGCTACCAAAATTGTTGATGGAACGGTAGGAACGGCGGAATTAGCTAATGGTTCTGTTACTCTTGATAAATTAGCTGATAATTCCGTCAATGCTGCCAAAATTGTTGATGGAACGGTAGGAACGGCGGAATTAGCTAATGGTTCTGTTACTCTTGATAAATTAGCTGATAATTCTGTTAATGCTGCCAAAATTGTTGATGGAACGGTAGGAACGGCGGAATTAGCTAATGGTTCTGTTACTCTTGATAAATTAGCCGATAATTCCGTCAATGCTACCAAAATTGTTGATGGAACGGTAGGAACAAATGAACTGGCGAATGGGGCAGTTAATGCTTACAAATTGTCTCCCCTGCAAGTTCAAGGAGAAGGCTTTCAAAGGTGTCTCTATACCGATTCTTTCGCTTCTTCCGATCAGTCATTCCCCAACGCTTACGGGATTCAGAACAGTGCCAACGCATCGACTGCCGCGGTAGGCACTACTTCTAATTTCTCTTATGCCCAAAGTTTTGGGATCTCTAACAGTGCTAATGCTTCTACTACTGCTTCCGAATACTCGAGCGTCTATAGTTACGGAATCTCTAGCTCTGCTAATGCTTCTAGCACTGCTTCCGGTTCTCAGATAGATAATAACTATTACTATACCAACGCCCAGAGTTGCGGAGTAAGTGCCTCTGCCAATGCTTCTACCACTGGTAAACTTTCATATGCTCAGAGTTTCGGAGTGCAGGGCAGCGCTTCTGCTACTTCTACAGAGCAATATGCCATTAGTTACGGAGTTTTTGGCAGCGCTTCTGCTACTTCTACAGAGCAATATGCCATTAGTTACGGAGTTTTTGGCAGCGCTTATGCCAGCCAGGCAAGAGCGCAAACTTACGGAGTTTTTGCATCTGCCTATAGTTCTCAGGCAGGTCCCCAAGTTTACGGGGTTTATGCCACTGCTAACAATGGTGTTCCCTTATACGTTGCCGGGAAAGCGATTATTACAGGGGGCGTGTCATCCGGACACATCACAGATCGGTTTATTAATCGCAGCGGACAGCGCTTGCGAACAGGGGATGTGGTCAAACTGAAAGGGACACCCATCGCCCGCTTTCAGGGGGAAAACAACAACGTTCCCATTCCCGAAGTCACCCTCGCCGATCAGGAAAATGACAACAAAGTCATCGGCATTGTCGATAGCGAAGCCATCCCTGGTCCCGAGGTTCCTGACACCCGCATCGGAGCCGACGATCCCACGTTTATCGAAGATGGGGGCGATTTGTATGTGGTGATTTTAGGTGCTTATGCTCACTGTAAGGTGGATGCTACAGAAGCCCCGATTGAAGTGGGTGACTTACTCACCTCCTCTAACAATCCTGGCCACGCCAAGAAGGCCACCGATCCTAAACTTGGCAGCATTATTGGCAAAGCCTTAGAACCTCTGGAACAAGGAACAGGTTATATTGCTGTATTTGTGAATATTCAATAGGAGGGAATTATGCCTGTAGCATTCTTTCAAGTTCCGTTATCTGTACAGCCTAAAAGTGGCGGCACAGCGGAAATTCTTGTGCCTGAAGTCTTGCGCGATCTTAACTATGGCTTTGTTATTGTTAAGGAGGGAGCAGAAGAGGGGATTGTTCGCGTTGACGCATCCGAAACTGATTTAAAGAAAATCACAGGAGAGGCAAATTGTACAAGGCTTGATTTAGCATCCCTGAAAGCTCTGTACGAGAGTTATCCCAAACCCAAGCTGAAGCAGCAGTATCAAACAAAAGTACCCATACCTCAACCTTTGCCAGCAGCAGGGGAAGCCATGCAACCGGCCATCCCTCAACCTCCCCAAGTAGCAGGGGAAGCTATGCAACTCCCACCCCCTCAACCTCCCCAAGCAGCAGTTGGGGACAACATTCCAGGACAACAATTCGAGACGGATGAACAAGGCAATCCTGTTGTGATTACCTTGCAGACAGTCCGCTCAGGATTTTATCTGATTGATGTACCAATTGTAGAAAAACTCTAATACCACAGGAGCAGAATTATGGCTTGGCAAATTGATGATGATCTCTATGTCACTGGAAAGACTGGACTTGGCATTGATAACCCCCAAGAAAGATTAGAAGTCGATGGCAAAATTAAGACCACAGATTTACAGGCCAGTGGCATCGTACAAGCACTCTCCTTTCAAGGAGATGGCTCAAACTTAACGGGAGTGGTTAAAAAAGCCGGAGATACGATAACCGGGGCGCTGACGGTGCAAAATAATCTTACCGTTACTGGCAACGTCGGTATTGCCACCACCGTCGCTCCTACTGAAAGATTAGAAGTCAATGGCAATGTTAAAGCTAACTTCTTTCTCGGAGATGGTTCAAGCTTAACGGGAGTGGTCAAAAACCTCGACTCAGTAGTTAAAAAAGTTGGGGATATTATGGCAGGTCCTCTGACAATCCAAAATAATCTTACCGTTACTGGCAACGTCGGTATTGCCACCACCGTCGCTCCTACCGAAAGATTAGAAGTCAATGGCAATGTTAAAGCCACCTCATTTCTCGGAGATGGTTCAAGCTTAACGGGAGTGGTCAAAAACCTCGACTCAGTAGTTAAAAAAGCCGGAGATACGGCGGACATCTCTACCTTAGCAAAACTGATGGTTCGCCCGGTCGTGGGCAGTGGCATATTAACATTGCTCCCAATAATGCTCTCAATTTTGTCGAGACTGGTATTGCTGACTATCGGTTAACTATTGCACCAGGAGGAAATGTTGGTATTGGGACAAATCCAATGGCTACGCTGCATATTAAGCAGACAGCAAATAATTCGGGAATTCGTTTAGATGAATTTGGCAGTTCACGATATTTCAATATTGCTTATGAAGGTCAAGGAAATATTCATTTTTACCATCAAAATACTATAGGACAATGGATGGGGACAGATGGTACATGGAAGCATAATTCAGATATATCGCTAAAGAAAGATATATCGAGCATGAATAATATACTAGATAAGGTGATTCAGCTTAATCCTGTTCACTTTACCTGGAAAGATAGCAATCTAAGTAATATTGGCTTTATAGCACAGGAGGTACAGCAGATTTTTCCTGAACTGGTTAGCTCAGTCAATAGAAATGGAGATAATCTGAAAGGGTTATCTTATGATTCTTTTGGCGTAATAGCTATCGCGGCTATTAAAGAGATGAAAAGTAAGTATGATCAAGAAATCAAGATTCTGCAAGAGCAAATAAAAATTCTGCAAGAACAAATTGCAAAAATTCTGACAGAAAAATCAAAGCTTTAGAGTCTCAATTCCAAAAAATTCATCAAACATAAGGAGGTGATTTTAAAATGTCAGACCAAAATCTCAAAAGCCTTGCTTTTATTGTATTGGACTGTTTCAGCTAGTTAAGAATTTACATCTTGCAGTACATTAACCCAAGGAATCAACAGGTAATTTGTATGTATTAGCAGCAGACAGTCCGCTCAGGATTTTATTTGATTGATGTACCAATTCTAGAAAAAACCTAATACCACAGGAGTAGAATTATGACTTGGAAAATTGATGATGATCTCTATGTCACTGGAAAGACTGGACTTGGCATTGATAACCCCCAAGAAAGATTAGAAGTCAATGGCAATGTTAAAGCCACCTCATTTCTCGGAGATGGTTCAAGCTTAACGGGAGTGGTCAAAAACCTCGACTCAGTAGTTAAAAAAGCCGGAGATACGACCGTTACTGGTAATATCTCAGGCAACATTGATGCTGTAAATATTACTTCAGGAATCTTAAGTGTTGACCGGATTCCCAGCTTAGTAGCAACAAGAGGAGAAAATACCTTTACGGGGACGCAAAGTATCAACGGCGATTTATCAGTACAAGGAGAGATTAACTGGGGGAATAGTAGTAGATTGCAGGCCGATCAAGGAGGTAGTATTGAGCTTGGTGGAGATCCCTCTACACCAGGTGGTGGCACACCCTACATCGACTTCCATTTTGCTGGACTGACCCAAGATTTCAATACTCGAATCATCAATGATGCCAATGGCAGACTTTCCCTAGTTGCTCAAGAGATTTGCCTATCTAGCGGTGGCGGCGGTACACCAGTTGGCGCGATGAGTATAGATGTAGGAACTTTTGGGACTATGGAAAATGCTGTCAATAGTTATTTTTTCCGAGTCAGAGATATTGGCGCTGGACCGAGTACCCCCTTTTATGTTCGAGGTGATGGTCAAGTTTTTGGACAGTTCGCTCAAAGTTCTTCCAAAGAACTAAAAGAAAATATTGGCCTGCTTTGCCTCCAGGAAGCAGCTCAAATCTTAGCAGGACTCAATCCCGTTAAGTTCAATTACAAAACCGATAGTGACCAACATCAAAATATCGGATTTATCGCTGAAGATGTACCGGAATTGTTGGCAACTTCTGATCGAAAAGGAGTGAGCATTATGGACATTGTTGGCGTATTAACAAAAGTCTTGCAAGAGCAACAAAAAACAATCTTAGAATTGGCAGAAAAAGTCAAATCTTTAGAAGAAAAAATCCCTACTTGTGATTTGTAATGAGCAGACAGAGTTAGAAAAGAAGTAATGGCCGCCAAAGACTTATTCCATCAGGCTGTGAAACAGGCACTCCTAAAAGAGCAGTGGGTAATTACAGCAGATCCATTGAAAATTAAGATTGAGGGAGTGAGATTTGAGATCGATCTAGCAGCAGAAAAGATATTGGCCGCTCAGAAAGAAGAGCGCAAAATTGCTGTTGAAGTCAAAAGTTTTCTTAATAACTCAGTGCTGACTGATTTTCATGTCGCATTGGGGCAGTTTTTAAACTATCGACTTGCCCTACAAATGAGTGAATCGGATAGGATGCTATATCTAGCAGTGCCACTTGATACTTTTGACTCTTTTTTTCAAGAACGGTTTGTTCAAGAAGCATTAAAAATATATCAAGTCAAGCTGATAGTTTACGAACCAGAAAAGGAGATAATTCTTGTATGGAAAGAATAGATTATTACCGTCAATGTATCCGTAATATACTCACTGAAAAAGCAGCAAAAGAAGCCGACAATCCAGATATTGAATGTCAATTAATTTTTGATAGAGAAAATGACCACTATCAGTTACTAGATATAGGCTGGCAGGGGCTGAAAAGAGTTTATAATTGTTTCATACATTTAGATATAAAGGAGGGAAAAATTTGGATTCAGCGGAATATGACTGAGACAGATATTGCCAAAGAATTAGTAGAAATGGGTGTATCCAAGGAAGATATTGTCTTGGGTTTGCATCCAAGCTATAAGCGCCCTTATACAGGCTATGGAGTCGCCTAAGCTGTTCATCATTATAATATAATACAGCAACAAAAAAACTCTGTGTCCTCTGTGTTCTCTGTGTCCTCTGTGTCTGGTGTGGTGTTTATTATTGTGTAGAATTTTAATGAAACAATAAAAGGAGGTGAGCGTAAATGGCTTATAGCAATTTCAAATTAGATGAATTAGTAAAGATTTTCAATTTAACCATTCAGGAAAACTCTGAATTATTTGATACCATTCCGGAACTAGAGTGTAGTGAACATTTAATAACAACTCTCCAGGAAACAGTCGATTTAGCAGTAGCTATCAACACCGAAAAAGCTCGTTCTGAAATGATTGTTGTTCCCGTTTTATTAGAGTTGCGAAGGCAATTAAAACACCAAATCAGTCTATTTTCTGGAGTTGATTTTACTGTAGATTTCAGCCAAGGCTTGAACGGTATTTGCGACTTTATTATCAGTAAAAATCCAGAACAGTTATTTATTCGTCAGCCGATTGTTACAATTGTCGAAGCGAAAAATGAAAACTTAAACTCAGGATTTGGTCAGTGCATTGCTGAAATGATCGCCGCTCAAATCTTCAATCAAAGAGAAGGTAATGAACTTCCTGCTATTTACGGAGTAGTGACGACTGGAACTATCTGGAGATTTTTAAGACTTGTAGATAAAACCGTTGAGATTGATTTGAGTGAGTATTACATCAAAGACATCAACAAAATTTTAGGCATCTTATACTATGCTATCATCAATAAAGAGCCAGGAGAGTAGATGATTTATGAAACCAGCGATAATTAATCTGCCCAACCATTGCAAAATCAGCCAACAACAGTTTAAAAAACTAGCAATAGCCAACCGAGAACTCCGCCTTGAACGCAGTAATACCGGCGAATTAATCATGATGTCACCTACTGGAGGAAGCACAGGGAAATACAACGTTAAACTCGCCAGTCGTTTTGTCATTTGGAACGAACAAACCCAATTAGGAGAGGTTTTTGATTCCTCCACAGCATTTAGCCTTCCCAATGGCGCAAACCGTTCTCCTGATGTCGCTTGGGTTAGTCGAGAACGATGGAATTGTCTAACCCGCGAACAACAAGATACCTTTCCCCCATTATGTCCTGATTTTGTCTTAGAATTGCGCTCTAAAACAGACAAGATGAAACCCTTACGGGAGAAAATGCAGGAATACCTAGCCAACAAAATGCGCTTAGGCTGGTTAATTGATACCAAAAATAAACTTGTCGAAATTTATCGCGCTGATCAACCCGTAGAAGTATTAAAGAAGCCTGCTACTTTATCAGGAGAAGATATTTTACCCGGATTTGTTCTTAATTTACAATTTTTGTGGTACGATCTAGAAACCCTAGTTTAAAAACTAACTTTTCCCACGATTTATTCCTATGAAAGAACAAATCAAAGAACGCATCGAACAACTCAAAGCCGAATATGAGTCCGGTCAAAAAATGTTAGCTGATCTAGAAACACAAGAGTCTAATCTAAGAACTACCATGATGCGCATCAGTGGCGCTATTCAAGTATTAGAAGAATTACTTGCTAAAACCGAGGAAGAAGAAAATCTTGACATTGTTGAAATAGCCGACATTAAAGATGATTGACCACAACAAAAAAACTCTGTGTCCTCTGTGTCTCTGTGGTGTTTATTATGGTTATCGAGGCTAGTAAAGCCTGGTCGGAAAATCTGTTACCAGCTTTGCAGTGGTTAGACAAACTGTTAGAAAAAGCCATAGTTGCCGCTCAAGCAACCTATGCCAAAGACCCAGCAACTGAAGCCTATCAAGGTCTGTATATCAGTCACGAAGATGTAGAGCGATTGTTAGTACGTGAGCCAGGAACCCCCCTCCTGAAACTGGAAGGAGAAGCCGGAGAACCATCCTTTTCTGAGTTAGCAGTTAAAGCATCGCGCCTGGCCTGGCTCAAACAAACCTTTGACCTGTCTGACTTCGACCTCGCGCTAATCGTGATTGCCCTCGCTCCCGAACTCGACCTGCGCTACGAAAGGCTTTACGCCTACCTCCAGGACGACGTAACTCGTAGGCGACCCACAGTAGATCTCGCCCTCAACCTGTTGTGTCCTTCAGCCTCAAGCAAGCTTTGGCAAAGGTCTAGGGTTGCGCCAGATGCGCCCCTAATCCGCCATCGACTGCTCCATCTGTTGGCGGACCCCCATCAGGTGCAGCCTCCCTTACTTGCTTCCTACCTCAAGCCTGATGAGCAACTAATCCGCTACCTGCTAGGACAGGAGGGACTCGACTCCCGATTGGCCACATTCTGCCAGATAGTTAAGCCGATTCCAGAATCAGAGTCACTGTCGTTAGATACCAAAATCCAGCAAGCTTTGCTCGCCTTAGCACTCCAGGCGAGGGAAGCCAATCAGCCTTTACACCTTCACTTTCACGGTCCCCAGGGAGTGGGAAAGCGCCAAGCAGCAGAAGCGATCGCCCTCAAGTTGGACATGAGGCTGTTAGTAGCAGACATCGCCACAGCGATCGCCGCAAAAACCGAGCTAGAGTCAATCTTGCCGCTGCTCTTGCGAGAAGCCCAGTTTCAAGATGGGGTGCTGTATCTTGAGGGAATCGACGCACTAGGTTCCCAAGAGCAGATAAGCAACTATCAGCGCCTATTGCAGGCGATCGCCCGATTTGCCAGCATCGCCATCTTAGAAGGAGTAGCACCAAGCCTGTCAGAAATTCCTGGCTCCACCCGCACCATTCTTCCGGTCTCCTTTCCCCTACCCGACTTTGCCCAACGTCGGGACAACTGGCAAGCCTATCTCTCCCAGTCTGGCATCTTACTCCCCGAGGCCAAGGATCTAGACACCCTCGCTGACCTTTTCCGCCTGACTCCTGAACAAATTGGTGATGCAGTCGCCTCAGCCCAGCAGCAAGCCCGCTGGCAGGCAGCCCAGACATCCCAGGAGTCCCCTCCTTCCTTAACCCTAGAAGACCTATTTGCTGCTGCTCGTACCCACTCAGGTCAGGCTTTGACTTCCCTAGCCCGCAAGATTTCCCCTCGCTCCACCTGGAACGATCTGATCCTCCCATCCGAGGGGCTAACTCAACTCCAAGAAATTTGCCATCAGGTCAAACACCACCACCTCGTTTGTGGTCAGTGGGGTTTCGAGGAGAAACTCTCCCTCGGCAAAGGACTAAATGCCCTCTTCTCTGGCTCACCTGGTACGGGTAAAACAATGGCGGCCGAGGTCATCGCCAAGGAGTTGCACCTTGACCTCTATAAGATTGATCTCTCCCAAGTGGTCAGTAAGTACATTGGCGAGACGGAAAAGAACCTAGAGAGGATTTTTACCGCCGCTCAGAGTGCCAATGCCATCCTCCTATTTGACGAAGCAGATGCCCTCTTTGGCAAGCGCTCCGAGGTTAAGGATGCCCACGATCGCTACGCTAATCTTGAAATTGCCTATCTGTTGCAGAAAATGGAGGAATACGAAGGGGTGACGCTCCTAACCACCAATTTGCGGCAGAATCTAGATGAAGCCTTCACTCGGCGCATCCGTTTCATTGTCGAGTTTCCCTTTCCTGAAGCGGACTACCGCCTGCAAATCTGGCGGCGCATCTGGCCCAAACAGACACCCCTGGCAGCCGATGTGGATCTCGAAGGCATGGCGCGGCAATTCAAGCTGGCAGGAGGTAATATTCGCAACATCGCCCTGGCGGCTGCCTTCCTCGCCGCAGAAAACAGCCAGTGTGTGACGATGAAACATCTACTGCAAGCAACCAAGCGGGAGTTTCAGAAGATGGGAAGACTGATTGGGGAGGAGGAGTTTTTGCCATTTAAACAAAAATAACTGGAAAAATATTCCGTAGGGGCGCATTGCGTGCGCCCATCACCCTATTTCCTAGCCAAAGGGGAAAGCCAAATTAAATCTAACATTGTCAAGCTAATGCCTCAATTAAAAATCCATCTCCATTGTTCTGCCAAGTATCATGGATCAAGAAAGCCAAACCGGGATTAATCCAGCCATGCCTGATGACCTTGCCCGACACCATGAGGTGGCAAAGGGCCTAACTTATCTCCATGCACGCACAAATGCCACGGCAGGGCGCACCCTAGAAGCCGCCTCCTTCGTCTATGCGCTCATCGAACTGCTGACAGAAAAAGGCTTACTCGATCTTGACGAAATTGACACAAGGAAAAAGCAGGTAGCCCAACGACTGCTCAAACGTTTCCTACAGCAAGATCCGGGCGTTTCCTTGCAGGAACCAGAACAAGATAAATATACCTTTTCCCAACCCGTCGCCATTGACTGCGAAAATCGGGTACATTTGTGCCAGGCTGCCTGCTGCAAAATGGTTTTTCCCCTGTCGCGCCAAGACATCGAAGAAGGAGTCATCCGCTGGGAGTTGAGCCAACCTTATGTTATTGCCAAAGGTGCGGACGGCTATTGTCACCACTTTGATCGCCAAAGTTTAGGCTGTACGGTGCATTCCCAGCGCCCCATCCCTTGCCGAGCCTACGATTGCCGCAACGACAGGCGCATCTGGCTCGACTTTGAAAATAAAATTGTCAATCCTAAGCTCAACGAGCCAAACTGGCCCCACAACTTGAGTGCAGAAGAAATGGAACTTCCCGGGGGTGAAATTTAATGATCCACGACCTTGACGATACGCTTAAAGAATTGCTGGTGCAAAAAGTACCACTCGATCCTAATGCGATCGATATCAAGTTTGAAGTGCCGAACAAAGACGACTGGAATCCCAAGCCGAATAAGCCGACAATTAATTGTTTTCTCTACGACATCCGCGAGAATCACGAGTTACGCAGCAATGAGCGCTATCTCACTCGCAACGGAACCACAGGAACAGGAACCGAAAAAATTGCCCCCACTCGTATTGATTTATCCTATCTAATTACCGTTTGGACAACCGATGTCGCCGACGAACATCGACTGTTAGGCAATATTTTGCAGACCTTATTGAGCTATCCAATTTTGCCAACAGAAGTCCTCAAGGGGCAAATAGCCAATCAATCTCTACCTCTCCGCGCCTGGGTTTCCCAACCTGAACGCACCCCGAACGCCTGGGATTTTTGGGGAGCGCTTGACGGACGGATGAAAGTGGGGATTAGCTACATGATAACAGTTGCCGTTGAACCCTTTGCGCCAGTTGATGTTCATTTGGTAACAGAAAAAGTTCTCAAAGTCGAGTCAAAGTAAGTAGTTAAGCTGTTGCATATTAGACCTCTCCAGAAAAGATTTTGATAGGCTCGTAGTAAGGGCTTCAGCCCTTATGTTGACAATTGTTGGAGAGGTCTATTTAACCCCAGTTCGGGTTAAGCAGCGGGGGGTAAAGCCCATTCCATCTTCAAGGAGGGTTTTTTCGGCTGGTGACAGTAAGCAATCAAACCACAGAGAAGATTAACGCAAAAATT
>VYMF01000284.1_pt1 | contig 10832 bp, 7 predicted proteins | sample 5115271 | NCBI WGS metagenome assembly VYMF01 (sample SAMN12291778, study PRJNA351875) | freshwater metagenome | isolation source: freshwater lake | place: USA: Michigan, Wintergreen Lake | collected 2013-08-08
ACCGGCCTTCGGCCTGCCCGCCACCTGGATCGACGATGCGTTGAAGGAAGAAGCCACCTTCCGGGGCTACACCCTAGTCGATCCGGCCACGGTGCTGACCACCCACCTGACCGAAATCCTCAAGGACAACATGGCCGACCTGCTGTCCTATGCCGAGGTCCAGAAGCTGCTGAAGGAACTGGGCCCGGAACAGAAGAAGCTTGCGGACGAACTGATCCCCTCCGTGATCACCGCCTCGACCCTGCAGCGGGTGCTGCAGGCGCTGCTGCGCGAGCGGGTGTCGATCCGCGACCTGGGCACCATCCTGGAAGGCATCGCCGAGGCGGCGCCCCACACCGCCAGTCTGACCGCCCTGACCGAGGCGGTGCGGGTGCGCCTGGGCCGCCAGCTGTGCTGGGCCAATCGCGGCGAGGACGGCGCCCTGCCGATCGTCACCCTGTCGCCCGACTGGGGGGCCGCCTTCGCCGATAGCCGGATCGGCAATGGCGAGGAGCGCCAGCTGGCCATGGCGCCGTCCAAGCTTCAGGACTTCATCAGGAATGTCCGCGAGGCCTTTGAACGCGCCGCCCTGGCCGGTGACGCCGCCGTCCTGCTGACCAGCCCCATGGTCCGCCCCTACGTCCGCTCGATCATCGAACGCTTCCGGGGCCAGACCGTGGTGATGAGCCAGAGCGAAGTTCACCCGAAGGCGAAGCTGCGCACGGTGGGGATGATCTGACGGGGCCTCGCCGGGCCGGCTATCAGCTTTCTTGGTAGTCCGGACGGATGGGCCGGCGGTCGTAGGTCCAGTAGAAGCCCAGTCCGCTCAGCGGATAGCCATCCGACGGGTTGTCGTTGGTGAAGCCGAACAGGCCGCTCAGGACAGCGTCGCCGCCATCCGATCCGTTGGCGACGTACCGGAAGCCGCCCTTGCCGGAATCGCCACCCAGGTGATTGCCGTTGTCGTACCGAACCACGCCGCCCTCACCGGTGCTGTAGTTGGTGCGGAAGATGATACTCTTCAGGCCGGTGTCCCAGGCGCCGAAGGCGCCGATGATGGTCCGCCCGGGGTCGCTCAGGTCGAACACCTGGAGATCACCGGCGTCGGTCGAGGTGCGGCCGACCTTGTGCGATGTGCCGTCGTCGTAGAACAGCTTGATGCCCTGAACGCCGTACAGCTCCAGGCGCGTGATGCGCGCGTTCTGCCTCGGCGGCAGGTCGAACGGCAGGCCGATCTGATTCACCTGACTGACGCTCAGGCTTGACGTCACGGTCATGCCGTTGCCGCCCCAGGCGCCCATCTTGACGACCCGCCGCTCCGGCTCGGGCAACAGCTCGCCTCGCGCCATCGGAAACTGGTCGAACCAGGTCCACAGGTCCGCCAGCTCCTGAAAGGGCCCGAACAGGGCGTCGAATGTCGGGCCGACGTAGTTCTCTGCATAGAAGGCCTGATCGCCCTTGGGGATGTTGGCCGCCTGCACGGCCGAGTTACCGAACAGGCTGGTGGAGCTGTCGTAGCCGGCATAGGTCTCCAGGTAGGGGTCGCGGAGCTGAAAGTGGTCGTCGCCGACGACCGAGTGATGCCACTGCGCCACGGCGAGCTGGGCCATGCGGTTGGTTCGCGCCACCTCAAGCCCCCGCTTGACCACGCCCCGAAGGGTCGCGATGGCGTCCGTGGTGATCTCGCGATAGCGGGCCTGCATGACGGTGCTGCCGAAGATGTCCTCGCAATAGACGAAGCCGCCGCGCAGAACCGCCAGCATCAAGGTTCCGAGGATGGTGATGTAGCCGAGCGTCTCTGCGTCGGCCTCGCCACCCGCTGTATCCATGCGGGCCAGATCTTCCTGAATCTTGCTGATCAGGGCGGCGTAGGATGCCGCCAGTTCCGCCGTAGCCCCGTGCTCGATCTCGTACTCGATGCTCTCCAGAGTGACGCGAATATACTCCGCCTTGGCGGCGTAGTTGTTCTCCAGAACCTCGATGCCGATGTCGTTGACCAGGCTGGCTACCCATTTCTGCATCCCGGCCCACACCTCCTGCCGGCTCGGAGCGTTGGAGGGCCAGACGATGTTGAGAAGCAGGCTGATGAAGGGGCCGGCGCCGGGGATCGACTTGGTCAGGCTGACGCAGAGCTTCTTGAGGCTCTTGTTGATCGAGGCCTTGCCCAGGTCGCTGAGGATGGAGCCGCGCCAGAGGCCCGGCGAGCTCGAGACCGAAGGACCCGGCCAGTCGTCCGGACGGGAGCTGGCGATCTTGATGCTGGAGATCTTTTTGTTCAGGGCGCCGTTGAGGACCATCTTGTCGGCGAGATCGGACAGACAGGTGTTGGGCTCAAGATAGAGGGCCGTTCCGTGGTCGCTGGGATCCGCGTAGAGGGTCGTCCAGGCGCTGTGACCGGTGGCGAGCGAGACGATCCAGTCGCTGGCGCCGTCCTTGCGACCGGGAACAGGAACCGTCTTCAGGTCGCCGACACTGGCGGCAAGCACGACCTGATCATCACGATAGTTGCTGTTGCCCCAGCAGGTGATGAAGACGCCATCTTCGGACATGGAAACCCCCTGAACAGCCCAAGGATCGGGCGCAATCAGATTAGGGTTGTGAAAAATTCGAAGTCACATTCCAAATTGCGACGCTGACATAACCTGCGGTTATGGATGCCGCTCAGTCCAGCCTTGGCAGCACCCGCCGCGCCGCCTCACGATAGGCCGGTACGCCCAGCACATGGTTCAGCGCTGGCAGGATGCGATCCAGCGGGGCCGCCCGCATCTCGTCGTCGATGTAGCCGCCGAATTGCGCGAACCAGGCCGCGTGCTCGCCCTTCAGCCGGTCGGGAATGAACTTGCCCGTCGCCTGCAGCAGCCGCAGGTGGTCGTAGATCTTCTGTTCGGGGAAACTCACCCCCGGCGCCGGCGTGTACTCGAAATCGACCAGGGCGAAGGCCTTGCCCGCCCTGTCGGCCAGCACATTGCTCAGCGAGGCGTCCATATGGGCCATGCCGACCTCGCGGTGCAGTCGGTCCAGGGCGGCGCTGGCGTCGGACAGGCAGGTCCAGACCCGATCCGGCTCGGCCTTGGCCACCGAGGTCAGGGTCCGATAGGGCAGGTAGCGGCAGAGGATGGCGTCCTCGGCCCGCCAGATCGGCTCCGGCGCCAGGCCGATGCTGGCCGCCCGGGCCAGGGCGACATACTCGTGGTCCAGCCGCCGGGCCGGCTCCTCGATCTGGAAGGGCATGCCGGGCGGCGGGGTCGGCCGCTGCTTGAACGGATTGACCAGGCGCAGCACGGCGGTCTGCCGATCACCCTGGAACACATCGTAGTTGCTGTCGTGGCCGAGATTGCCGCGTTCCTTCAGCCGGACGGGCCCGCCGAGCACCCCCTCGACCATGGCCTTCACCGCCTCGCGCCGGTCCTTCAGGGCCGCCTCGGCCTGTCTCGAACGCCACCAGCGCTTGATCTTTCTCACGTCATCTCCGCACGGATGGCTTCCAGCCGCTGGTAAAGGGACTCACGCTCCTGCGGGGTGAAGTAGAGGTTGAGGTGGCCAAGCGCCTCGGCCTCGTTGTCGGTCGAGTGCAGGGGATTGTGCCTGGTGTGCAGGCCGGTGAGCCGCGAAAAGTCGTCGCGCAGGCCCTTCTTCATGAACTGCCGGCCGTTGAAGACGAACGGATGCGGCGTCGCCTCGTCGCCGGTCGCCGGCAGGGGGTCACGGTCGAAGACGACGACTGCATGCACCGGCGGTCCGCCCCGCCGCCACTTGCCGCCGCGAATCTTCGCATTGGTCTTCAGCCGGGTCAGCCAGGGGATCGGCTTGTCGACCAGGATCTCGTACTGCCTGCCCAGCGCCTCCAGCAGCATCCCGGCCTGCCGCTTCGAGGCGGCGACCTGGCGGATGACGAACAGGTTCATCTCGCCCGGCGGCTCGTTGCCGACCTCGGCCAGGAAGCGGCTTTTGACATGTCGCGAGAAGTCGTTGACCAGGATGGCGGCCAGCTGGCGATAGGGCACGGCCATGCCGGCCTGCTTCAGCCGCTCATGGAACGCGGTCAGGGTCAGGGGGAAGTCCTCCCCCGTTCGCGCCATCAGGTCGCGCAGCTCTGGAACATACTTGCTCCCCTCCGACGCGGCCGGGTCCAGCCGGTCGATCTTCGAGCGCTCGGCCTTGTGATAGGCGATGTGGAAGATCAGCCCGAGCAGATAGGGCAGGGGCCGCGGCACCCAGAACACCCCCTCATGCCGCTCCCGCTCATCGAGCAGCAGATTGGCCAGCTTCGGCGGATAGTAGGCCAGCCCCTGATAGGCCCCGGCCGGCGATCCGGAGACGTCATAGAGGTCGCACTTGACCCCCTGGCTCTTGCGATAGCGCCCGTACTTCGCCCCGATCCGGTCCAGCGCCCCGTCGTCGACCAGCATGTCGACATCGTCCTTGCCGCCCCGCGCCGGCCAGCCCTTCACAAAGGCCGGAGCGTTGCGCAGCACCGCATAGCGGATGCCCTCGCTGTCCATCCAGCCAAGGAATTCGTCCATGTCGGGGGCGTAGAGTCTCATGCGCAAACTCGTCTCTACAGAGATTGAATCGGTGCGGAAAGGCCGGGCCGGCGCCGCTGGGGCGCCGAACCGGTCCCCGACCGTTTGCTAGTCCTGGAAGGGATCGCGCAGCAGGATGGTGTCGTCCCGCTCGGGGCTGGTCGACAGCAGGGCCACCGGGGCGCCGATCAGTTCCTGGATGCGGCCGACATACTTGACCGCATTGGCCGGCAGGTCCCTGAAGCTGCGCGCGCCCGCCGTGCTCTCGCTCCAGCCGGGCAGCTCCTCATAGATCGGCTCCACCGCCGCCTGGTCGCGCAGGCCGGCCGGCAGGTAGTCGATCTCCTTGCCGTGCAGCCGATAGCCGACACAGACCTTCAGCGTCTCCAGCCCGTCCAGCACGTCCAGCTTGGTCAGGGCGATGCCGTTGATGCCGTTGATCGCCACGCTCTGGCGCACCAGCACGCTGTCGAACCAGCCGCAGCGCCGGCCACGGCCGGTGTTGGTGCCGACCTCGCGGCCCACCGTCGCCAGATGCTGGCCCACCGCGTCGTTCAGCTCGCAGGCGAACGGCCCTTCACCCACGCGGGTGGTGTAGGCCTTGACGATGCCCAGCACATAACCCGGCCCCTGCGGCCCCATGCCCGACCCCGCCGCCGCCTGACCGGCCACGGTGTTGGAGGATGTGACGAACGGATAGGTCCCGTGATCGACGTCCAGCAGCGCCCCCTGCGCCCCCTCGAACAGGATCCGCTTGCCGGCCCGCCGCATCTCGTCCAGCAGCTTCCAGGCCGGCCGCGCATAGGGCAGCAGCTTCGGCGCCAGGGCCAGCAGCTCGTCGAACATGGCGCCCGGGTCAGCCTCCGGCAGGCCAAGCCCCCGGCGCAGCGGCCCGTGGTGGCTCAGCAGCCGCTCGATCTTGGGCTTCAGCGATTCCGGATCGGCGAGATCCGCGACCCGGATCGCCCGGCGTCCGACCTTGTCCTCATAGGCCGGGCCGATGCCCCGGCCGGTGGTGCCGATCTTCTGGCTGGACGCGGCCTCCCGCGCCTGGTCGAGGTCGCGGTGCAGCGGCAGGATCAGGCAGGCGTTGTCGGCCAGCACCAGCACGTCCGGGGTGATCGTCACCCCTTGCTTGGCGATGCCGTCGATCTCGCCCAGCAGATGCCAGGGATCGACCACCACCCCGTTGCCGATCACCGACAATTTGCCCTGCACCACGCCGCTGGGCAGCAGAGCCAGCTTGTAGACCTTGCCGTCGATGACCAGCGTATGGCCGGCGTTATGGCCGCCCTGGAAGCGCACCACCACCTCGGCGCGGTCGCACAGCCAGTCGACGATCTTGCCCTTGCCCTCGTCGCCCCACTGGGCGCCGACAACGGTCACGTTTGCCATTGGGTACGATCCTCCACCCGCCAGGAGACTTCAGCCGGCCCTTCGACGGGGGCTCGGCGGGCTGAAGGGGATCGCGATAGGCGCCTCTGCAAGGCGCGGCGGCTGTCTAGCGCTTCGAGCGTCGTTGAACAAGAGAAACGGGGACACATTGAATTTCCGCACCGGTATTGAAGCGGCGGGCGCCGGCGCGGGGAAATTCAATGTGTCCCCTCTTGCCGCGCGTGGCCTTACGCCCGGTTGAACAAGACCACCCCGGTCATGATCGCCGCATACTGCACCCCGGCCCCCGCCAGCACGAAGCTGTGCCAGATGGCCCGGCGATAGTGCAGGCTCTTGCGCACATAGAAGATGACCCCGGCCGAATAGACCAGGCCGCCGACCGCCAGCAGGATCATCCCGGACAGAGACACCGCCGCCACCATCGGCCCGATGGCGATGATGACGATCCAGCCCAGCGCCAGGTACAGCGCCACCCAGAACCCCTTGCCCAGACCGGGCAGGAACAGCTTTCCCGCCACCCCGCCCAGGGCCAGGGTCCAGACCGCCACCGTCATGCCGATCGACCACAGGCCGGTCAGGCTCTGCGTCGTAAACGGGGTGTAGCTGCCGGCGATCATCAGGAAGATGCCGGCATGATCCAGCCGCCGCAGGAACGGCCGGTTCTCCGGTTTCGCCATGTTGTAGGCGATGGAAAAGCTCAGCATCAGCGCCAGGCAGATGGCATAGACCGCCACCGCGAACACCTGCCCCACGGTGCCAAACCCGATCGACAGGCCGAACAAGGCCCCGCCGCCGGCCACCGCCAGGATCAACCCGACGATATGCACCCACTTGTCCGCCGCCCGCGCCCCGGCGCTGGGATAGTGGTCGGCGTCGTGAAAGGGCTCTGCGCTCATGGTGCGAAGGGTAGAGGCGGGACGGTGAACTTTCAAACGGGGAGACGATGAATTCCCCGCCGTCGCGGCGGCCCATTACGATATGAAACTAAGAATCATTCCTATCTAACTTGACCCCCTGTTTTCACCGGTCTACCACGCCGCTGTTCCTGCGAGTCATTCGCACATCAGAGTCACGCCTAGGGGGCGTCATATGCATCAGTCCTTCCGCCGCTCGGCCCTCGCCGTCTCGTTCCTGGCCCTGACCGCCGCCGCGCCCGCCTTCGCCGCCGAAGCGGACGCCGACGCCGCCACCGAGGTCTCGCCGGTCAGCGTCATCGCCACCAAGACCGAGCAGAAGGCCGATGAGGTTCCGGCCTCGGTCAGCGTCATCACTGCCACCCAGATCGATGAACAGCTGGCGACCGACATCAAGGACCTGGTCCGCTATGAGCCCGGCGTCGTCGTCCGCTCCAGCCCGGCCCGCTTCGGCGCCGCCCTGGGGACGACCGGCCGCGACGGCAACAGCGGCTTCAACATCCGGGGTCTGGAAGGCAACCGGGTGCTGATCCTGATCGACGGCGTGCGCACCGCCGACGCCTTCAGCTTCGGCGCCCAGAGCGTCGGCCGGGGCGATTTCAGCGACCTGTCCCTGATGAAGCGGGTCGAGATCCTGCGCGGCCCGGGCAGCGCCCTCTACGGCAGCGATGGCGTCGCCGGCGTCGTCGCCTTCACCACCAAGGACCCGGCCGACTTCCTGCGCCCCGGCCGCAGCTTCGGCGTCCAGGGCGGCGTTCAGTACAGCTCGGCCGACGAGGGCACAGCCACCAGCCTGATCGGCGCCGGCCAGGTCGGCGATTTCGGCATGATGCTGTCCTACAGCCATCGCGAGGCCTCTGAGACCGAGACGCAAGGCTCCAACAACGTCATCGGCTCCCTGCGCGACACCGCCAACCCGACCAGCATCGAGAGCGACGCCTGGCTGGCCAAGCTGACCTTCTCGCCGAACGACGCCAACACCTTCCGCCTGACCGCCGAAACCTTCGACCGCCAGGTCCAGACGGACGTCCTCAGCGGCCGCAGCGCCAGCGTGCTCGACCTCTACGGCGATGACACCACCACCCGCGACCGCGTCTCGGTCGACTGGCGCTACAGCGGCGATGGCGTCATCAGCTCGGCCTTCGTCGCCGCCTACTGGCAGAACTCGACGACGGAACAGTTCACCTTCGAGGACCGCAACCCGGCCGCCGACCGCACCCGCCGCAACACCTTCGACAACGAAGTCTGGGGCCTCAGCGCCGAGGCCCATTCCACCTTCGGCGCCCACCGCCTGACCTACGGGGCCGACATCTCCTTCACCACCCAGGAGGGGGTGCGCGACGGAACCGTGCCGCCGTTCGGAGAGACCTATCCGATCCGCGCCTTCCCGATCACCGACTACACCCTGGCCGGGATCTACATTCAGGACGAGATCAGCCTGCTGGACGGCCGGGTCACCCTGTTCCCGGCCCTGCGCGCCGACTACTACGACCTGGAACCAGAGGCCGACAGCGCCCTGCCGGCCGGTTTCGTCAGCGCCAGCCAGAGCGACAGCCACCTGTCGCCCAAGTTCGGCGCGGTCTGGAAAATCGGCTCGGGCTGGAGCCTCTATGGAAACTACGCCGAGGGCTTCAAGGCCCCGGCCCCGTCCCAGGTCAACAACAGCTTCTCCAACCTCTCCAGCTACTACACCTCGATCCCCAACCCCGACCTGAAGCCGGAAACCAGCCGCACCTTCGAGGCCGGCGTCCGCTGGACCAACGACCGCTTTTTCGTGGGCTTCACCGCCTTCACCGGCGACTACGACGACTTCATCGAACAGGTCATGGTCAGCGGCTCGTTCACCGCCGCCGACCCGGCCGTCTATCAGTACGTCAACATCGGCAGCGTCGAGATCAGCGGCTGGGAGCTGAGCGGCCGCGCTGACCTCGGCAAGGGCTTCAGCGCCAACCTGGCCGCAGCCTGGGCGGAAGGCGAGGGGACCAGCGGCGGAACCACCACCCCGCTGGCCAGCATCGAGCCGTTCAAGATCGTCGCCGGCCTGACCTGGCGCGAGGAGGGCGGCCGGTTCGGCGGCCAGTTCAACCTGACCCACGGGGCCGGCAAGGACGAGGACAAGGCCGGCATCACCTGCAGCCCCAGCTGCTTCACCCCGGGCCAGTACACCACCGCCGACCTGACCGGCTGGGTCGCCATCGGCGAGATCGCGGTGATCCGCGCCGGGGTCTTCAACCTGACCGACGAGAAATACTGGAACTGGAGCGACGTCCGGGGCCTGTCCGGCGCCTCCCTGGTCAAGGACGCCTACACCCCGCCGGGCCGCAACTACGGCGTCTCGCTGACGGTCCGCTACTGATTGATCCGAGGAGGAGGAACCTCATGTTCAAGACCACGCTCACCGCCCTGACGGCCGTCATCGCCCTCTCCGTCGCGGCGCCCTCGCTGGCCGCCCCAAAGCCGGCCGCGGCGCCCGTCAGCGCCGAAGCCAGGGCCCGGTTCGAACAGGATCGCGCCTCGATCCTGGCCATGGCCGGCGACTACCGCGTCACCTTCGACTTCCGCGAGACGGCCGCCTTCACCCCCGGCTACGAGCCCATCGATCCCAAGCGCAGCGGCGGCTTCGAATCGGTGCGGGTGATCGAGGACACCGGAACCCGGATCGTCCTGCAGCACCTGCTGGTCGTCACCATGCCGGAGAGCGAAGACAGCGATAAGGACAAGACCGTCGTCATCAAGCACTGGCGCCAGGACTGGGTCTATGAGCCGACGTCGGTCCTGACCTACGACCGGTCCGGCCGCTGGCTGCTGACCGATGTGCCCGCCGGCGCGCGCAAGGGCGCCTGGTCCCAGACGGTGTGGCAAACCGACGATTCCCCCCGCTACGGCGGCGTCGGCGCCTGGGTCTATTCCGACGGCGTCAGCCGCTGGATGAGCGAGCCGACCCGCCGCCCGCTGGCCCGCCGCGACGCGGTGCGCAATCCCGTCTACAGCTGGTACGTCGGCACCAACCGCCACGCCCTGACCCCGAACGGCTGGGTGCATGAACAGGACAACGCCAAGGTCGGGCTGAAGGACGGCGTTCCCGTCACCTTCGTCCATGAGGTGGTGCTCAACACCTACCGCAAGGAAAGCGCCTACAATGTGAAGGCCGCCGACGACTACTGGGCCGCCACCCGCGACTACTGGGCCCAGGTCCGCGCCGACTGGGACGCCGCCATCGCCAAGGGCGGCGGCGTGGTCGTGGCCGAAGAGCCGCAGAACGGCTCGGTCACCGGCCCCCGCCTGATGGAACTGGCCGACCAGATCGCCGAGGGCAAGATCGACACGGCGGCGGCCAAGGCGGAAGCAGCGAAGGTGATCGGCGAAAAGACCGGCCCGGCAACGAAGGCGGTCGCCGCGAAATAGCAGCTCCGCCCCAGGTCCTCTCCCTCCGGGAGACAGAGCTATCGCAAATGGCCCGTAGGCGTCTTCTGCATGAAGATTGGCCTCAGGACTCCCTTCTCCCCTTGCGGGAGAAGGTGGCCCGGAGGGCCGGATGAGGGGTCGAAGACTCCAAAAGCTGCGGCGAGACGCCGCCGTAGCCCGAACGGCCGGCGCGACCGTTTGGCGATCCGTCGGCGGCGCCGCCACCTTCTCCCGCAAGGGGAGAAGGACGCCCTGAGGAGGCTTCACGCAACATCGAAACCCAAAGCCATATGCGATAGCCCTCCCCCGACGGGGGAGGACCTTATCCTTTCAACGTCACCGCCCGCTTCGGCTCTGCATCCGCCGCGCTCAGGATGAAGCAGATGATCGCCGCCACCGCCTCGTACAGCTCCACCGGAATCTCGCTGTCCAGCGCGATGGTCGACAGGGCCTCGGCCAGTGGCGCGTTGGTTTCCAGCGGCACGCCATGCTCGCGGGCCGTCTCGATGATCTTCTCCCCGACCTCGCCGCGCCCCACGGCGACCACCCGCGGGGCGCTGGGCGCCGCATAGGTCAGGGCCACCGCCAGCGGGCGCTTCACCCCGCTCACAACGAC
>VYMF01000285.1_pt1 | contig 10832 bp, 9 predicted proteins | sample 5115271 | NCBI WGS metagenome assembly VYMF01 (sample SAMN12291778, study PRJNA351875) | freshwater metagenome | isolation source: freshwater lake | place: USA: Michigan, Wintergreen Lake | collected 2013-08-08
ACATATCCAGCACAAAACTGTCAAGGATTTAGTGGTGCTTCGCTGTTCTATATTGGTCGGGTTTCATCCCGTCAGTGAAACTGAGGGTCTTCACCCGACATTTAAGATAAAAAAAATGGTATGATGCAGTTAAATCGTTCTTGTACAATAATACCAAAGCTCTTGTGAGTCGCGCATGGCTACTTATCGTCGGTCAGCATTAACGGTAAAGTTTTTTGCCCGCCACCAAGGATAATGATCTTACTATTGGGAGATTGCCCTAACTTTTCCGTTGCTTCAATGGTTTTCAGTTGAATGATTTTATCCGTTAAACCTTCCGATAAAATCTTCTGAGCATTGGCGGTTCCCCTCGCTTCAATTATTTTCCGTTCCGCTTCTTTTTTGGCTTTTTGGATTTCTAAATCAATTTTTTGGCTTTCCTGTTCCGTGGCTACTTTCGCTTGAATAGCGGCTTGAATATTATCGGGCAAAATAATATTGCGGAGTAAAGCTTCTTCGACAATAAAACCGAGGGGCTGGAGTTGAGTGGCCATACTTTCACCAAGATTTTGGGCAATAATAGCCCTTTTTTCTCCATAAATATCGGTTAGGGGATAATTCGCTGTAATCTGACGAATCAACGAGCGAAAACGGGAAGTAATAATTTCTTTTTGTTGCTCAGGACTGCCAATTTTTTGGAAAACCTCTCCTGCTTTAGTGGGATCAAGACGGTATTGTAAACTCACGTCCATTTTAAAACCTAGCCCTTCCTTAGAGGTGGTATCAACGGTTTCTTTGATGTCCTGTAAACGGGTGGAATAGGTAATGATATCGGTAAAGGGATTGATAAAATAAATGCCAGGGGATAGGGTTTTTTGACCCACTTGACCCAGGCTTTCCATTACACCCACTTCCCCCGCCGGAATGACCACCGCAAAACGGCCTATTATCTGAAATAAAAAGACAGCACTACTTAACAGTCCAATCAGCAGACTCAAGGGCCGAATGAGGGGATTGGCGTTTTCCTTGAACTTAACAGTAAAAAACAGGCTCCAACTGACCAGAGCGGCGATCGCCGAAAGTATCCAAGACATAATCAGACCTAAGAAATAACTACTGATCTGATGATAACGGTGCGCCTTTAAGAACCGTTTAAGAAATTGCCAGCCCGCTATGTCCTCTCTCTTTGATTAGTTTGCCAACTTCTGGTCTGTGGAGACTGTGGCCACTACGGGTCAATAGCGAAGATCGCATTCACCAACTCATTGATCCCAAGACCTGGCAAGCCTTATAAGTAAGTGGTTATAATTAAATTGAAGAGCCGATTTTGTCTAATCTCTCAATAACAGATATTCACGAATCTCAAAAAAGTTATCCCAAGGAATATAGGGTTGATTTTCCGCTTGCAGATAATCGATTAAACGATCCCTAGCAAAAACTAGATCGGCCCTTCTAGCCATGGTAATATCGGTAACGGAATCACCGATCGCAATAGTTTCTACTCCTGAATATTTGGCCATAATCAAGGCTTTAGCCACTAATTCCGTCTCATTTTCCCAATCGGAGTGAACTTGCAGATATTCCCCTTGAGTATGAAGATTTACCCCATAAATTGCCGTTACCTTATCTAATAGTCCCTCCCGTTTTAAGACCGTTTCAATCATGCCTTGGATACCACCGGAGATAATAATAAAAGGGATGGCTCGCTCCTGTAAAAAAGCGAGGAATTCGGCTAATCCGGGGCGAATTGGCTTGCTTTCGGCATAGGCGAGAATATCGGCGTACTTTTGGCTCGGTATCGACTCTAACAGTTGACGGACACCCCGGCGCAGACTGAGAGTACGGGCGTACATTTGGGGCATAATCTGAGCCGATAAATCGGGGGCGAATTCTTTGAGCATACCCGCAAAAGTTTCCACGGCGGTGATAGTGCCATCAAAGTCACAGAAAACAATTTTACTCATGGGGTGACAAAATATCTGAAATTGGATATAATCGAAGGTTATGATTAATTTTACAGAGATTATCTGATTCTAGAGCTTCAACCCCCATGAAATCCTATCTCGCCGCCGCTATTCAAATGACCAGTCAGCCGGATTTAGAGAAAAATCTCGCTGCCGCTGAAGAGTTGATCGAACTTGCCGTGGGTAAAGGGGCGGAATTAATCGGTTTACCAGAAAATTTCGCCTTTATGGGGGCAGAAACCGATAAAATCGCCCAGTCCGAGACTATTGCCCTCAAAGCCAATCAATTCCTCCGCACCATGGCCCAACGGTTTCAAGTGACCATTTTAGGGGGTGGTTTTCCCGTGCCGGTGACGGGTATTCCCGATAAGGCTTATAATACGGCTATTTTAGTCGATGGCAACGGTGCGGAATTAGCCCGTTATCAAAAAGTCCATCTCTTTGATGTCAATGTCCCGGATGGTAACACCTATCAGGAATCGAGTACAGTCATGGCAGGGATCGATTTACCGCCAATTTATGGCTCCGATAGCTTGGGCAAAATTGGCCTCTCGATTTGCTATGATGTGCGTTTTCCCGAACTCTATCGCTATTTATCGCAGCAAGGAGCCGATGTTTTATTTGTACCCGCAGCCTTTACGGCTTTTACCGGCAAAGATCATTGGAAAGTTTTGTTACAAGCGCGAGCGATCGAGAATACTTGTTATATAATAGCTCCCGCTCAAACGGGCAATAATTACGAGCGCCGTTACACCCACGGTCACGCTATGATTATCGATCCTTGGGGTGTGGTTTTAGCCGATGCGGGGGAAGAAGCGGGAGTGGCAATTGCCGAAATTAATCCCCAACGTCTGCAACAAGTGCGACGACAAATGCCTTCCCTCCAGCATCGTGTTTTTGTTTAAAATTCGATCGAAAAATTAGTTCCCAGCGACGGGTATCAATAGGGAACAGAGCCTCACTTCTCTGTTCTCCAACCACTTATAATAACTTTTTAGCAAAATCGATCGCCTCCTGAAAAACTGTAACTTTGCCTTCAATTTGGGCAATTTGTACCTCGGTTAATAACTTACCGATAATCGGACTAGGTTTCAGGTGTAAATGGTTAATTAAATCATCGCCCCTTAATAAAGGTCGGGGATGGGCGATAATATTATGGGGATCGAGATAGGAAGTAAACAGAGAAGCGACGATATTTTTGTTAATCCCCATCGATAAAGCAAAAAGAGCAAAGACAGGAAATACTTTTCCCGTATTTAGATAAATAAAATACTGTTCCCGCAGACTTAAATTATCTGCCTCCTTGAGGGGGGGTAAACACTTAATTACCGTGATTACCGTGCGAATTTCCCCACGGGAATACTTGAGATCGATTAACTCTTTTTCCGCTTCTGCTAAAATATCCGATACCAATAGGGCTAATTTTGTCAACTGTAACTGAGAAGGGGAAAAGATAAATTTTTCTGGTGACAAAGATTCTAAAAATCCCGCTGCCGGTTCCACCCCCATAACTCGTCCCATTTTTGCGGGGGTAATCCGACGCAACCAGAGAGATAATAAGCCATCTTCCCAGGCACTTTTTAGCCATTTATTGCCACGGGAATTGAGCAAAAGGTAGTTTAGCTCGGATTGTACCCTTTCGGCGGCTACAAGGCGCAATAAAGGGGCAAGAGAACGAATAGTTACACGGGTATGGGGTTCGATCTCAAAGTCTAATTGAGCCGCTTGTCGATAGGCCCTTAATAATCTTAGGGGATCATCTTGGAGATTTTCCCGGGAAATCATCCGCAGAGATTGGCAGCCTAAATCTTTTAATCCCCCTAAAGGATCGAAAATTTCTTGGGTTTGGAGATTATAAGCGAGAGCATTAACGGTGAAATCCCGTCTTTTTAGGTCTATTTCTAGAGATTCTCCCTCCTGTTGTGCGAAATCAAGCGTACCCTGCGGAAAAACGACGCGAGCAATTTGACGAACGGCATCCAAAACCACAAAACCGGCCTTATACTGATGGGCAATAGTTTGAGCAATTTCGATCGCTTTTTCGGGAACCACAAAATCTAGGTCAATATAGTCTTTCTGACGGTTTAATAAAGCGTCTCGCACAGCACCACCGACTAAATAAGCATTTTCTGGCAATTCTTCCTGATTAATCGCAAAAACTTCTTTAACTAAACTATTTAGGTTTTTTTGACAAGACATCGACAAGAGCAGTTTACAAAAATATAATTTTGACCGGCCCCATTTGGGGAGAGACTGAGCTAGATTAACGGAAAAGACTTATAGAGTTAAACTTATGTGTATTTGTATTAACTGCTATTTTGTTGATCGCTGTCTCACCTATCATGCCGTAGAAACACAACATCAGGAACGTCATCTCACCGAGACACCGGACTTTGAAGCGAAGAACCCTTCTATTAACGTTAACATTCGCACCAAGGAAGATTATATCGAAATGGAGTGGGATGTGGTGGGTTGTGACAGCTTTTTACGGGAAACTGGTAAATGGTCTAGTTTGCGTCCGGGTGAACCAATTCCCACCTAAAATACCTGAACTTCCCCCATACATATCTACTACAAGAGCCAAAAACCCTTATCTATCAATGGATACAACCTTTGAATTTTCTTGATGTACCCGTGGAATGGTGGTCATGTATGTAGAAAAAGTTCCTAACCGTTGTGTCTGGAGTGGTTTTTATCAATGAGCATTGCTTAAAAGCAAACAATTCATAACTTAAGAGCGAGGTATTTATGGGTAAAGAAGAAGAACTACTTGAACAATGGCGAGAACTGACACCGGAAAAGCAACAAAAAGTTTTACAATTTGTTCAAATACTTAAGTCTAAGTCAGAAACAACAGCACCACAATCTAATTTTATTCCCCAAACACCATTAAGCAAAAAGTTATGGGAAATCCGACATCGGGCAATCGCAGCTGGATTGCAACTGCTCAATGAAGACGAGATAGAACAAGAAATTGCTGCACGTCGAGGGGGATGCAGTGAGTCATAAGAAAGCCTACATAGACTCTGGCGTACTCATTACTGCTTTCCAAGGCATCCAATCAGCCAGTATCAAAGCCTATCAAATTCTCAACGATGAAAATCGGCAGTTTGCCTCAAGTCGATTTGTTCAGTTAGAAGTATTACCTAAAGCAACTTTTAACAAGCAACAAGAAGAAATAGAATTTTACGAAACATTTTTTCTGGCTGTTAATTACTGGGCAACTGACTTAGAAAAAATTATACAGAATGCTCATGAAATTGCTGGCACTTACGGTTTAGCGGCGATGGATGCACTTCATGTTGCTGCTGCGCTGCAAATTCAAGCTGATGAACTAATCACCACCGAAAAGCCAACCAAACCAATGCACCGAGTCAGGGAAATTCAGATTGTTTCAATAGACATCTCTTTTGCATGAGTAGAAAACGGGTTTCTCGGAGAAACCCGTTTTCTGTGCGTTAACTAAGAGTAAGGAGACCAGGGACCGATGACGGTTTCTCCTCGCTTCTCTTTTTCTGCTAATTCCAGGTTTAAGGTTAATAGTTTTTCTAAAATATCTTCGTCAGCTTGGAAGTGATAGGCCTCCATTACTAGCTTATCTAATTTCTGATGGAGTTGATAAAGTTGGCTACTGGGTTCGTTAAAGAATTGGTTATATAGTTTGGTGATTCCCCATTGTTTTTTCTCCATCTGTTGGCTGCGGTATTCGTGTAATTCGTTGGCGGTTTGACGGATTTTTTTGACAAGTTCCTGTGAAGGTGTCTGGGGAAAGGGGAAGGTTTCAAAACAGGTGTTAGGAGTATAGCGAGTTCTGTCTTCAAGAGTTGAACTTTGAGCTTTTATCCAAATTCGATGTATACTTGATGTTAAGATACCGAGAATGTAGAAATCATCAGAGGCTACAACAGTAGTTGAGTCAGCAGGAAGCCATTCTTTTTTAGCCGGAAGGAAAATAAACCATTTAGAATGTCTAGGAATACTAAAGTAACAAGCTAAAGATTCAATTGCTGTCCTCATTGCTGGTCTTTTTTCACCATATTTCCACCAATTTAGTTTAGTAACTTCTCGTCTATTTTGCTCTCTTTCTGGCTTAACAGTTAATTTAATATGCTCAAAAGGTAGTTTATATTCACTAGCATCCTCTAAACTCATATCATTAAAATCAATAATCCAGCGGCTAGGTTTTCCATGAGGATTGTCAGTTAAATCACCAGCAGAGGATGATAATTTTAAAACCTCTTTATTCTTAAGATCATTTTCGATCCATTTTTCCGCTTGCTCACTCTTAATATAAAATCCCTTACCAACTGGTATCACTCCTTGAAAACTAATATTTTTGTTGGCTAATAGTCTAACTGCTTTTGAAACATCTACAGTCGCTTTTAAAGAAGAATTAATCTGAGAAACTTGATGATTATCTAAATAATAACTTACCGGTTCAATTTGACTCCAATTGACAATACTAACATGAACATTAGCTTCACCAGACCAAGGCTGAGTAGAAATCGCTTCATGAATGTGTCCACCATTGTGAGTAATATAATCCAACGCCGCTACACGACTTTTTCCTTGACTAATAGAATTAGTTCCGACTAAACCTGCCCTTCCTTTTTCATCTAATTGATTATGTGTTAGACGAAACCAATAGGAACAAAAATCAACCGAGTCTTTAACCTCAGAAAACCTCGCAAATACCCTATTAACATAATCATCACTGAGATTTAATCTCATGTTTTTCCCTCCTAAAAATGGAGGATTACCGATAATTGCGTCTGCTTTTTGCCAATCCGTAAACAAAGCATCAGCACAAATAATATTACTATCCAAAGTATCCAAAGGTAAAGAAGCTTCCGTCAAATTAAACTTATCAATCGCCACCTTTCTGGCAATCATTAAAGTCACCCGCGCTAATTCTACAGCAAAAGGATTAATATCCATACCATAAAACTGTTTAGGCGTAACAAAACTAATCTGTAACTGCTCACTAGCAGAACGACGACGGTTAGCAATCTTTTCAATTAATAACTGTTCAATGCGCTTTAATTCTTGATAGGCGACATAGAGAAAATTACCCGAACCGCAAGCAGGATCAAGTACCTTATACTGCTGTAATTCTAACTGAAGTGTATTTAACTCGCCAATCGTCCCAGCTTGCTCAATTCTTTCCTCCCAGTAACGGCTAATAGTTGGGCGAACAATTTTCATAATATCCGCTTCTGAGGTAAAGTGCATTCCGTAGGTGTGGCGTTCTTCAGCATTAGCCGTCCCCTCAAAAATATTACCAAAAATTGCCGGACGAATCTTACTCCAATCCTGACGCGCCGCCACATCCAGAAACTCTAATTCGTTATTAGTTAATTCAATCGGATGAATTATACTAAACAGTCCCCCATTAAAATAATCCACTCCCTGATACTTACCAGCGGGGGTAATTCCTGGTTGGTTCATCTGTTGAAACAATCCCCCCAAGACATCATAAGAATTGCCACCATTTAGACATTCTTTCACACAAGAAATAAATAAATCTCTCGGTAACAATCCTCGATCCTCAGCAAACATTGCTAATACGCACTGCAAAATAAATCGCTGCGCCGTCAACTCATCAAAACCGCTTTTATGACCGCGTTTTTTTAACAGTTGAAACAACTCACCCATGCGCCGCGCCGCCGTTTCTGTAATCTCGACTTGATTATTCTGAAAGATAGGGGTACGATTCCCTACTTCCATAAAATTGAACGCACTCACCCGATTTTTCAAATCGTTGAGATTTACTCGATCTACCGGTTCATCTATTTGAAGATCAAAATCAAAAATCCAGAACTGATCAAAATTACATAATAAGACATAGCGAGGGCGATTAGGAACCAATCGACTCCAGTATTCAAAAGCTTGGGGATAGTGTTTGCTTAAATCTTCTCCTCGCTTTTTCATTTCAATTAAAACACGAGGTTTCCAAACTAAATCAGCAAATCCGGTTTTACCTTTCTTGCTACCTTTAGTAATCGCCTCCTCATAGGTTGCACCCGCTTCTAACGCACCTTTATGACCAAAAGCTCGAAAGAAACGGTCTAGGAAAATCTGGGCTTCTTTCCTTTCTTTGCCAGTAATATGCTGCTGACAAAAATCAATAAATTCCTGTAAGTTTTCAAGAGTAGTAGTCATACTAAATCCGTTTTTAATCCTGTGATTAACTGCCGATCTAACTTTAAAAACCCAGTTATGGATTGTTTTCCCCCCATCCCCTATCCCCTATCCCCTATCCCCTATCCCCTATCCCCTATCCCCTATCCCCTATCCCCTATTCCTTCTCCTGTCTCCTGTCTCCTGTCTCCTGTCTCCTCAGCTTAACGGGTTACTCCATCCACCACCGGACGGACATCGCTGCCCTCAAAATAGCCGGGGTTGCCTGTCCAGTTGAAATCCGAGACGCGGATGTTGAGTATTCCCAACTGCAGCACAGGGTTATAGCGCAAAATTAAACTATAGGTGCGACGACTCCATTCGAGAAAATATTCTGTACTGATTTCCTTGGCTTGATCGATACTGTAAATACTCTGGAAACCCACACGAATCGGACCATATACCTGTTGAGTTATACCATAGGACATTGTTTGTTGATCAACAAAGCGATCGAAGAAAAAGGGTGATTGTCCGTTAACTAAACCCTGACTAAAACTGATATTAAACCCGGTATAGTCGAAGAAATTGCGGGAAAAACGCCCAAACTGCCCTAATAATCCCACGGTTCCCGTGACGGAATTTTGCGTCTCTCCGTTAGTGTAATAACTGGTGACACCGGTTACACCAGTGACAATAGCAATATAGGGTTGAACGGGAAGAGGAGAAAATCTTAAACCTTGGTCGGGAGTCGGTGGTAAAGTAAGGGCAGACCAGAGTAAAAAACTGCGATTGAGAGAGACAGCACCCTGAAAACGGCTTAAATTAGTAACATTATCCGTTGCATTGGCCGCTAAGAGATTACTGCGATCGGTGGGTGCGTTAACATTCTGAACAGAAGCTTGATAACTGAGTCTAATATCCGTATTGGGGACGACAATCACCGGTGAGGTCAAAATTGCCCCAAAACTGCTATTAACCGTCTGAAAACCTAAAGAACCGTTAAAGAGACGCTCGCGATAATTGTACTCCACATTGAGCAGATAGGGATCCTGCAACTGTCCGATCGTCTGTTGAAAGCGAATTTTAGAACGAACACTATTTTCGATCTGTTCCAAATCCAAATTAGAAAAAGAGGCTGTTGCCTGAAAAAACGAGCGCTCACCGAAATTAGTGGCAAAATTGCCCAATAAACCAAAAGCTTTCGGACTAAGGGCCGAAACTTCGCCACCTCCGGGGTTAGCTGAGGGAAAAGCATCGGGATTAAGGACTTTTTGCACTAAATATTGCGGTGTCAACTCAAAAAGAGTCTTCGGTGTCTCCACTAAAGTTAGGGGACTTTCTACGAAAAATCCGCCCCGATCCTCCCCATCATAGCCCGGGGCAATTAAAAAAGGACGACGACGACGGCGATCGAACGTAAGACTATTAATAAAAGTGGGTGCCACTACCCGTTGATCGAAAACCAACTGGGAATTACTCATCCGCAACTCATCGGTAAAGGGGCCGGTACTGCGAAAAGTGGCGGAATTAGCCCTAACTTCCAATTCAGGAGGGGAAAAAGGGTCATTAGTCAGACGCACATTAGTGGCATTCCACACCTTACCATCAAAATTCAAGCGTTCGGCCTGAAAACGGACACGATTAATCGTTCCTCCCGAGGGACTACTAATATTCTGTCGATCGCGTCGACTGGGATCCTGTCCCCCGACGACAAATTGAAAACCCTCTCCCGTGGTGATTCTCTGCAAGGGTTGATTTAATGCCAAACGATCGGTTAGGGTTGCAAAAGAACTACCGGCCCCCACATCCGTGGGCAGCGTTTGTCCTAAATCCCTAGCGGTGCTGGGTTGAAAAATCTCCCCATTAGCATTAAATACCACACCGCTATCCTGGACGAAATAATACTCAAAGCGATCGCCGCGCAGGATCTGATCTCCCCGGGTTAGGATCACCTGGCCCTCCGCTACCGCTAACTTTTCGGGAAGATTAATCTGTAAGCGATCGGCCGTTAGTACACTTTGGGCAAAACGCAGGGTGACATTACCTCTAGCGGTGATAATCTGCCGATTTTGGTCAAATTCCTGCTCATCGGCCACCAATTCTAGAGGCCTTTCCTCTTCTGGATTAGCGGTCTGATCTAGGCCGTTATTGAGGGAAATCAAGTATTCTTGGCTGGTTTTTTCGCCTTTTTTCCGCACTAATAGCCGAGTTGAGCCATTTTTCTGGTTAAGAGCCTTTTGATTTAATCCTGACACTATCTCGGTTTCGGGATGAATGGTGACATCAACGGCCGCGGGGGGTGGAGAATTCTGGATAGAAAGGGGTTTTCCTAAAGCTGCCGCATTACCTGCACTGCTAGGTAATGGTTTTAGCGGAATACCCTCATCGGGAACCAAGGGTTTTACCTCGACGGTTTCCGGGGGTGGAGTGACGGTGAGGGGAATAGAAACGCTCTCTTCTGAAAGCTTTTTTGCTTCTAGAGGTGCTGGGGTGACAGGGAGGGGAACTACAGACGTGGGACTATTTTCAGAAACTTGGCGCTCCTCCGTTTCGAGTTCAGCTACAGTATTAATTAGGGCAGGTGGTTCAACAGCTAAGAGAAAAAAAGACATGACTGCACGAGTCGGCGATCAAAATAGAGGACGAGCGAACCTCATTGACATCCTCGCCGCCCTAAAAGTGCGGCGATTCCTAAACCTCACGATTTAAGTTTCTGCTTCCACCACCGTCGCATACCACAGTTAAAAAACCATGTACTGTCTTACACAG
>VYMF01000600.1_pt1 | contig 10794 bp, 10 predicted proteins | sample 5115271 | NCBI WGS metagenome assembly VYMF01 (sample SAMN12291778, study PRJNA351875) | freshwater metagenome | isolation source: freshwater lake | place: USA: Michigan, Wintergreen Lake | collected 2013-08-08
CAGAACAGAGTAAATCTGTTAAGGCAGGTGCGAAACCCCGCAAGGGAAAGAAGCAGAAACCTAAATCGTGAGGTTTGGGAATCACCGTCCGTTTTACGGCGGTGAGGATGTCAATTTACGCTCCACTGCGATCAAGCTGTGCTATCCCGGGCAAAAACTGGAGCCAGTTTTTAGCCATCAGGCTCTTGTGCATTGAAACTGGCTATTGGCAATTTTAGGACAAGACGTTACTATTACTAGGGAGCATCTCATTTATGCAAGTGAGTAATTACGCTTGTCTCTAAAACTTGCTTCTGGTAAGGCTTTCAAAATAGCTTGACATAAAACTTAATTTAGGAGTTACAAAGGTCAGATGCTCCCCGTTACTAGACCTCTTGTAAAAATCAAAAATTGTTGTTGGGGTTAGGAGCCGGTCGTCGGTCGTCAGGAGAATTAAGAATGAATAACAATCAATTACATGGTCTATTCACAGATTTTATGCCATTTAATCCTTATTTTTACCGTTTTTGAATCCTCAAAAATTAATTATGCAAGAGGTTACTGAATCAAAATATGAATACTAATCGTGCATTATATCCATAAGTTAGTCTAGTGCTAGGTTTGAAAAATTAGACCTGCTGCCAATCAGCAATTCTAAATTTGCCCTGTAGCAAGGCTTTTGGGGGTTAGTTCGCATAATACGGGGTCAAATTCAATGGGATTGCAAATTTCATGTCACGAGTCTTCAGGCTTTTGACGTGTCTAAAACTGAGAATTGCTGGCTGCCAATACTTTGCCCGGTGACGAGAGCATCTTTCTCCTACCATAATTTAGGCTCGAAACCAGAATTATTAATGATTTCTACCGTTTCTCCCGATGGTTTAATCACAAATAAACCTTGTTTATAGGCATAACGATCTACTCCTTCGTCTATTTCTATTCCTGCCACTGCACCATAAGCTTGATAGTTTTTATAATGGGGAAATGCTTCTTTAAATCCACTTAATTTTTCTAAAAACTCATTGACATCATCTTTCGATAAACGAGACTTACATTCTACTAAAACTACCTCGGTTTCATCGACGGCTAAAATATCAATCTCCATGGCTATTCCTTGCCGTTTTACCCTGGCACGACTGTAGGTTTCTTTAACATCGATACCCTTGCGGCGAAATAAACCAATAACAGCAGGTTCGACTAATTCCTCGACAAATCTTCCCCAGCGAGTGGTTAAACTATCCACGGCACGACTGGTATTAGCCACTGTTTTCTCTAGTTTGGCTAAACGGCGATCGGCTTCAGCAGCCCGGCGATCGGCTTCAGCAGCCTGGCGATCGGCTTCAGCCTTGGCTTCAGCAGCCCGGCGATCGTATTCTTGGCGTGATTGTTCAAACTTTTCGTTAGTTTTCTCAAAAAGTTTATAGATATCTTCGATGGTAATCGGTTGAGCCATGGTTATTTGTTTTAATTCTTACTCTAATTGTACTACCCAAGTACCAGTCAGTCTTATCTCTTTACCAGCCCATTATGTAACAAAAAATTTAGAATTGCCAATAATTGTTACAAATACTTGACTTAAGATATTTCTATGCTGACAGAAACACAAATCAAAGAAAAAGCGCTAGAGTTGGGCTTCCATGGGGTCGGTATTGCCTCTGTGGACAGCCAAGACTCGGCGGTATCCCATCTAAAAAGCTGGTTAGAGCGGGGTTATCACGCTGATATGGATTGGATGACTAACCCGAAACGACAGGATATCAAAACTCTTTGGCCAGAAGTGCGATCGCTAATTGGTCTCGCCCTTAACTACTACACCCCCCAGCAACACAGTCAAGAGCAAAACCATGGCAAAATTTCCCGTTATGCTTGGGGACGGGATTATCACAAAGTATTAAGTAAAAAATTAAAAGCCCTCAGTCAATGGTTAGAAAGTCAGGGGGAGCAAATTCAAACCCGTTACTATGTGGATACAGGACCGGTACAGGATAAAGTCTGGGCGCAAAGAGCAGGGATCGGCTGGATTGCCAAGAACGGTAATTTAATTACCCGCAATTACGGCAGTTGGGTGTTTTTAGCAGAAATATTAACTAATTTACCTTTAGAACCGGATCAACCCCATAGTGACCATTGTGGCACCTGTAGCCGTTGTTTAAGCGCTTGTCCGACCCAAGCAATAGTTAATCCCTATGTGGTGGATGCTAATCGCTGTATTGCATACCATACCATCGAAAATCGTGATGTAACTTTGCCTACAGAAATTGCCAAGAATTTACAAGGTTGGGTAGCTGGCTGCGATATCTGTCAAGATGTCTGTCCTTGGAATCAACGTTTTGCCCAAGTTACCGACGTGGAGGATTTTCAACCTCGTCCGGAAAACCTCTCGCCAAGGTTGGATGAATTAGCTAATCTAACTATAGAGGAGTGGGATCGTCGTTTCATCTCGTCGGCCTTGCGTCGAATCAAACCCCAGCAGTGGCGACGTAATGCCCAAGCTAATTTAGCTCATTCCCCTCACCCCGCACAAGATGACAATTAAAGTAGTAGTGTTCGATTTTGATGGTACTATCGCCGATACCCACGATACTTTCGTGGAGATTGTCAATCGTTTGGCTAAAAATTTCGGTTATCAACCCATCAACGAGGAAGATTTGGCCAGACTAAAAAACCTTAGTTCCCAAGAAATTATTAAACAATCCCAAGTTTCCCCCGTTAAAATCCCTTTTTTACTCTATCGAGTTAAACGGGAATTAAATAAACAAATTGAATGTCTGAAACCTTTCCATGGCTGGCATCACTGCCTCGCCACTCTTAAAGAAAGAGGCTATAGATTAGGAATAATAACTTCTAATACCAAAGAAAACGTCACCATCTTTTTAGCAAATAATCAACTCTTAAGTTTATTTGATTTTATCTATTCGGGAACGCCTTTATTCGGCAAACACAAAATTATCGATCGCCTGATCCGACAAAATAAATTCTGTCCCGATGAAATGATTTATGTCGGCGATGAAACTAGAGATATTACTGCTGCCCAAAAAAGTCGAGTGCAAGTGGTGGCCGTCGCTTGGGGCTTTAATTCCCCTCAAATTCTCACTCAATTTAACCCCGATCATCTCATTGATCATCCCCTAGAATTATTGGATATTTTAGATAGGGCTGGCTGAAAAAGGGCTCTTCTGGTTTCTGTGTGGAAACGGGGTCTATACTGATAGTTTCTTCAGCAAAATAGTCCTAAAAGTCTTTCCCAGTAAACATTTCACGATTCTATAAGCAAAAATTATCATTTTCCTGGGGGCAGGGAAAGGCAGTTTGGGCATTTGTACTAAAATACCCAGTACTCAGTTTAAATATAGACTCCGATCGATGGGGGCAGAGAGACTCGAACTCTCACGAGCTTATAAGGCTCAACGGATTTTAAGTCCGTAGCGTCTACCATTCCGCCACGCCCCCGTTATTTAACCGACAATTTTTTATCATATCACAAATAATTTAATTAGCAAGAGTATTTTCAGTAAATTATTTTAGCCCGCCAATTCGATCGCCACAAAGGGGGAAAGAGGGGGTAAAATAATCAGCAGGTGAATTGCCGTTCACCGACAGCTATTGAGAAAAATCAATCCTTATGCAATCAATTCTGACGCAAGAAACCATTATCATCGCCCTGATCTACCTATCTCTCAGTGTCTTGTATTTGCTCGTCATTCCCGCCGTTATCTACTACTACCTCAATACGCGCTGGTATGTGGCATCTTCTTGGGAAAGAGGGTTTATGTACTTTCTGATGAGCTTTTTCTTCCCCGGGATGCTGTTGTTAAGTCCTTTCCTTAACTTCCGTCCCCAACGTCGTACCCTAAAAGCTTAAGTTATCAACCAAAAAAACCCATGAGACGCATCGATGTCATCGGGATTGGTATCGGGATGTTTGCTGTGGGCGGCATCCTCTACATTATCCTACAAAAAACCGGTTTAGATAGTGCTTCGGCGGGAATTTGGAGTCAAGCGGTGTTGGTGGGTGGTGTCATCGGTTGGATTTTTACCTATCTGTTTCGAGTTGCCACCGATAATATGACCTACGGCAAACAGCGCAAGGATTACGAAGATGCCGTCTTTAAAAAACGCCTGGAAGCGATGACTCCCGAAGAAATCGCCCAAATGCAGCGGGAGATTGAAGAAGAAAAAACTAAATAGGGCTGGCTGAATAAATCTAAAAACCTTGCTGGATAAGACTTTTAGACTTTTTGTCAATCAAAAAGTGCCGGACCTGGGGTGATCGGGGGTAAAATTCAGGGACTTTTTCCCTGAATTTTAGGTAACTGACTACCTCAAAATCGGTAAAACCCTACACCCCAGACCCTACACCCTACACCCTGCCCCTAGGAAAAACTTTTTCAGCAGACCCTAAATAGACGGATGAAACCCGATAAAATCATCATCGGTTGGCGAGAATGGCTCGATTTACCTGATTTAGGCATTACCAAAATAAAGGCCAAGATTGATACAGGCGCTCGCTCCTCGGCCCTACACGCTTTTCATCTCCACCCTTTTCTGGATGGCGATCGCAATTGGCTGCGCTTTCAAGTTCATCCCTACCAAAAAGATAGTCACCACACTGTCACCACCACCGCAGAAATCCTCGAATGGCGACAGGTAAAAAATTCTGGGGGTCAAAGTCAACTACGTCCTGTTATTAGAACAAGTGTATTGCTTGGTGGTCGTCAATGGGCGATCGAATTAACCTTGACTAATCGCGATGTCATGGGTTTTCGGATGTTATTAGGACGAGAGGCGCTGAAAAAAGGCTTTCTTGTCCATCCGAATAAGTCTTTTTTACTGAGTTAAGTTATATTTAGGGTTTGCGGCAAAAAGTTTTTCGGTGGTGGCAGGGTGTGGGGTTTTACCGATTTTCAGGGGGTCAATTACCTAATTTTCAGGGAAAAAGTCCCGGAATTTACCCCCCGATCACTCCCAGGGCCGGTACTTTTTGATTGACAAAAAGTCTAAAGATATTATCCAACAAGGTTTTTAGATTTATTCAGCCAGCCCTAAGTAGCGGGTAAATCTTGGTATTCAGCCAAAGCATTTATAAAAAACAAGTCTCCCCAAATTAAACCCGTATCATAGATTTGGCTGGGTTGAATCGCGGCGGGATGATGATAACAACCATGACGCAATAAACTCATCTCTGGGGCGGTTTCGTCGGGAAAATAGGCAAAAGAAGTCAAATTCAAGAGAGTATTATCGATCGCCTCTCGATAGGTTCCATAACTAGGATCGCTGCTGGGTAAAGCTTTTAATAAGCGAATCATCCCCGCCACAGCGATCGCCGCTGCCGAAGAATCCTTTTCCGTAGCGGCATTTTTTTGCAAGGCATAATCAAAGTCCCAGGGAGGAATAAAATCCCCAGCGCGTCTTTGTCCACCGGGCCAGCGATCGGGCAAATTTTCCAGATAATAATTAATGGCATCCTTGGCAATGGTTAACATTTCCGGATCGCCGGTGTAAATATAGGCCGTCGTGGCACTATAAATAAACCAAGCTTGACCCCGGGACCAAGTGCTATCATCGCGCCAGCCCTGTTTTCCCTCATTAAATAAGAAATTTCTATAGGTGGGAGAGTTGACATTTTGGTCAAAATACCCTCTTTGCCAAGTTCCCGTTTTACCCGGGCGACGATTAGCCCCAAAGGTGCGGCTAATGGTGCGGATGTGGGAAAGGGCCTTTTCTTGCCAATCTTTTGCCTCCTTGGGGTCAGGATTGTGGAGACTTGCCCAGAGCATTTGTTCTATATTGATCGTATGGTCGATAAAAACCTGCCAATGTTCTTGCTGATCGGTGCGATCAGCCTTGCGTAACCAGCCAAAAGTCCCGATATCGGTGTGAAAACTCCCTTTACCATCCTGAAAAGGTTGCGCTAGTTGTCTGGCCCCCCGTAAAGTTATCTCTAAAGCTGTCTGTTTTTCCTGGCCCTGTCCCGACTCAAACCAAGCAGCAAACACCAGCACATTATTGAGAGCGATGTCTTTGTTCTTCAAACTCGCTTCTTTTAAGGGATCGCTCCATTTTTTCGCGGCAGCTGCCCAAAATCCCGCATCCATAGGGTTTGATTCTAAGTCAGCAATTTTCCATAACAAAGCAGCAAAAGCCCCTGCCGCCCAAAAATCGGCTTTTTCTAACTTCCAAGTGCCGGGGGTGGGACTATTCCCCCTCCGTAGCCAATTGAAGAAATTAAAACCCGATGGCTCTGGATGGGTAAGATAGGGATAGAGAATTCCCCGACGGGCATAACTATCGAGATAGTCGATCGTGGTAGCTAGTTTAATCTTAGCCAGATCGAGACAGAGCTTAATTCTTGCAGCTAGGGGCATTTTGGCGCGCAATTCCGCCGCCGATTGGGGACGATGGATAATCCGGACGGCCACCGCACCGATCGCCGCCCCCGTACCCATAATAATTAGCGTGCGTCGCTTCAAATTCCCGACTCCTAAGCTGGATAGATACGAATACGGCGATTCGGTTCCTCTCCGAAGCTATCGGATTGGAGACGGTAATGCTCGACTAATTCGTGTTGCATTTTCCGCACTTTCGCCGATCGCGGCAGTAACTCCACCGGTTGGCCGGTAGGAATAACGATTTGTTCCACCGCTAACCGGGCCTCCTCCAAAGCTTCGATCTCGTCATCGCTGCCGCTGCGGGCAAATAAACGCAGATCTGCACCTTCCTGATTCATCGGGTCATCAATGCCCAAAATCCGCTTTAAACCCCGAGAAATTTGGGGCATGGTATTGGATTTGATGCCGTGGATGGGAATTTGTCTTACTTTGGCAATTTGCCGCAATTTTGACTGATTTTTAACGTGGGAACGCAGGGCCAGCACTGCGTCGGCCTCCTGTAAATCTTTGGTCAAAACGATCGGCAAATCTAGGGCCTGTACTACCTGTTCGATCGGGGCGCGACTGACTCCGTAGGGATAGACATAAACCGGCCAATCTTCGCCATTGGGACCGGGGACGCGGACTTTTTCCGTTTCCGGTTCTTCCTGCAGCCAGGATTGTTCGAGGAGGCGATCGAAATCGTTTTCCCGGTTGAGTGGGCCCGCACCAAAACGGTCCACGGGAGTCATCCGGCCATCGGCCCGCCATCCCTTGGGTTTATCCATTTCCGGCAGATAATTGCCGCGCAAAGGGGTCAACTTTTCCGGTTTTGGTTCTTCCTGAGTGACCTGTACTTTTCCCTCCTCATCTACCCAACGGATTTGAGCAATTGGTTCGCGGCCTCGCAGCAGTTGGTCGATAGTAGTGGATACGTCTTCGTGGATGACCCAGCGCTGACGTTCCAACATTTCGATGGCAATGTCAAAGGTGGGCGGTGCTTTGCGTTCTAAAACGGTCTTCTGAGAACCCCGGCGGCGCGCTTCTTCGTCTCCGAGAGTTACTGCCTGAATTCCCCCGACTAAATCCGATAAAGTCGGATTTTTAATTAAATTTTCCAATTGATTGCCGTGGGCGGTTCCCACTAACTGCACCCCGCGTTCGGCGATCGTACGGGCGGCCAGAGCTTCTAATTCCGTACCGATCTCATCGATCACGATCACCTCTGGCATATGGTTTTCCACCGCTTCGATCATGACTTGATGCTGCAATTCCGGACGGGCCACCTGCATCCGACGAGCGCGACCGATGGCCGGATGGGGAATATCTCCATCCCCGGCGATTTCGTTGGAGGTGTCGATAATCACTACCCGTTTATTGAGATCGTCGGCTAAAACTCGGGCAATTTCCCGGAGAGCGGTGGTTTTCCCTACCCCCGGACGACCGAGCAAGAGCAGGGATTTACCCGTTTCCACTAGGTCGTTAATCAGGGTTATCGTACCGAAAACGGCCCGACCGATACGACAGGTTAAACCGATAATTTCCCCGTCTCGATTGCGAATGGCACTGATGCGGTGCAGGGTGCGTTCAATCCCGGCGCGATTATCGCCGCTAAAACTGCCCACCCGGGCGATCGAATACTGGATTTCTTCTTTTGAGATCGGTTCGTCCCCCAGATCGATCGCCCCATCGGGAAAACGCGCTTCTGGTATGCGTCCCAAATCCATAACTACTTCGATCAGTTGATGCTGCCGCGGGTGTTCCTCGATTTTGCCGCGAATCCGCGCGGGTAGAATTGCCAAGAGTTTGTTTAAATCGTCGGTAACTGGCATCCGAGAGGAGGGTAGGGTTTCTGGCATTAATAATAAAGGGTTTTGGCGATAATTGGCTGTTTTTATTTCCCAGATTTTCTTGGGGTCTAACACATTTAGGGGTTAGTTGTCAATCAAAAAAATATTATAGTTTTTTGACCAAGGTTAGGCTTTTAATTGAGCAACGAGAATAGAAGCGGCTTTAACGGCTTCTTGGTAGGCTTGGGGGTCATTTTCAAGGTTAGGCTGGTCTAAATGCTCTAAAATTGGCAAAATCAATGAACGGGCGTAACTTCCATAGGCAATACCAGCGATTTTTTCTCTCAGTCCCAGTTGCTGTAATTTGGTCACGGTATGGTCATTGGTTCCCCCAGCTAACTGCACAAATCCGGCTAGATTGGTGGAAAGGACTTTTTTGGCCATGTTAATGGCCGGGTGGGTGGTTCCTTTGCCGATATCGCCGCTCATCGGTCGGCCGTCCGTCTGCCAAATCAGAGGACAGCTTAGGGGTGAAATAGTTTCTCGCAGATAGTGGAGGTAATCAATGATATATTCATGATCTTGGCAACTTATGGCGAGGATTTTTAGGTTTTTACTGACAGTTGCGAGCGCTGGCCAGAGTCGAGCAAATTCCTCTCCATGACCGACTTGGGTATGAATTTCGATCGCATCGACTCCCATTTCGATAATTAAGGGGATAATTTCTTGGGGTTGACAGACACGGGATTTTGTCTCGATTATTTGCCGGGGACAAACGGGTAAGCAGCGACCGCAACCATAACAGCGCTGTTCGATCACTCCTCCCCTATCGATAGCATAAGCGGGACAGATTTTTTCGCAGGGACGGGGACAATCGACCGGACAGAGTTGCGGGTTAAAGATAGCTTTACGAAAGTGGGGATCTTCCCCGTCATTGAGACTGACCATTAACCAAGGTCGTCGATTGGGAGGTAATCCAGCGATTTTTTCGGCGGTTTCGATGCCTTCTTTGGCCGCAACAATCACGGCTCGGTCGGCGGCCACATCAATACAATCGGCTCCGGCGATAGTATAGGTCAAAGCGAGGTTGCGAATCGTGGGCAAATCCTGGTAACTAGCTCCACAGATTAGCTTGAACCAGTGACCCGCAACTAAGGACCAGAAGGGAGAGGAGTTTTTATCTAGCACTTTTTTATCCTATCGCAGCCTGCCCCTAAACGTCAGCCTTGTGCTGCTCTGATAGTAAATATTCTGACTAAAGACTAGAACTCTTGCATAATTAATTTTTGACGTTTCAAAAAGGGCAAAAATAAGGATTAAATGGCATAAAATCTGTAAATCTACCATTTAATTGCTTATTATTCATTCTTAATTCTCCTGACTACTGACGACCGGCTACTGACTCCTAACCCTAACAACAATTTTTGATTTTTACAAGAGGTCTATTCTTCCTTTGGCATCAGTTTCTGTCCCGGGCTGCCCCTCACTTTTGCCAGCAAGCAGAGGCTAGAAGCCTATCCGACAGATAATAAGTTCGTCAGTGGTTAGGGAAATGTGTATTAAGGTTCTTCGTTACTTGGTATGGTTCGATCAGGGGGCATAAATCGGCTAAATCCTTATCCGGCAAGAGACTTAATTGATTAGCTCGTTCTAGATCGAAAACAATTGGCAAAAATCAACCGAAGAACCGTAATTAATTTAGAGAAAAAATACCAAATCCGTTTTAATCACGACGATAATAAAATCCCAAAAGATATACTGTGACTAGATTTATCAAAAATTTTGGTCGGCGGATTTGGTAAAATTATGTAATTAATCGAGTTCATCAAACAAAAGTTCCTCTAGAATTGGTCCCATGCCGTCATCATCGGGGGAAACTAATTCAACTTTCCCTTCCGCATCACCGACGGCTAAGAATAACAAAGGAGCTAGGGGACTGTAAATCGAGTATTTTTGGTCTTCCGAAAAGAAACTGGCGAGAAATTGCAATTCTTCCGGCTCTGATGACAAGGAGGGTTCATCGCCATCAATTTCTAAACTGAGAACATTATCTTCTTCCAGGGGCGGTAATTCACCACTAACAGTCAAGGTGTGGGCAGTGGATTTGAGCAATAGGTCTAATTCTGCTAAAACTGCCTTAGCATCGGCGAAAATCCGCTCTATTTCCTCGCTATCTTCGATTAAGAAGGCATCGGATTCTTCTTCCTCCGATTCCTCATCCCAAGCTAGAATCATCACCGGGGTATCCACGGGAACAAGAAGCATATAGGTGAGATCATCGGTTTCATAGGCATTCTCAATATAACAGTCCAGCGATCGACCTTGCTCATCCCAGAGGGTTATGATATCCGCTTCTTCGAGTTCGTTTTCTTGAAAATTAAATTGAGGGGACATAGGCTCTCAAACGCTAATGATTGAATCAGAATATCATGAGTTGACATCCTCACCGCCGTAAACGGACGGTGATTCCCAAACCTCACGATTTGGGTTTCTGCTTCTTTCCCTTGCGGGGTTCCGCACCGGCCTTAACAGTTTTACTCTGCTCTGGTCTTATGGTCGCTCTACAGACTGACACCGCAAGTCCTGCGGCCAAAATGTTTTTACTGGCGTTAATATCTCGGTCATGGTGCGTCCCACAGTCTGGACAATCCCATTCT
>VYMF01000291.1_pt1 | contig 10702 bp, 7 predicted proteins | sample 5115271 | NCBI WGS metagenome assembly VYMF01 (sample SAMN12291778, study PRJNA351875) | freshwater metagenome | isolation source: freshwater lake | place: USA: Michigan, Wintergreen Lake | collected 2013-08-08
CGCCTGCACCCTGGGCGACACGCAGGGCCTCCAGCGAAAGCGAGGGGACGATCCGACCGTCGATGCTGGACAGAAGGGGCGCAGCGCGGATGATGCCGTCCCGATCGCCCTGGATGCTCACAAAGCCGGCTCCGGCCGCCCGGTCACCAATCAGGGGAAGCGGCACGATGGCCCCGTTGTAGGCCGGCATGGCTTCCAGGGGCGGGGTGCCCGAAACAGCGACGCCGGCCTGTTCGGCCGGACGCACGGCGTTGGTTTCGTTTGTCAGAAAGAAGCCGGTGACCGTGGGACCCCGTCCCATGGCCTGACCGAACAGTTCGTCATGGTCCGTCAGGGCCGCGATGTCTGAATAGTCACCGCGCGCTTCCGGATTGCGACGAAGGATTTCAGCGGCGCGGGCGGGCGAGGTCCGGTCGGGCTCCGAGAAGACGATATCGTAGGCGATGGCTGCGGCGCCGGCTTCGGTCAGGGAGTCAGTTAGTCTGGCCACATCCGTGCGCGGCCAGGGCCATTGTCCGAGGCGACGGATGGTCTCGTCATCAATATCGACGACGCGAACGGCGGCGTTCTCGTAGGGGCGGGGGTAGGCGCGCTGGTAGCTGTCAAACACCAGATTGCTGATCTGGCCGACAACAGGTGGCTGGAAGATGTGCAGGACCAGCAGCAACAGGGCCATGATCAGACCCGGGCCCGTCTTCGCGAAAAAGCGCGTGAGCGACAGGCTCGAGCGCGCCAGGCGCGACCCGATTGCCTTCAGTCGCTCGTTCTTCGGCTCCGCCCCCATTGCGTTCGCCCCACCCGTTTAATGCACTCAGCGGTTAGCCAATGCGCGTCTTGTGGAACGATGTTAGCCTGATCGCCCCGCTCATCGGGATAGACTATCCCGGACAATCTGCAAGCGGTGAGGGGGTCTCATGAAGCGTCCAGTGCACGGTTCCGTCTCGCTGATCCGGGCCGGGTTGATGATTTCCGCCGTCGCCGGCCTGACCTAGGGCGTCGTATGGACCACCGCGATCGGCCGTGGCCGGTCGCTGAAGTTCGGGCGCGTCGGGCGCGGGGTCGGCTGGGACGGTGCGTGGAAGCTGTGGCAGCTCTCGCAATCCGCCTGGGCCGGCGTCGGGGATTGTGCCGTCGTCTGACCGTGGCATTCCGCGCATTCGGTGACCGACGGCAGCAGCAGGTCTGTCGCCGTGCCTGACGTCGCAGCGGCGTGGCACTGGGAGCAGGAGGGCTGGCCCTGGCGGTCCACACGGTGCTCGCGGACGCTGTGATCGAAGGCCCCACGGCTGAGGAAGTCACCGGGCAGACGCACCGGGGTGAATTTGATGGTCGGGGTCCGGAAGATTGTGTGGCAGTCGAAACAGGCCCCGCTCGGCCCGAAGGCACCGCTGACGGTGGTCACAGCACTGGCCCCGGCGGGCGAGCCGCCGGCGACCGAGCCGGTCCCACCGATCTCGCCCGGACGACGCCGGGCCGTTGCACCGCCGGCAACCGGTCCGCGGCCCTGCCAGGCCAGCAGGGCTGCGACCACCTGGCCGGGTTCACCGTGGGGCAACTGGCGCACGCCGCTGGAGGTGGCGAAGGAGAGCGAGTGGCAGCTGGCGCAGTCGCGCTCCATCTCGATGGGCGCAAATCCCTTCTGGTCGGCGTCGGGCCGGTGGCAGCTGGCACAGGTCAGGGCTGCGCCGTAGCCGCGTCCCCCCAGGGTCTGGGCCATTCGCGCGGCCCCGCCCGAGGGCGACATGTGCAGGTCATGCGGGAAGGTCAGGCCTGAGGCCTCGCGCGGGCGACTGTCCAGCGACACGCGGGTCAGACCGCCGGGGCCGGGCAGGGAGGGGCGGAAATTCGGGTGCCTGGCCCAGGACGGGGCATCGGCGAGGTCCGTGTCCTTGAGCCGGTGCGTCAGGCCGGTGTGGCACTGAACGCAGGTCTGGGTCTGGGTCAGGGTCGGGATCGGCTCGGGGCTGCGACCGGCGAGCGGATTGGCGACGTGCTCGACGTGGCAGCTGGCGCAGCGCTGTTCGGGAATGTTGAAGGCGCGCCGGAACCAGGCCGTGGCCTGACCGCCGAAATGGTCGGGCGGCGGTGTGCCCCAAAGAATGCGCCCGCGGGGGGCATGGTCCCTGACGAAGGACAGATCGTCCGGAGAGCCGGCACGACGGGTGGAGGCTGCGGCGGCGGCCATCGCGGCAGGCGTCTGGTCGCCGGAATGGCAGGTCTTGCACGAGGTGTCGGTGACCGCGACGAACGCCTCCTGGTGGCAGGCCTGGCAATCGTCCTCAAGGAAGGCGTGGGCCGAGGAGAGGGGGCCGCTGGACCATTGCTGGTCGGGGTCGATCCGCGCCTTGAAATGTCCGTAGAAGGCGGCGAGTGGCCAGATCAGGCAGAGGGCGACGATGCCCAGACCCAGGATCCAGGCAATGCGGCGACGGCCGAAAAACCGCGCCTTGGGTATGACCCCGCCGGCCGGAATACCGCCGGTGGACTCGCCCTCTGCCGGTTCGGCAGCGGCGAGGTTGATGAGGATCCGGCCGCCGTCGCCCAGGGAGAGGGACAGGATATGGTCGCCGAAGGTGAGGCGAGGGGCGCGGCTGACGTCAATGTCGGCCTGGGTGACGAACCGCCCGTCCACGCCGAACGGCTCACGCCCGACGGAGACGACGCTGACCCGCCCGGGGCCCGTAGCCGTCAGGGTGGCGTGATGCAGGCTGACGGCGAGGTCGGGCAGGCGGATTTCGCAGTCCGCGCCACGGCCGATGCGTGCCACATCCGTCGGCAACACCTTTTCCCGAACGATCTCGGCCCCGCTGACGCGGCGTGTGACCTGGCGAAGGACAAGGGTCATCGTGCCATCACCAGTAGATGAAGACGCTGAGTATGTGGGCCGTGATCGCGGCGAGGAGCGCAATCGTGGCGGGCACATGGACCGCCAGCCAGACATTCAGCCAGGCACGGATCTGCAGGTGGCGGCGGACCTGTAACAGGGCGGCGGCCTTGCGCTGCAGCAGTTCATCCATCCGGTCCAGCATCTGCAACTCGACGTCGCTCGCCTGACGGCGCAGGCCCTTCAGCCGGGACAGGGCCCGTTGATTGCCGCAGCCGCCGCGTCCGCCGGAAAGCCGCCGCCAGAGGCCTCCGCCGACCCGGCTGCCGTCCAGCGACATCTGCACCACCCGTGCCTGGGTCTCGGACAGCGGCTGGGCGGCCTCATTGATCTGGCGGTCCAGGGCCTTGAGCGTTTCCAGCATCTGCTTCTGGGTGGTCTCGCCGCGATTGCGGCTGAGGTAGCGGGGCAGCAGGGCATAGACCGTGATCCCGAACAGGCCGGAGACCACCACCATAACCATCAGCCCGTAGGCCAGGGTGTGGATGTTCCAGCCGAACTGGAAGCCGGAGTGCAGGGTGGTCACGACCATGACGGCCAGGCCCAGATAGACATGGGCCGAGACCCAGGCCTTCAGGGACCAGTTGCCGGGGGTGATGGCCCGCTTGCGGAGCCCCAGCAGGGTCAGCCACAGAACGAGCAGGGTCGCGACGGTGCCGGCGACATAGCCGAAGACGCTGCCCCCGTTCGGCCGGGGTTCGGCGTCCACCAGAAGATAGCCGAGGATCGCGATCACGCAGAGGGCACCGGCCCGCCAGACCCAGCGGAAATTGCCGTGCCGAAGGAAGCCCTCGTGCTGGACGAGGTTGGTGCGTTCGCCTGTCTTGCCTGCCTTTGCCACGGACCTAGCTGCCCCCGTCCATGCGTTTGACGGTCAGGAACTGCTCGGGCGAGACCCGCAGGGCCGCGCCGGTCGGACAGGCACGGACACAGGCCGGGCCACCGGCCTTGCCGATACACATGTCGCATTTGATCGCGACCTTGGGCGGCTCGGCCCCCTTGGGCTTGTTTTTGGCGCGCCAGGCCTTGTCCGGCTCGCCCGGCCCCGGTCCGACCCCGAACAGCATCCAGGAAATCAGGTCCGGCTTTTCAGGCGGCCGTGAGTCCATCCGGATCACGTCGTAGGGACAGTTCCGCTGGCAGTTGCCGCAGCCGATGCAGGTCTCGTCGATGAAGACCTCGCCGTCCGGCCCGCGATGGATCGCATTGGGCGGGCAGTCGGTCATGCAGTAGGGGTGTTCGCAGTGCCGGCAGGAGGTCGGGACGTGCATATGGGCATAGGTCCGCCCGGCCTCGCGATCGAGGCGGGAGAGGCCGTCGTGGACGTCGGCACAGGCCTTTTCGCAGTTGTCGCAACCGATGCAGAGCGTTTCGTCGATCAGCAGGACGTCCGTCGCCTCGCCGATGCCCTGCTCGACGAGGAAGTCGGCCACGGCGCTGTACATGTCGACGACGTCGCCGAACTTGCCCTTCTGCTCCTCGATATAGTCGGTGACCCGGCGACGATCGGCCATGTCGGTCCGGAGCTTCTCCTCCAGTTCGGGCTTGCGCTTGAGCAGGGCCCGGAAGCGGTCACCGTCCAGCCTGACGACCTCGGAGCGGATGGCCGCCTGGACGGTCGCGCTGCGGCGACCGCCGTCGATCAGCGCCATCTCGCCGACATAGGAGCCGGCCGGAAGATAGGAGATAAAGACCTGTTTTCCGCCGATCTGCCGCTCGACCACCATACTGCCCGAGCGGATCACGAAGATGTCGTAGCCGTCCTCGCCCTCGCGGATGATGGCCTCGCCGGTCTTCACCTGGCGGATCTCGGCAGTCTCGAGCACGTCGGTAAGATCGGCCGGCGTCAGGCCGGAGCCGAACATCTGCAGCAGCTGGCGTTCGGTGGTGATGCGGTTGACGGTGTCGCGGGCTTCCTTGACCGACGCCATCAGGCGCAGGGCGGCGATGCGCGGGATTTCCAGCAGGATGCTGGGCTCTGCGGCGCGCACGGTGGCACCCCGGGGGCGGCCGGAGATCAGACCGACCTCGCCGACGATCGACCCCTGCGGGATCGGCACGGTCAGCTTCTTCTTTGCCGTCCCGACTTCGACCTCGACCGATCCGGAGGCAATGCCGAAAAGCGATGAGCCGACGGCATTTCGCTTGAAGATAATGTCGCCTGCCTTGTAGGCGCGGACGTCGGAATCCAGCAGGAATTCGCGCATCTGCAGCGGCGAAAGCCCGCGCAGGATCTCGATCTCCTGACGCAGGAATTCCAGCCATTCGGCGACGGTCCGGTTGCCGGGCAGCCCCTTGAGCCGGGCTTCCAGAATGGGTTCGTCAGCAGGCTTCAGATCCACTGCGCCGCTGATGTACTCGACGACGTCATAGCCCTGGTTGATGCAGTGTTTGATCAGCGGATAACCGGCGAGGGCCCCGATCACATAGACGCCGGGCACGGTGCTCTCGAACGTCGGCGACAGTTTCGGGAAGGCCTCGCGCGACGCGCTGGTGAACTCAAGGCCGATCGACTCGACGAATTTGCGCGGGGGGGCCGAGCCCAGTCGGGCGATAACGCGATCGCACTGGAACCGGGTGGCCCCCTCCGGGGTATCGACGGTGATCCAGCCCGGCTCGATCAGGGTCGTTTCCGCGGTGGTCAGCAGGGTGATGCGGCCGGCTTCCTGAGCCGCGAGGATCGCCTTGGCGTTGGCCTCCTTGGCGCGGGCGAAGTCGGCCCCGCGGTTGACCAGGGTGACCGTATTGCCCTGCGCCTGGTCGGCGATCAGCCCCATGGCATTCTCGATGCCGGCGTCGCCGCCGCCGATGACGCAGATATGTTCGTCGACATATTCGGCCGGGTCGTCCAGCTGGTACTGGACATGCGACAGCCCGCCGCCCTCGCAGGACATCAGGTTGGGATTGCCCTGGGTGCCGATGGCCAGAACGACGGTCTCGGCGCGGACCACCGAGCCGTCCGAAAGGCCGATGCTGAAATTGCCCTTCGAGCCGGTGATGGATTTCACCTCGGCACGGTAGCGGACGTTGACCTTGTGCCTGGCCGCCTCGGCGGACCACTTGTCGAGAATGGCCTCGCGCTTGCCGGGCTCGAAACTGACATCCGCCCGCACAACCAGCTGGCTGGGCGTGGCCATGATGTGTTTGCCGCGCTGATAGCGGAAGATGGTGTCCGACAGGTGGTCGGTCTTTTCGAGCAAGACATGGCTCAGGCCACGCGCAGCCGCGTGCGCGGCCGCGCTCAAGCCTGCGGGCCCCGAGCCCAAGATGGCGATCCGATGGACCCCCTCCACCACGTCCCCCCGTATTGTGCCGCGGTCGCCGACGGCTGTGTTTGCCGCGCCGATCCACCCCCTGCACAGCTTTACCATAGGGGTATCGCTCGCTACAGTACAGTTCGGGTGTCGGAGCTTATTGAATGAGTGCGGAAATCGGTCAGCTGGCGCTGATCCTCGCCTTCATGCTCGGGCTCGTTCAGGGGGTAGCCCCTTTGGTGGGCGCTCACCGTGGCGACTCTGTCCTGATGTCGCTGGGCCGGGCGTCGGCCCTGTTGCAGATGGCCTTCGTCGTCCTCGCCTTCGGTGCCCTGGCCACGGCCTATCTGACGATGGACTTCTCCATCGAGCTGGTGGCCAAGCACAGCCACAGCACCCAGCCCCTGCCGTACCGGTTCGCCGCCACATGGGGCAGCCATGAGGGGTCCATGCTGCTGTGGGTGCTGATCCTCGCCCTGCACGGCGGGGCCATCGCCTTCTTCGGACGCTCCCTGCGCGAGACCCTGCAGGCGAGGGTGCTGGCCGTGCAGGGTCTGCTGAGCGCAGCCTTCATCGGTTTCAGCCTGTTCACCTCCAATCCCTTCCTGCGACTGAGCCCGATTCCCCTGGACGGCACGGAGTTGAACCCGCTGCTGCAGGATCCCGGCCTCGTCATGCATCCGCCGCTGCTCTATCTCGGCTATGTCGGCTTTTCGGTCGCCTTCTCCTTCGCCGTCGCGGCCCTGATCGAGGGACGGGTGGATGCGGCCTGGGCCCGCTGGGTCCGTCCGTGGGTCCTGTCCGCCTGGGTCTCCCTGACCATCGGCATCGCCCTGGGCAGCTGGTGGGCCTATTATGAACTCGGCTGGGGTGGCTGGTGGTTCTGGGACCCGGTCGAGAACGCGTCGCTGATGCCCTGGCTGATGGGTACGGCCCTGCTGCACTCGGCAATGGTGCTGGAAAAGCGCGGGGCGCTGATCAGCTGGACTATCCTGCTGTCGGTGCTGACCTTCTCGCTCAGCATGATCGGCACCTTCCTGGTCCGCTCGGGCGTTCTGACCAGCGTCCACGCCTTCGCCGTCGACCCGGAGCGCGGGGCCTATATTCTCGTCTTCATCATGATCGCGACGGGCGCGGCTCTGGCACTCTACGCCTGGCGGGCACCGGCGATGCGCACGGGAGCCCTGTTCTCGCCGCTGTCGCGTGAGGCCGGTGTCACCCTGAACAACCTGTTCCTGCTGGCCGCAACGGCCACGGTCTTCCTCGGCACCTTCTATCCGGTTTTCATCGATGTGCTGAACGGGAACAAGATTTCGGTCGGCCCACCGTATTACAACATGACCTTCGTACCGTTGTTCATTCCGCTGCTGGTGCTGGTGGCCTTCGGGCCGGTGCTGAACTGGAAGCGTGACACGGCCCGGGCGGCGTTTATGCGGCTGCGCTGGCCGGTCCTCATCACGATTGTGGTCGCGGGCCTCGGCGCGGTCGTCTTCGGCCTTGCCAAGCTCGGTGCGGCCCTGGGCATTGCGCTGGGGGTCTGGCTGGTCGCGGCATCCCTCATGCTGCTGATCCGGCGCTGGGGCCTCGGCCGCAAGGGGGCCGAAACCGCCCGACTGATCCGGACCACGCCCCTGGCGGTCTGGGGCGTCGCGATCGCGCACGCAGGCCTCGGCGTCAGCACCATCGGGATTACGGCCATCACCGCCTGGACGGCCAGTGAGGTCGTGACCATGGTTCCGGGCCAGACCATCGAGTTCGCCGGACGCCGCATCACCCTCGATGCCCTCGGCCCGGCAACGGGACCGAACTATCAGGCGGAACAGGGGCGGTTCCGCATTGAAGGGCAGGGGCGGCCGTTCCTGATGGTGTCCGAGAAGCGCTTCTATCCGTCCAGCCAGTCCCAGACGACCGAGGCCGGGATCCACGGCGAGGCGATGGGCAATCTCTATATCTCGGTCGGGGAGAGCGCGACCCTCGGGGGGGCTACGGTCCGGCTGTGGTGGCATCCGATTGTCGGATGGATCTGGGGCGGGGCGATGATCATGGCCCTGGGTGGCGGCCTGTCGCTGTTTGACCGCCGCCTGCGACTGGCCATGCCGGCCCGCAAGACGGTGCCGGCCGGGACGGGGGAGGCGACGGCATGAGGCGGCTGGGCTTCATCATCCCCATCGCCCTGTTCCTGATGGTCGCTGCGGCCCTCGGGCTGGGGCTGCGACGCGATCCCAGCATCCTGCCGTCAATGTTGATCGACCGGCCCATTCCGACCTTCGACCTGCCCGGACTGCCGCCCTCGGAGTCGGTGGGCCTGGCCTCATCGGACTTTACCGGCAAGCCGGTGCTGCTGAACGTCTTCGCCTCATGGTGTGTGGCCTGCGTCATCGAGCATCCGATGCTGCTTCGCTTGCAGGCGCAGGGTGTCACCATTCACGGGCTGGACTGGAAGGACGAGCCTGCCGCCGGTGCCGAATGGCTGGCGCAGCGCGGCAATCCCTACACCATGATCGGATCCGACCCGCGCGGCCGCACGGGCATCGATTTCGGCGTGACCGGGGCCCCCGAGACCTTCGTGATCGACGGCCATGGCCGGGTTCGCTACCGCCACGTCGGTCCGATCACGCCCGAGGTCTGGTCCGGAACCCTGCAACCGATGCTGGACCGGCTGGAGAAAGAGTCATGAGACGCCTGGTCCTCGGCCTGTTCTGCGCCCTGCTGATGGCCGGTCCGGTTGCGGCGGTGCTGCCGGAAGAACAGCTGGCCGATCCCGCACTGGAAGCCCGGGCGCGTGAGATCAGCCAGGAACTGCGCTGCGTGGTCTGCCAGAACCAGTCGATCGACGATTCCGACGCACCGCTGGCGGCAGACCTTCGCGCCATTGTGCGGGAGCGGCTGACGGCGGGCGATACGAATGAGGAGGTGATGGCCTATGTCGTCGCCCGCTACGGCAATTTCGTCCTGCTCAAGCCGCCGCTGGACATGCAGACCATCCTGCTGTGGAGCGCGCCACTGCTGGTGCTGATCCCCGGCGGGCTCGGCCTGGCCCTCTATCTGCGCCGTCGTGGCCAGGCGAGTGCGGCCGAGCCCACACCCCTGACGGCCGAGGAGAAACGCACTCTCGCCGACATCCTGAAAACCGGTGACGCCCCATGATCCTCTGGATTGTTCTGACCCTGATGATCGCCCTGGCCGTGGTCGGACTGGCGATACCGCTGATCCGGCCCGGTGGTGTGCTGGACCGGCGCACCACGTCTGCGGAGGTGCTGAAGGCGCAACTGACGGATCTGGATCGTCAGGCCGAGGCCGGGACGGTGCCGGCTGAGGATATTGCCGCCCTCCGACTGGAAACCGAACGCCGGGCGCTGGCCGAAGGCGTCGAGGTCGCGCCGGACAGCCGGCCGCTGGGCGAGAAGGCTCTGCTGCGGCTGGCGCTGGGACTGGCCGCCGTCGTCGCCCTCAGCGGTGCGGGGCTCTATGCCCTGCTGGGGAGTCCTGATCTGCCCGGAGCCGGTCCGCGCGGGACGTCAACGGCCGCAGCGCCGGCGGATGCGGCCCATGACGGTGCCGACGTCCAGGCGATGATTGGCCAGCTGGAGACACAGCTCCGCCAGACCCCGGAGGACGTCAACGGCTGGCGGATGCTGGGCTGGTCCTATTTCCAGACGGGGCGGTTCGCCGAGGCGGCCGAGGCCTATGGCCGTGCCGCAGCGCTGGAGCCTGCCAATGCCGAGCATTTCTCGGCCCAGGGCGAGGCCCTTGTCCAGGCCGGTGGCGGCCAGGTGACACCCGCCGCCCTGACCGCCTTCCGCGGTGCCCTGCGCGCGGACCCGCAGGACCCAAGGGCCCGCTATTTCGTCGCCGTCGAGATGGACCAGCGCGGCGAGCGCGAGGCGGCCATGACGGCCTGGATCGACCTGATCAACTCCGCACCGGCCGGGGCTCCCTGGGCGGCCGAGGTGAGGGCGTTTGTCGAGGACCTGGCGCGGGAGCGCGGCCAGGACATCTCGGGCCGGCTGCGGCCTGCACCGGCCGGGTCGCCCGCCGCTGCCGTCCCTCCGGGGATTCCCGGCCCGACGGCGGCCCAGGTCGCGGAGGCGGAGAAGATGGCTCCGGCCGATCAGCAGGCGATGATCCAGGGCATGGTCGGAGGTCTGGAAGAGCGGCTCAGGGCCTCGCCGCGCGACCGCGACGGCTGGGTCCGGCTGATGCGGGCCCGGATGGTGCTGGGTGACGGAGCCGCGGCGACGACGGCGTTCCGGAACGGCATGCGCGCCTTTGCGGACTCGCCGGCGGATCAGGCCGCCCTGACGGAAGCGGCACGCGGCCTTCGCGTGCCGGGAGCCTGACGGCGGTCTCACACGAGAGGCGTCCCCCGTGACAAGGAACCGTGTTCCGGGTCATGGTGCCGCCGGGGCAGGGGGCGAAATCACGGTCGTGGCCGTCGTCAACGGCGGTCGGGATCGGTCAAGGTTCGACCGGCCCGCCCTTGCGCCTGAGATCCAGTAAAGCTTTTCCCATCCGCCCGGACCCCATTTGCGACGGTCCCAGCACCCGTATCGGAAAGACCATG
>VYMF01000293.1_pt1 | contig 10690 bp, 8 predicted proteins | sample 5115271 | NCBI WGS metagenome assembly VYMF01 (sample SAMN12291778, study PRJNA351875) | freshwater metagenome | isolation source: freshwater lake | place: USA: Michigan, Wintergreen Lake | collected 2013-08-08
GGTCGAACTTTCCGAACAGCTTGCCCAGGTTGTCCTTGCTGATCCCTAGGCCGGTGTCGGTGACCCGCAGCTCCAGCTGACCGTCGTCATAGCCGGCCTCGATCCGCACCTGGCCGTCCTCGGTGAACTTCACGGCGTTGGAGACCAGATTGTAGAGGATCTGCCGCACCCGGGTCGGGTCGCCCAGATAGCGGCCCGCCGCCGACCCCAGGTCCAGCGCCACGGTAACGCCCTTGGTGCGGGCCAGGTCGATGAAGGCCGAGGAGGCGGCGCCGACCACGCTGCTCAGCTCGAACGGAACCTGCTCGATCTCCAGCTTGCCGGCCTCGATCTTCGAAAGGTCCAGAACGTCATTGAGGATGACCAGCAGGGCCTCGCCCGACTGCTGGATGATGCCCAGCCGCTCACGCTGCTTGGCCGCCAGCTTGTCCGACGCCATCGCCTGGGCCATGCCCAGGACGCCGTTCAGCGGGGTGCGGATCTCGTGGCTCATGGTCGCCAGGAAGGCGCTCTTGGCGGTGCTGGCGGCGTCGGCCAGGCTGCGGGCGGTCTTCAGGCGGCGACCGCTGCGGACCAGCAGGATGACGGCGGTCCCGGCCCCCAGCACCAGCAGCAGGGCCAGGGCGATGATCCAGCCCTGAGCGCGGACGGCCGCTTCAGTGAGTTCGGTCTCCTTGCGCGCGCTCTTCAGCTGGGTTTCCAGCGAGCCGGTGATCTGGCGCACCCCGCCGTAGATGTCCTGGGCGTTCTGGATGCGCTGGGCCCGCCCGTACTGGCGGATCAGGGCGAAGGCGGCGGCGCCGTCGCCCCTGGCCAGCAGCAGCTCGGCCTCGATCTGGGGCAGGCGCTTGAAAGCCGCGTCGTCGAAGCGGCGAGAGGCCTTCAACGTCCGCAGGGTCTCAAGGTCCCTGGCCGCCGGCGCCGTCTTGCCGGAGCGGGCGTTGGCGATGGCGCGCATCGGTAACAGGCGCGGGGCCAGCAGGCCGGTGTCCTCGATCGGCTGGGCCAGGCTGCCGGTGCATTTCAGAACCTCGGCCGGGCCGGCGAAGGCCTCGGCATACATGCCGCAAAGGTAGGCGTCCCAGGCCTTGAGGTTCTCCAGTCCGGACTTGACGGTCAGGTCATGGTGCACGGCCACCAGCTTGGCGGCCTGGGTCTGGTCGCCCAGGCGGATAGCCAGGTCACCCAGATTGTAGACGGCGTCGAAGTCGGGTCGCGGCCAGCGGGCGTCGGCGAATTCGAACTGCGCGCGCTGGAAGGCGCGGGCGCTGCCGTCCAGGTCGTTCAGACCCATCAGGGCGATGCCGATGGTCTCCCAGATCTCGGATTCCGCCGCCTTGGCGTCGCCGTCCTTCTGGTCGATCAGGATTTCGGTCTCGTAGAGCAGCTTCAAGGCCGCGCCGGTCTACTGTCGGGTGATCAGCACCATGGCCCACAGGGTCCGGGCATGGGCGCGAACGTACCAGTCGTCGCTGGCGGTCTGGCGGGCCTCCAGGTCGGCGACGGCAGAGGGATCGCCCTGGCTCATGCGACCGACGATCCGGTTCAGGTCGGCGATCGTCAGGTAGCGATCATCGCCCAGCAGCCGGGCCTTGTCGGCCATGGCCTCGTTGTAGCGGCTGAACAGCTCGTATTCCGACTGGTTGCGGAATACGGTGGCCACATAGTGCAGACGCCGCAGGGCGTCGCGGTCGTTGCCCAGCATGGCCGCATCGCCGAACCGGCGCAGGTCGGCGAAGCTCGACGACTCGGCCCGGCCCTCAATGGCCGAGGCGAGCTGGGCCGGGGTCATGGCCTGTTTGGCCATGGCCGGGCTCCAGGCGGCCAGGGCGGCCGCAAAAGCAACGCAGATGAAGGCCCTCATAGGTATCCTCAGACTCGGCCGAGCAACCTCAGTCCAATGAGTTGAGATTCGGTGTTCCCCAACGAGAACTTGATCTCCGGGCGCCAGCCTTTGACCCGAAATGAGGCGATGGCGGCCGGGTCGGCGAGTGAATTGCCAAGTCATGTCACCGGTGTCATATGCCAAATAACGACAGGGAGCCCGATCCATGAGCCAGCCGCTTCGCCTTCATCAGGACCGTCTGTTCCCGATCGACGCCGATACCCGGACCGTGGCCAGGCGACTATATGCCGCGGTCAAGGGGCTGCCGATCATCAGTCCGCACGGCCACACCGATCCTGAATGGTTCGCCACCAACGCCCCCTTCGCCAACCCGGCCGAGCTGTTGATCACGCCGGACCACTATGTGTTCCGCATGCTGTTCAGCCAGGGCCTGTCGCTGGAGAGTCTGGGCGTGCCGCGCGTTGACGGCGGGCCGGTGGAGACCGATCCGCGCACCATCTGGCGGCGGTTCGCGGAAAACTACCACCTGTTCCGGGGCACGCCGTCGCGCCTGTGGCACGACTGGGTCTATGCAGAGGTGTTCGGCATCGATGTGCGTCTGAGCGCCGAGACGGCGGACCACTATTTCGATGTCATCGACGCCGCCCTGAAGACCGAGGCCTTCCGCCCCCGGGCCCTGTTCGAGCGGGCCAATATCGAGGTGCTGACCACCACCGAGTCGCCCATCGACACCCTGGCCCATCACCAGGCCATTCAGGCGTCCGGCTGGAAGGGCCGGGTGCTGACCGCCTATCGGCCGGACCCCGTGCTGGATCCCGAGTACGAGGGCTTCCTCGGCAACCTGAAGGTCCTTGCGGAGCAGACGGGCAGGGATACCGCCACCTGGGCCGGATACCTCGCCGCCCTGCGCGACCGGCGGGCCTTTTTCGCCTCGATGGGGGCGACCTCGACCGACCATGGTCACCCCACGGCCTTTACCGCCGACCTGTCGCCCGCCGACGCCGAAGCCCTGTTCGCAAAGGTCGCCGCCGGTCCGGTCACGGCGGCGGAGGCCGAGCTGTTTCGCGGGCAGATGCTGACCGAGATGGCGGCCATGAGCCTGGAGGACGGGCTGGTCATGCAGCTGCATCCGGGTTCGTTCCGCAACCACAACGCCGGGGTCTTCGCCCGCTTCGGCCGCGACAAGGGCGCCGATATTCCAACGGCCACGGACTATGTCCGGGCGCTGAAGCCGCTGCTCGACCGGTTCGGGTCGGACCCGCGCCTGACCCTGATCGTCTTCACCCTCGACGAGACCAGCTACAGCCGCGAGCTGGCCCCGCTCGCCGGCCATTACCCGGCCCTGCGGCTGGGTCCCAGCTGGTGGTTCCACGACAGCCCGGAGGGCATGCGCCGGTTCCGTGAACAGGTCACCGAGACGGCCGGTTTCTACAACACCGTCGGCTTCAACGACGATACCCGCGCCTTCCTGTCGATCCCGGCCAGGCATGACGTCGCCCGGCGGATGGACTGCGGCTTCCTGGCCAGGCTGGTGGTCGAGCACCGGATCGAGGAGGACGAGGCGCATGAGGTGGCCCGGGCCCTGACCTACGACCTGGTCAAGGCCGCCTACAGGCTGTGACCCGTCTCCGCGAACAGGGGTTGAGCGAGCTGCCGGCTGATGTCGAGCGGCCGGCCTATGACCGGGGTCAGGTGCGGACAGGGGTCGTGCACCTGGGCGTCGGCGCCTTCCACCGCGCCCACCAGGCGGTGGTGTTCGACAATGCGCTCCGGGCCGGCGACCTGCGCTGGGGCGTGCTTGGGGCCTCGCTGCGGTCGCCGGCGGTGGCGGAGCAGCTGAACCCGCAGGATGGCCTCTACACCCTGGTGATCCGCGACGGGGCGGAGGAGCGGCTGCGGGTGATCGGCGCGGGCCGGGGGGTGCTGATCGCGCCGGAAGACCCCGCTGCCCTCGTCGCGGCCATGGCTGACGCCGAGGTCCATATCGTCACCCTGACGGTGACGGAGAAGGGTTACTGCCTCGACCCCGCCAGCGGCGCCCTCAGGCTGGACGATCCGGACATCGCCGCCGATCTGGCCGATCTAGCCCGGCCGCGCACGGCGCCGGGCTTCATCGTTGCGGCCCTGGCGGCGCGGCGGGCGGCGGGCCTGGCGCCCTTCACCGTCATCAGCTGTGACAACCTTCCGCACAACGGGTCACGGATCCGCCAGGCGGTGCTGGCCATGGCGGGCCGCCGGGACCCGGACCTTGCCGCCTGGATCGAGGCCCACGGCGCCTTCCCCCAGACCATGGTCGATCGCATCGTCCCGGCCACGACGGCGCAGGATATCGCCCGCCTGTCGGACCGCCTGGGCGTGGAGGACCGGGGCATGGTCAAGGCCGAGCCCTTCACCCAATGGGTCATCGAGGACCGGTTCGCAGGGCAGAGGCCCGATTTCGCCGCCCTCGGGGTGCAGCTGACCGCGGCCGTCGCCCCCTGGGAGGACGCCAAGCTGCGGCTGCTCAACGGCGCCCACTCGGCCATCGCCTATCTGGGCGCCCTGTCGGGGTATGAGCATGTGCATGAGGCGCTGGCGGTTCCCGGCTTCGCCGCCTTCGTCGAGGCCCTGTGGGACGAGGCCCAGACGACGCTGAAGCCGCCGCCCGGCCTCGACCTGGCCGCCTATCGCCGCGACCTGATGGCGCGGTTCCGCAACCCCGCCCTGATGCACCGCACCCGCCAGATCGCCATGGACGGCTCCCAGAAGCTACCCCAGCGCCTGCTGGCTGCGGCGGCCGAGCGGCTGGCCCGTGGCGAGGGCGTGGCGGCATTGGCCCTTGGCGTCGCCGCCTGGATGCGTTGGCAGTCCGGCCGGACGGAGGCGGGCGAGGCCGTCGTGGTCGATGACCCCCTGGCCGGCCGCACCGCCGCCCTGCTGGCCTCGGCGGGCAGTGACGAGGCCAGGGTCGCCGCCCTGCTGACCCTGGACGCCGTCTTCCCCCCAGGCCTCGCCGCCGACCCCCGGTTTGTCGCGGCGGTGACCGAGGCCTATCTTGCGCTTGGCCGGCACGGCGCGGTGGAGACGGCGCGGCGACTGGCGGAGACCGCACGATGAGCCGTGTCCTGATCCTCAATCCGGCCGACGATGTCGCCATCGCGCTTGAGGACATTGTTGCGGGGGAAACGCCCGAAGGCCTGGACGCCCCGGCCCAGGCGGACATCCCCGCCGGTCACAAGATCGCCCGCCGCCCCGTCGAGGCGGGCGAGGTGGTCCGCCGCTATGGTCAGGTGATCGGTCGGGCCAGCATCGCCATCGCCGCCGGGGACCATGTCCACACCCACAACCTGGCCATGGCCGAGGATGGCCGCGCCGCCGAAGTCGGCGTCGACGCCCGCCCGCCGCTTGCCCGGACCGACGCTGCTTTCGAGGGTCTGGTGCGCGCCGACGGCCGCGTCGGGACGCGCAACTATATCGGCGTCCTGACCAGCGTGAACTGTTCGGCCACCGTCGCCCGCCGGATCGCCGATGCGTTTCCCGACGCCAGCCTGCCGCCCGGCGTCGATGGCGTGGTCGCCTTCACCCACCAGGGCGGCTGCGGCGGCTCTTCGCTCAGCACCGACATCGCCGTGCTGCAGCGGACCCTGGCCGGCTATGCCAACCATCCGAACTTCGCCGCCATCCTGGTTGTCGGGCTGGGCTGCGAGGCCAACCAGATTCCGGCCTGGCTGGAAAACGAAGGCCTCAAGGCCGGTCCCCATCTTCGCACCCTGACCATCCAGGAGGCCGGCGGCACGGCCCGGGCCATTGAGGCGGGGGTCGGGATCGTTCGCGAGCTGGTCGAGGAGGCTGCCGCCATCCGGCGCCGGACCGTCTCCGCCTCGCATCTGACCGTCGGGCTGCAATGCGGCGGATCGGACGGCTGGTCCGGGGTCACCGCCAACCCGGCGCTGGGGGTCGCGGTCGATCTGCTGGTCGCCCAGGGCGGGTCGGCCATGCTGTCGGAAACGCCGGAGATCTGGGGCGCCGAACACCTGCTCCTGCGCCGCGCCGCCTCGCAGGACGTCGCCGACCGGCTGAACGCCCGGCTGGCCTGGTGGCGCGCCTATGCTGACCGGCACGGGATGGAGCTCAACAACAACCCCTCGCCGGGCAATCTCAAGGGCGGCCTGACCACCATCCTGGAAAAGTCGCTCGGCGCCGTGGCCAAGTCGGGTTCGACGCCGCTCAACGATGTCATCGGCTATGCCCAGCCCCTGACGGCCAGGGGCCTGAGCTTCATGGACAGCCCCGGCTACGATCCCTGCTCGGCCACCGGCCAGATCGCGTCGGGCGCCAACCTCATCGTCTTCACCACAGGCCGGGGCTCTGTGTTCGGGGCCAAGCCGGCCCCGTCGATCAAGGTGGCTTCCAACGCCAGGCTGGCCAGCTGGATGGATGAGGACATGGACATCGACGCCTCGCCGGTGCTGAACGGCACGCCGATGGAAGAGGTCGGGCGGTGGATCTTCGAGCGCATGCTGGCCATCGCCTCGGGCGAGCCCTCCAAATCCGAGGCGCTGGGTATCGGCGACCACGAGTTCGTGCCCTGGCAGGTGGGCGGATACCTCTAAAGAAAAAGGGCCCGGATCGCTCCGGGCCCTTCGTCATTTCAGCTCGGCGAAAGCCTAGTGGCTCTCGTTCCTCCAGACCTTGCGGTAGCTGGCGTAGAGCAGGCCGCTGAACAGCAGCAGGTAGATCATCACGGCCAGGCCGGTCTGGTTGCGCTCTTCCAGCTTGGGCTCGGCGGCCCACATCAGGAAGGCGGCCACATCGACGGCCTGTTGGTGGGCGGTCGACTTGGTGCCGTCGTCGAAGGTCACCTTGCCGTCGGCCAGCTGCGGCGGCATGGCCACGAAGCCGCCCGGAGGCATCTTGTGCTTGTCGCCGGTCCACCCGGCCGAAACATCGCCCGGGAAGTAGCTGTTGTAGTGCTGGCCGGTCGGGACCGTCAGGCCCTTGGGCGGGGCTTCGAAGCCGGTCAGGAAGGCCGCCAGGTATTCCGGCCCGCCTTCGCGACCCTTGGCGATCACCGACAGGTCCGGCGGCAGGGCGCCGCCGTTGCCAGCGCGGGCCGCGTAGTCGTTCTTGTAGGGCTTGGGGAACTTGTCGGCCGGGACGGCGGCGCGGGTGATCTCGTCACCGGTCTCGGTGTCGATGTCCGGCACCTGGATCTCACTGGCCAGTTGCTTGACCACCGGGTTGTCGTTCGGATTGCCGTACTTCTTGTCATAGAAGGGGCCGCCCTTGTCGCCAAGGTTCCGGAACGCCAGCAGCTTCATCGAGTGGCAGGCGGCGCAGACCTCGCGGTAGACCTTGTAGCCGCGTTGCAGCTGGGCCTGGTCGAACTTCCCGAAGGGACCTTCGAAGCTGTAGGCGATGTCGTGCGGGTGCTTGGCCTTGCCGGCCGCCAGGGCGGGAGCCGCCACCAGCGTCGTGGCGATGGCCGCCGCAATCAGGGTGAGTTTGCGCAGCATGGAGGCTCAGCCCTTCTTTTCGGCGTCGGCCGTGGCGCCCGCAGGCGTCGTGGCGGGGTGGGACAGCGCCGGCGAGGCGATGGTTTCCGGGGTCGGCAGCGGGGTCTCGATGAGGCCCAGCAGCGGCATGACCACCAGGAAGTAGGCGAAGTAGTAGAGGGTCGCGAGGCGCGACAGCCAGACCCAGCTGTTCAGGTCGCTCTCGAGGATCTTGATGGTCTCGAGGCCCGGGATCACCTGGTCGTCCGGCAGCTTGGCGCCGCAGAAGCCCAGGATGATGCAGACCACCACAAGGATGATGAAGTACAGCTTGGCCATCGGACGGTAGCGCATGGAGCGCACCTTCGACGTATCCAGCCAGGGCAGGGCGAACAGCACGCCGATGGCGCCGAACATGGCCACAACGCCCATCACCTTGTCCGGCACAGCGCGCAGGATGGCGTAGAAGGGCAGGAAGTACCATTCGGGCACGATGTGCGCCGGGGTCACCAGCGGGTTGGCCTCGATGTAGTTGTCGGCATGGCCAAGGGCGTTGGGCATGTAGAAGACGAAGGTCGCGAAGAGGATCAGGAAGACGCTCATCGCAAACCCGTCCTTCACCGTCGCGTACGGGGTGAAGGGCAGGGTGTCGTGCTTCGACTTGGGGTCGATGCCGGTCGGGTTGTTCTGGCCGACCACGTGCAGGGCCCAGACGTGCAGGATCACCACGCCGGCGATCATGAAGGGCAGCAGGTAGTGCAGCGAGAAGAAGCGGTTCAGCGTGGCGTTGTCGACGGCGAAGCCGCCTTGCAGCCAGGTCAGGATCGGGCCGCCGATCACCGGGATGGCCCCGATGATGTTGGTGATCACGACCGCGCCGTGGAAGGACATCTGACCCCAGGGCAGGACGTAGCCCATGAAGGCGGTGGCCATCATCAGCAGATAGATGACGCAGCCCAGGATCCACAGCACCTCACGCGGCGGCTTGTAGCTGCCGTAGTAGAGGCCGCGGAACATGTGCAGGTAGACCGCGATGAAGAACATCGAGGCCCCGTTGGCGTGGGTGTAGCGGATCAGCCAGCCGTAGTTCACGTCGCGCATGATGTGCTCGACGGAGGCGAAGGCGCCGCTGGCGCTCGGCGTGTAGTGCATGGCCAGCACGATGCCGGACACGATCTGAACGCCCAGGCAGAGGCTGAGGATGCCGCCGAAGGTCCACCAGTAGTTCAGGTTCCGCGGCGTCGGGTAGTCGACGAAGCTGTCCCAGACCAGGCGGGTGACGGGAAGGCGCTGGTCCAGCCAGCGCATGATGCCGGATTTCGGCTCGTAGGTGGAGTGTCCGCTCATCGTCAGCCGATCTTGACCTTGGTGTCGGAAAGGAAGGCGTAGTCCGGAACCACGAGGTTCGTGGGCGCGGGGCCCTTACGGATGCGGCCGGAGGTGTCGTAGGTCGACCCGTGGCAGGGGCAGAACCAGCCGCCGTAGTCGCCGCCGCCGACCGTGGGCACGCAGCCCAGGTGGGTGCAGCTGCCGACCAGGATCAGCCACTGGGGCTTGCCTTCCTTGTGGCGCTGGGCGTCGGCCTGCGGGTCCTTGAGGACGGCGCTGTCGTCACGGACGGCGGCGTCGATCTGGGCCTGGGTGCGGTTGCGGATGAACAGGGGCTTGCCGCGCCAGTTGATCGTCACCTGCTGGCCGGGCTCGACCTTGGTCAGGTCGTATTCGACGCTGGCCAGGGCGCGGGTGTCCGCCGAGGGGTTCATCTGGCTGATCAACGGCCAGGCGATGGCGCCAGCCGCGCCCGCCGCGCCGGCGATGGCCGCGATGTGGATGAAGTCGCGCCGGGACGGATCGTCCCCGGCTTCCGTGGAATGAACGGCGCTGTCGGCCACCTGCAGGTCACCCTTCGCAATCGCCGACCTCGAGGGGAGGTCGGCCTGAGGAAAATCCCGGGTTTATTGCGACGGCGTCAAGGCATGCGACAGGCGCACGCGATTCGACGGGCCGTCCCAGCAAGGTCCCGTGGCCGGATCGCTTAGAACCTACCCGGCGGTTTTTCAACCGGCCTTGGACCGAAAAGGTCTTGTGGGCCCGCATGGACGCGCGCGAGAGAGCCTGTAAAAGGTCGCCGAATGGAAAACGCCGCTCTACTTGAGAATCGAAAGCAACTGGCGCGGGGCTGGTTCGAAAGTCTCCGCGACCGGATCATCGATCGGTTCGAGGCGCTGGAAGACGCCGCGCCGGCGGATCTCTACCCCGGCGAGCCGGGACGTTTCGTGCGCAAGCCGTGGGATCGGCCGGCCGGCGGCGGCGGCGTGATGTCGATGATGCACGGCCGCTTCTTCGAGAAGGTCGGGGTCCACACCTCTGTGGTGTTCGGGACCTTCACGCCCGAGATGGCCAAGTCGATGCCGGGCGCCGACGAGGACCCGCGATTTTTCGCCACAGGCGTCTCGCTCATCGCCCATATGCACAGCCCTCGGGTGCCGGCCGTGCACATGAACACCCGCTTCATCTGCACCACCAGGGGCTGGTTCGGCGGAGGGGCCGACCTGACGCCCTTGCTGGGCTATCAGCGCCAGCAGGACTTCCCTGACGCCATCGCTTTCCACGCCGCCTTCAAGGACGCCTGCGACCGGTTCGATCCGGAGTGGCACGCCAAATACAAGGCCTGGTGCGACGAATACTTCTTCCTGCCCCACCGCAATGAGCCGCGCGGCATCGGCGGCATCTTCTATGACCACCACGACAGCGGCGACTGGGACCGCGACTTCGCCTTCACCCAGGCCGTGGGCGAGGCCTTCCTCGGGGCCTATCCGGCCATCGCGGAAGAGCGGATGCACGAACCCTGGACGGCCGAGGAGCGCGAGCAACAGCTGGTTCAGCGCGGGCGCTACGTGGAGTTCAACCTGCTCTACGACCGGGGCACGATGTTCGGGCTGAAGACCGGCGGCAACATCGAGTCGATCCTCAGCTCGATGCCGCCGACGGTGAAGTGGCCCTAAGGCCCGGCTGCACGGGGTCGGTTATCGAAGCGGCGACCATTATACCCGAACCGACCAACCTACGAAAAAAGGGCGGCAATTGCGCCGGCGCGGCGAAACCCCAGCATGCGTTGGCTTTTGCGTAGGGTCGGCCCGCGAGACTGTGGGTCAGGGCGTCGGTCCGGCGTGGGTCGATGCGCGGGGTTTGTAGGTCGAAAGAGCGCCGACCCGACCTACAGGTCCGGCGCGGCGCCGCCACGGCGCTGAAAACACCCGTGAATATGTCTAGACATATTCACTAAATGATTGAAGGTTATGGCCTTTTGTCTGGCATGTTTCAGCCGGCGTCCCTGTGCCGGCCCGGCGACCGGCTGTCAGTAGGCCAT
>VYMF01000472.1_pt1 | contig 10652 bp, 7 predicted proteins | sample 5115271 | NCBI WGS metagenome assembly VYMF01 (sample SAMN12291778, study PRJNA351875) | freshwater metagenome | isolation source: freshwater lake | place: USA: Michigan, Wintergreen Lake | collected 2013-08-08
CTGCCGGTACAGGACGCGTTCAGCCTGCCCAATCTGGTGGCCCGGGGCGACGGCTTCGGTGCGGATACGGAGCGGTTCTCCGAGACCCTCCGTGCCGGGCTGGCGGCGCGCGGCGTGAGCCTGCGGGCCAATGACAGCGAGACCTCGGGCCTGCATGGCGGAATCTGGCGCCCGGGCCCGGATGGCTGGGCCTGGGACGGTGGGGCCGACGACCGGCGTGAGGGTGTGGCGCGGACCGGGCTCGGGAACTAGGGCCCGGACCCCGGTCCCTATTCGGCCTTGATCGACAGCTGGAAGGCGAAGACGCCTTCGGAGACGTCGGTGTCGACGCCCTGGCCGAGGCGCACGCCCTCGACACCCAACTCGCGATAGATCAGGCCTATCGAGCTCTGCACGGGCCCGCGCCGCATGGCCACGCCGAGGGAGGCGTCGCCCAGGAAGGAGCCGGAGTCATGGCTGACACCCGAACGGGCGAAATCGCCGTCGCGGGTGCGGGCCCAGTTATAGCCGACGGCCCGGCCGGATCCGGCCGCATACAGATACCAGCGCGGGCGATCGCCGAAGGCATCGTCGCCCTCAGGTACCAGCCGGTCGAGGTCGGGGCCGATGCGGAGCGTCGCCCCGGCTTCGGTCGAGCCGCCGCGTGAACCGAGGCCGACGCCGACATGGGGCGTCAGGGTGACGTCGAGGCCGGACGCCGTCTGACCCAGGACGCCGGTCCAGCCGCGCGTATAGGTCAGGTCATAGTGTTCGGCCTCATAGGCCGCAGGGTCGAGGGGCCCGGGCGGCAGGGGCGATCCGTCAGCCCGGCGCACAGGGCCCTCGGTGCGCAGCCGTAGCCGGTCGTCGAAGGCGTCGTTCTCGAACCAGACATCCTTGCTGGCTGCAGCCCAGGGCGAGGCGCGATCCCGGGTGGGGGTGTAGTCGGCCCAATCCCGTCCCGATCCGAGGCCCGGACGTTCCGGATCGGCAAAGCGGGTGTCGCCGTCGATCCGCGTCAGCAGGTCGGAGACCGTCTCGGGCCGTTCGCGGGCCACGACCCACGGGCTGGACAGCACGACCTGGGTGGAGGCCGCCGGAGGCGCTTCAGGCATTGAGTCCATAGCCGACGCCGGGGCCGAACAGGCCACAGTCGCCAACACTCCGGACGCAAACACCGCCATACGCATCAACGGTCCTCCCGATCCGTTAACAGCCGCAATCCTGCACCATACAGGTGGCCTCGCCAACAGACTTTTGCTTCGGCGGACGAACGTCCGGCGGCCGGCAAGGTTCCGGGGGCACGGAAGCCCCCGTTCCCGGGGCGATCACTGGCAGGCCAGGCACTCGTCGTAGTCGGTCGGGGCCGCGCTGAAGAGGTCCGGCTGATTGGGGTCGATCTCTTCCTCGACCTTGTTCTCCGCGCCCGCGAAGGCTGCGCGCTGGACCGACTTGGAGCGCAGATAATAGAGCGATTTCACGCCCTTCTCCCAGGCGGACCAGTGCAGCATGTGCAGGTCCCATTTGTTGACATCGCCCGGGATGAACAGGTTGATCGACTGCGCCTGGCAGATTTCCGCGGCGCGGTCGGCCGACAGTTCGACGATCCAGCGTTGGTCCAGTTCGAAGGCGGTCTTGAAGATGGATTTTTCGTCGTCCGTCAGGCCTTCGAGGTGCTGCACCGAACCCTCGTGTTCGAGGATCGAGCTCCACACCGCCTCGGTGTCGATGCCCTTCTCGCCCAGGATCCGCTCAAGATAGGGGTTCTTGACCGCGAACGAGCCCGACAGGGTCTTGTGGGTATAGATGTTGGCCGGGATCGGCTCGATACCGGCCGAAGTGCCGCCGCAGATGATCGAGATCGAGGCCGTCGGGGCAATGGCCAGCTTGTGGCTGAAGCGCTCCAGTACGCCGCGCTCGGCGGCGTCCTCGCAGGCACCCTTTTCTTCGGCCAGCAGGCGGCTGGCCTTGTCGGCCTCGCGGCGCAGGTGCTTGAACAGCCGCATGTTCCACGACTTGGCCATGGCCGATTCAAAGGCCACGCCCTGGGCTTGCAGGAAGGAGTGGAAGCCCATCAGGCCCAGACCCACCGAACGCTCGCGCTTGGCCGAATAGACGGCCGCTGCCATGGCGGGCGGCGCACGGCGGATGAAGTCTTCCAGCACATTGTCGAGGAAACGCATCACGTCCTCGATGAAGCGGGGCTCCTCGCGCCATTCCAGGAAGCTTTCGGCATTGACCGAGGACAGGCAGCAGACTGCGGTACGGTCGACACCCAGGTGGTCGCGGCCGGTGTGCAGGGTGATTTCCGAGCACAGGTTGGACTGTTTCACCGACAGGCCGAGGTCGCGCTGATGCTGCGGCAGCTGGCGGTTCACGGTGTCGGAGAAGATCAGATAGGGCTCGCCGGTCTGCAGGCGGATCTCGAGGATCTTCTGCCACAGGGTGCGGGCGTCGACCGTTTTCACCACCGCCTGGTCCTTGGGCGACAGCAGGTCGAAGGTCCGACCGTCGCGGACGGCCTCCATGAAGGCGTCCGAGATGTTGATCCCGTGGTGCAGGTTCAGGGATTTGCGGTTGAAGTCGCCCGACGGTTTGCGGATTTCGAGGAACTCCTCGATCTCCGGATGGTGGACGTCGAGATAGACCGCCGCCGACCCGCGGCGCAGCGAGCCCTGGCTGATGGCCAGCGTCAGGGAGTCCATCACGCGGATGAAGGGGATGATGCCCGAGGTCTGGCCCGCGCCCTTGACCTTCTCGCCGATCGACCGGACGCCGCCCCAGTAGGTGCCGATGCCGCCGCCGTTGGAAGCCAGGGCAACATTCTCGTTCCAGACCGACTGGATGCCGTCGAGGCTGTCGGCGACCGAGTTCAGGAAGCAGGAGATGGGCAGGCCGCGGTCGGCACCGCCGTTGGACAGCACCGGCGTCGAGGGCATGAACCACAGCTTCGACATATAGTCATAGACACGCTGGGCATGGTCAGCGTCGTCAGCGTAGGCCGTGGCCACGCGGGCGAACATGTCCTGATAGCTCTCGCCGGGCAGCAGATATCGATCTTCGAGCGTCTTCTTGCCGAAATCGGTCAGCAGCTCATCCCGGGTCCGGTCGAGCTGGAGGGAGCGCACCACCGAGAGGTGGGCGCGCGGCGTCGCATCGCCTGCAACCGGCTGGAATTCCACTGTCTTCAACGCTTCGCCGCCGGCCATGATGCTGTCGCCCCTGAACTGATCGCTGCGAGAACCCCGCGCCCCAAACCACATCATCTTGTGGCTGGAACGTTTCTCACGCCCAGATATGGGGCGCAGATGGCTAACCAACCGTCAACGGGGTTGACGATCACTTTCTGCCCGAATCGCGTTCAAGACGGGGGATGAGCCTGTGGACAGGCCGCGACGCGGGCGTGACAGGGATTCCGGTTCTGAATCACGAACGCGTGATGGGGAACGTCCCACAAGCGTGACCGTTTGCGGGCGATGAACTCATTCCGGATCCACACTTTCCTGAGCCGGATGGTGCGCCTTGCTCGGACCGAAATCGCGGCTGTCATGGCCCTCTTTGTCGTCGCCCTGGGGCTGGTGGCCTTTATCGAGGTCGCCGGTGATGTCACCGGGACCGGCGGCGAGGTCTTCGATCAGGCCGTGCTGGCCTGGATGCAGCCGGTCGCGGGTGACCCGCGCGGTCCCTGGTGGCTCGAGGTGGCCGCGACCGACCTGACCGCTCTCGGCGGACTTTCTGTCCTGACCCTGTTCGCCGTCGTTGCCATCGCCTTCCTTCTGATCCAGCGCAAACGGCTGTCGGCCCTGCTGCTGGTGCTGGGTCTCGCCGGTGGCGTCGCCCTCAGTGAAGAGCTGAAGGCCCTGTTTGGACGCCCGCGCCCGCCTGCAGCCTTCCAGACGGTCGAGACCCTGAACGCCAGCTTCCCCTCGGGCCATACCCTGCTGGCGACCGTCCTCTACCTGACGCTGGGGGTGATGCTGACCCGCGCCTTCCCGCGTGCGCACCTCAAGGCCTTCGTGCTGGGAGCCGCCATGACCGTGGTGCTGCTGATCGGCCTGACCCGGGTCTATCTGGGCGTCCACTGGGCCTCGGACGTGTTCGCAGGCTGGTGCGCCGGCGCGGCCTGGGCCATGGCGCTGTGGCTGATGGTCTATGTCGTGCAGCGCAGACAGGCGATCCGCGCCGAGGGATTGCAGGACGCCGTCTCGCCGCCCATGCCGGAGCCGGGTCCATCGTCCCCGGTCATAGGGGCCTAGCCGACCGTACCGTTCAGCGGGACGCGCGCCAAAACAGGCTTCTCGCCCGGGAGAGGATGTCATGCTTTCAAATGGCCCTGTCGGCCTTGCCTCCAAACCGGAGGCAGGAAACGAGACCCCATTGCCAGCGGCCCGGCCCGGGACCCTTGCATCTGATTTGTTTACGTCTTGCCTTTAAATGTCCCCATATTGGGTATGGCCGGAGGAAACCGGTTGCAGGGTCATTGGCGCTTGTTCAGGCATGAAGCCGGCCGCATCGCGGGGCCGCCAGCCTGGTCGTATGTGCTGCTCTTCGCCGCGTCGCAACTGATCGGTCACTGGAGTGTGGCGACCTTCGATGCGATCGCCGTCTGGCTGTCGAACGGAATTCTGGTCGCGGCCCTGCTGCAGTTGCATCGCCGGCCGGCCATGGCCGTGCTGACGGCCTGTTTCACGATCAACCTGTTCAGCAACATCATTCGTGGTGATGTCGGCATCCTGCTCTGGCTGAACGCCCTGATGAACCTGGGTGAGGCGTTCCTGTGTGCCTTCCTGGCCCGGCGGGTCTGCGGTGCCGCGCTCGATATGCGCCGTCCCAAGCGTCTGTTGGCCTTCGCCGTTCTCGCCGCCGCACCCGCCGTTGCGATGACGACTGCGGTCGGCTTCGGACTGGTGCTGCTGGTCAGCGGGACGGGGCTCAGCACAGCCGTCGGCTTCAAGATCTACTCTTTCTACATGGTCGAACTGCTCGGCCTGCTGCTGGTCACACCGATCCTGCTGCTGGTTGCCCGCGCGCACCGGTTCGAGGGGATGACCCGCGCCCGCGCGCCCGAGGCGATCGGCCTGCTGTTCCTGATGCTGGCCATTACGACTGTGACCTTCTGGCAGAACAATGCGCCCATAGCCTTCCTGACCTTTCCGCCCATGCTGCTGATCAGCCTGCGCCTGTCCCCGACCAAGACCGCCGTGGCCCTGATCATGCTGACGGTCATCACGGGCGTTGCGACCTTGACCGGGCACGGTCCGGTGCATCTGACGCAACTGCCTGACGTCCCGGGTCTGGAAGGGGTCTCGCCCATGCTCCGGCGGTTGGGCGTCTACAACCTGTACCTGCTGGCCATGGTGGCCACTGTCCTGCCCATCTCCACGGTCATGACCGAGCGTCGGCAGTTGGAAGCCCGCCTGCGCGCCCGAACCCTCGCCGCCCAGGACGCCCGGCGCACGGCCGAGGAAGCCGCTGCGGCCCGCTCCCGCTTCCTGGCCATGATGAGCCATGAGATGCGCACGCCGCTGAACGGCGTGGCCGGCTTCGCCGATGTCCTGGCCGCGCGCCCCGGCCTCGACGCCGAGGCCGTGCGTCAGGCGCGTCAGATCCGCGCATCCAGCGATGGTCTGCTGATGCTGGTCGAGGACATTCTCGACTTCGCCCGCGGCGACGACGCCCTGACCAATGAACCGCTCGACCTCGCCGAGGTGGCCCGCGAGACGGTCACGGCCAGCCTCGGTGCCGCTCTGGCGCGAGGACTGACCATTCACATCGATGATCGTCTGCCGGCCCAGGCGCGCTTCACCGCCGATCGCCGCGCCCTGCGTCAGGCCCTCCACCCCCTGATCGCCAATGCGGTCAAATTCACCGACCGGGGCGAGATCGTCGTGCGGCTCGATCGCGCGGGTGACGGCGTCTGTATCCAGGTCTCGGATACCGGCTGCGGCATCGACCCCTCGATCCTGCCGGAGCTGTTCGAGGCCTTTGCCCAGGGTGACGCCTCGATCCGCCGCAGCCATTCGGGTGCAGGCCTGGGTCTGGCCGTCGCCGCCCGGCATGTCCGGCGCATGGGCGGACGGATCGAGGTCGACAGCCGCCAGGGCGAGGGCTCGACCTTCACCCTGCACCTGCCTTTCGCCCGCGCCGCAGATGTCGCCGCGGAAGGCCGGTCGACGGAAGACGACGCGGCTCCGGCCGATGACGCGGGCTGCGCGCCCTGCGTCCTCGTCGTGGACGACCATCCGGTCAATCGCGAGGTCGCCCGCATCATGCTCGAGGCCTTCGGCTGCGATGTGGTCGAGGTCAGTGACGGCCAGCAGGCGCTGGATGCCGTGGCCGGCCAGCCCTTCGATCTGGTGCTGATGGACGTCCGGATGCCGCACATGGACGGACTGGAGGCCACGCGCCGCATCCGCGCCATGCCCGGACCAGCCTCGGCCCTGGCCATCGTGGCCATGACCGCCGATGCCATGCCCGAGGATGTGAACCGCTGCCTCGCCGCCGGTATGAACGCCCATATGGCCAAGCCGATCAACCAGGCCGGCCTGCTGGCAATGGTCAACCGGGCTCTGACCGGCGACCTCCCGGCCGCCCGCGTCACCCTTGAGGCCGAGGCGGCCTGATCTCCGGCACGGTCAGGTCCTGTTCGTCCACGTCAGGAAACGGTTCGGATCGCCACAGGAAGCGCCGGGGGCTTGTCCCCAGCGGCGTCCCCAGAGACCTTCGATCAACCTACCATATGTAGCGGTCGCAGAAAAAGTGATCGCAATATAGCCGCATTTTGGCTTGGCGCCGGGGCCATCCACCCGCATGATGAATCCTCACTCCCGGATTCTCTGTCAGAGCCCTGTACCGATGAACGCGCACGTCTCGATCAAACCCGGCACCCCCGGCCTGCTCACTGCCTCGGCGGCCTACAAGCCGTTCCGCTATCCGTGGGCCTTCGACATGTGGAAGAAGCAGCAGCAGGTCCACTGGATGCCCGAAGAGGTGCCGCTGGGCGAAGACATGAAGGACTGGGCGGTCAACCTGACCCCGTCCGAGCGCAACCTGCTGACCCAGATCTTCCGCTTCTTCACCCAGGCCGACATCGAGGTCCAGGACAACTACATGGAAAAATACGGTCGGGTGTTCAAACCGACCGAGGTCAAGATGATGTTGGCGTCCTTCGCCAACATGGAGACCATCCACATCGCCGCCTACGCCCTGCTGCTCGAGACCATCGGCATGCCGGAGAGCGAGTTCGGCGCCTTCATGGAATACGAGGCCATGCGCGACAAGCATGACTTCATGGGCAAGTTCGGCGTCGAGACCCATGCGGACGTCGCCCGGACGCTCGCCATGTTCGGCGGCTTTTCCGAAGGCCTGCAGCTGTTCGCTTCCTTTGCGATGCTGATGAATTTCCCGCGGCAGAACAAGATGAAGGGCATGGGCCAGATCGTCAGCTGGTCGGTCCGTGACGAGAGCCTGCACTGCGACGGAATCATCAAGCTCTACCACGCCTTCAACAAGGAGACGGGGGCCGTCACCCAGGAGGTCGCGGACGATATCGTCGACTGCTGCCGGACGGTGGTGGAGATGGAAGACCGCTTCATCGACCTGGCCTTCGAGATGGGGCCGGTCAACGGCATGACGCCGGACGACATCAAACAATACATCCGCTTCATCGCCGACTGGCGCCTGCGCCAGCTGCACCTGCCCGAGATCTACGGCGTCAAGGAAAACCCGCTGCCCTGGCTGCAGTCCCTGCTGTCGGGCGTCGAACACGCCAACTTCTTCGAAGCCCGCGCCACCGAATACTCCAAGGCCGCGACGACCGGCTCCTGGCACGGGGCCGAGGGCGTCTGGGGCAGTTTCGACGCCATGATGAAGAAGCGGGCCGAGAGCGCCCAGGCCTGAGTCGGCACTGAGTCGGCCTCAGGTCCCCGGCTGAACGTAGGGTATCCGCCCGAAGAACCGCCGCTCGTCGCCGCGCGGGTCGTTCTCCATACGGAGCGGCAGGTCCATGACCATGGTCTCGCGCCGGTCCAGCGAATAGGGCGTCCACGTCGGCATGCCGGCGTGGTTGGGGTTGCCGGTGCGGGCGAAGGCCAGCAAGGCGTCGCTCATCCGGTCGGCCATGGCCTGTGCGTCCGGCCCGACCGCGCCGGACCCCTGTGCGGCGACATTGTCCAGCATCAGCGGAATGTCCGAGGTGTGGAAGGCGCCGGTCCGGCCGTTGGGCATGCGCGAGGCCCAGTCCAGCTGATAGACGAAGGCTGGCGACCCTTGTGCGGCTCGCATCTCGGCCTCGATCACGGCACCACGCCAGCTGCGGGCGGCGGTGGTGGCGCGGATCAGGACCTGGTCAGGGCTCATCCCGGGATGGTTCGCGCGGTACCAGGCCACCACCTCTTCCGGGGCCACATCGATCCGCATCTGCGACGGCGTCATCCGGGCGGGTAGAGTGTCCCAGGTCAGTGCGGCGTTGGCCGGGTCGTTCCCGAGGAAGGCCAGGGTCTCCTCGCGGGTATTGCCGATCATCATCGGGATGTGGGCCGATTGCGGCGCGGCATCGGGCCAGAACGGGTGCCGCGTCAGGCTGCGCCCGTCCAGCACCGGCCCGAAATACAGCGACCCGCCGAGGATGGGGTCGGTGGCCGTGGACGCCTCGATCAGTCGCTCGACCGGCATCGTGCGGACCTCGTCGATCCGGTCGGGCGTCAGGCCCAGCGCCTCCAGCCAGACCTCCGCCCGGCGCGTGGCGTTCAGCGGTCCCGAGGCCGTTACCTGCTGGCCGCTCATGGTCACGGCGCGGTGGAACAGGCCGGCGGCAGCGGGCATGGCCATCAGGGTGGCAATCTTGGCCCCGCCGCCCGACTGGCCGACCACGGTGACGCAGCCCGGATCGCCTCCGAAGGCCGCGATATTGTCCCGAACCCACTGCAGCGCCAGCACCAGATCCAGCTGGCCCAGATTGCCGCTATCGCCGAACCCGGGCGCCAGCCGCGCCAGTGAGGCGTAGCCCAGCGGTCCCAGGCGGTGGTTGACCGTGACCACGACCACATCGCCCTTTGCCACGAGCCGTGCCCCGTCGGTCAGCGGGCTGGAGCCGGACCCGCTCGAATAGGCCCCGCCATGGATATAGACGATCACCGGCCTGACACCGCGGACGTCGGGGGTCCAGACGTTGAGCCTGAGGCAGTCCTCCGACTGGTTCGGCTCGTCCCCGCGCTGCGGAGAGGCAGGACCGAAGCCGGCGGCCTCGAGAACACGGCTCCAGCGCCCGGGCCGGACCGGTGGCTGGAAACGCCGCCCGGTCGTGTCCGCACCGTAAGGGATGTCCTTGGCCGCCAGAACAAGGCCGTCCGTCGACAGCCGCACAGGGCCCGACTGCGTCCGGGCCAGGACCCCCTGCCGCTCCTGCGCCCGGGCGCTCCCCGTGCCGGCCAGTGCAACCGCCCCCGTCGCCAGCCCCAGACTGCGCCGGGTCAGATGCCCGCGTACCACTCGTACCCCCGGTCTTCCCAATAACCGCCCTTGCCGCCCCTGATGCGGGCAAAGCTCTCCACCACCTCGATGCGCCGGATGTATTTGGCCTGTTTGTAGCCCAGCTGCCGCTCGACCCGCAGTCGCAGCGGCGCGCCGTGAGGCACGGGCAGGGTCTCGCCGTTCATGGCCCAGGCAAGGATGGTCTGGGGGTGCCGCGCGTCGATCAGGTCGATGCTCTCGTAGTAGCGCTCCCCGTCCTCGGTCTGGGTCAGGGCGTCGAAACAGTGGAAGACGATGTAGCGCGCCTCGGGCTTCAGCCCGGCCTCGTCCAGAAGCGTTTCCAGCCGCACGCCGGTCCACTCGGCAATCGAGGTCCAGCCCTCGACGCAGTCGTGTTTGGTGATCTGGCTCTGCGAGGGGCGGGTGCGCAGTTCCGCCAGGCTCAGCGTCAGCGGCCGCTCCACCAGGCCGTCGACGACCAGTTTGTAGCCGGCGAAGCCGTCGGCCTTGAGCGCCAGATAGTCGGATGCGGCCGGATCGATCGAACCGTTGGCCTTGAAGTCGGACGAGATTTCCGCACGGCTGTAGGTCGGTGCCAGGGCGTTGGGGGGGATGAACAGGCGTTGCGACCGGCGTGTCAGGCCCTCGCCCATCCGCCGGGCCTGCTCGGCCAGACGGGTCCCGGCCTGACCGCAGGCGGCGAGCATGGCGGTGGTGGCGGTGGCGAGGGCTCCGGTCAGCCAGCGACGGCGGTTCATGATGCCTCTCCCGGATCGGCCGGCGGCTTGCGGTGGAATTTCGGTCCCGCGACGGAGCCCGGCGGCTCGATGACAAACCAGCCCGTGATCATTGAGCGCAGATTGTTGAACAGGCCGGTCCAGATCACCAGCCCGACATGGACGACGATGAAGCCGACGATCAGGGCCGCGGAAATGAAGTGAAGCGTCCGCGCCGACTGCCGCCCGCCCATGATGTCCAGAAGAATGCCGCCGATGGCATTGAAGCCCGGCGACATCGACAGGCCGGTGATCAGCATCATCGGCAGGACGATCAGGATCATGGCCAGATAGGTCAGCTTCTGGATGACATTGTAGGTCCGGGCGTGATCGTCGGTCGGGAAGTGGAAGCGCGCATGCTCCACGACGGAGGGGCCGAAACCCTTGATGTCGTCCCCGGTCGGCCAGAGGCGGCGACCGAACCGA
>VYMF01000294.1_pt1 | contig 10627 bp, 11 predicted proteins | sample 5115271 | NCBI WGS metagenome assembly VYMF01 (sample SAMN12291778, study PRJNA351875) | freshwater metagenome | isolation source: freshwater lake | place: USA: Michigan, Wintergreen Lake | collected 2013-08-08
GTCCCGCGCGGGACCGAATGACGATCCAGCAGCCGCCAGAGGGCGTTCTGGGGATGTTGTTCGCTCTCGCCCAGCCGGTCCCAGACCCTGTCGTCGAGGTCGAAATCGAGGCCCGGCAGGACGACGCAACCGCGCGGGGCTGCGGCCACCGCAGCCAGCACATCGGCGGCGGCCGGGGCCGAACCGGTCGAGCCGGCGGCGATGACCGTCTGGGTCGGGGGGCGTTCGGTCCAGGCGTCGGCCAGAAGCCGCAGCAGCCGCGCGCGGCGCCAGGCCGGATCGACCAGCCCCATGCGTTCCAGCCGCTTCGGCCAGGCCTCGACCGCCAGGCCGAGAAACCGGGCTGATTCCTGCCAGTGCGCGGCCAGATCGCCCTCGACCAGGGTGGCCACACGGCCGATGTCCTCGACCTCCTCGAGCTGGCAGGAATCGAGGAAGCCCCCGAGGGCGTCTGCCAGTTCCAGCGCCCGCAGGGGCGGCAGGCCGGGACTGAAGTCCTCGACGATCATGCGCGCCATCTCGAAGCGCCGGGCCAGGGGGGCGATGGCGGGGAGCAGGTCGAGGCCGATGTCGCCCGGGGCGAAAGGCGGTTCATCCTCTTCCAGATCACCGAGCGGACGGACCTGGGGCAGGAGGATGGGACGGCCGCCGGCCTGGCGGGTCAGGGCGGCGGTGAAGGCCCGGGCGGCGCGGCGGTTGGGCAGCAGGATGACGGCGTCGGACAGGGTCTCGGGCGGATGGTCGCCCAGCCAGTCCAGAACGCCGGCCGCCAGATCGTCCAGAAACGGTCGTTGGGCCTCGATCGCATACCAGCGCGGGCCCGGGCTGGAAAACGGATCGAAGCGACCGGTCATGCGCCGGCCAGTTTCGCCTCGGCCGCATCACGGGCCTGGGGGTCGCCGACATGCATCCAGTCGCCGTCCAGCACACAGCCGTACAGCCGGCCCGCAGCCGCCGACCGACGCCAGAAGCCGCTCAGCGAAAAGGGACCGTCGGGGCCGTCGGCGACATAGTCGGGCCGGCAGATGTGGACGCCCATATAGGCGAAGGGGGCCTCGGCCGCCTCGCCGCGGAAGGTCAGCCGGCCGTCCCCGGCGAGGAAGAAATCACCGCCCCCCTCGAAGCCGATCGAGCCCTCGCGTCGCGCGAGAAGAAGGACGGCATCCATGATTGACGGATTCCACATCCGCGCGAGTTGATTCAGGGCCGTCTCGCCGGGCGCGCTGTTGTCGGTCCAGACGCTGTCGATATTGGCGACGAAGACCGGGTCGGTGCCCAGCAGCGGGGCCGCCTTCTTCAGGCCACCACCGGTTTCCAGCAGTTCGGCCCGCTCGTCGGAAATCAGGATTTCGGGGCCCTCGGCCCGTGCCGCCAGGTGGGATTCCAGCCGCTCGGCGAACCAGTGGACATTGACGACCGCCCGGTCGACACCCGACTCGCCCAATCGGCGAAGGACGTGGTCGATCAGGGCCTGTCCGGCGACCTCGACCAGGGCCTTGGGCCGGTCGTCGGTCAGGGGCCGCATCCGGGTGCCGAGGCCGGCGGCGAGGACCATGGCGGTGGTGGGAGCGGTCATGTCCGGGCCTCCAGCGGCACAAACTCGTCGAACCAGGACCGGAGGTGCGGATCGGCTGCGGGAAGATTGGCGGTCAGGTGGTTCCACATCCGGGGCATGAAGGCCGCATAACGGTCCTTGCCGTCGCGAACGATCAGCCGGGCGAAGATGCCGAGAATCCGGGCCTCATTGAGCGTCGCCAGGGCGGCGTAGTCGCGCATGAAGGCCTCGCGGTCGACGTTCGGCCGAAGGGAAAAATAGTGGTCGAGGGCCAGGGCCTCCAGCGCGGGCGAAACGTCACGGCGAGCGTCCTGCAGCAGGGAATGGAGGTCCCAGCTGGGGTGGGCGCGGACGGCATCCTGGAAGTCGATCATTCCGACCCGGGCGGGGCCGTCGCGGTCGGGCAGCCAGATCAGGTTCTCGGCATGGAAGTCGCGGTGCGCCATGACGGTCGCCTCGCGCTCGGCATGCTGGATCAGTCCGGCCCATGCCTCGTCCCATCGGGCCCGGGCGGTGTCTGAAAACTGAAGGCCCGGCTTGAGACGCGGGAGCCATTCGATGAACAGGTCCGCGCCGCCCTTGAGCGCGGTTCCGTCATAGACCTGCAGCGGCCAGTCGCCGGCGGGTCCGCTGAGCACCTCGGGAGCCGGTGCCTCCTGCAACCGCACCAAGGCCTCGATCGCGGCGAGATAGAGCGGCGTTTCGTCCTGACCGTCGTCGATTACCCGCGCGAACAGGTCGTCACCGAAGTCCTCAAGCACGGCGAGCCCGGCGGCGGCGTCCAGCGCCGGAATCATCGGCGCGGAGAGCCCGACGTCCCGCATGTGGCCGGCGACGGCAGCAAAGGCCTCGATCCGGCCGGCAGACAGGCGGGCGGTGGCGTTCCAGCCCTCGGCCCTGCGGCGTTCGGGCGACCAGGACGGATCAGCTGGCGGGCTTTCCGCGGCAGCGACCTGGTCCATCAACATCAGCGATTGGCCCGACGGGGTCGTCAGCCGCTCATAGCGGCGCGTCGAGGCGTCGCCGGCCAGCGGCGTGCGGACGGCGTCGGCGAGGCCGGCCGACTTCAGAAAATCCAGGCGTTGGTGTTCGCGGTCAGACATGCAGATCCTTCAACTTGGCGTCCCACGCCCCTACGCCAGAAACGGTCGCATACCGACCGCCTCCCGCTTCCGACAGGGTCACGATCAGCCGGTCGGGCCCCAGCCAGGCGGCCGGATCGTCGCCCAGCCGTTCGGGCCATTCTATCACCGCGCAGCCGTCATCCAGCGCCTCGTCGAGACCGATTTCCGCCGCCTCTTCGGGCCGGGTCAGGCGGTAGAGGTCGAAATGGGCCACCGGCGGTGCGCTCTCATAGAACTGCACGAGGGTGAAGGTGGGGGAGGGGACGTCCTCGTCGGGCCGGGTCAGGGCGCGGATCAGGCCGCGGGCCAGGGTCGACTTGCCCATCCCCAGTGGCCCGTACAGCAGCACCGCCTCGCCCGGCCCCAGCCGTGGCGCAATGGCGGCCCCCAGACGCGTCGTGGCCCCCGCATCCGGCAGAGTCCAGGTCCGGCTCATGCGAAATCGGCGTCCGGCTGGTCGGGCAGGACCCGTTCGGTGAAGGTCTTGAGCGCGCCGGTCGCCCGGGCCGCATCGGTGTCCAGCCGGGCGGGGGGGATCGGCTTGCCGACCTTGAGCTGGAAGGCCGCCTTCCGCTTGTTCAGCAGTTCGTGAAACAGGGTGATGTCGCGCAGCTCCTCTGACACCCGGTCGAACAGGTGAAACAGGGTCGAATCGGGGCCCGCGACATGGATGGGCACCACCGGCGCGTCATATTTGCGCGCCAGGGAGGCGGCCGTCTGGGCCCATTCCGGATCGGTCAGGGAGCCGTCCTTCGCCACCCGCGACAGCCGGCCGGCCGGGAACAGGACGACGCAGCGTTCGGCCTCGAAGGCCTCCCGGGCCGCGGCCAGGGTGGCGCGCGTCTTTTCGCGATTGCGCTTGGCCACCACCCATTCGACCGGGATGACGGCCTCGCCCAGACGCGGCGAGACCCTGAGCGCATCGGCATTGGCAAAGAAGATCGCATCGGCCCGGCGGGCACGGACGGCGTCGAAGACGGCGATTCCGTCGGCGATTCCGGTCGGATGATTGGCCACGACGATACAGCGGCCGGTGGCCGGAATCCGGTCGGGACTCCTGACCTCGACCCGCAGGTCCATCAGGGCGCTCATATAGTCGAGCGCCGCAGCCCCGGACAGCGGCCTGACGGCATCGGCCATGTCCACGGCGGCCCGGTAGTTCAGCAATTTGTAGAGCACCGGCCGCAGCAGCGGCCAGAACAGCGACCGCTCCAGGCGCGGCGCGCGCTCGGCGATCAGCACGTCGACGATGTGCGGCTCACGCCGGGCCGGCGGGGAGGCAGGGGAGGCTGGGGTCTCGGTCATGGACCCCGGTTGTCGCCGCTCAGGACGGTCGCCGCAAGCGGCAAGCTGGCCCCGTGTCTTTGCCCGGCGCCAAGCCGGTGCTACCCCTTGGCATCGAGACCTTCGCCCCCTGTCCGAGGAAGCCCGCATGCGCCCGTTGACCCGTCTGCTCACCGGCCTGAGCGCCGCCGCCCTGCTGGGGTCCGCCGCCCTGCCCGCCCTGGCTGAAACGCCGACGGTGGGGGCCGCCGGGGCCCCGGCCGCCGCCGCGACGGAGCTCAACGCCTTCACCTGGCAGGACATGATCGCCCTGAACCGGCTGGGTGATCCGCAGGTGTCGCCGGACGGCCGCTGGGTGGTCTATTCGGTGACCACGACCGACGTCGCCGCCAACCGGCGCTCGGGCGCCCTGTTCATGATGGACCTGAACGCGCCGGGCGAGCCGGTCCGGCTGGCCATCAATGAGGGCGGCGCCAATACCGCCCGCTGGGGCTCGGACGGCAGGCTGTATTTCCTCTCGGGCCGTTCGGGTTCCAGCCAGGTCTGGCGCGCCGCCGCCGACGGAACCGGCCCGGTGCAGGTGACCAATCTGCCGCTGGACGTGAACGCCTATCGCCTCAGCCCCGACGCCTCCAGGGTGGCGGTGTCGCTGGCCGTCTTCCCGGACTGCGCCGACCTGGCCTGCACGGTCGACCGGACGAAGGCCGTGGCTGACGATCCCGCCACCGGCCAGGTCTATGACCGGATGTTCGTGCGCCACTGGGACACCTGGGCGGACGGGACGCAGAACCATCTGTTCGTCGTCAATGTTGACGGCTCGGGCGCGCCGGTGATGGTGACGCGCGGCTTCGACGGCGACACCCCCTCCAAGCCGTTCGGCGACGAGAGCGAATTCGTCTTCGCCCCCGACGGCGGGTCGATCGTCTTCTCGGCGCGTGTGGCCGGCCAGTCCGAGCCCTGGAGCACCAATTTCGACCTTTTCCGCACCAACGGCCTGGCCGGCGACGGGACCTTCGAGAACCTGACCGACGCCAATGACGCCTGGGATACCGGCCCGGTGTTCTCGCCGGACGGCCGCACGATGGCGTATCGCGCCATGGCCCGCCCGGGGTTCGAGGCCGACAAATACGCCATCTTCCTGCGCGACATGGCGACCGGACAGGTCCGCCAGATTGCTGCGGACTGGGACCGTTCGGCTGACACCCTGCAGTGGTCACGCGACGGGCGGACCCTCTACACCACGGCCGGCGACATCGGTCAGACGCGGCTGTTTGCGATCGATGTGGCCCGCGGTTCGGTCGCGCCGGTCACCGGAGCGGGCCATGTCTCGGCCTTCCAGCAGACCCCCTCGGGCTTCGTCTTCGCCCAGGACACCCTGACCCGGCCGAGCGAACTGTTCGTGAAGACCTTCCGCGGGCGGGAAATGCCGCGCCGGATCACCGACGTGAACCCGTCGCTGGACGCCGAGACCTTCGGCGAGCCCGAGCAGTTCAGCTTCCCCGGCTGGAACGGCGAGACGGTGCACGGCTTTGTCATCAAGCCCGCCGGCTATGTCGAGGGCCGGCAGTATCCGGTCGCTTTCCTGATCCACGGCGGGCCCCAGGGCTCGTTCGGCAACAGCTGGTCCTACCGCTGGAACGCCTCCACCTATGCCGGAGCCGGCTATGCGGTGGTGATGATCGATTTCCACGGCTCGACCGGCTACGGCCAGGCCTTCACGGATGCGATCAGCCAGCACTGGGGCGACCGTCCGCTGGAGGACCTGCAGAAGGGCTGGGCCTTCGCACAGGAACGCTATCCCTTCCTCGACGGCGACAATGCCTGTGCCCTGGGGGCGTCCTATGGCGGCTATATGATCAACTGGATCGCCGGCAACTGGGCGGGCGAGTTCAAATGCCTGGTCAATCACGACGGCATCTTCGACACCTTCGGCATGGGCTATGCCACGGAAGAGCTCTGGTTCACCGAATGGGAGAACGGCGGGACGCCCTATGACAATCCGCGCGGCTACCAGGAATTCAACCCGGCCAACCATGTGCAGAACTGGCGCGATCCGATGCTGGTGATCCAGGGCGATCTGGACTTCCGCGTCCCGACCACCCAGGCCCTGTCGACCTTCACCGCCCTGCAGCGGCGTGGCATCGACAGCCGGTTGGTGGTCTTCCCCAATGAGAACCACTGGGTGCTCAAGCCCGCCAACAGCCGCCAGTGGCACAGTGAGGTGTTCGGCTGGCTGGACCGCTATCTGAGCCCGACCGAGTAGAAACCGGCCCCGTCGGCGCAAGGGATTGAGCCGAAGACGGGTTCCATACGTACCTTGGGGCCCGTCTCCCCGTTCGACGTCAAGGACCGCATGACCCGAAGAGGCCTGTTCGCCCCCGCCCTTGGACTGCTGGCCGCGGCCTGTTCGCCCCTGGCCATGCTGAATACGTTCGGCCCGCGCGACGGCGGTGTGCGCCGTGCCGCGCGCGACCTCCCCTATGGCGACGATCCGCGCCAGAGGTTCGATGTCTTTGTGCCCACGGCGGTCCCCGAGCGGCCCTGGCCCCTGCTGGTGCTGTTCTACGGCGGCGGCTGGGACAGTGGTGACAAGACCCTCTACGCCTGGGCGGCGCAGGCCCTGGCGGCGCGTGGCTTCGTCGTCGCCCTGCCGGACTATCGGCTGGTGCCGCAAGTCCATTTCCCGGCCTTCATCGAGGATGCGGCCCTGGCCACGGCCCGGGTCGCGGAAATCGCCGGAGAGTACGGGGCCGATCCGGCGCGGCTGGGGGTGATCGGCCAGTCGGCCGGGGCCCATCTGGCCATGATGATCGCCCTCGACCGGCGCTATATGGCCGCTGTCGGGGCACCCCGCCTGATCCGGGCGGCGGTCGGCTTGGCGGGGCCCTACGACTTCCTGCCGTTCGATGTCCCGGCCTCGATCAATGCCTTCGGCCGCGTGGACGATCCGACCCTGACCCAGCCGGTGACCTTCGCCCGCGCCGACGCCCCGCCCCTGTGGCTGGGCCACGGGACCGAGGACGTCATCGTCCATGCCGAGGACACCACCATCCTGTGCGAGCGGATGCGGGCGGTCGGCGGGCGCTGCGAGGAGAAGCTCTATCCCGGCCTCAACCACGCCGACCTGATCTCGACCTTCTCGCCCCTGTTCCGCAAGAAGGCCCCGGTGCTGGACGACGCCACGGCCTTCCTTCATCGCGAACTGGCCCCGTAAGCGTCACCGTCTCGCCAAGGCCATGATCCTCCGCTAGAGGAGGCCATGACAGAAACGATGACTCCCCAGGCGGCACTGGACCGCCTCGAAACCCTCTACAGCCAATCCGTCGCCAACCTGCGCTCCGCGGTGGGGACCTTCCTGCGGACCGGCGAACGCGCCGATCCCGAGGCGCGGGCCATGGGCCTGTTCGCCTATCCGGAGCTCAGGGTCAGCTGGTTCGGCGAGCGGCCGCAGAACCTTGAAACCCGCGCCTATGCCCGCCTGTCGCGGCCCGGGGCCTATTCGACCACCATCACCCGGCCCGACCTGTTCCGCCCCTATCTGCTGGAACAGCTGAGCCTGCTGCAGGCCGACTATGGCGCGACCTTCGAGGTCGGGCCGTCGCAGCAGGAGATTCCCTTCCCCTATGTGATGGACGGCTCGGACGTCACCCTGGACCGTAGCCAGACCGCCGCCGTCGCCCGCTGGTTCCCGACCACCGACCTGGCCAATATCGGCGACGAAATATCCGACGGCATGTTCGACCTGACGCGGGATTTCCCGCTGGCCCAGTTCGACGGCCTGCGGACCGACTTCTCGCTGGCCCGGCTGCGCCACTACACCGGTACCCCGGTGGAGGACGTCCAGAGCTACATCCTGTTCACCAACTACAATCGCTATGTCGACGAGTTCGTGCGCTGGGCCTGTGCCCAGCTGCAGGATCCGGACAGCCCCTATGAGACCCTGGTCTGCGCCGGCGGCATCGTCATCACCCGCGACACCGCCGATCCCGAGGCGGCGGTCATGGATGCGGCCTGGAAGAAGCATCAGATGCCGGCCTACCACCTGACGGCACCGGGCTCGAACGGCATCACCCTGGTCAACATCGGGGTCGGTCCGTCCAACGCCAAGACCATCTGTGACCATCTGGCGGTCACCCGGCCGCATGTCTGGATGATGATCGGCCACTGCGGCGGCCTGCGGCCCAGCCAGACCATCGGCGACTATGTGCTGGCCCATGCCTATCTGCGCGACGACCATGTGCTGGACGCGGTCCTGCCGCCCGACATCCCGATCCCGAGCATCGCCGAGGTCCAGCGGGCCCTCTATGACGCCGCCAAGCTCGTCTCCGGGGCCCCCGGCGAGGAGGTCAAACGGCGGCTGCGCACCGGCACGGTGGTGACCACCGACGACCGGAATTGGGAGCTGCGCTATTCCAAATCGGCGCTGAGGTTCAACCAGAGCCGGGCCGTGGCCATCGACATGGAATCCGCGACCATCGCGGCCCAGGGCTACCGCTTCCGGGTGCCCTACGGCACCCTGCTGTGCGTCTCGGACAAGCCCCTGCACGGCGAGATCAAACTGCCGGGACAGGCCAACCGCTTCTATGAGGGGTCGATCTCGGAGCACCTGCAGATCGGCATCCACGCCGTGGACCTTCTGCGCGCCGAGGGCAGCCGCCTGCACTCCCGCAAGCTGCGGGCCTTTGACGAGCCGCCGTTCCGGTAAGGAAAACGCCGCCCCCGGAAGATTCGGGGGCGGCGGGCTTGTCGTCTTCAGTCGGGGGTCGCGGTCTTCTTGCCGAAGGCGGCTTTTACCTCGGCCTCGGTGATCCGTTTCGAGGGATCACCCTTCTGGTTGAGGTACTGCTCTTCGGTGCCGTCTCCCATCAAGCCGGGATGCGGATCCTTGGTCGGGGTGTCGCTCATGGCGATCTCCTTTTCACCAGGGTGAAAGGCATCGCAGGCGCGCGTGTTCCGCTATTTCTTCAGTCGTTTCGCATTGTCGACCGCGGTCTTGTGGATCGGGCGGATGGCATCGGCCTGGCCCTTCAGCAGGGCGCTGTTGACGGTCAGCATCTGGGCCGCCGCACGGCTCCACCAGCCGACGGCATAGCTGTACTGGGCCTGCAGGGCCGCGGCCGGGGTGGCGGCGGTGGCGATCGAGGTCGCGGCCTTTGAGGCGTGCCCCGCCTCGGTCATGACGCCCGAGCCCAGCCGTCCGCCGATGTCGCCGAAGGTTCTGGCCATGGCCGAGGCCGAGGCCGACAGGGCCTCGACCTTTTCGGTGCTCATCAGCGACATCTCGGTCAGGTCGGCCTTGCGCGGATCCACCATGCCGGCCGCCATGATCTCGAGCCGGGCGTTGATGACGTCGCCCGCCGCCTTCATCATTTCGCCGCCGGACAGGGCCGTACTGGCCGCCCGCGCGCCGTCGCGGGTCAGGCGGCGGCCGGTCTTCAGGGCTTTTTCGAACTCGGTCATGCGCCAGCCTTGGGCTGGTTTCAGACCTCCGGCAAGACCTCGTTCGAGAAGTCGGCCACATCCTTGAGCAGGGCGGGAACCGCCGCATCGATGATGGTCTGGCCCTTCGCGGGGCTGGCCTGGGCCGGGTCGGAGCCGATCCGGCCGTCCGGGAAGCGGGCGCGATAGTCGAGGGCATCGCGGATCGGCCCGGTCGGCGCGATCTGTGGGCTGTAGGTCGCCGTCTTGATGTGATCGGGATATGCGGCCTGCGTCACGGCGATCTCGGACGGGGTCGCATGCATGCCGTGGCCGGTCGGGAAGATCTTGTTGCACAGGCTGTTGACGCCCGGCAGGTCCCACCAGTTTTTCAACTTCAGCACGAAGGGCGGCTGTTCCTCGACGAACGACCACTCCGCATGGATTTCGGCGAAGGTCGCCTCGATGGTGGCGACATTGCCGCCGTGGCCGTTGAGGAAATAGATCCGCTCGAAGCCGTGCCGGCTCAGCGACGATACCCAGTCGGTGATGGCGGCCATGAAGGTCGAGGGCCGCAGGCTGATGGTGCCGGCAAAGGCCAGATGGTGCTGCGCCATGCCGATGTTGAAGGTCGGGGCGACGATCAGGCTGTCATCGGCCTTTTCCGCCGCATGGGCGATGATCTCGGGGCACATCCAGTCCGTGCCCAGCAGGCCGGTCGGGCCGTGCTGTTCGTTCGAGCCGATCGGTACGACGACGGTCTTCGTGGTCTTCAGCCGGGCGTCGATCTCGGGCCAGGACGACATATGGATCAGCATGGGGGGACTCCGCGGCGATTTCCGCGCGGTCTAGTCCGATTGGTGGCCGAGGCCAACCGTTGCGGCAGGGCAATGATCTTGACGGCGGCGGATCACGCAGCGAGGCTCGCCTTTCAACCGGAAGATTCTCCTCCCATGAAGCGCCTCGTCTCGCTCGTCACCCAGCCGGTCAGCCTGCTGATCATGGGTTGTGCCCTGATGTTCGACTTTCCGACCTGGGTAGGGATCGTCGGCCTCGTGATCGGGGCGCTGGGTCTGTTCATCCCGGACTGGTGGGCCGCGTCGTCCCGGCCGAGGCCGCGGTAACGGCCTCCCGGTCACGCCCGGTGTCTGCTAACCGGTCCAGATGAAGCCGCCCAAGGCCCGCGCAAAGCCCGCACCCAAACGCCCCGCCGTCATGACGGGTGCCACCGTGCCCGTGTTCGCCT
>VYMF01000296.1_pt1 | contig 10601 bp, 9 predicted proteins | sample 5115271 | NCBI WGS metagenome assembly VYMF01 (sample SAMN12291778, study PRJNA351875) | freshwater metagenome | isolation source: freshwater lake | place: USA: Michigan, Wintergreen Lake | collected 2013-08-08
ATGGCCAAGGAAAAGTTCGAACGTAACAAGCCGCACTGCAACATCGGCACGATCGGTCACGTTGACCACGGCAAGACGACGCTGACGGCGGCGATCACGATGGTTCTGGCCAAGGCCAGCGGCGGCAAGGCGATGAACTATGCCGACATCGACGCGGCGCCGGAAGAGAAGGCCCGCGGGATCACGATCAACACGGCGCACGTCGAGTATGAGACCGAGACGCGCCACTATGCGCACGTCGACTGCCCCGGCCACGCTGACTATGTGAAGAACATGATCACGGGTGCCGCGCAGATGGACGGTGCCATCCTGGTGGTGTCGGCTGCCGACGGCCCGATGCCGCAGACGCGCGAGCACATCCTGCTGGCCCGTCAGGTCGGCGTGCCGGCGCTGGTGGTGTTCATGAACAAGGTCGACCTGGTCGACGACGCCGAACTGCTGGAACTGGTTGAAATGGAAGTGCGCGAGCTGCTGAGCTCGTACCAGTTCCCGGGCGACGACATTCCGATCACCATGGGTTCGGCCAAGGCCGCGACCGACGGCGTGAACCCGGAAATCGGCGAGCAGCGCGTGCTGGCCCTGATGCAGACCGTGGACGACTACATCCCGCAGCCGGCGCGTCCGCTGGACCTGCCGTTCCTGATGCCGGTGGAAGACGTGTTCTCGATCTCGGGCCGCGGCACCGTGGTGACGGGCCGTATCGAAAAGGGCATCGTCAAGGTCGGTGAGGAAGTCGAGATCGTCGGCATCCGTCCGGTCCAGAAGACGACCTGCACGGGCGTGGAAATGTTCCGCAAGCTGCTGGACCAGGGCCAGGCGGGCGACAACGTCGGCGTGCTGCTGCGCGGCACCAAGCGTGAGGACGTCGAGCGCGGTCAGGTTCTGTGCAAGCCGGGTTCGATCACCCCGCACACCAAGTTCCTGGCCGAGGCCTACATCCTGACCAAGGAAGAGGGCGGCCGTCACACGCCGTTCTTCACCAACTACCGCCCGCAGTTCTACTTCCGCACGACGGACGTGACCGGCATCGTGCACCTGAAGGAAGGTGTCGAGATGATCATGCCCGGCGACAATGCCGAGCTGAACGTCGAGCTGATCACCCCGATCGCCATGGACCAGGGCCTGCGCTTCGCCATCCGCGAAGGCGGCCGCACGGTCGGCGCCGGCGTGGTTGCCAAGATCACCGAGTAAGCTCGGTCTTCTGATCGCATGACAGGGCGGCCCCGGAGGAAACTCCGGGGCCGTTTTGCTGTGTCCGGCCCGCGGCCGGCTGTGATCCCGGGGTTACGGGCAGCGGGGGGAACCGCTCGCTCGACCGGGGCTGAGGGTGACGGCCGGGGGATCATCCGCTAGCGTCGCCGGGAAGTTGTGTCGGGGGATGCAGGCGTGGCGTTTGGGGGCGGACAGTCGGAGACGCGCGGGCTGTCGTTCGGACCCGCCCCCGCCGGATTCGACATGGGTCTGTTCGACATCGGCGAACGCGATCCGTCGGCGCTGAGCGAACGCGGCTGCTGTTTCTGGCTTTCGGACACGCGACTGGATGCGACCGGGCCGGAGCGGGTGTTCACCAGCCGGCTGGTGCAGCAGGTGACCGGCAGCGACGGCCTGCAATCGGCCGCCAGTTTCGAGGCGGCGTTCAACCCCTCCTATGAGCGGCTGGTCATCCACGGCATCCGGGTCTGGCGCGACGGGGTTGTGCGCGAGGCGGCCCGGCCCGAGGCCTTTGAGCTGTTCCGGCGTGAACTGAACCTGGAGCGCGCCGTCTATGACGGCCGACTGACGGCGCACATGATCGTACCCGACGTGCGGGTCGGCGATGTGGTCGACACGGCCTTCTCGATCGTCGGTACCAATCCGGTGCTGAAGGACTCGCTGAGCATCTCGCCCCGCCTGCAGTGGAGTTCGCCGGTCATCGAGACGCGGGTGGAGCTCCGCATTCCCGAGGCCCGGGCGATAAGCCTGAAGTCATTCGGGCGGCTGCCCAAGGTTCAGGATGAGACGGCGGACGGGGTGCGCAGCCTGCGCTGGGTGGCCCGCGATGCCCCGACCTGGCGGCATGAGCCGGACTCCCCGCCCTGGCACATCGGCTATGCCTCGGTCCATGTCACGGACAAGGTCAGCTGGGATGCGGTCGCGGCGCTGTTCGCCGGCTTCTACGCACCGCCGGAACGCCTGCCAGAGACGCTGGAGACGGCAACGACCGGGATCATGGCGGCTGAGCCCACACCCGCGGGCCGGACGGCGGCGGGGCTGAGGCTGGTGCAGGGGGCGCTGCGCTATCACTCCGTGGGGGTCGGCGACGGCGGCTTCCGGCCCCGGCCGGTCGAGACGATCTGGGAGACCCGCTACGGTGACTGCAAGGATGCCTCGCGACTGCTGGTAGCGGTGCTGCGCCGGATGGGGATCGAGGCGGTGCCGGCGCTGGTCAATACCCGGACCGGCCCGGACCTCGAGCATGTGTCGCCCTATGCCACGGCCTTTGATCACTGCATCGTCCGGGTGACCATCGACGGGGAGAGCTGGTGGATCGATCCGACCCAGTCGAGCCAGGCCGGCGACCTGATGCACCTGACCCGGCCGCGCCACGGCTGGGCCCTGCCGCTGATCAGCGGGGCGACCCTGGAGCGGATGCGCGAGGCCCCGATCCCGACGGTCTGCGCAACGCGCGAAATCTGGACCTTCGACAAGAAGGCAAGCCTGCCTGCGCGGCTGGAGATGCGGACCGTCTATCGCGACTGGCGGGCCGACGACATGCGCCGCTGGCTGGCCAATGACGGTCGCAGGAATGTCAGCCGGCGGTTCCGGGAATCGCTGGAGTCGGAATACGGCCAGCTGGTCGAGGCGGCCCCTCTGGAGGTCATCGACGGGTCTGCGGACAACCGGCTGGAGATCGTCGAACTGTATGACGTCGACCGGCCGTTCAAGGTGATCGACGCCGAGCGGATGCGGTTCGTGTCGCGTGACGATGTGATCGGGCCGAACCTGCGTGATCTCGAGACGGCCCGCCGCACAGAGCCGATTGACGTCGGGGCGCCGCGACGGGTGGTGACCGAACGGGTCTTCAACCTGCCCAAGCCCATCCACATCCAGCCCTGGAGCGTGGAACGGAGAGGACCGGTGACACACCTGCGCAGCGCCCTGACCTGGCGGACGCCGCGCCAGGCCGTGCATATGCTGGACCTGACCGTGACCCGCCGGATCGTATCCACCAGCGCGTCGCAGGACCATTTCGCGGCGGTGCGCGAAGCCCGCAGCTTCAACGGCGTCAGCTTCGGCGTCGCTGTCCGCAAGGGCCGGATCGAGGCCCTGGAACGGGCCGGCGGTTACAATGACAACTGGATCGGCTGGGCCATACTGGCGCTGGTCGCGGCCTTCCTGGTCGCCGGTTGGGTGATGCAAGGCGGTTAACACCGCGCCCGACAGGGGCATCCGCTTGCAAGGCATCGAGAACGGCCCGCTACGTCCTGAACACGGACGTAACGGATTCATTCATCATGCGGCGCGCGCTTCGGATCGGCCTGTTCATCGGCACCTTCATCGGCATGTCGGCCTGCGCGGCCCTGCCCGGCGACAGCGCACGCATTGCCGTTGGCGGTGTCGAGGTCGGCCACATCCGTTGATCTGAAAGGCGGTCCGATATCGACGCCGAAGGAATCCGTGGCGGAAAGGACGGATTCCTCCTATCATCGCGCCTGCGGACGCCGACAGTCGCGCCGCGCCGGTTTCGACCCCCCTAGATGTTAGCCTTCGCCATCGCCGTCGTTCTGGCCCTTGTGGTGCTCAACGGCCTGTTTGCCATGACCGAGCTGGCGGTCGTTTCGTCGCGCAAATCCAAATTACAGAGCCGCGCCGAGCGGGGAGACCGGGGAGCCCGGGCCGCACTGAAGCTGGCCGAGGACCCGACCCATTTCCTGTCGGCGGTGCAGGTCGGCATCACCCTGATCGGCATTGCCGCGGGTGCCTATGGCCAGGCCTCGATCGCCGGTGAGCTGAACCGCATCCTGTCCGAGGCCTTTCCGGCCCTGGGCCATTGGGCGCATGTGATTTCGACCACCCTGGTCATCATCTTCATCACCTATGTCTCGGTGATCGTCGGCGAACTGGTGCCCAAGCGGCTGGCGCTGATCTTCCCGGAATCGATCGCCTCCAAGATGGCGGCACCGATCTCGACCGTGGCCATTGTGCTCAAGCCGTTCGTGGTGATCCTGACGGCCTCGACCTCGGCCATCCTCAAGGTCATGGGCGTCAAGGACCGCGACGGTTCGGACGTGACCCAGGAGGAGGTCGAGACGATGATCGCCGAGGGCACGGCCTCCGGCCTGATCGAGCCCGAAGAGCAGACCATGATCGAGGAGATCCTGCGTCTGGGCGACCGTCCGATTCGCGTCGCCATGACCCCGCGCCATGAGGTGTTCTGGATCGCGCTGGACGATTCCGACGAGATCCTGCGCACCGAGGTCCGCACCTGTCCCTATTCGCGTATCGTGGTGGCGCGCGAGAACGACGTCGATAATCCGCTGGGCGTGGTTCACAAGAAGGATCTGCTGGACAGCCTGCTCGACAATGGCGAGTTCAATGTCGAGAAGCACATCCAGACTCCGGCCTTCATTCCCCAGTCGACCTCGGTGCTGAAGGCGCTGGAGATCATGAAGGCCTCGCGGGTCCATATGGCCTTCCTGGTCGACGAATTCGGAGCCTTCGAAGGGGTGGTCACGGCCACCGACCTGCTGGAGATGATCGCCGGCGACTTCGACGAGGGCCATGATGACGCCGAGGTCAATGTGCGCCAGCGCGAGGACGGCAGCTGGCTGGTCGACGGCCAGACCGACATCGACGAACTGGGCGATACGCTGGGCGAGGATTTCGGCGAGGCGGACGGCTTTCACACCATTGCGGGCCTGGTTCTTCACCAGCTTTCGCGCGTGCCGCACGAGGGCGAAATCCTGCAACTGGGCCGGTTCGAGGTCGAGATCATCGACATGGACGACCGCCGGATCGACAAACTTCTGTTCAAACAGGTGGTCAAGGCCGAGGACGAGGCCCGGGCCGTGGCCGAACAGTACGAGGATTAGGGTCGGCCCCTTTTCGGCCCTGCGCCCGGTCCCTCCCCGGCGAAACGAAGTTCGGGGGAGGATACGCTTGAAAACACCGGCGCGGTCGGGCATACGCCGCGGTCTGGCGAAGCCGAGCGCGCCTGGGGGGAGACCCTCCGGCGCGTTATAGTTTTGTCCGGAACCTAGGAGTGTAGCTCAGCTGGTAGAGCATCGGTCTCCAAAACCGAGGGTCGTGGGTTCGAGTCCCTCCACTCCTGCCACTTTTCACTGACGGCGCGGATACCCATCTGCTCCGTCAGGACGTTGAAACGAGACCAGAAGACCATGGCCAAGGCCAAGAGCCCCTCGGGGCGCCGCACCCAGCCCGTACAGCCGGCGATCGCCGGGAATGCCGTGGCTGCCGAGGCCGCTGCGCCCAAGAAGCGCACCTCGATTCCGCAGTTCATCAGCCAGGTCCGCGCCGAAGGGCGCAAGATCGTGTGGCCGAGCCGCAAGGAAACCTGGATCACCTCGGTGATGGTTTTCATCATGGTCGTGATCGCCGCAGTCTTCTTCTTCGTGGTCGACGCGGGCCTGTCCATGGCCTCGCGTTACATCCTCGCGATCGGCCAGTAGGAAACACGCCAATGACCGACGCCGCCCCCAAAGCCGCCGCCAATCCGCGCCACAAGTGGTACATCGTCCACGCCTATTCGAATTTCGAGAAGAAGGTTGCCCAGCACCTGACCGATCAGGCGCGCCAGCAGGGCCTCGAGGACTGTTTCTCTGAAATCCTGGTGCCGACCGAGGACGTGGTCGAGATCCGCCGCGGCCGGAAGGTGAACTCCGAGCGCAAATTCTTCCCCGGCTATGTGCTGGTGAAGATGGAGATGACCGACGACGCCTATCACCTGGTCAAGAACACGCCGAAGGTCACGGGCTTCCTTGGCGCCGCGGGCGGCACCAAGCCGCTGCCGGTCTCGGAGCGTGAGGTCCAGAACATCATCGGCCAGGTGGAGGAGGGCGTCGAACGTCCGAAGCCCACCATCCGCTTCGACATCGGCGAGACCGTCAAGGTCATCGACGGGCCGTTCGCCAGCTTCGAGGGCCAGGTCGAGAGCGTCGACGAGGACAACGCACGCCTGCGCGTGGCCGTGTCCATCTTTGGCCGCCCGACCCCGGTCGATCTGGAATACAATCAGGTCGAAAAGAACGCTTCGTAACTCTGATCCGCTCATCCCGGCGAAAGCCGGGACCCAGTCCTTTGGGTGATGCGGCGGGTGTGATGATCTGAAAGCCCCCGTCCTGAAGCGCCGGCGTCAAGCTGGACAGGACTGGGTCCCGGCTTTCGCCGGGATGAGCGGATTGTATTTGATCCGAGTTTCCGCTACATGCGCGCCTCGCTCTGAGGAGCGGTGCGGGTTCGCCCGCATAAATCCGTGGGAGGCAGCCATGCCACGACCACGGCTCACCGGTCCCGATTGAGTTCGGGGCCATTGTAAGGAGAGACCAATGGCCAAGAAGATTCTGGGCTATATCAAACTGCAGGTGCCGGCCGGCAACGCCACGCCTTCACCCCCGATCGGGCCCGCCCTCGGTCAACGCGGCGTCAACATCATGGGCTTCGTCAAGGAGTTCAACGCCCGCACCGAGAAGGAAGTCAAAGGCACGCCCCTGCCGACCGTGATCACGGTCTATCAGGACAAGAGCTTCACCTTCGTCACCAAGACCCCGCCCGCGACCCACTACATCAAACAGGCCGCAGGGATCACCTCGGGCTCGAAGATGACGGGCCGTGAAGTGGCCGGCAAGATCACCCGCGCCCAGCTGCGCGAGATCGCCGAGAAGAAGATGAAGGATCTGAACGCGAACGACCTGGACGCCGCGACCAAGATCATCGAAGGCTCGGCTCGCGCCATGGGCCTCAACGTCGTGGAGGGCTAAGCACATGGCCAAGCAAACCAAGCGCACCAAGGCCCGCACCGGCGACACCCTTGCCCTGATGCCGTTCTCGGACGCCATCGCCGCGGTCAAGACCAACGCCACCGCCAAATTCGACGAGTCGATCGAGATCGCCGTCAACCTCGGCGTCGATCCGCGTCACGCCGACCAGCAGGTCCGTGGCGTGGTGAACCTGCCGTCGGGCACGGGCCGTGACGTTCGCGTCGCCGTCTTCGCCAAGGACGCCAAGGCTGCTGAAGCCCTGGCTGCCGGCGCCGACGTCGTGGGTGCCGAGGATCTGTACGAGAAGATCAACGGCGGCTTCATGGACTTCGACCGCGTCATCGCGTCCCCGGACATGATGGCCCTCGTCGGTCGTCTGGGTAAGGTGCTGGGCCCGCGCGGCCTGATGCCCAACCCCAAGGTCGGCACCGTGACCCCGAACGTCGCCCAGGCCGTCAAGGACGCCAAGGGCGGTGCGGTCGAGTTCCGCGTCGAGAAGGCCGGTATCGCCCACGGCGGCATCGGCAAGGCCTCCTTCACCCAGGAAGCGCTCGAAGCCAACGTGAAGGCCTATGTGGATGCCCTGCAGAAGGCCCGTCCGGCCGGTGCCAAGGGCACCTATGTCAAGCGCATCACCCTGTCCTCGACCATGGGACCGGGCTTCAAGATCGACCCGGCTTCGCTGAACGCCTGATCGACCTGACAGACTGAAGACTGCGGCGGCGGAGAGCGATCTCCGCCGCCGTTTTCGTTTGCATGGAATCCTCCGATGGCGGACGGTTCGAGCCCATGCCAAGCGACAGGCGGATGTCCCCCGGCCGATGCCAAATTCGACGATCCGCACCCAGCCGGCCGAGCGACGCCAGGTCGCGGCCCTGCCCTGGCGGCGGGGCGCGGGCGGGCTCGAGATCCTGCTGGTCACCTCGCGCGAGACCCGTCGCTGGGTCACGCCCAAGGGCGGGCGGATGGTGGGGCTGACCGACGCTGCGGCTGCGGCCCAGGAGGCGCTGGAGGAGGCCGGGGTCGAGGGCGTGATCGGTGAAGCGCCGCTGGGGACGTTTCGCTATCTGAAGATGCTGAAGCGCCGTGCCCCGCGCTGGTGCGTGGTGGCCGTCTATGCGCTTGAGGTCCGGGTCGAGCACCCGACCTGGCATGAGCAGGCGGAGCGCGAGCGGGCCTGGATGTCGGTGGAACAGGCCGCGTCCAGTGTCAGCGAGCCGGATCTGGCCCGGATCATTCGCACCTATCAGCCATGATCAGGGGTTGTCCCGCACGCCTTGCCGCGTGATCATGCGCCAACGGGGGATTGAACATGCGTTTGATGATTGTCTGTCTGGCTGCGGTTCTCGCGGCTGCGAGCCTGCCGGCCGCGCCTGTCGCCGCCCAGACGAGCGAACAGGACGCCGCAGCACTGTCGCCCGTGCGGACGGAGCTGGCGCGCCAGTATCTGAACCTGCTGATGACCGACCAGTTCGAGGGCGTGGTTCGTCAGATGCTCGGGACCGAGTTCGAGAACGACAGCGAGATGCAGGCCTTGCCGGAAGCGGACCGGCGCATGATCCTGGAACTGACCGCCGAACTGACCACGGACATGGTGCCGCAGATGATCACGGAGATGGTCCCGGTCTATGCCGCGACCTTCACCGAGGAAGAACTGACCGCCCTGGTCGGCTTCTATGGCACCCCCCTGGGGCGTTCGATCGCCGACAAGTCGATCGAGGTCATGCCGGAGGCCGATCGCGCGGTCATGAGCGTGGTGCCGCGGATGCTCGAAAAAATGGCCACCCGGATGTGCCAGCACTATGGCTGCTCTCCCGAGGAGCAACGGGAGATGCTGGAGGGCATGCGCGAAGGCGCGGGGATCGCACCGGCGAGCGCTGAACGCAGCAAATAGTCGCGTCCGGGGCCCGGTCGGCCTGCGCAGGGGGGCCGGCCGTTGCGTCCGGGCGCAGGCATCCCCACAACGGGGGGTATGAACGCTCCCTTCAAGACCCCCACCGATCCGCTGGACGCGCCCGTCTGGGACCTGTCCGACCTTTATGCCTCGCGCGAGGACGCCCGGATCGAGGCCGACCTCGAACACACGCGCGGGATGGTCGATGAGTTGAACGGCCTGCAGGGTCAGCTGGTCGCGGTGCGCGGCGAGGCGGCGGTGCTGGGCGAGCGGCTGGACCGTGCGGTGTCGCTGTATGAACAGGCTTCGGACAGGCTCGGGGCGCTCGGGGCCTATGCCTTTCTGGCCGCCTCGACGGACCGCAACGATGCCGCCGCCCAGGGCTTTGAGGCGACGGTCCGGGAGAAGCTGACGGCCATTGCCACGCCCACGGTCTGGGTGACGCTGGAGGTCAACCAGCTGGAGGAGGCGGAGATCGAGGCGGCCCTGGTCGCCCATCCGGCGGCCGGGCGCTGGCGGCCCTGGCTGCGGCGGGTGCGGGCGATGAAGCCCCATGAGCTGTCCGGGGAACTGGAGACCTTCCTCGCCGAGCGTGGCCCGATCAGTGCCCAGTGGCCGCGCCTGTTCGACGAGACGCTGGCGGCGATGCGGGTCAAGGCCGGCAAGGACGATCTGACCCTGTCCGAGGCGCTGAACCAGCTGTCGGATCCCAAGGCGGCGCGGCGCAAGGCGGCGGCCGAGGGGCTGAACGAGGCGCTGGCGGCGCGGACCCAGACCATGGCGCTGGTGCTGAACACGGTCGCCGCCGACAAGGCGCTGGAAGACAAGTGGCGGGGCTTCAAACGGCCGGCGGATGCGCGGCACCTGTCCAATGAGGTCGACGGCGAGTCGGTGGACGCGATGGCCGAGGCCGTGGCCGCCGCCTATCCGCAGCTGTCGCACCGCTATTACGCCCTCAAGGCCCGGGCCATGGGCAAGGCGAAGCTGGACCAGTGGGACCGCAATGCCCCGATCGAGACCAGCGCCCCGCGCGGCTATGACTGGGCGGCCGGGAAGCAGCTGGTGCTGGAGAGTTTCGCCGATCTGGGGCCCGAGTTCGCGGACCGGGCGGGCGGCTTCTTCGACAAGCCCTGGATCGACGGCAAGGCGCGGCCGGGGAAACAGTCGGGGGCCTATGCCCATCCGGTGACCTCTGACCGGCACCCCTATGTGTTCCTGAACTGGATGGGGGAGCGGCGCGATGTCCTGACCCTGGCGCATGAGCTGGGGCATGGGGTGCATCAGACGCTGGCGGCAGGGCAGGGGTCATTGCTGGCAGACACGCCCCTGACCCTCGCGGAGACGGCCTCGATCTTCGCCGAGGGCCTGACCTTCGACCGGCTGTTGAAGACGGCACCGAAGGCCGAGCAGCGCGGCCTGCTGGCCGGGCGGATCGAGGACGGGCTGAACACCGTCGTGCGCCAGATTGCCTTCCACCGCTTCGAGACCCGGTTCCATGACGAGCGGGCGAAGGGGGAGCTGGCGGTCGAGCGGATCGGCGAACTGTTCGTCGAGGAGATGGCGGCCTCGCTGGGCCCGGCGATCACGCTCAACCCCGGCTATGCCAACTGGTGGAGCTATGTCAGCCATTTCGTCCACTCGCCCTTCTATGTGTACGCCTATGCCTTCGGGGACCTGCTGGTCGCGGCCCTGATGGAGACGCGGGCGAAGGACCCGGCGGGGTTCACGCC